>Ga0114938_1001741_pt1 | contig 14482 bp, 13 predicted proteins | sample AshMeaBigSpring_FD_88675 | JGI IMG/M metagenome (GOLD analysis project Ga0114938, IMG submission 88675) | Groundwater microbial communities from Big Spring, Nevada to study Microbial Dark Matter (Phase II) - Ash Meadows Big Spring | ecosystem: Environmental > Aquatic > Deep subsurface >...
GCCCCAGCGAGAGGCCCCTGATCCGTTCGCCCCCCGGCACGACCCCGAGGGAGAGCCCGGTGACGACGGCGGTGTTCCGGTTCTTGGCCGGCATCCACAGGGTGAAATTGACGCCGGTGACGCGCCGGACGTCGCCGCCGTCCCGCGTCATCGAATAGATCTCGTGGTTGTGTTCGCGGTCCATGTATCCGCGCGCGAAAGTCGCGGGATCGCTCGAACGGTTGCTGTTGATGTAGACGCGCCGTCCGTCGGGACTCACCTTCGGGTGCCCGTCCGTTCCCGGGTGGCGTGTCAGGTTGATTGCCTCGGACGCGTCCACCCGCATCCGGAAGACATCGAGATTGCCGTCCTGCTCGGACGCCCAGACGATGAACCGGCCGTCCGGTGTGAAGACCGGTGTCGAGTCGAAGACCTCGTTCCGGGTCAGCTGGACGACGCCGCTGCCGTCCGAGTTCATTGCGAAGATGTCGGCGTCAGGGCCATCGCGCGTGAACTCGAAAACGATCTTCGAGCCGTCCGGCGACCAGGCGGGATAGGTGTTCTCGAGGCCGGTCAGCTGCTCGCTGCCGACGGCTTCGACGTAGTCCGCCGCCGAGGCGACGACTGGCAGGAGGAGGCAGGCGAACAGGGCGGATTTCATGGCCACATCCCAGGCGCCGGCGGACCCCGCGCCTCACGCCCGGGCGCGGCCGGCGGACCGCCGGTCGCAGCGGCGCGGAAAGCCGGCGGCCGCGCGGGCCGGCGCTGAATAGCGGCCTTTGCTGGATGTCTATACACATCGAATCGATGGCGAAACCGATGGCGGGAATGTAAAACGGTCCCGAAACCGGTCGCATTTGCTCCCGCAGGCCGGTTGCGGCCCCCGGTCGCCTCAACCGGCGGCGTCCTTGTAGGCCCGCAGCACTGCATTGATCCGGGTCTGGTAGCCCGGGCCCTGCCCCTTGAACCAGTCGAGGACGTCCGCGTCCAGGCGCAGCGAAATGGCTGCTTTCCGCGGTGCCTGGGGCAGTCCCTGGCGGGCAATCTGGCGCGCAATCTCCTGAAGCGGCGGTGGCTGGAGCGCTGCTTCCACGGAAACGGACTCTTGGGGTGACTGGGCCGGCTCCGGGGAGCCGGATCGCGTGAACCTGGAGAAGAACCCCTTGGCCATCCCGGTCCCTTAGGTGATCCGGAGACTACAGTATTTACGATTGTATATACAAACCCGACGGCATGGTGGCCAGCGTTTCAAGAGCCAGGACCAGCCACTCAATGGAGCCGACCATGAACCGCACGACCGGCCGGGCTGCCGCCCTCCTGGCCTGCCTGATACCCCTCGCCGCCGCCGCCGGGACCCCGGTGGACGTGCAGGTTTACGACCGTACGGCCGGCCAGTACCTGCCCGTGTATTGGCACGATGGCGAGCGGCACATCGCGGGCGAGCCCGGTCATGAATACGAGATTCGCATCCGCAACCAGGGCCCTCGCCGCGTGCTCGCCGTGACCTCGGTGGACGGGGTCAACGTGATCACGGGCCGCACGGCGCACCCGCGCCAGAGCGGCTACGTGCTGGACCCCTACAGTTACGTCGAGATCGACGGCTGGCGCAAGAGCATGGAGGAGGTCGCGGCGTTCTACTTCACCTCGCTGCCCGACTCCTACGCCGCCCGCACCGGCCGCCCGGACAACGTCGGCGTCATCGGCGTGGCCTTGTTCCGCGAAAAGCAGCCCTATCCCGTTCTCTACCAGCAGTCCGTGCCTGCGGCGGCGGCCGAGCCGCTCGAGCCGCCGTCGGTGCCGCAATCGCGCGAGGCGGGCAAGGCGGCGGCTCCCGCCGCGGATGCCGCCCGTTCGTCCGGCGGGCTCGAGCGGGAGGACCGCCTCGGCACTGGCCATGGCCAGCGTCGCGATTCCGGGGCGACCTACGTGGACTTCGAGCGCGCAAGCCCGCGCCCCAACGAGGTGATCTCGATCTACTACGACTCCTACCGCAACCTGGTCGCCCGCGGCGTCATCCCGCAGCCGAAGTACCGCCAGGCGAAGCGCGTGCCGGAAGCCTTCCCGGGCGGTTTCGTGCCGGATCCACAATAGGGAAATAGGGGACGCATCCCGATTTCGGCTGGGCCAGAATAGGGATGCGTCCCCATTTATGCCCAGAATAGGGATGCGTCCCCATTTATGTCTACTGAACTGCTGTTTCGCGACGATGCGTACCTGAAGACCGCGACCGCGAAGGTCGTGGCAGCGGACAACGGCGTCGTCGTGCTCGATCGCACCATTTTCTATCCCCTCGGCGGCGGCCAGCCGGGCGACACGGGCGTCCTCGTGCGCGGGAACGGCGAGCGCATCGCCATTGCGGACACCCGCAAGGGCGCGGAGCCCGGAACCGTCGCGCACATGCTCGCGCCGGGCGCGACAATGCCCGCCGCAGGCGAAACCGTCACGCTCGAGCTCGACTGGGACCGCCGCTACCGCCTCATGCGCCTGCACACCGCGCTGCACGTCATGTCCTGCGTGGTGGTCGCGCCCGTCACCGGCGGCAACATCGCACCCGACAAGGCGCGCCTCGATTTCGACATCGACATGAACCTGCTGAACGCGGAGCGCATCGAGCAGGGCACCAACGAGATCATCGCGCGCGGCATCGCGACCGAGACCGTCTGGATCACCGACGAGGAGCTCGACGCGCGGCCGGAGCTCGTCAAGACCATGAGCGTGCAGCCGCCGCGCGGCGCCGGGCGCGTGCGCCTGCTCAACATCCCCGGCATCGACCTGCAGCCCTGCGGCGGCACGCACGTCGCGAACATCGCCGAGATCGGCGGCATCAAGGTGCTCAAGATCCGGAGCGAAGGAAAAAAGAACCGGCGCGTGGAGATCGCGCTGGCGTGAAGGAGGGCATCCCCTTCAGGCAAGCCGCGCGCGCATCACCCGCGCGATCAGCCACAGGCTGATCCCCGCCTGCAGCCACACGCTCGCGACCGAGAGATACCAGACGTGGTCGATCTCGAGCCACGGCTGGGTCGACAGCCAGGTCGCGGGGAGCATGAAGGTCAGGATGCGCGAGGCGCTCGAGGCGAGTGCGGGCAGCGTGCGGCCGAGACCCTGGAACACGCCGGAGCAGGTGAAGATGACCGCCTGCGCGGCGAAGTTCCAGGAGATCAGCCGCAGGAAGTGCGAGGCCACCTCGATCACCTCGGGCTCGTTCGTGAATCCGCGCACCAGCCACTCCGGCCGCCATTGGCAGAGCAGCGTGATCACGACCATGATCCCGATGCTCATCGTCGCGGACGACCTGAGCGTCTCGCGCACGCGCGGAAACAGCTTCGCGCCGTAGTTCTGCCCCGCGATCGGCCCGGTGGCGAAGGCGATCGCCATCGCCGGCAGGAAGATCGCCTGCATCAGCCGGCTGCCGAGACCGAAGCCCGCCTGCGCGGCGGCGCCGAAGTCGCGGATCACCCAGTAGATCACGACCATGAACAGGAACATCAGCGCGAACTCGCCGCCGGCGGGCGCGCCGACGTTCACCATGCGCGTCCAGATGTCGCTCCGCGGACGCCACAATGCCTTGCGGAAGTGCACGTACTTCTCGAGCCTGCGGAAATAGCCGATCAGCATGAGCGTGCCCGCCGCGACCGCGATCGTGGAGGCCAGCCCGGCGCCCGCGACGCCGAGCGGTCGGCCGGTGCCGATGCCCGCGATCAGGACCGGCGCGAGCACCGCGTTGATGAGCACCGTCACGATCTGCACGACCATGGTCGGCTGCACCACGCCGGTGCCGCGCAGGCCCGACATCATCACCATGTTCACGTACTGCAGCGCGAGGCCGGGCAGGAACCAGTGCAGGTAAGTGGCGCCCGCGGCCATGGTCGCCTCATTCGCGCCGACCAGGCGCATGTACCAGCCCGTGGCCGCATAGCCGGCGGCGAGCGTCACGATGCCGCAGATCACGCCGAGCGCCATGCCCTGGTTGAAGACGAGGTTGGCGTCCCCGGGATCCTTGCGCCCGACCGCCTGCGAGATCAGCGCCATCGCGCCGACGCCGAGCGCCTGCGTGAAGGCCATCACGACGAACATCGCGATGCCGGCGGCGCCGACGCCCGCGAGCGCGGCGTCGCCGAGCTGCGCGACGAAATACAGATCGATCAGGAGATAGAGCGTCTGTGCCAGCATGCCGGCCGCGATGGGCGCGGCCATGGTCAGCAGGTGGCCTGAAACGGGTCCCTGGGTGAGGTCGCGCACGAACGCCTGCCTCTAGCGTGCCGCGGCGATCAGCTGGCGGAATTCCGAAACGGTGCGTGCGGCATCGGCCACCGGCCTGCCGTCGAGTCGTCTCGCCCAGGCCGCGAGTTGCCGGTCGATGCGCGCCGATACGATGCGCAGCTCGCGCCGTCCGGCGGGTGTCAGCGCCAGCAGCCCCGAGCGCCGATGCCTGGGATTCGACTCGAGCGCCACGTGCCCGCGTGCAATGAGCTCGTTCGCGATCTTCTGGATGTACTGCCGCGACACCGCGCGCCGGCGCGCGAACTCGGCCATCGTCACCGGGCCTTCCTCGGCGATCGTCTTCATGAGTCCCCAGGTGCCGCCGCCGAACTCGGCCACGGCGCCCAGTTTCTGCCCGGCGGCGCGAAGCTCGAAGAACGCGGCCAGCACCTCGCTGGCGAGGGCGCCGACTTCCGCAGCCGTCGCCCTGCGCGCGCCTCGCGCCGACTCGCCAGCGTCATTCGCCATGCCGGGCCCCCCTGACGTCGGCCACTCTCCCATATGACAACACGGTTGACAAGAGGCCGGGACCGGGGGCAACATGACAACCACGGTTGACATCAAGCGAGGTCTGTTCGATGGGCATTGACGCCGCCGTCGCGCGCCAGTTCGCGCGGCCTGAAGGGACGCTCGGCCGGCTCGCGGGCTGGATCATGGCCGCGCGCGGCTCGAACCGCGCGCGCAACGCCTGGACGCTCGAGCTACTCGACGTCCGCCCGACGGACCGCGTGCTCGAGCTCGGATTCGGCCCGGGCTACGCCATCAGCCTCCTCGCCCCGCGCCTCACCACGGGCCGGATCGTCGGGCTCGACCATTCGGGCGTCATGCTCGAGCAGGCGCGGCGGCGCAATGCGGCGGCCATTGCCGGCGGACGCGTGCAGCTGATCCAGGGTGGCCTCGAAGCGCTCCCGCTGCTGCCGGCTGGGTTCGACCGCGTCTTTTCGGCCAATTTCCTGCAGTTCGTGCCGGACCCTCCGGCCCTGCTGCGCGAGCTGCTGCGGCTGCTCGCGCCCGGCGGCCGGATCGCCACGGCCTACCAGCCGCGCCATCGCGGCGCGACCGACGACGACGCGCTCCGTTTTGCGGACCGCCTGGCCGGCCAGATGCAGACCGCCGGTTTCGTGGACTGCCGCATCGAGCGCAGGCCTGGCCTCGGCCTGCTCGTCGTCTGCGCCGTCGGGCACAAACCCTGACCCGGGAGTATCATCGACGCAGGCCGCGGACCGGGCGGCCGACGCAAAAAGACAATGCAGGGGTATCCAACGTGAACATCTTGAAGTCAGCTGCCATCGTGGCGGTCGGCCTGCTCGCGCTCGCCGGCTGCCAGAAGCCCGCCGATCCCGCCGCCGAGATGGACGCCGTCAAGGCCGTCAACAAGGACTGGAACGACAACTACGCAGCCGGCGATGCCGGCGCGGTCGTCGCGCTGTATGCGGACGACGCCGTGGTGCTGGCGCCCGGCTACGCCATGGCGACGGGGCGCGATGCCATCCGCACGCTCATCGAGACCGACGTCGCGGGGAGCAAGGCTGCGGGCATCAGCCTCAACATCTCGCCCGACAGCACCGTCGAGATGTCCGGCGACATCGCCTGGCAGACGGGGACCTTCACGGTCACCGACGCCAGCGGCGCGACCATCGACACCGGCAAGTTCCTCTCGGTGCTCCGCAGGAAGGACGGCAAGTGGTCGCTGATCCGCGATGCCTGGAACAGCGACGCCCCGCCGGCGCCGGCCGCGGCACCCGCGGCGGAGACGCCGGCCGCGTAATTCGCAGGGGGCGCACTCCGGAATCGGGGTGCGTCCCCTGTTTCAGAATTTCCAGAGGATCCCGAGCGACGGGATCAGCGGCAGCGACCCGCGCGCCTCGACGTCGAGGAAGACTTCCTCCTCTTCGTCCTCGACCTGGTATTCGACGCAGCACTCGTTGTTGCGCTTGAGCACGTTGTTGACCTCGACGAACGCGGTCAGCTCGCCAGCCGTTCCCAGGTCGAAGCGCCGCGCGAGACGCAGGTCGATGCGCAGGTAGTCCGCGATGCGCGCCGCATTGCGCGTTTCGGCCGTCGCCAGCGGAGACGGCTCGAGCGTCAGCAGCTCGACCTCGGTCGTCGGCCAGCCCTGGTGCCAGGTGGCGGCGAAAGATGTCTCCCAGCGGCCGTCGCGCCAGTGCAGCCCTGCGCTCGCGTAATCGCGCTGGTCCCAGCTGCGGCGCAGCCATTCGCCGTCCACGCGGTCGCGCACGCGCGAGTGCGTGTAGCTGAGCCAGCCTGAAAGCGCCCCGGCCTCGTAGTTCAACGAGATCTCCGCGCCTTCCGCCCGTGCTGCATCCGGCGCGATGTAGATGCGGTCGGGCTTGAGTTCCGGCAATACCACGAGCGTGTTCAGCAGGTTCTCGTGCCGCGCCAACGGCCGGTCATAGTCCTTGCGGTATAGCTCGGCGCGCAGCGTCAGGGCCGGCGTCAGTTCGTGCTCGATGCTCGCGACATGATGCGTCGCGCGCTGCGCGCGCTGGAAGGCGGTCTCGCCGTCCGGAACCTGCAGCTCGTTGATCGCCTGTGCCTGGAAGTACCGCCCCCAGCCCAGCCGCAGGCGCGTCGCATCCGTCGGCCGCCACATCAGCATCGCGCGCGGGCTCCATTGCGATCCGTCCTGGTCAGCCAGCGATTCGGTGTCCCAGCGCAGGCCGAGGTCGGCGGCAAGCGCGGACACCGGCTCGAAGCGCCAGTTCAGGTATGCGGCGGACTGGTGGCCGGACGGCCGGAGCGTGATGTCACGCGTCCGCGACTGTTCCGTCGAGGCGCCGGGCGTCAGGAACAGGAGCTCGAACTCCGCCTCGTCGGCGTAGACGTAGCGGCCGCCCTGCTGGCGCCACTCCGCGCCGGCCTGCAGCAGCGAGCGTGGCCCGGGGCGCCACCAGCCGTCGGCCTGCAGTGAGTGAATGGTGAAGCGGCGCTCATCGCTCAGCATCCCGCTCGCGACGCCCGGCAGCACCGCGCTGCCGATGCGCTCGCTCTCGATTTCGGTACGCGCGGCAAGCACGCGCCCGCCGCGGCCATCGGGGTCGCCCAGATCGAGGCGCAGCCAGTAGTACGCGTCGCGGTACTCCGCGCGCGCCTCCTCCTCCTGGTCGCTGTCGAAGGCCGTGATGCGATCGTCGAACACGAGCGCATTCGCCGAGACCGCGAGCCAGTCGTTGAGCCGACGGCCGGCGTGCGCGTAGAGGTCGTGATAGTCGGGCTCGCCCAGCGTCGAGTTCACGATGTCGAAGAAGAGGTCCATGTTGCCGCGCCGGGCGGCGACGGCCCAGTCGCCCGCGCCGTCGGCGAAGCCGCCGTCGAGCGCGACACCTGCCGTCAACAGCGAGACGATCGCCTGTCCCTGCGGCCGGGTTCCCGGCAGCCGCGGCGCCATGTCCACGACGCCGCTGCTGCGGTCGCCGAAGCTCACCGGGAAGCCACCGGTGTACACGCGGATGTCGCTGACGATCCCCGGGTCGATGCTGCTGAAGACCCCGAGGAAGTCCTTCAGGTGGTACGGGTTGTACAGGCGCAGGTCGTCGAAGCGGAACAGCGTCTCGTTGTCGGCGCCGCCGCGCAGGTGCACGCGGCTCGAGAAATCCTGGCGCGCGACGCCCGGCAGGCGCGCGACCGCGCGCACCGGGTCCTCGCCGATGTCCGGCATCATCTCGAGCTGGGTCGCCGTGAGCACGGCCGCCGCGACCGGCGGCTCGTCTCCCAGGAGATAGTGGCTGGCGCTCACGACCACCGCGTCGAGCGGCGCCGGCAGCGGGCGGTGCGCGGCGCCCGGCGCCGCCTGCCGCGGTGCGCGCGACGTGTCCCGCACGAGCACCAGCACGCCGCCGGGCCCTTCGCGGACGAGGATGCCGTGCGGCGCGAGGATTTCGGCCAGCAGCGCGCGCGGCTCGCTCGAGCGCGGTTCGGCGGCAACGCGCATCCAGGGCTTGACCAGGTCGCTGCTGTAGAGGACCTCGAGCCCGCCCGCGCGCAGCTCCTCGAGCACGTCGGCGAGCGGCGCGCCCCGATGCGCGGCGGCCTCGGCGGTGCCCGCGAGGCAGACCAGCAGCCACGGCAGCTTGTTCACGGCTCCGCCGGTATTGCGCTCCTGGCGCGGATCTCCATTGTATCGCCGTCGAGCGCGTACTCGAGGTCGGTCGTCGCCAGCATGGCGTCCAGTGCCGAGAGCGGTGGCAGGTGGCGGATGTTGCCGTGCAGGATGACGGTCGCGGCGCGCTGCTCGACCGCCGGCGACGCGTAGCGCAGGCGCCGGCCCGTCTCGCGCGCCACCCAGGCGATCAGTTCCGAGGCGGGCCTGCCGTCCATGTCGGGCGTCGGCGCGACCATCTCGGTCCATTGCCAGGCCGCATCCGTGGCTGGAATTCGCGAGCGCGTGATGCCGCCCAGCGCGTCGATCTCCAGCTGCTCGCCCGCGGCGCCGGCGAGCGTCTGCCCGGCGCGGTCGATCTCGACGGACCCCTCGCGCACGCGCAGCCGCAGCGCGCCCAAGGCCACGCGCAACTCGAACTGCGTGCCGACGTCGCGCACGGTGCCGGCCGGCGTCTCGATGCGATAGCCGGTTCCGACGCTGCCCCGATGATCCAGGTAGACGGTCCCGCCGCTCAGGTAGAGCCGGCCGGGCTCGTCCAGCATGATTTCGGTCGTCGGCGCGAGCCGGAGTGACGCTCCGCCCGCGAGCAGGAGCCCGGCATGCGCGCTCGCGAGCGTGCGCAGCTTCATGCCGCGGGTGAGCGGCAGGGCGGACTCGCCGACCGGCTGCCAGACGTCGCCCGTCGCACGCTCGACGACGCCGATGGCGCGCTCAATGCGCGCGAGTTCCGCGCGTCCGGCGCCCGGCGGGGCCCACTGGAACATCAACGCGATCGCGAGCACCAGCACGGCGGCCGTGCCCGCCCACAGCACCCACAACCGCTCGTGGCGGCGCGCGGTCCTGGCGCGAAACGCCTGATGCGCGGCTGTGAACACCTGCCGGTAAGCGTCCTCCGGCGGCTCCACGCGGCGGCCGGCCGTGCGGATCAGCGACTCCACCAGGTCCTGTGGCTTGTCCATGCAGTTCATCCGGGTTGGGGTTCGAGTGGCGTGGCCAGCTCCTCCGCCGCGCCGGCCAGTTCCACGATCGCCGCGCGGAAGGCGTCACGTGCGCGCGTGAGCAGCGACTCGGCCGCCTTCTCGCCGACGTCCAGGCGCACGGCGATCTCGCGCACGGAAAGCCCGTCGAGGTACTTCCACTCGAGCACCTCCGCGTAGCGCCCGGGCAGGGAGTCGAGCGTGGCCTCGACGAAGCGGTGTACCTGCGACTGCCAGGCGCCGGTCTCGGGCTCGTCCTCGGCCGGGGCGGTCAACGCGTCGAGGACCGCCCGCACGTTCGGCTGGTCCTCCAGCAGTACGACGCGCGCGGCGCCGGCGCCCCGGCGCCGGTAGTGGTCGGCGACGGCATTGCGGCAGATCTGGCAGAACCAGGTGTACAGCGCCGCCTCGCCACGGTAGCTGTCGAGCCGCTCGATCGCGTTGCAGAAGGTCTGCTGCACGACGTCGCGCGCCGCTTCGGCGTCGCCGCCGAGGCGCGCGAGCGCGAAGCGGTACAGCCGCGGGAAGAAGCGGTCGAACAGGTCGCGGAACGCGGCGTCGTCCCCGCCCAGGATGCGGCGGGCCACGGCCCGGTCCAGGTGCGCAAGCTCTGCCATTGTCGGATTGGACGCCCCGGCGGCCCGAATCCTTCGGATGAAGCCACCGCGAAGGATTATCGCGCGGCGCGCATCGAATGTGACGAAGTGCCGCAATCTCGGCAAAGGAGCGTCTTATGTCAGCCCACCATCGATTGCTCATCCTGGCGATCGCCGCCGCAGCCCCGCTCGCCGCCGCGACCGCGGACGGTGACGGCTTCACCGACCAGTTCCCGATCGCCGCCTGTGACTTCCAGTCGCAGGGCAGGAATGCCTTTTTCAAGCTGATCCCGGGCCGCCAGCTCTACCTCAGCAACGTGCGCTGCCTGCAGGCGGGTGATTGCGACGAGCTCGAGGAGCTCTGGATCACCGTGCTCGACGACACGCGCGAGATACGCTTCCAGCATGACGGCAAGCGCGTCTCCGTGCGTGCGCGCGTGGTCGAGGAGTACGAGACGGTGGACAGCGAAGTGGAGGAGATCTCCCGGAACTACTTCGCGTCCTGCGCGCCGATGAACGACGTCTATTACTTCGGCGAGGACGTGTTCGACGGCGACGGCAACAGGCTGCCCGATGCCTGGCTGGCGGGCCGCTCCGGCGCGCGCCCTGGCATCATCATGCCGGATCGCGCCTTCCTGCTCGGCTCGCGCTACTACCAGGAGATCGCACCGAACGCGCAGGACCGCGCCGAGCACACGTCGATGGGATTCGAGGTCGAAGTGCCGGCGGGCGTGTTCCGCAACTGCGTCGAGATCACTGAAACATCGCCTCTGGAGCCAGGACATGAGTCGTTCAAGACCTACTGCCCGCACGTCGGCATGGTGCGGGACGACGATCTGGAGCTGATCGCGGTCTATTCGGACGCGGACTCGCCGTCGGAGGACGACGACTGACAGGTGGGCGGGGACGTTTCCTAGAACCTGTCTCGTTAAAGGGGACGCGTCCATCTAATTGAATGGACGCGTCCTTTTCATTTCCTCAGTCGTCGAGGCGACGGTCCTTCCAGTTCCACCACTTGAGCAGCTCGGGCTGCGGCTCGGGCGTGCGCGCGGCATATGTCGCGCAGCGGAACGTGTACAGGAGACAGGGTTCCTGTTCGTGCCCGGTGATCTTCTGGAGTCGCTGGAAGAGTTGTTCTGGATTCGATTCGGCGAGGTCTTTGATCGAGTGAATGCCCAGGTGTCTGAGATCGGCGGCGATGGCGGGACCGATCCCGGGCAACGTGGTCAGCTCGTCGTGCATTGGCAGGACCCTCCTACGGCGTGTCCACGTTCCCAGATTACACTCCCGCCGACCCCGGCCCGCAAGCCCGGACCGGGCTTCGCCTGAACCCGGTTGGCAATCCGCGCCGAACGTGGCCGAATAGCCGCATGCGCAAGTCCCTGTTCCTGGCCGCGATCGGGCTTTCGGCCTGCGTCAACGTCTCGGTCAAGGTCCCGCCGCCGCCGGTCCGTGAAGCCGGCATCGCGGCCGCGAACCCGATGGCGGTCGAGGCCGGGCTCGAGATGCTGCGCGCTGGCGGCACCGCGCTCGATGCGGCCGTCGCGGTGCAGGCGATGCTGGGCCTCGTCGAACCGCAGAGTTCCGGGGTCGGCGGCGGCGCGTTTCTGCTCTATTACGATGCCGCGAGCGGGAAGATCACGGCCTACGACGGCCGCGAGACGGCGCCGGCTGCCGCCACTTCGTCGCTCTTCATGAACGAGAATGCCGAGCCGCTTTCGTACAGGGACGCCGTACTCTCCGGCCGCTCGACCGGCGTGCCGGGGGCCGTCGCGATGCTGGGCGTCGCCCATGAACGGCACGGCAAACTGCCGTGGGGTTCGCTCTTCGAACCCGCGCGCCGCGCAGCCGCCGACGGATTCGCCGTACCGCAGCGCCTCGCGCGGTTCGTCGGCGGCAATTTCCCGCAGGCGGGCGAACCCGACGTCAAGGCGCTCTACTCGCGCGCTGACGGCACGCCCGTGCAGGCAGGCGACGTCATCCGCAATGCCGCATACGCGGAAACGCTGAGGGGGATCGCGGCCAGGGGTCCGCGGGCCCTGCTCGAGCCGCCGATCGCGGATGCGATCATCCGCCGCGTGGGCGCGCAGCCGCGCCCCGGCGCTTTGTCGCGCGGCGACCTCGCCGTCTACCAGCCTCGCATCGGCGATCCGCTCTGCGGGCCGTTCCTCGTCTACGTCATCTGCGTGCCGCCGCCGCCCTCCTCAGGGGTGGTGCTGCTGCAGGCGCTTGCGATCCTGGAGCGCCGCGGGATCAGCGGGCTGAAGCCCGGCGATCCCGAGGCCTGGTTCCTGTTCGCCGAGGCGAGCCGCCTGATGTATGCCGACCGCGACCGCTACGTCGCCGATCCGGTGTACGTCGAAGTTCCCGTTCGGGGCCTGCTCGATCCCGACTACATCGCGATTCGATCCGCGTTGATCGGCGCCACGGCGGGTCCTCCGCCTGCCGCCGGTGATCCCGCACCGATCCAGCGCGGGCCGGACGCGACCGCCGAGGCCAGCGGTACGTCAAGCTACGTCGTGGTCGATTCAGCGGGGAACGTGGCTTCCATGACCACCACCGTCGAGTCCTTGTTCGGATCGGGCCGGGCCGTCAATGGCTTCTTCCTCAACAACCAGCTGACGGATTTCTCGTTCAATCCGGTCGGACCGGATGGCGCGCAGGTCGCGAACGCGGTGACGCCCGGCAAGCGCCCGCGCTCCTCCATGGCGCCCGTGATCGTGCTCGACCGCGGAGGGCGCGTGATCGCTGCGCTCGGGTCACCCGGCGGCAGCGCGATCCTCGCCTACAACGCGAAGGCGCTCGTCGCGCTGCTCGCCTGGGATCTTCCCATCCAGCAGGCCATCGACCTGCCGAACCTGGTCGCGCGCGGCGCGGACTTCAACGGCGAGGCCGCGAAGTTCCCGCCCGCGGTGCTCGAGGGCCTCGCCGCGCGCGGCATCACCGTCAAGGCCGGCCGCGGCGAGGAGTCGGGCCTGCACGGCATCGTGCTGCGCGAGGACGGAACGACCGAGGGCGCCGCGGACCCGCGGCGCGAGGGCGTGTTCCGCAAGCTGCAGTAAGAGGGGACGCATCCCGATTAGCGTGCAATCGGGATGCGTCCCCTGTTGGCGTCCACCATGAGCAGAGACTTCAGCTGACGACCGACAGAAGCGACAGCAGTTCTTCCTGCGCCGAGCGCCGCCGGCCGCGGGCCGGATCCAGGCGCCGGTAGCCGCCCTCGGCGTCCATCTCCCAGGCCTGGCTGTTGTCCTCGGCGTAGGGCCGGATGCCCTCGCGGATCACGCGGCGCTTCAGCCTGCGGTCGAGCACCGGGAAGCACAGCTCGATGCGCCGGAAGAAGTTGCGGTCCATCCAGTCCGCGGAGGAGAGCCAGACGTCATCCGCCCCATCGTTGTGGAACAGGAAGATGCGCGTGTGCTCGAGGAAGCGCCCGACGATCGATCGCACGCGGATGTTCTCCGACAGCCCCGGGACGCCGGGCTTGAGCGCGCAGACCGCACGGACGATCAGCTGGATCCTCACCCCCGCCTGCGACGCCGCATAGAGCTCGCCGATGATCGCGGGCTCCAGCAGCGCGTTCATCTTGGCGACGATGCGGGCGGGCCTGCCGGCGCGGGCGTTTTTCGCTTCGTTGCGGATCGACTCGATGACGCGCTTGTGCAGTGTGAACGGCGATTGCCACACGTGCTTCAGGCGGCTCGCCTTGCCGAGGCCCGTCAGCTGCTTGAACACGTCGTTCACGTCGCGGCAGATGTCCTCGTTCGCCGTCAGCAGCCCGAAATCCGTGTATTGCCGCGCGGTCACCGTGTGGTAGTTGCCGGTGCCGAGGTGGGCGTAGCGGCGCAGCACCGGCCCGTCGGGCCCCGGCTCGCGGCGCACGATCAGCGCCATCTTGGCGTGCGTCTTGTGGCCGACCACGCCATAGACCACGTGGGCGCCGACCTCCTCGAGCCGTGCGGCCCAGTTGAGGTTCGCCTCCTCGTCGAAGCGCGCCAGCAGCTCGACGACGACCGTGACTTCCTTCCCCGCGCGCGCCGCGTCGATCAGCACCTGCATCAGTTCGGAATCCGCGCCGGTGCGATAGACCGTCTGCTTGATCGCGACCACCTTCGGGTCCGTGACGCTCGCGCGGATGAAGTCGAGCACCGGCGTGAACGACTGGAACGGGTGGTGCAGCAGGATGTCCTGGCGCGCGATCGTCTGGAACAGGTCGTCGTCGCCCATCTCGAGCGCCGCCGGGACCGAGGACGTGAATGGCCGGTAGCGCAGGTCCGGGCGCTCGACCTGCGACAGCACCTCGCGCAGCCGGTAGAGGTTCACCGGGCCGTTCACGCGGTAGAGGTCCTGCTCGTCGAGACCGAACTGCAGCAGCAGGAAGTCCACCATCGCGGGCGAGCAGCGGTCCACCACCTCGAGCCGCACCGCGTCGCCGGGCTCAGGGAGCAGATCAAGCTGGGCGTCGCGGATCCCGGCCCCGACGGGATGACGCCGAAGGAGGCATTCGGGCTCGTCACGCGCGAGGCGCGCGCCCTGGTCGCGGCGCA
>Ga0114938_1001745_pt1 | contig 14456 bp, 12 predicted proteins | sample AshMeaBigSpring_FD_88675 | JGI IMG/M metagenome (GOLD analysis project Ga0114938, IMG submission 88675) | Groundwater microbial communities from Big Spring, Nevada to study Microbial Dark Matter (Phase II) - Ash Meadows Big Spring | ecosystem: Environmental > Aquatic > Deep subsurface >...
AAAGGAGCAAGAAGAAGAAATGACAAAAGGGGTTATTGAAAATGCATTGAAAAAAACATTTGCGCCCGAATTTCTCAATCGAATAGATGACATTATCATATTCAATTCTCTTAAGAAAGAAGATATTATAAAAATTATAGATATTGTACTCAAAGACGTAATGGCAAGAATAGAGAAACTAGGATTTAACCTTAGTCTTTCAGAAAGTGCTAAAGAATTTTTGGCAGAGAAAGGATATGATCCACTGTTTGGGGCTAGACCACTGCATAGGGCAATACAAAAATATTTAGAAGATCCATTAGCAGAATTGATATTGGCTAATGGTAATGAGCCAGGATTAGAGATCAGAGCTGATTTTAACAAAGAAGAAAATAGATTAGATATGAATGTACTCAATAATAAAAAAGTACAAGCATCGTAATATCGGTTTGTAATTTAATTTATATATTTCTTTATTTGTCTTGTTCAGAAATAGGTTTACACCTTGTAATACTAATACCAATGTGAAATATAAGACAGCCCAAAGACTTATATTTCTTGTAGGCAATATGCCGAGTACTAAAATATGTTAAGAGTAAAATAAGGAACGTAGTTCTGGACTCCTAAATATTTCACTTCGGTATTAAGATTATAATATACACCAAAACGGTTATTGCCTCTGAGCAATAAGTTTCATCACAAAAGAATATTCCCTACAATAATAGTCTTTACTAATCAAAGAAATATTTCCTGACTTGTCCACTTTAGTGCGGACAGTTTAAAAGTTGTAAATAATTGATTACTGTTTGAGTTAGTTTCCCTTTAATGGTTACTTCTTTTTCAGTAATTGTGTTTATCATTCTACCATCGGCTACCTTTTTGCAATCCATTATAAATCTTTTTATTGATACATTGGTTCTCAACTCTATATGCTTTGATATTACTAATGCCATAAAACAGATGAGTATATGAAGCCTTATGGGGTCTTCTTTAAAATGAAAAATGGGTCTGGTTTGTAAGTCAGATTTTGCTATCCTAAATGACTGTTCTATTTTGTAAAGTTCGTGATAACGTTCAATAATTTGTGTGTTTGATAATGTATTTTCGTCTATATCAGTATAGTACCCTTTTAATCCAAGTAATTTTTCGGTCTTTTGAATAAGTTTTTCATTTAGCACTATTTTTTCATTTTGGGTGGCAACAAATTTTGCTTTTTTATTTTTAGAAGGCTTTTCTACAATGCTTTGTGCTTTCAATAATTGCCTTTCCATCTCATATTTATCCTTGCGATATCTTTTGTCAGAATAGCTACAAATTAGTGTGCCTTTATCTGTTTGTACTCGTATTATTTTGCCATCTTTTCTTATTATTTTAGCATCTATTTCGGCAAAAATAGTATCCCTTAAATTTCCTAATCTAGCCCCAATAATATAATGAATTTTATCCTGTTTTAATTGTTCAATTATTTTTGAACTAATCATAGCAGCATCAGCCACTACTGTAAAATTTTCTACTTTATATTTTGTGATAAACGATTTAATTGCAGGAATAATAGTGTGCCCTTCCAATGTACTGCCCGAAAACACATCAAATCCAATAGGTAAACCTTCACGATTGACCATCAAGGCCACTAATATTTGAGGTTGCTGTGTTTTATTGTCTTTTGAAAATCCAGTTTCTCTAAACTCGTCGCTATCAAAGGTTTCAAAGTAAAGCGTAGTAACATCATTAAATATCAGTGAATAATCAAAAGAATGATTTGCCATAGCAAAATCGACAACCGTTTGTTCTACCTTTTCTTTTAATGATAGATACTTTTTTGCGTCTCTGTAATACGACTGCCTTCTGTGTACAATACCAAAATAGGTGTCCATTAATTCAATAGACCTAAGCTTAGACGCAGGTTCTAAAATCCTTATTATAACAAGGTCTTGAAACAATTTAGTGGCAATATTGCTGAAACCAATAAAGTCCATAATTTTTTCTATTACAGAATAAAAGAAATTATAATAAAAACCAACACAATGGCTATGCTCTATAAAAATCATTGCATTGGGGTTTTCTTCTGAAAAGATAGACAGCTGACCATTTTTATCCTTGATAAACTCAATGGCAATCTGTCTTAATGAAGATAACTCTTTATCATCTTTAGCAGAGCCGATATGTTTTATAACAATACGTTTATAATTCAAGTAATAAATTACTTGAATAGCAATATTGTTTGAAGCAGTTTTAACCTCTCTAATTTTTAGCATAATTAACCCTTAGTGCGGAATATTCCGCACTAAGATTAACGCAAATATATGTATATCAGTTATTTATGTAAAATAAAAATTTATGGTGGACAAGTCAGGAAAAGTGTTATTAATACCTATTTAGGATACCTTATTAACAATTCTTATTTATTATAGTTATATCAATAGAAATAAATTTAAATTATTCAATATACATTGATGAAATTATTATGTACTTATACCTTAATTTTGTAATAATCTATAAGCAATGACTCGGATACAGAAACCTGACTGGCTCAAAGTAAAACTCCCTAGCGGGGAGCATTATAAACATATAAGACAACTCGTCGATACACATAAACTACATACTATATGTGAGAGTGGCAATTGCCCAAATATGGGTGAATGTTGGGGGGCAGGTACAGCTACATTTATGATACTAGGCAATATCTGTACTCGTTCGTGTAGCTTCTGTGCAGTAGCTACAGGGAGACCTAATGAATATGATACTGACGAACCACGACGCGTATCAGAAGCTATATTGCTAATGAAAGTAAAACATGCAGTAATTACCAGTGTGAATCGTGACGAATTGAAAGATAGAGGAGCCTCAATTTGGTATGAAACAATACGACTTATCAAAGAAAAATCACCTACTACAACTATTGAGACTTTGATACCCGATGTGAAGAATAATTGGGATGCACTGCATGTAATGATAAGTGCAGGTCAGGAAGTAATATCACATAATATAGAAACGGTAGCTCGATTGTATAAACTCGTGAGACCTCAAGCTAAGTATGAGCGATCATTGGAGCAAATACAGCGAACCCGACACTATGGCAAACGCACCAAAAGTGGTATCATGCTCGGACTGGGTGAGAGTCGAGATGAAGTTATACAAACTATGAGAGATCTTTTAGCTTATGGTTGTGAAATACTTACATTAGGGCAATATTTGCAGCCTACTAAAATGCATTTGCCTATATTTGAATTTATCAGTCCAGTACAATTTGCAGAATATAAAGGTATTGGATTGGAATTAGGTTTCAAATATGTAGAAAGTGGTCCTTTAGTGCGCAGTAGCTATCATGCAGAACGTCATGTTTTCTAAGATATTATTTTGTTGAAAATTTTTTGCAACGCAACCACAATGATAAACTCTCCTGTTTATCAATAGTAAACCCTTTGATAATAGCTTCATTATCATTGCTTATAATACCCAGCATAGCTGAGCATGGTGGTGCAAATCCATACCGCTTGGTATGTATTACAATCTCAGTAAATTCTTGATGTAATATAATAGGAATAATTGGCGCATTTTTTACACATTTATATTTTTTGGCTATAAGCCTCCCATTTATATATACATCCACTACATCTCCATCATATCCATATACTTCAAACAAACGAAGTGACAAGGTATCAGCAAAAAAATTATGTTCTCCTCTGCTTTTTAATATACGTCTTTTGAATTTTTCTATCGGTGTTTTATTTATATAATAATTATTACATTGATATAACTGCATATTGGTTAATGCAAAACTGTTACCCATGGTATCAGAATTGATATTTATCATAGCTAACTGTAATTGAGTAGTATTTTTTATTTTTATTTTTTTATAAAAATGAAAAATATCTTGGCTAATCCTGGGTAATACTATGGTAGTGTCTTCCTCTCCATATTGTAAATAAAGGGTAGGTGCTGACATAGTATCGAGTCTATGATAATCAAACTCAATGATATAATCATGATACATTATTACTTGATGCGTAGTATTAAATATATAAGGGTTGCCTGATTTATTCCCATAAACGTGCATGGCATAGGACGGCGGATTAAATAATAATTCGGAAGATAATTTAGCATTATGATGTATATATATTGTGGCATTTTTCCTACTAGAATCTATAGTATAATTGGAGTATAGTTCTTTGTGATTATGCGGTTGTAAATAAGTATAAAATAAATTTTGACTTATATTTTGACATTGTGCCAATATCATTTGACTAGAAATAATAAGTAAAATGCCTAGGATACCAAGTCTTACCATTTCATTTTTTTTCTCTTGGTAAATTGAAAATGATTCTATCCACCGAATAAAAGCAAGCCACTGTAGCATTGGCTTCCCATTCTTTATTACTATAAATGATTATATCCGAATGTAAGGACTCCTCTGATATTGCAAATGAACCCTCTTTTAATTCACCAAGCCCAGGTATAGTATTAGCATTAGCATAAGCATCATACTTAGTGGCAGATATAAATAAGCGAAAGCGGCAAGCAATGTGTAACTTAATGTATTCTTTGCTTAGGCTATCAGATCCTTGTGGAGCTTGATTCAAACTCTTTATTATTGTTTTATCCTTTCCTACATATACTATAGTCTTTACACTGCTTTGGGATTGCCCCAACATTTGATAGGCTCTCTGCCGATATGGTTTCTTTTGCAAAGCCAATATATATCGTTTTTTTAATTTTTTATATAGAAGTCATTTCTAATGCTGTAAAAAATAATTAACATCATTTATTAATTATTCATAATTATCAAAAAAGTCAAAGTGTTAATCATATGTTTTATCGATAGGCAATACATAGAGTTGTGCGATAATTATTTTGTGGTTATACATGCCATTAAGAGTATCATAAGGAAAAATGTCAATGCTAAATTACGAAAAAATCTTTTCAATAAAAATTAATATTTGCTTGATTTATAAAGTCCAATAACGCAATTTTTTTATTTTATCACGATACATGTTTTTGATATCTACTATGACCGCATTTTCATTGCATATGGATGTGAAATAATTTTCATCTAAAGTCACGTATTCTTGGTGATTTACTGCTATAATAACTGCATCATAGGTGTTATTGATAGTGGGGGTTAATTGAAAATTATATTCATTTAATAATTCTTCGTTTTTGGCATGAGGGTCACTTACATCTATATGAATACTGTACGATTTTAATTCTTTATATAGATCAGCTACTTTGCTATTTCGTATATCACTTACATTTTCTTTGAAAGTTACTCCCATTATTAAAACTTTGGTATCAGTCAATAATTTACCTGCTTTTATCATCATTTGTATAGTTTTTTTGGCTACATACGTACTCATATCATCATTGATACGACGACCGCTCAGTATTACTTGAGGTTCGTATCCTAATTCTATCGCTTTGTAGGTAAGATAATAGGGGTCCACACCGATACAATGTCCGCCAACAAGCCCTGGATAGAATTCTTGAAAATTCCACTTAGTACCTGCCGCAGCTACTACATCATAAGTATTGATACCCATTCGATCAAATATTAATGATAGTTCATTCATTAATGCAATATTTAGGTCTCGTTGTGTATTTTCTATGATTTTGGCGGCTTCTGCTACTTTTACGCTTGAGGCTTTATGCACCCCTGCTGTTATTATACTTTCATATATGCAGGCTATCGTTTCTTTTGCTTCTTCATCATTACCTGAGATTATTTTAATAATTGTCGCAAGTGTGTTGATTTTATCTCCAGGATTGATACGTTCTGGAGAGTAGCCATATTTGTAATCAATACCCGCCTTAAGTCCACTTATCATGTCTATTATCGGTATGCAATCTTCTTCTGTACAGCCCGGATATACTGTGCTTTCAAATACTACATAGTCGCCTTTTTTGATACAAAGCCCTACTGTTTTGCTAGCATGGAGTAGGAGATTGAGATCAGGGACTTTATGCTTATCAACAGGTGTAGGTACAGCTACAATAAAGAAGCTTGCCTCACGTAGTACATCAATTTCATTTGTGAAAATAATGTCTTTGTTTTCGAAATCTACTTTGCTAATTTCATTACTGGGATCAATATGATTACGCATCATGGCAATACGTTCTTCATTGATATCAAATCCAATGACCTTCATTTTAGATGCAAACTCTAATGCTATCGGCAAGCCAACATATCCCAACCCTATAACGGCTAATTTTTTTTGTTTATTTAATAGTAAATCTAACATATTTTCTAAATATAAATTACGATATGCGAATTACGGTTGCTTTTTTTACATCAAAAAAATATACTTGATTACTCTCCGAACAGATAGCATGATGCGTATCGTCAAAAATTAATTTATTACCATACTCACTCATCCACCCATGTTGATGGGCAGGAATGCCCATAACGAGTGCATAGGCAGGTACATCATGTGTTACTACTGCACCGGCACTTATAAAAGAATATGCACCTAGGGTAATACCACATATTATGGTTGCATTGGCACCTATTGAGCATCCTTTTTTCACCAAAGTTTTACGATATTCATTTTTTCTCGCCACAGCACTACGAGGATTGTACACATTGGTAAATACCATAGAAGGCCCAAGAAATACATCATCCTCACATTCCACACCTTCATAAATACTTACATTATTTTGTATTTTTACATTATTGCCAATCTTGACATGTGACATGATAACTACATTCTGACCTATATTGCAATTATTGCCCACTATGGCTGATGGCATAATATGACAGAAATGCCATACTTTAGTATTTTCACCTAAGACGGCTCCTTCATCTACATAGGAGCTAGGATGTATATAAATATTATTCATTATTTATTTTTTTTCGACCAATACTCTCATAATGAAATCCTAATGATTGCATCGCATTAATATCATAAATATTTCGACCATCAAATACTATATGCGATGGTAGCTTATTATATAATTTTTTTAAATCAAAATTTTTAAACTCATCCCATTCTGTCATGATAATGAGAGCATCTGCATTCAACAAGCAATTAATGGCGCTGGTCTTGTAAATAACATGCTCAATTCCATAAAGCATAAAATTATTCATTGCCTTAGGATCATACGCTTGCACTTTCGCTCCATTTTGCACTAATTTTTTTATAACATATTTGGCACTTGCTTCACGGACATCATCTGTCTTGGGCTTGAAGGCTAATCCCCATACAGCAAATACTTTATTTTTTAATTGTCCTTTGTAAAAATCATTTATTTTGTCAAATAAAATTAATCTTTGATTTTTATTGACTTTATCTACAGTTTTTAAAATTTGAAAATCATAATTATGATCATTTGCTGTATTGATTAAGGCTTTCACATCTTTTGGGAAACAACTACCCCCATAACCTGCTCCAGCATTGAGAAAATGATGTCCTATGCGTTTGTCGTACCCTATTCCATTTTTTACCTCATCGATATTGGCACCTGTGCGCTCGCAAAGATTAGCTATTTCATTGATAAAAGATAATCTTGTAGCTAGAAAAGCGTTAGCAGCATACTTGGACATCTCAGCCGATCGTATATCCATATATACTAATTGAGCATTATGTAGGATAAAGGGAGCATATAACTCTTTCATTATGTCTTGTGCTACTTCGGAATCAGTACCAATAATTACTCTGTCTGGATGCATAAATTCTTCTACAGCCATACCTTCTCGCAAAAATTCTGGATTGCTGATCACATCAAAATGTATAGTTGTATGTGATGCAATAAATGATTTTACTTTATCTGCAGTACCAACAGGTACAGTACTTTTATTGACTATTAATTTATATCGGTCGATTTTTTCACCTATAAGATGTGCTACTTTCAAAACATGAGATAAGTCAGCACTACCATCTTCGTTAGGTGGTGTAGGTAATGCTAAAAAAATGATATCACTATGGCATAAAGCCTCATCAATGCTGAGCGTGAAACAAAGATTGTTTTTCTCAATATTTTTTTTTAACAATAATTCGAGGCCCGGTTCATATATGGGTATAATCCCTTCACGTAATTTTTTTATTTTCTGTTCATCTATATCCATGCACATCACCTTATTGCCTTTGTCAGCAAAACATGTACCCGTAACAAGACCCACATAACCAGTACCTATGATGGTAATATTCATGATTTATTTAGGATTATTATTTACAAAATCAATAACTAATGAAGTGATGAAATTAATTTGTTCATCATTTAACTCGGTATGCATCGGTAATGATATCACTTCTTTGCAAATTCGTTCAGAAATAGGGAAATCACCTACCTGATAGCCATAATGTAAGTAGGCTTTCTGTAAATGTGCAGGTAATGGATAATAGACCATGCTCGGTACTCCATGCTCTTGGAGATATGATTTTAAAGCATCACGATTTTGGACTCTAATTGTGTATTGATGAAAGACATGAGTACTATAAGAGGCTATTTGGGGCGTGACTATACCAGTTATATTAGTAAAAGCTGCATCATATTTTTTAGCATGGGCTTGTCTAAGACTTGTATATTCATTTAAAAACTTTAGTTTCACATCTAGAATGGCTGCTTGCATACTGTCTAGTCGAGAATTCACGCCGATGCAATCAAAATAATACGTAACCTTTTGACCATGATTGCATATCATACGTAGTTTTTCAGCCAATAGATCATCATTGGTGCATAAAGCACCACCATCGCCATAACAACCTAAATTTTTACTAGGGTAAAAAGAAAAACTACCTATCGTACCCATTGTACCTGTTTTAGCTTTGCTGCCATCACTCAAAGTACATTCAGCACCTATAGCTTGTGCATTATCTTCTATTACAGGGATATTGTATTGATTGGCAGTTTGTAAAATAGCATCCATATCGGCACTCATACCATATAGGTGCACTGGCACTATAGCTCGGGTACGGGGGGTAATAGCTGCTTGGAGCTTACCTATATCCATAGTGTAGGTCTCTGGATTTACATCTACAAATACAGGCTTCAACCCAAGAAGTGCTACTACTTCTACAGTAGCTATATAAGTAAAGGTAGGAGTAATGACCTCATCGCCATATTGTAGGCCCAAAGCCATAAGTGCTATCTGTAATGCATCAGTACCATTGGCACAGGTGATAACATGCTTGACATTAAGGAAATCAGCAAGATTTCGTGCAAACCGTTGTTCCGCAGGACCTTTGATAAACGCAGTAGTATCAATTACTTCTTGTAAGGAATGATCTATAGCTGATTTTATTTTGAGGTACTGATTGCGGAGATCTACCATCTGTATCGGTTGCATATAATGAATGTATAGCTATATTATATAAAAATAAGTGTGCAAATTTACGGTAAATTGACTTTTTATAAATAAAAAATCGTATTTATAATTGTAATCGAAATAGGCTAATAGATGATACAGCCGCAATTATATTTTTGATCATACAACGATACTAAGGTTTCATTTGAATCTTAGAATTGACCATCATATCTTATAACAAAATTTTCCTTGGGTTGATCTGTTTTAAAGAAAACTAAACCGATATCAAACAAGTCTATGGTTACTTTTACTGTATCATCATTTTTTATACTATTCCAAGCAGCTGTCATGCCTCGACTCCAATATATATCATCAAAAATTAACAACATTTTTTCGTGTCGTATTTTTTTGAACATTTCAAAATATTGCATGGTAGCTGCCTCAGTATGGTTGCCATCGATAAGGGCTAAGTCAATTTTCTCATGACTCAATATCGATGGCAATGCACTGGTAAACTCTTTATTTATTAATTGAATATCGAGAGCATCGAGCGACTCAAAATTTAATCTAGCTTGAGTGGCAATCGAAGGACAAGCTTCTATGGTATAGAATTTAGATTGCCGACAAGCAGCGTGCATATATAGTGATCCTATGCCGAGGTTAGTGCCTAGCTCTATCATCACTTTGGGTTGCCAGTGATTTATAATACGAAATAATAATCTCCCTATATGTGCTGATCTGGATGATGTAGCGACAATATCCTTTATTTTTCTAATATGTGATGTGAGTTTTTTACTACCGGCACCCAGATCTAGGATATTTAACTTAGTTTCATCCTGTAATAACTTATTTCTCAGTTTTTCTATAGGGATAAAAGCATAGAATTTTTTAGTATCAGGAAGTATTTCATCATTCCATTGGTAAACGAAAGGGGAATGCACCATATGTTTATTATGCGAATGCCACAAATACTGAAAAAAAGAAATCAGCCTATGCATTAACCATTGATATTAAGAAAATAAATGAATTATCATATTGCAATATTATATACTTTTATCTGCTTTTAATATGTATAGAATATTTTTAATTATATTAATTCTTATCCATACGGATGTTTTGTATGCACAAATCGTAATAGGATCAAATTTTTATCATTATAAAATTAATTTACAAAACGAAGAGCGGCAAGGATATGTTGTAGTATTACATCCGCCAATGCTCAAAGAGAAAGTAGTGATGTATAAAATGGAGTCTAATAACCAATTTGAGATAGATCGTATGGAAGCTAAAAGTATTGAAGGAAAAAAAATCTATATTAAAAAAATGGATGAGACTACTTGGCAGATCAATGATGCAAATTCATTATTATCACTACATTATATCTTAAAACCACGTAGCATGATTTCTAAAGATTACTTGTATGTCAATTCATCAGGCTTTGTAGGGTATTTTGAAGGGTATGACACACTCCGATATCGTATTGATTTTCGATTGCCTGCACCCTGGTATGGAAATAGTCCGATGGAAAGCTATATAGAAGATGATGAGCAGATTTTTCATACTGATGGGTATGATGCTATAAGGAATATCCCTATCATATTTGCAGAGCCTGATACCAGTAGTATAGTAGTAAATAATCATAGGATGAATATTACTTGTTTCTTTAAAGACAAAAAAAAAGCTTCAATAAATATCGCTGAGTATATTTTGAATGAGACCAAAACAATGTATCAATATGTAAAGGAGTATGTGCACTATCCAGGCAGAAATTGGCTTGTATTGGTAGATGACAACTTTGAAAAAAATAGGGTGATTAATAATAATGACTTTACTTTGCTGCAATACAAAATGGGTAAAATCGATTCTATTTCTAATGCCATAGCCGCTGCAATACAAGATAGTATGATGCAATCTTTACGCACAAAATGCCATCAATGGAATGAAAAAAGCCAATTGGATTGGGTGTATGATTTTGCTCCTTACTATATCGAAAATAAAATAAAAGAAAAGAATTTATATAAAACAGAAAAAGAATATATTGATCATTTACATAATGAAATAGCTCAATATCAATTATTAAATAATAAACAACAAGATATTTATAAGACAAATTCAGAATGGAGGTTAATTAATTCGATCAAAGTAAGATACTTAGATTATATATTGAGATTTCATAGTAATAATTCATTTGATTGGTCAGCTTATTTATTGGAGTTACATAAATTGTCACAAAAAAATAAATATGTAGAAGATAAAGATATTATATATCATATCATAAGAACATCAAAAATAAGTGACGCAGCAGAATATTTATGGAGATATATGGATGGTAATGATACAATAAAACATGAGGAATATGTAAAACTCATAGGTTATGATATAATAAAACAGAATCCAATACGAAAATATGCTATTGCTAATATCTCATGGCAGAAGGGTGATTCATCTGAATATCTAGAAGTGAAAAATGTAGAGCATCCAATCACACAAGATGAATTATTGCAAGTTGGGGATAGAGTTTTACAAATCAATGAATTGAAGTGCACATCAGATAATATTTTAGAAATCGAAAAAATATTGACAACGAGCAAAGAAAATGATAGAATTGTGCTTCAAATCATGCGTAATGTAAATAATCAATACATACCAATTACGATATCGATGAAAACTGATCTGATGTTGGTAGAGATGCCTTGGAAACTAGAGGTGAGCAAAAATGCTAGTAAAAAAGAAAAAGAATTGCTCAAAGCATATATGATTGAATAAAATCTATTTTATCAATGTGATTTATATATTATACTAATAATTATAAATCATATATAAATATATACTGAATTGATAGACGTAAGCCCAATCTATTAAAATGAGACTGCTCAATTAAATATATCCTTTCGATTTTAGATATCAATTATCTTGTTTTTTCACTTGATCCCAAACTATATCTAGCTCGGCTAAGGTCATGGATTGCATATCATTCCCATTGGCTTTTATGATTTTTTCCATATTCATAAATCGTGATCGAAATTTTTTATTTGTTTTCTCTAGAGCCATCTCAGCATCTATGTCCAAAAATCGAGCATAATTAATCAAAGCAAAAAAAACATCGCCCAATTCTTCTTCTGCTTTTATATAGTTATGGTTTTTGACCTCATGCTGTAATTCTTTCAATTCCTCTTGCACTTTGTCCCACACTTGCTCTTGGCAATCCCAGTCAAAGCCTACCTGGCGAGCTTTATCTTGCATACGCATAGCTTTGACCATAGCTGGTAATGCACTAGGTACACCACTCAATACGGATGATTTACCTTCTTTGAGTTTTATTTTTTCCCAATTAGCTTTCACTTCATCAGCATTATTTAATATTAATGTATCATATATGTGAGGATGTCTTATAATTAATTTTTCGCAAAGAGCATCTAATACTGATTTTATATCAAAAATATTTTGCTCGGCTGCTATCTTACTATAAAAAATAAGATGTAAAAGTATATCACCTAATTCTTCTTTGATGCCTTCCATATTTTCTTGATCTATTTCATCTACCAATTCATACATTTCTTCGATCGTGAGTGTTTTAAGTGATGTAATAGTTTGTTTTTTATCCCAAGGGCACTTCTCTCGTAAATCATCCATTATGTCGAGAAGTCTATTAAATGATTGTAATACAAGTGTGCGATCTTTCATCTATGCAGTAAAATTATTATTTTGAATTATAGCTACTGTAAGCCGAGCTATACAGATAAGATTATCGGACTCATCTATAATACGTATATCCCATATATGAGTGCGACGACCTATATGTATAGGACGTGCTGTACCGATTACGATACCTGTGCGTATACTTTTTATATGATTACAATTTATTTCCAAACCTACAGCTGCTTCCTTACGAGTATCAATTATCATCCAAGAAGCTATACTACCTAGCGTCTCTGCCAATGCAGCGGATGCTCCACCATGCAATAATCCCATTGGCTGTATGGTGCGCTCATCTACCGGCATTGTAGCGATAATATAATCATCACCTATAGCTGTATATTGTATACCAATAGTGCCAGTTAGTCCGGGTATCTGACGATTATTGAGTGTCTCGATGGTCAATTTATTTTTCCAAATCATTATATTATTTTGATTTATAACTTCTTATTATCAATCTTAATCCTTTATCATAAGTGAAATAACTAATCAACCAATTGATAAAAATAAATAGACGATTACGCACACCCAATATCAATATCAAATGTATAAACATCCATATAATCCAAGCTATAAAACCCTGTATGTTCATCCAGGGTGTATCTACCACAGCGAGATTACGACCTACGGTAGCCATAGATCCATTGTTTTTATATTTAAATGGGACTAAGGGTTTATTATTTTGTAAAGCTTTTATGTTTTTAGCTAAATTTTTTGCCATTTGAATAGCTACTGGTGCTACTTGAGGATGCCCATTGGGATAATTACTTTCGTTTGTCATAATGCAAGCATCACCTATCGCAAAAATACATGATGACTCCAAGCCTATGACTTGATTATATTCATTGACCTGGATACGTTGATTGTGCTTGGTGATGTATGTCTCGATACCTGCGGGGGCGGTGGCCTTGATGCCGGCTGCCCATATTAATAAAGCACAAGGGATTTGAATACTATTATTTAGTGTAGCTTTTTCATCATCATAGTTTACAACACGAGTATTGAGAAGAACATGTACACCCAAATGCTCTAAATAATGTTTTGATTTGGCTTTGGATTTATCACTCATACTATTGAGTAAATGTTCTGAAGATTCTATAAGAGTAATGCTCATTTTGCTAAAATCTAATTCAGGAAAATCTTTTGGGAAAATATGTTTTTTCATCTCGGCTATGGCTCCGGCCATTTCTACTCCGGTAGGACCACCACCTACTATACATATATTCATTAATTTTTGCCATTTTTCTTGATCTTCTGTAATTAGCGCTTCTTCTAGATTTTCTAAAATAAGGCTTCTTATATTTAGAGCATCTACCATAGATTTTAAACCAATTGCATTTTGTGCTATAAGCTTATTTCCAAAAAAATTTGAGATGGCACCTGTAGCGACAATTAAATAATCATAGGTATATATCTCGGTACTTGAATGTATTTCTTTTTTATCAATATGGATACTAAGTATTTCATCTCTGCGAATTGCAATATTATGGTTTGATGAAAAAATTTTACGTAATGGAAAAGCTATAGTATCGGGTTCGAGACC
>Ga0114938_1001746_pt1 | contig 14450 bp, 16 predicted proteins | sample AshMeaBigSpring_FD_88675 | JGI IMG/M metagenome (GOLD analysis project Ga0114938, IMG submission 88675) | Groundwater microbial communities from Big Spring, Nevada to study Microbial Dark Matter (Phase II) - Ash Meadows Big Spring | ecosystem: Environmental > Aquatic > Deep subsurface >...
CGCGCCCGGATCGGGCTGGTGCCGCAGGAGCTCGTGACCGAGGCTTTCGAGTCCGTGCGCGCCGCGGCCCGCTTCAGCCGCGGTCTCTTCGGGCGGGCGCCCGACGACGCCTACGTGGAGCGCGTGCTGCGCGACCTCTCGCTCTGGGACCGCCGCGACGACATCATGATGACACTCTCCGGCGGCATGAAGCGCCGGGTGATGATCGCCAAGGCGCTGTCGCACGAGCCCCGGGTCCTGTTCCTCGACGAGCCGACCGCGGGCGTGGACGTCGAGCTCCGCCGCGACATGTGGGCGCTCGTGCGGCGGCTGCGCGACTCGGGCGTTACGATCATCCTTACCACGCACTACATCGACGAGGCCGAGGAGATGGCCGACCGCATCGGCGTGATCAACCACGGGCGGCTCATCGTGGTCGAGGAGAAGCAGCGGCTCATGCAGAAGCTCGGCAAGCGCCAGCTGGCGCTGACGCTGCAGGACCCGCTCGCAGCGCTGCCCGCCGGGCTCGAGGAGTGGCCGCTGGCGCTCAAGGCGAACGGCCACGAGCTGGAGCTGACATTCGACGCGGCACTGGAGCAGACCGGCATCCCGGCGCTGCTGCGCCGGCTCGAGCAGCTCGGCATCAACTACCGGGACCTCAGCACGCGCGAGAGTTCGCTCGAGGAGATCTTCGTCAGCCTCGTGAGCGAGCACGGAAAGGAAAGGGCGTGAGCGCGACGGGATTCAACCGGCACGGCGTCTGGGCGATCTACCGCTTCGAAATGGCGCGCTTCCTTCGCACGCTGCTGCAGAGCGTGCTGACGCCGGTGATCACGACGGCGCTCTTCGTGGTCGTGTTCGGCGCCGCCATCGGCTCGCGCATGGCGGAAGTGGACGGCGTGTCCTACGGCGCCTTCATCGTGCCGGGGCTCATCATGCTCTCGCTCTTCACCGAGAGCATCTCGAATGCGTCCTTCGGCATCCATTTCCCGAAGTGGACCGGCACCATCTACGAAGTGCTGTCGGCGCCGGTGTCGGCCTTCGAGATCGTGGCCGGCTATGTCGGCGCCGCCGCGACCAAGTCCGTGCTGCTCGGCCTCGTCATCCTGGCGACCGCGTCATTCTTCGTGCCGGTGACGATCCTGCACCCGCTGTGGATGGCGGCGTTCATGCTGCTGACCGCAGTGACATTCAGCCTGTTCGGCTTCATCGTCGGGATCTGGGCGAAGAACTGGGAGCAGATGCAGCTCATCCCGATGCTGATCGTGACGCCGCTGACCTTCCTGGGCGGCGCGTTCTACTCGATCGACATGCTGCCGCCGGGCTGGCGCACCGCGACGCTGTTCAACCCGGTCGTGTACCTGATCAGCGGCTTCCGCTGGAGCTTCTACGGCAAGGCCGACGTGGACGTGGGCATCAGCCTCGCGGCGACAATCGGCTTTATGCTGCTGTGCATGGCCGTGATTTCCTGGATCTTCCGGACCGGGTATAGACTGAAACACTGATCAATCGCCCGGACCGGTGCCGGTTCCGGGACAATGCGGAGGGGGTACATGGATCTCGTCTACCGGCACGAAAAGCCGTTGTTCCTGTTGTCGATGGTGATTGGTTCGCTCGTGTGGCTCGCGATCGTCATCGGCACCTTCGGCCTGGCGCTGGTGTACGCATTGCTCGGCCTGCTGATCTACCTGTTCGCCCAGTCCGGTTTCATCTCGCATCTGCGTGGCAATGCCGTGGAACTCAGCGAACGTCAGCTTCCGGACCTGTATGGGCAGTTCCGGGAGGCCTGCCAGAAGCTCGGCATGGCCGACGTTCCGACCGCGTACCTGATGATGAGCGACGGCGTGATCAATGCGCTGGCCGCCAGGTTCCTGCGGCGCCACTACGTCGTCCTGTACTCGAGCGTGGTCGAGGCATTGCGCTCACGGCCGGCCGCGCTGCGGTTCTACTTCGGTCACGAGCTTGCGCACATCAAGCGGGGCCACCTGGAACTCGCCTGGCTGCGATGGCCCGCGTCGATCCTGCCGCTGCTCGGCGCCGGCTACCGGCGGGCACAGGAGTACACCTGCGACCTGCATGGGCTTGCTGCCTCGGTCTCGCGGGAGGACGCGCAGGCGGCTCTGGCGGTCCTGGCGGCGGGGGGCGAGAAGATGCCGCAATTGAATGCGGCCGAGTTCATCGGGCAGCAGCAGCAGTCCGGCGGATTCTGGATGTCGTACCACGAGCTGACGAACGACTACCCCTGGCTCTGCAAGCGGCTCGCGAACATCTCCGCGACGGGAACGCCCGCGACTGGCGGGAGCGCGGCGCCGCGGCGCCATCCAATGGCCTGGGTCCTGGCGTCGCTGACGCCGCGCCTCGGGCTGGGTGGCGGATCCATGCTCGTCATGATTGCGCTCATCGGCATCCTGGCCGCCATCGCGATTCCCGCGTACCAGGATTACACGATCCGGAGCAAGTTCGCCCAGGTCATGCCGATCGCCGCCCAGGTGCAGTCACAGGCTGAGGCCTACATCGTCGAGAACGGCGGATACCCGGATACCGCCGAAGACATGGGCCTGCCCTCGAATCCGGAATCCGGGCCGGTCAGCGGCATCCAGATCCTGGAGGAGGGGATCGAGCTGACACTGCGCAGCGACCACGCCGCGCTCGACGGCTCTACCGTGATCCTGAGCGCGTATCGCAACGATGACGGCAGCATTGGATGGGATTGCACTGGCGGTACCATAGCGCACAAACACCGGCCGCCGATGTGCCGGCCGGGGGAGCAATAGCCCTCGACGATGCATCAGCCGGTGTCGCCGGCCGCGTCGAACTGCTCGAGCCCTTCCGCGAGGTAATCCGCGACCTGCGGTGTGCCGATCAGGTATTCCGCCGTGCGCCCGTTCCAGTGGGCCCGCGCCTCGGCCAGCGCCTCGTCCCATTCCTCCACGCCGTAGTCACCGCGCCCGACCCACATCAGGGCCACGAGCATCACCTGCTGGTCCAGCTCGAGGGAGTCGACCGTGCTCGCGAGCTCGAGCAGCACCGGGTCGTCGGCGTGGCGCGCCAGCGTCTGGATCGCCCAGTCCTCGGTCGGGCCCATCGGGTCTTCCGGGAAAGCGACCTCCTCCTTGGCCTGGAACTGGCGCGCCTTGTCGATGACGATCTGCACGACGTCGCGGTTGAGTTCGAGTTCTTTCATGGAAATGATGATACGCAGCCACGCGCCCGCGGGTCCTAGCGGTTTTCCACGATGGTCCGGGCGCTATCTCGGGTTTACTAGGAGGGATGCCTTGCCACGCCACACGGGAGGCATCATGAGGCATACATCCAGACCCCGGACCGGAGCGCTCTTCCTGGCGATCGTGCTGCTCACGGGCTGCGCAGCCGTCGAGCCGCAGATCCGCGTCGACTTCGACCGCACGGCGGACTTCTCGGCCTTTCGCAGCTACGGCTTCCCGGCCGAGCTTGGAACCGATCGCGGCGGCTACTCGACGCTGATCACCGGCTACTTCAAGCAGGCGGTCGACCGTGAGATGCAGCAGCGCGGGTACACCTATTCCGGCACGGATCCCGACCTGCTCGTCAACTTCTTCGCGCGGGCGCGCGACGTGACGGACGTGCGCTCGCAGCCCGTCGTCTGGGTAGGCCACGGATATTATGGCTATCGCTACGGGCTGTATGGCGCATGGCCGCTGTATGCGGACGGCGTGAGCACCGTGCACTACAAGGTAGGCACGGCCAACGTGGACGTGGTGGACGCGAGGCGCCGCCAGCTCATCTGGGAGGGCGTGGCCGAGGGCAAGCTCACGCCGGAGGCGATGCGGGACCCGCAGGCGGCGATCGCGGATGTCGTGGCGGAACTCTTCAAGCGCTACCCGGGGCGCGCCGCGCCGGTTGCCCGGCCGCTCGCGGACGCCGTCGCGCCGTGAAGCGCAGGCGCATCTCGAACGCGGACGTCGCGGCGGCGCTGCGCGAACTCGCGCTCTACTTCGAGATGGAGGGCGTGCCGTTCAAGCCGCAGGCCTTCGAGAAGGCCGCTTACGCCGTCAATGCGCTCGACCGGCCGCTGGCCGGGATCCATGCCGCGGGTGGCAACCGCGCGCTCGAGGCTCTGCCCGGTATCGGCAAGGGCATCGCGGAACGGATCGCGGGCATGCTCAGGAGCGGCAGGATCGAGGACCTGGAACGGTACCGCAAGGCCGTGCCGATCGACATGGTCGGGCTCACGGCCCTGGAGGGAATCGGCCCCAAGCGCGCGCAGGCGCTCTGGAAGACCCTCGGCATCCGCGACGTGGCCGGTCTCAGGCGTGCCGCCGAACGGGGCGAGCTTCGCGGGGTCCCGAACTTCGGCGAGCGCAGCGAGCGGCGCATCCTGCAGGCCATCGGGCTCCAGCAGGAAGCGGCGGGCCGCCGGCCCCTCGAAGAAGTGCTCCCGATCGCGCACCGCATCGAAGCGGCGCTTGCCAGGGTTCCAGGCGTCGAGCGCGCCGTCGTGGCGGGCTCGATACGGCGACACCGCGCCACGATTGGCGACGTGGATGTGCTGGTCGCCGCGAGGAAGCCGGACCCGGTCTCGAAGGCGTTCGAGAACCTGCCCGAGGTGCGGACCGTCCACGCGCGCGGCCCGACCAAGACCCTGGTCCGGCTCACGAACGGCATGGATGCGGACCTTCGCGTCGTACCTCCCGACAGTTTCGGCGCTGCACTCCTCTATTTCACGGGCAGCAAGGCGTACAACGTCGCCCTGCGCCACGTGGCGCAGAAGAAGGGCCTGAGGCTCAACGAGTACGGGCTCTTCCGTCGCGGCAAGCCGGTCGCGGCGAAGACGGAGGAGGACGTCTACGCGGCGCTCGGGCTTGCCTGGGTGCCACCCGAACTGCGCGAGGATACGGGGAAGGCGGGGCTCGCGCGCAGGGCTCAGCCCTTGATGCAGATGAGCGGCTCGAGCCGCGCGACCTTGCGGGCGAGGCCGGCCGCATCCGCGACGTCCACGACCCTGCCGACGTCCTTGTAGGCGCCGGGCGCTTCCTCGGCGACGCCCCGCATCGAGGGGCTGCGGATGAGGATGCCGCGTCCGGCGAGTTCCCGCACGAGCTGGCGGCCGCCCCAGGTGCGGGTCGCCTGGTGCCGGCTCATCGCGCGGCCCGCCCCGTGGCAGGCTGAACTCCACGACAGCGCCTCGCCTTTCTCCGTCCCGACCAGCACGTACGACGCCGTGCCCATCGAGCCCCCGATCAGCACCGGCTGGCCGACGTCGCGCACGGCGGCGGGAAGTTCCGGGTGTCCCGGCCCGAACGCGCGCGTGGCGCCCTTGCGGTGCACGAACAGGCGCATGCGCCGACCGTCCACGACGTGCCACTCCTCCTTGCAGGTGTTGTGGGAGACGTCGAACAGCAGGTCGAGCGTCGCATCCGGCAGCAGGCGCATGACCGTCTTGCGCGTGAGGTGCGTGACGATCTCGCGGTTGGCGAGCGCGCAATTGATGCCCGCGCGCATCGCACCGAGATAGCGCTGCCCGAGCGGGGAGGAGACCGGCGCGCAGGCGAGCTCGCGGTCGGGCAGCGCGATGCCGTACTCCGCCGCGGCGATCGCCATGTCGCGCAGGAATTCGGTGCCGATCTGGTGCCCGAGCCCGCGCGATCCGCAATGGATGCTGATGACGACGTCGTCGAGCTTCAGGCCGAAGGCGGAGGCGACCGCGGGCTCCGTGATCTCCGCCACCCGCTGCACTTCGAGGTAGTGGTTGCCCGAGCCCAGCGTGCCCATCTCGTCGCGCTGGCGGCGCTTGGCGCGGTCGGACACCTGCGCGGGATCCGCGCCCTGCGCGCGCCCGGCTTCCTCGATGCGCTCGAGGTCGGCCGCGCGGCCCCAGCCCTGCTCGACGGCCCAGCGCGCGCCACCTGCGAGCATCGCATCCATCTGCTGCTCGTCGAGCGAGATGCTGCCTTCGCTGCCGACGCCGGCCGGAATGTCGCGACAGAGGCCGTCCGCGAGGCGCTGCTTCAGCGGCTCGATCGCGGCGCAGGGCAGGCCGGTCAGCAGCGTGCGCACGCCGCAGGAAATGTCGAAGCCGACGCCGCCCGCGGACACGACGCCGCCGGCGTCCGGGTCGAAGGCGGCGACCCCTCCGATCGGAAAGCCGTAGCCCCAGTGAGCGTCCGGCATCGCGTAGGCGGCGGAGACGATGCCGGGCAGCATCGCCACGTTCGACAACTGCTCATGGACCTTGACGTCCATGCCGTCGATGAGGGACTCGTCCGCGTAGAGAATGCCAGGTACGCGCATCGGACCTTTCGGCTCGATGCGCCAGCGGAAGCCGGACTCGCGGATCAGCAGGTTCCTGTCCATCTCACACGTCCAGTATGCACTGCGCCTCCCAGCGACCGTCGTCGCGCCGGTGGAACTTCAGCGCGGTATAGGTGGCTCCCTTCACCTCGACCACCGGCTGATGCCGGTGGACGTCGACCCGTTCGCCGCTGGCGACGCCCTGCAGCCGTGTTCCATCGAGCTTCACGGCGAACCGCCCGAACAGCATCCGCCGCACCGCCATCTCGTAGACCAGCGCGTTCAGCCAGTCGACCAGCAGCAGCTCGGTGGACGGCGCCTCGCAGGTGATCTCGACGTCCTCGAGCGCCGCGACCCCGGCCGGATCGGTGATCAGGGCAGTCATGCCGAGCGCCATCTGCTCGAACACTTCCTCCTGCGTGCCGCCATCGGCGCGCACGCCCATGTCGGCGTCATGGCCGAAGTGGGACCAGCCGCTCATGCGGACGTCTTCATCTCCCGCCGGTCAGTCAGGCTCAGCATATGTACGGATGGCACCGCGCGTTACGTCAGCACCAGAATGTTCCGAAAGCCAGATGGAGGGCAAGCCATGTCCATCAGACAGATCTGCAAGCGCGCAGTCGTGACCATCGGCCGAGAGAGCGACGTGGCGGCAGCCGCGCGTCTCATGCGTGACGAGCATGTCGGCTACCTGGTCGTGACCGGAGTTCCGAATGGCCGCCCGATCGGCGTCCTCACCGATCGTGACATCGTCCTCAAGGTGACGGCCCGCGGCCGCAATCCCGAGAACGTGAAGGTGAGCGACGTCATGACCTCGGACCCGCTCGTGGCCGACCTGAACGCCGACATCGGCGACACGCTCCGGCGCATGCGCGAAATCGGGGTCCGGCGGGTGCCGGTCGTCGACGGCCAGGGCCGGCTCGCGGGCGTTGTGGCGCTCGACGACGTCATCGACCACCTGTTTGCGCAGCTGGCGGCCGTTGCCGGCGCGATCCGCACCGAACAGCGGAGCGAGCGCGCGCTGCGCAGCTGAACAGCCGACGGCCGGATCTCGGACGCACCTTGCCAATATCACCGCGCGCGGACCCCCAACGGGTCCGCGCGCGGCGTGGCCAGCAGGATCAGTTGACCTTGATCTCGATGGCCTTTGGCTTGATGACCTTGGACTTCGGGATGTGCACGTTCAGCACCCCGTCCTTGGTCTCGGCGCGGACCAGTGTCGCATCCGCGTCATCGGGGAGGTTGAAGCGCCGGCAGAAGCTGCCATAGAAGCGCTCGATGCGATGCATCCTGCGGCCCTTCTCCTCCTTCTCCTGCTTGCGCTCGCCCTCGATCGTCAGCGTGCCCTCTTCCAGGGAGACCTTGACGTCCTCGCGCTTGACGCCCGGCAACTCCGCCCTGACGAGATACTCGTCGTCGGTTTCCATGATGTCGGCGACCGGTGCCCATTCATAGGCTTCGCCCTCCTCGGCAGGCAGCTGCGGCCAGCGCCCGAACAGCGAGGGCATCGTCATGCGGAAGAAGTCGTCTGAGCTCCGGAAGGGTTCCCAGCGTGTGAGTCTCATGTTCCACTCCTTCAGCAAGGGATGAACGTCCCCATTGCTTCACGAGCGTACGCTCGCTGCCGTCCGCTTCAATCCGTAGATGTACGCATCGTTGGGTCCGGCGAGTGGTGATTGAATTGGCCGAAAACGGAATGGAGCGATCGATCATGAACATCGGTGAACTCTGCAGCCGGGATCTCGTCAGCGTCAGCGCGCAGACGCCGCTGCTCGAGGTCGCGAAGGTGATGCGCGACGAGCACGTCGGCATCGTGGTCGTGACGAAAGCTCCTGCCGACGAGCAGGTCGCCGCCGGCGTCATCACGGACCGCGACATCGCGCGGGCATGGGCGGAACACGGCGGCGACATCGCCGGGCTCGCGCTCGAGCAGGTCATGACGCATGACCCGCTCGTGCTCAACGAGGAGGATTCGATCGAGAAGGCCATTTCGCGGATGCGCAACCGGGGCGTGCGGCGCGCGCCCGTGGTGACCCGGCACGGCCAGCTGCTCGGCCTCGTGTCCACCGACGACCTGATCGCGCACGCAGCGGACGAGCTGTCGGGCCTTGCCCGGCTGCTCGAGCAGCAGCCGCGGCAGGAGCGGCACTGACCCGGCGGCGGCCGGAGGAGGCCTTCATGCGGGATCTCGATGACACGGCGGAATTGCCGGTCGCGGAAAGGGAAGAGGAGCTGCGCGAGGACTTCGCGTACTTCGACGACGACGGCGACGGGAAGCTGCAGGCCGACGAATTCGTCCGCTTCCTGGACGGGGTCGGCGCGGACATGTCGGACGAAGAGTGCCGCATCGGCTTCGCGGCCATCGACACGGACCAGGACGGCGTGATCGAATTCGACGAGTTCCTGCAGTGGTGGACGTCGCCCTGAGCATGACCCGGCGGAGAAGCGGATGCGCCTGCCGCTGCGCGTGACATTCCGCAATGTCGATGCCTCGCCCGCGCTCCGGGCAAGGATCCAGGAGTTGGCCGGGCGCCTCGACCGGTTCTCCGCGCAGATCATGCGCTGCCACGTGACCGTCGAGGCCCCGCACCGACACAGCCGCCAGGGCCGCCTGTACCAGGTGCGCATCGACCTCACGGTGCCGCAGCGGGAAATCGCGGTCAGGCGTGCGCATCCGATCGACCGCTCGCACGAGGACCCCTACGTCGCGCTGCGCGACGCGTTCCAGGCACTGCGCCGCAGGCTCCAGGACTTCGAGCGGCGCCGCCAGCTGAAGGTCAAGGCGCACACCGCGCTTCCGCGCAGGAATTCACTGCGCCTGAAGCCATAGTGGCGACGATCACCGGCGTGGAGCCGGCGCGCCACGGGAGGGCGGCTTGCAACTGACCTTCTGCGGCGCGGCCGGCCAGGTCACCGGGTCGTGCTTCCAGTTCGAGACCGGCACGTGCCGCTTCCTCGTGGACTGCGGCCTGTTCCAGGGCGCACGCGATGCCTGGGAACTGAACGTGTCGCCATGGCCGTTCGATCCGTCATCCATCGATTTCGTCAACCTGACGCATGCGCACATCGACCACAGCGGGCTGCTGCCGAGACTGTACGCCGAGGGTTTCCGCGGCCCCGTCTACGCCACTCCCGCGACCCGGGACCTGGTGTCCGTGATGCTGCCCGACAGCGCCTGGGTGATGAACGGGGAGGCGGAACGTGCGGCGCGGCACGGCCGGCCATTCGTCCTGCCATACCGCATGGAGGATGCGCGGGGAGTGCTCGCCCTGGTCAGGACCGTGGACTACGCGGAGGAGTTCGCGCCGGCCCAGGGCGTGCGCGCGCGCCTGCAGGACGCCGGCCACATTCTCGGCTCGGCATTCGTCGAGTTGTGGCTCGGCGCGGGCGGACGCACCGTCAAGGTCGCGGTGTCGGGAGACCTCGGCCAGCCCGGCCGGCCGATCGTCCGGGATCCGGCGCCACTCGCGGACGCGGATGTCCTGCTGCTCGAGTCCACCTACGGGGACCGCGACCACCAGCCGATGGAGGAGACCATCGAGCGCCTGGCCGTGACGCTGCGCCGTGCGCTGGAGGAACGGCAGGGACTCGTGCTGGTGCCGGCCTTTGCGGTCGGCCGCACGCAGGAATTCCTGTACGAGCTCAACCGGCTGGCGCGGGCGGGCAGGATCCGGGGACCGAGGGTGTTCGTCGATTCGCCGATGGCCACCGAGGCAACGCAGATCACGGCGCGCCACTTCGAGCTGTTCGACGACGAGGCGCGCCGCCTGGCAGGCGAACCGGCCGACGGCGACAGCACGCTGCGGGTGACTTACACGGCGAGTGTCGAGGAGTCCAAGGCGCTGAATGCGATCACCGGCAGCGCGATCATCGTCGCCGCGAGCGGCATGTGTGACGGCGGCCGCATTCGCCATCATCTGCGCCACCATCTCCAGGAACCGCGGACGACCGTGCTGTTCATCGGCTACCAGGTGCCGGGCACGCTCGGCCGCCGGCTCGTGGACGGCGCGTCGGTGGTGCGCCTCTTCGGCGAGGAAGTTCCCGTGCGGGCCGAAATCGCCACCCTGGAGGGCTTCTCGGCCCACGCCGACCGGTCCGCGCTGCTCGACTGGCTGCGGCAGATGCGGAAGCCGCCCGGCGCGCTCTACCTCGTTCACGGGGAACCTGTCGCGGCGGCCGCGCTCGGCGCGCGGATCGGCACGGAGCTGGGTTGGCGCAGTCGCGCGCCGGCTCATGGGGAAACGGTGCAACTGCCCGCCTGACCGGCGGCGCCCGGAGGCGCCGCGCGCGCTCAGGCGCCGGCGACCAGCGTCATGCGCACGAGCTGGGCCAGCGAGGATGCGCCCATTTTCCGCATGACGTGCGCACGGTGGATCTCGACCGTGCGCTGGCTGACACCGAGCTCCGCGGCCATGACCTTGTTCGGCTTGCCGTCCGTCACGAGCTTGAGGACCTGGCGCTCGCGCGGTGTCAGCCGGCCGAGGCGCGCGTGGATCTGGTCCTTCTCGCCGATCTGCGACCGCAGCTTGCGGTCGTGCGCGAGCGCGCGCCGGATGCGCTCTGCGAGGTCGTCGTCGCGGAACGGCTTCTGCAGGAAGTCGAATGCGCCGCGCTGCATCGCCTCGACCGCCATCGGCACGTCGCCGTGACCCGTGATGAAGATCACGGGCAGGACGACACCGCGGCGGTTGAGCTCCTCCTGCAGCTCGAGGCCGCTCATGCCCGGCATGCGCACATCGAGCAGCGCGCAGCCCGGCCGGTCCGGGTCGTACCTCTCGAGGAACTCGCCCGCCGACCCGAAGGTCGCCGCCGGCTGGCCCATGGACTTCAGCAGGAGCGCGAGCGCGCTGCGCACGCCCTCGTCGTCGTCCACCACGTACACGGTGGGCACCGGTTCAGGCTTCGTCACGGCTGGACGATTCCGCGCCCGGGCGCGGGCTTCGGGCGCGCACCCCTGCGGACCAGTTCGCGCATGTTGCGGATGCTGTCCCCGGCGCGCAGCGCCTGCTCGGCGATCTGCCGCAGCGCGCGGCGGACCTCGGCGATGTCCGCGTTCGGCGACCCGAGCAGCCGCTCGCAGGCGAGCGCGTAGGTGCTGATCGCCGCGAGCGGCTGGTTGACCTCGTGCGCGATGCTCGCGGCCATGTTCGCCATCGCGCCGAGGCGCGCGACTTCCGCGAGCCGGTCCGCGGCGCGGCGCTCGTATTCCTCGGCGCGCTGACGCGCGGTGACGTCGTGCAGGAAGCCGACGAAACGCGGCGGGTCCTCGCCCTCGACCTGCCCGACCGACAGCCAGGCGCGGAACACGGTGCCGTCCTTGCGCTGCGCATCGACCTCGCGTCCGAGGCCGATGACGTGCGTCTCGCCGGTCTCAACGAAACGGCGCAGGTGGCCGTCGTGTTCGCTGCGATGCGGCTCGGGCATCAGCATGGAGACGTTCGAGCCGATCGCCTCCGTCGCGGAATAACCGAACAACTCCTCGGCCGCGCGGTTGAAGACCTGGATCACGCCGTAATGGTCGATGATGACGATCGCGTCCACCGCCGCGGTCAGCAGCGCCCGGAACTCCCGCGCGGACTTGCCGTCATTCATGGTATTTGGGCGGATTATAGGCACCGCTCCGCCGCGCCCGGACTACGTACTTGCCGAGAATTCACCTCAGGGCCCCGGCGATGGAGCTGGAGAGCAGTTCGACGTCCACGGGCTTGTTCAGGACGCGGCAGTCGGGCAGGTCCGCCAGCTGACGCAACGCCGTCGACGTGTCGCCGGAGAGCAGCAGTGCCGGCAGCGTGCGCCCCACCCTCCGGCGGGCGGCCAGAATCGCGTCGATGCCGGTCTCGCCCGCGCCCAGGTGGTAATCGCTGATGATCAGGTCGGGCTGGCGCTCGGCCCGCGCAATCGCGGACTCGGCCTCCGACCGGCTCGCCGCCGCGATCGGCGTGTGCCCGATCGCGCGCAGGTAGAGCTCGGTCGCGCCGCGGACGGCGTCGTCGTCCTCGACCAGCAGGATCACCGCGCCGGTGGCGGCAGGCGGGGCCGCCGCGGCGATCCGGGGTCCGGGTTCCACGGCGTGCGTCACGAGCGCAGCCGGCACGCGGACGCGGAACTCGGTGCCGCGCCCCGGCTGCGATTCCACCTCGATCACCAGGTCGAGGAGCTTCGCGATGCGCCGCACGATGGCGAGGCCGAGCCCGACGCCGTAGTGACCGCCCTGGCCGATCTGGTAGTACTCCTCGAATATCCGGTCGAGCCGCTCGGCGGGGATGCCGATGCCGGTGTCGGTCACGGTCATGACGAGGCCGTCGCCCTCGACGCGGCAAGCGAGGCGCACGGAGCCGGATTCCGTGTACTTGATCGCGTTGCCGACGAGGTTCTCGAGCAGCTGCCGGAGCAGCGTGCGGTCGGTCCTGAGCCCGCGCGGGACGGCCTCCACGCCGAAGGCGAGGTTTCGCGCCTCCGCAATCGCCGCGAACTCGCTGTGCAGGGCTTCGAACAGTCCCTCGATGCCGAACTCCTCGATGCACGGCTGGATGCTCGCCGCTTCCAGCCGGCTGACGTCGAGCAGCGAGTTCAGGAGCCCGGTCATGGAATCCACGGCCTCGCGCTCGCGCGCGAGCAGCTCGCGGGCTTCCGGCTCGGAGATGCGCCGGCGCAGCGCCGCATTCAGGAGTTGCAGCGTCTGCAGCGGCTGGCGCAGGTCGTGGCTCGCGGTCGCGAGGAAGCGCGTCTTCGCGGCGTTGGCGCGCTCCGCCTCGCCCTGCGCCGCGTGCAGCATGCGCACCATGTGCCTGCGCTCGGTCACGTCGCGCACGGCGGCGGCGACGAAGCGCCTGTCGCCGCTGCCGACCGGGGACAGCCGGATCTCGACCGGAAACTCGGCTCCGTCCTTGCGCACGGCGACCAGGTCGATGGCCGTCGCCCCCATCTCGCGGGTGCGGGGATTCGCCATGTACCGGGCGCGGTGCTCGGCGTGGACGGCGCGGATCCGTTCGGGCATGAGCCGTTCGATCGGCGCATCGCGCAGTTCGCTGGCGGCATAGCCGAAGACCTGCTCGGCCATCCGGTTTGCGAACACGATGCGCCCGCCGGCGTCGGCCACCAGCATGGCGTCGGGAGCGGACTCGACGAGGGTCGCGAGCAGCGCGTCGGGCAGCGGGGGCAATGGATCGGTCGCCATGGGTCGGGATCCTGCGGATTCCGTTCCGTGAGATGCATGATAGGCGCGGATCCGCGCGGCACCAAGCGGCCGGCGGCCGGCCGGGGAATCAGCTGGCCGGCTTCCGTGCCAGCCGGATAAACTCCTGCCAGGCCCGCACGGGGAGCTCCTCCGGCCGCTTGCGCCAGAGCGCCTCGATCACCGCCCGCGCAAGCTGCAGGTCCGTGAAAAGCGGTGTGCCCGTCTCGACCGCGCGTCGGCGGATCAGGTAGCCGTCGGGCCGGCCTTGTTCGTCGTACTCGCGCGGGACGTTCACGATGAGGTCGATTTCGCCAGTGTCAATGAGCTCCATCGCGCTCGTGCCGTCGCCGGGCTGCTTGGCAACGGGCGTGCAGGGGATGCCGAGGCCGACGAGCGCCTCCGCGGTGCCGCTCGTCGCGTAGATCGGCAGCTTCAGCTGCTCGTAAATCAGCCGGGCCTCGTCCGCGAACCAGTACTTGTCCTCGAGCGGGCCGAGTGACAGCAGCACCCCCTTCCTCGGGTAGCGGAATCCGGCGGCGTGCAGCGCGTGCAGCAGCGCCTCCTGCAGGTCGTCGCCGAGGCACCCGACCTCGCCGGTGCTCGCCATCTCGACGCCGAGCATCGGGTCCACGCCCGCGAGGCGGCTGAAGCTGAACATCGGCGCCTTGACGCCGACATGGTCGAGCTCGAGGCTCGCGACGTTCTGCCCACCCGGGAGGCCCAGCATGCGCCGCGTCGCCTCCGCGGCGAAGTTCGTGCCCGTGACCTTGGAGACGAACGGAAAGCTGCGCGAGGCGCGCAGGTTGCACTCGATCACCTTGACAAGGTTGTGCTTGGCCAGGAACTGGACGTTGAACGGGCCGGTGATCCTCAGGGCGGCGGCGAGCTGCGCGGCGATGCGGCGGATGCGACGGATGGTCGCGATGTAGACGCCCTGCGGCGGGAGCACGAGCGTGGCGTCGCCGCTGTGCACGCCGGCATCCTCGATGTGCTCGCTGATCGCCCACAGCGCGAGTTCACCGCG
>Ga0114938_1001748_pt1 | contig 14440 bp, 11 predicted proteins | sample AshMeaBigSpring_FD_88675 | JGI IMG/M metagenome (GOLD analysis project Ga0114938, IMG submission 88675) | Groundwater microbial communities from Big Spring, Nevada to study Microbial Dark Matter (Phase II) - Ash Meadows Big Spring | ecosystem: Environmental > Aquatic > Deep subsurface >...
AAGGAAAACCTCCGCAAGCAGATCGCCCAGTTCAACCAGGGCCTCGCCGCCCACGCCGGACTCTGTGAGAAGCTCATCGCCCAAGTGAAACGCCAGGAGGCTCAGGAAAGCGACCTGAAAGCCAAGGCCGCCGCCAACCTCCGCGCCGGTAACCAGCGGCTCGCCGGTGAGATCGCCCTCGAACTCCAACGCCTCCGCAAGGATCTCGCCGACAACCGCTCGCAGCTCCAGGACGCCGAGAAAACCTACAAGGAACTCGTCGCCTCCCGCGACATCGCCATCAAGACCGCCCGCGACAAGATCGAGTCCCTCCGCAAGGACCTCGACAGCATGAAGATGAACAAGGCCCTCGCCGAGATGAACGAGATGGCCAGCGGCATGCTCACCACCATCGGCGGCTCCGGCGACACCCTCGACCGCCTCCACCAGATGGTCGAGGAGGAGAACACCAAGGCAGCCGGCCGCGCCCGCGTCGCCCGCGACAGCATCGACACCTCGCGCTTCCAGGAAAAGGCCGCCGAACGCGAGGCCCTCGAGGACATCGCCCTCGCCGACCTCGCCGCCGAACTCGGCATGGCCGTCCCCACCGCCGAAGCCCCCGCGCCGTCCGGTGAGATCAAGAAGGAGATGAATCCGGAGTGAAGGGCCGGCGATGAAAGAAACAACAGACACGTTTGCTGCCGGGGGCTTGACGGATTCAGATCGAACGGTGCTCGAACGTCTGCGTCGGGATGAAAGGCAGCGATTTGTCTTTTTGATAGCCAATCTGGTGTTTGGGGGCCTTTTTGTATGGCGCAATTGGAATGCGCCATTCGTCTACAATGAGCTTGGAAGACTTCCATATTCGGAGGCATCCAAAAACCCTTATTACGACATGATTCACATGGTTCCATGGTTGATGGGTTGTTACCTCATCGTCCGTGGCATCTACGACTGTTTCTTCAACCGCCGCCGCAAGCTGCTTCTCAAACTTGCGGGCATGCTTGCGCACTCCGGTTCTGAGGTTTCGCGTGAGACTCCGGGAGAAACATGAATGCCCGGTTCCGCCCACCCGGTTTCAAACCCTCAACCACCCATCCGTTAGAATCCTCGCGCGCAGGCCGCCGCGGAAGCGGTCTTTGAGGAATTCCTCCGCTCCCGGAGCCACGGCCTCGTCCATCCAGTAACACGGCTTGCATTCCTCGCTGCCTTCGAAAGTGACGCCTTGGAAGCGGAAGCGTCTGCCGACCCACGCGGAGAGATCGACGCCGCGCACGATCAGGTTGCGGCGGAACTCGCCGCCCGAGAGGTCCGGCCGTTGGAAGTGACTGCGCACGGCCTCCACCGCGTCCGCATCGAAAAACGTCACCTGCCCTTTGAAATCCGGCTTGTAGCCAAAATAGCGGTCTCCGCGCAGTCCCATGCCGGCCACGCACTCGATTTCCGGGACGCTCGTGATGCCATGCGTGCCGCGCGCCATGCCGTGGCGTCCCCGGAAGTCATTGCCCGGGGAAATCCAGATTTCCACAAGCTCCGCAGGCCATTCGGGAATCTCGGTCACGGAAAGGTCTTCCTGGGACATGTCGGTGATTTCACCCGCCGATGGCGGTCATCGGGCGGAGGACTTCGAAATCCTCCGCGAACGAATGGTTTTCCGGCTTGTTGGCGATGGCCTCGTGAAAGGCCGCGGTGATTCCGTGGCCGGCGGCCGTTCCGGACCGGAGAGCCGGGATGAGGTCAATCTCGCCATGCCGCCCGAGGCAGGGGCGGAGTTTTCCGTCGGCGGTGAGGCGCAGCTTGTTGCAGTCCGTGCAGAAATCCGCGCAGGTGACCGAGCCGATGAATCCGACAAGAGCGCCGCTGCGGCGCAGCCGGAAATACCGCGCGGGTCCGTGGCCGGGGCGCTGGTCCGGGGCGGGATCGAGCGCGTCGTCCACGGCCAGCATGCGCATCGCCTCGCGGACCGGGAGGAAGTGCCGTTCGTCGATCGGCCCGCCGGGGGCGAGCGGCATGAGTTCGATGAAGCGGACGGGCATCCCGAGCGAGGCCCCGAACGCCGCCAGGCGGGCGATCTGGTCCTCGTTGACGCCGCGCAGCAGGACGCAGTTGAGCTTCACCACCTCGAATCCGGCGTCCGCCGCGGCGTGGATGCCTGCGAGCGCGGTTTCGATGCGTCCGCCGGTGAGTTTCTGATAGGCCGCGGCGTCCATTGTATCGAGGCTGATGTTCACGGATCGCACGCCGGCTTGTTTGAGCGGTGCCGCGAGGTCCTTGAGGAGCAGGCCGTTGGTGGAGAGCCCGAGCGTCCCCACTCCCGGCAGTTCCCACACGCGGCGGGCGATTTCCACGATGTCCGCCCGGACGAGCGGCTCGCCGCCGGTGAGGCGGAATTTCCGGAAGCCCAGCTCCGTCGCGCTCTCCACGATGCGCACGATTTCGTCCGCGGTGAGGTGGTCGGCGCGTTGCGCCCAGCCCTTGTAGCCCTCGGGCATGCAGTAGAGGCAGCGTTCATTGCAGCGGTCCGTCACCGAGATGCGGAGGTAGTCGATGTGGCGTCCGAAGGGGTCCATGCGAGGATCGTTTGGCGGCTCGCCGGGGAACATGGCCCGTAAGGAAGGGCGTGGCAACCCCGGGCGTTTCCTTTCCGCTGGCTGCCGCCGTGGGAATCTGGCAAGACCTCCTCATCACCACCCCCGCATGAGCGCGCCGAACCCATCCGATCTCCCGCCGTGGGCCGTGGAAGTCATCGACCTCTACGAATCCGGGGCCAGCTCGCAGTTCATCCTCCACGGCAATGTGGACGACCGGGTGCTGCTCCCGGCGTCCGCCGCCGCGGCACGGCTGGTCCCCTTGGAAACCTTCCTGCGCGAGCGCTTGTTGGCCCGCTTCGATGTGGTCATCAGCTACGACCTCGGCAACGGCATCCGGGTGGAGAAAGGCGGCGACCGCTTCGCCGAGTGGCCGCCCGCCGCCAAGGAGGCCGTCCTGCCGAAGGTTCCGCGCGAGGCGGTCATCGTGCTCACGCACTACCTTCGTTTCTGCGCCAACATCGCCCGCATCAAGCCGGAGAAAGCCCCCCGCGTCGCCGTGATTTTGCGCAACGCCGGCCTCATCGTGCCTCCCTCCAACGGCGGCGCGAACTACGAGTTGAGCGCCATCGCCAGCCAGCTCCGCGACTGGGCGGCGGACGCCTCCATCGCGGAGCAGCATTGCGCCACGTTTCTCCTCACGGAAAACCTCAACGACCTGCACCCGCTCGTTTCCCGCAATCCCCAGGCGGCCTGCATCGCGCTGCCCCTGCCGCAGGAGGCGGATCTCCGGCCCGCGCTCGCCCACCTCGCCACCATTCATCCCGTCCCGCTCGCGCCTTTCAACGGCGACTTCACCCAACCCGCCGCCGCCCTCGCCGGAGCCACCCTTGCCTCCATCGAAACATTGCTGCAGACCCGACAGCACCACGGCCGCGAACTCACCCCCAACGATCTGGTCGCGCTTAAAAAGGAACTCGTCGAAAAGGACGCGCAAGGCCTCATCGAATTCATCAAACCGGACCGCACGCTCGATGACCTTCACGGCCAGGCCGCCATCAAGGCCTGGCTGCGGCAGGACATCGCCCTCTGGAATGCGGGCGACCTCGCCGCGCTTCCGATGGGCTACCTGTTTTGCGGCCCCGTCGGCACCGGCAAGACCTTCATGGTCGAGTGCCTCGCCGGCGAGGCGGGCGTGCCCGTCGTGAAAATGAAGAATTTCCGCGACAAATGGGTGGGCTCCACCGAGAGCAACCTGGAGAAGATCTTCCGCCTGCTCGATGCCCTCGGCCGCTGCATCGTCTTTGTGGACGAGGCCGACCAAGCGCTGGGACGCCGCAACGCGGACTCCGGTGACTCGGGAGTCTCCGGGCGCGTTTACGGCATGATGGCGGAGCGCATGAGCGACTCCCGCAAGCGCGGCCGCATCCTCTGGGTGCTCGCCACCAGCCGGCCGGACCTCGTCGAGGTGGACCTCAAGCGGCCCGGCCGTGTGGACGTGAAAATCCCGCTCTTCCCGACCGCCACACCGGAGGAGGGCTGGCTGCTCATCCGCGCGCTCGCCAAACGCCGCGGCGTCGCCCTTGCGGAAACACTGCCGGAGGGTTTCCGCGCGTCGGTCCCCGATCTCCTCACTCCCGGAGCTGCGGAGGCCCTCTCCGTGAAACTCTACCGCGCGATTAAGACCGGTGCCCCCGGTCCGGATGAGGCCCTCGCCTCGGTCCTCCGCGACTACCAGCCGCCCGTGCCGGTTTCCGTCATCGAGGCGCAGATCGCCCTGGCCGTCGCCGAGGCCACGGATCTCGCATTCGTGCCCGAACGCTTCCGTTCCCGTTGATGCCCGATGAGCGCCAAAGCCTCCTCCGTCGTCATCCTCACCGGAGCCGGCATTTCCGCGGAATCCGGCCTGCCGACCTTCCGTGACAAGGAAGGCCTCTGGGAGGGCCACCGCTTCGAGGACGTCGCCTGTCCCGAAGCCTTCCTGCGGGACCCGTTGCTCGTTCATCGATTCTACAACCTTCGCCGCGCCGCCCTGAAAACCGTGGCACCGAATGCCGCCCATTTCGCGCTGGCGCACCTGCAACGGGAATTCCACGGACGCGTGACCCTCGTCACCCAGAACGTGGACGACCTCCACGAGCGCGCCGGCTCCGCGGATGTGATCCACATGCACGGCCAATTGCTCAAGGCGCGCTGCGTCCGCTGCGGGAGGGACGCGGACTGGGCGGATGACCTCCAAACCACCACTTCCTGCCCGTTTTGCGGCCATGCAGGCGGCATGCGGCCCGATATCGTCTGGTTCGGCGAAATCCCCCGGTACATGGAGCGGATCGAGTCCGCGCTGGAGACCGCCGACATTTTCGTGGCGATCGGCACTTCGGGCCACGTCTATCCGGCGGCGGGCTTCGTGCGCACGGCTCGTTTCGCCGGAGCGGAAACCATCGAGATCAACAACCGGCGGACGATGGTGTCCGATGGCTTCGACCGCCACCTCATCGCCCCGGCCACCGTCGCCGTGCCCGGATGGGTCGCTGAAATGCTGGGTTCCGGCCCTCCGGAGGCTTGATCCCGAATCCCGGCGGCGCGGAATTTTCCGTTGGACAATCCCCGGCGCGGACGGTAGGCACCTGCCCCCGCGCTTCGAATTTCCGATGCGGCGAACTTGGCAGAGTAGCTCAGTGGTAGAGCAGAGGACTCATAAGCCTTTGGTCGGCGGTTCAAATCCGCCCTCTGCTACCAAGTTCCGCCCCGCCTGACCAAGCATGGTCATTGAGGAAAACGGCTGCCCGCTCTTGACAAGCATCCGTTCGTCCATTGACTCGCCTGCGATGGCACGGGATGAACACCTCCTTCCGGACATGGAGCTGCGCGACCGTATTCTTGCGGGCGTGGCCGCCAGCGCCGAGTTTCAGCAGCGTTTCCGCAAGCCGATGGAGCGTTTCCTGGTGAGCTTGTGCGACCGCGCGGACGGCCGCTCGCAGGAGAAGGCGGTGGAGATCGCCGGGCAGATTCTCGCGGAGTGTTTTGTCAGGCAGCCGTCCTTGTTGGAGAAGTGGCAGGGCGGGGAGAATCTCGAGGCGTTCCTTCGCAAGGCCGCTTCGAACCGCCTGAAATCCTGGTGGGCCTCGTCCGAAAACAGGCGGACCGAGGTGAACAGCGAATCCCCCGCCATGCAATATGCCGCCGGGTCTCCTTCCGGAGTGAACCGCGACGAGATCGAATTGGCGGGCCGCGCCCTGAGGGCCGGTGTGGCCGCCGCCATGGAGTCGTGTCCCGAAGGACTGGTGTTCCTGCGCTTGAAAGGTCTCCACGGCGTGGATCAGCGCGTGATCTCACGATGCTGGGGGCATCATGAGGCGCAGACGTCGAGGCGGATCCGCGAGGCCATGGAAATCATCCGGAGCACGGCCTTGGTGGAGGCCGGGCTTGGCGGGGTGGAGCTTTCGACGGACGTCCTGAGGGAGGCGCTCCACTGCGACCCTTCGGTGCTCCTGGGAAATGCGGATGAGACCACGGAACTTGGCGACGAGCGCCTGCTGAGGCGGATCGCCGCCGGAGAAGCGGATACGGCGGCCAGACTCGATGCGGTGAAACTGATGTGTCGGAGCCCACGGATGCTCGGGTGGTTCGCGCGCCTCCTCAACCGGGCACACGGAGCGGCGGCGATCGTCGTCAGCGACCCCGCCCTTTCCGGGATGGACGCGCGGCTTGCCGAATGCGTCCGGCGTTCCCTGGAAATCCTTCCTCCCTCGGAAGCCTCCGGACTCGTCACGCCCCTGATGTCGGACTCGTTCGCCGATGTCCTCAGATGGGTGAGGGCGGACGGAGGCACGCTTTGGCTATTGTGTCCGGGCAGCGCGGCTTTGGAAGCGGTTTTCAATCCGTTGGAACCGGAAATCGCGGGCAGGCGCCAGCCGCTGGCTTCGGGGATCGTCAGCCTCGTCCTCGCCACGGGGGAGGCCGCCTGCGTGTCCCGCGTGGAGAGCCATGAACGCCACTCGCCCGCCATCGACATCGCGCTCGGCAAGTCCACGCACTCGATGATCGCCGTGCCCTTTGTCCTGGGCGGAGCCGCGCGCGGCGTGCTCACGGCCGTGCGCCTGACACCGGGCGAGCCATTCGGGGACGAGGAGCTCCGCATCATCGGCCGCCAAGCGGGGGTCCTCGCGGAGCTCTTCGCCGGCAGCCTCGGCCGGAACATTCTCGGTTAGATAGGCGTCCCTCTGTCCTGCAAGTGCCGGGGGATTTTCTCTTGCCCGCGGAGCCTTGCCAGCATGGAGGATTTTCCATAGATCCATTCCATGGAAACGGACCCGCCCCCCCGCACCGGCCTGCAAGCGTCCCTGGGCCGTTGGCAGGTTCTCTTCTACGGCCTCGGCTCGATGCTCGGCGCGGGCATCTACGCGCTGGTCGGCCGGGCGGCGGAATCGATGGGAAATGCGATCTGGCTGGCATTCCTGGCGGCGATGGTCGCGGCCTTGTTGACCGGTCTGTCATACGCCTGCGTCGGCGGGCGCTACCCGAAGGCGGGCGGCGCGGCCTACGTCACCCACCGGGCGCTGGGGAAACCGGCGCTGAGCTACATGGTCGGCATCGCGGTGATGATGAGCGGACTGACGAGCATGGCCACCGGCACGCAGGCCATCGCAGAGAATCTGGAAAAAGCGGCGGGCTTTCCGCTGCCGCTCAAGCTGGTGGCCATCGGGCTGGTGTTCCTGATCGGCTGCGTGATTTACCGCGGCATCCGCGAAAGCATGTGGGCGAATGTCATCTGCACCGTGGTCGAGGCGGCGGGACTGCTTTTCATCATCGCCGCAGGCATGCGTTTCTGGGGCGGGGTGAACTACTTGGAAACCCCTGCCGACAGCGGCGGAGCAGGCTCCGGCATCACGCTTGCGCTCGTCCTGCAGGGCGCGGTGCTGATGTTTTTCTCGTTCATCGGCTTCGAGGACATCCTCAATGTGAGCGAGGAGGTGAAACAGCCGAAACGCGACATCCCCTTCGGCCTGATCGGCGCGATGATCCTGGCCACGCTCATCTACATGGCGGTGGCCGTCACCGCGGTGTCCGTGCTGCCGTGGCGCGAACTCGCCGCCAGCAGGACGCCGCTCATGGACGTCGCCCATCGCGCCGCGCCGTGGTTCCAAGGGATCGACCGCGTCTATCTGGGCGTGACCCTCTTCGCCATCGGCAACACCGCGCTGCTGAACTATCTGATGGGCTCGCGCCTGCTCTTCGGCATGAGCCGCCAGGGTCTGCTGCCCGCCGCGCTCGGGAACATCCACCCGAAGCGCCACACGCCGCAGGCCGCCATCCTTGTGCTTTTCGTCATCGTCACGCTGCTGATCCTGAGCGGCGGGGTGAAACCGCTCGCGGAGGCGACGGTGCTGCTCCTGCTGGTGGTCTTCACGCTGGTGAATCTCTCGCTCGTCATGCTCAAACGCCGCGAGGGCGAGCCGACGGAGGGGTTCGATGTGCCGCTCGCCGTGCCGGTGCTCGGGGCACTGGTCTGCGCGCTGCTGGTGGTGGTGCGGGTCCGTGCCGCCTTCACCGACCCGAAGCCGGGCGCGGCGACCGCTCCCTTGATCGCGCTGGGGATCTTCGCGCTGAGCATCCTGCTTTATTTCCTGATGAGACCCAAGCAGGTGGTCGTGGAGGAGGCCTGAACGTTCCGCCACTCCCACGCGATCACGGCAACGCGATCACGGAGCTGCCCAACGGCCGGAAATGGGATAGGGTCCTCCTGTCGCCGCGAGACATCCCCCCGATCTGGCGGAGGCGAACATCCCCCCGAAGAAACATCCCCCCGGAACACCAAAGCCGGCGGAACCCGAAGCCCCTCCCCCCATGCGCTCCGGATTCCGCCGGTTTTCCGTTTCCGGCAGGCCGCCTCACTCCGCCGCCCGCACGTCCTGGATGATGAGTTGCAGCGTGGTGCGCCCGCGGAAGGTGTTTCGATCAATCGTGAACGCCACGTCCCAAGGCGGATCGGGCAGTGGGTGTTCCCCACCGCCGAAGAACACGGCGTCCTGTTCGTGGTAGCCCTGCCGCAGCATGAAGCGCAGGTGGTGGTTCTTCATGTGCAGCGGCGGGCGGCTCAGGCCCACGCCGCGGGAAATGAACACCGGCTGAGGGTTGCTGTTTCCGAATGGCTGCAGCAGATCATAACTCGCGAGAAACTCCAGCGAGAGCTGATCAAAGGAAATCTCCGCGTCGTAAGTCAGTTTCGGCTGGCGCTGTTCCTCCGTGGTGTTCCGCAGGACATACTCCGCGAGGTTTTTCCGGAAGCTGTCGATCCGGGACTCCTCGATCGATAGCCCCGCCGCCATGGCATGGCCGCCGCCGGCGATCAAGTCATCGCCGCAGGCGCGGATCGCCTCCACCAGCGAGACTCCCTCGATGCTGCGACCCGATCCCTTTCCTACGCCGTCCGCATCGATGGCGATGATGAACGTGGGTTTGTGAAACTGCCGCATCAACCGCGAGGCGACGATGCCCACCACACCGTGATGCCATGAGCGTGAGCCCAGCACGATGACCGGATCGCGGGCGGGCTCGAAGTGGCTGGCGAGCATTTCCACCGCCTCGCGACGGATGAGCGTCTCGTGGGATTGGCGCTCCTTGTTGTAGGCGTCCAGTTTTCCCGCAAGCTCCCGGGCGAGGCGGCGGCAATCGGTGGTGAGAGTGGCGAGGGCGTCCTCGGGCACGTCCATCCGCCCGGCCGCGTTGAGACGGGGCCCGATGCGGAACCCGACGTCCATTGAGGTGGCACTGCCGTTCATGCCGGTGACGTCCTGAAGCGCGCGCAGCCCGGGATTGAGCGTGTTCGGCAGATGTTTCAGACCGTGGCGCACCATCAGGCGGTTCTCGCCGATCATCGGCACGATGTCCGAAATGGTCGCCACCGCCACCAGATCGATGAGTTCCTTGAGGTCGATTTCCGCCGGCCGGGTTTTCAGCAGGGCGTGGCCGAGCTTGAACACCACACCGGCCGCACAGAGGTAGGTGAAACCGCCACCGCATTTCGGATTCACCAGCGCGCAGCAATCCGGCCGCTCCCCGGGGAGCGGTTCATGGTGATCCACGATCAGGACGTCGATCCCGTCCGCCCGGAGCGCGGCGACCTCGCTGATGGAGACCGTGCCGCAATCCACCGAGATCAGAAGATCGGGCTTCGGCCCCTCGCTCATGCAGCGTTCGAGCGCCGCGGTGCTGAGTCCATAGCCTTCCGGCCCGCGACGCGGGATGAAATGCCGCGGCTCCAGCCCATACGCCATCAGAATCCGCCGCATCAGCGTGATCGAGGCCACGCCATCCACGTCATAGTCGCCGTAAATGCAGATTTTCTGCCCTTGATCGATCGCCGCCAGAATCCGCTCCACCGCCGCCCGCATGTCGTGAATCAGGAATGGATCAGAGAGATCCTTGAGCCGCGGATTCAGGTAAGCCTCCAGATCCATGCCCTCCGGCAGCCCGCGCTGGCGGATCAAATGCTCCAGAATCGGCGGAAACGAGCCCGGCGAACCGGTTTCCTGTTTCTGAAACGGTTCGCCTCGCGGAATCCATTTGAAAGGCTGCGCGCGCATGAAGTGCCCCGGACCCTAGGGTCGCTTGCCCGTGAGGTTCAAGGTTTGAAACGAAATGCGCGCAATTCCGTCCGGCGCGACATCCTGGCCATGGCAAAACGTGTCATTTTGTCCCAATCAGAACAGCTCCGGTCGCCAATCCGCACTCCGAATTCTCCATAACAAACTTGTTGCCAATTCTTTAAGGCCACGTCCCCGGGCTTTGGCACATCGCTTGCGAAAGACGACCCGCAACTCAACGCCCTCCGGGCAACCTCGAAAGGAAAACACACTTTATGTCCAAAATCCTCGGAATCGACCTCGGCACCACGAACTCCTGCATGGCCGTCATGGAAGGCGGAGAACCCGTCGTGCTCGAAAACTCGGAAGGTGCCCGCACCACCCCATCGGTGGTCGCATTCGCCAAGAACGGCGAACGCCTCGTCGGCCAAGCCGCCAAACGCCAGGCCGTCACCAACCCGAAAAACACGATTTTCTCCTCCAAGCGCCTGATCGGCCGCAAGTTCGCCGAACTCACCGAGGCGGACAAGCGCATGCCCTACAAGATCGTCGCAGCCTCCAACGGCGACGCCCACATCCAGGTCGAAGTCGCCGGCGAGACCAAGACCTTCTCGCCCCAGGAAATCGCCGCGATGATCCTTGGCAAACTCAAGGCGGACGCCGAAGCCAAGCTCGGCGAGACCATCAAACAGGCCGTCATCACCGTGCCCGCCTACTTCAACGACTCCCAGCGCAACGCCACCAAGGCCGCCGGTGAGATCGCCGGCCTCGAGGTGCTCCGCATCATCAACGAGCCCACCGCCGCAGCCCTCGCCTACGGCCTCGATAAGAAGTCCGACGAGAAAATCGCCGTCTATGACCTCGGCGGCGGCACCTTCGACATCTCCGTCCTCGAAATCGGCGACGGAGTCTTCGAGGTTCTCGCCACCGACGGCGACACCCAGCTCGGCGGTGACGACTGGGACAACACGCTCATCCAATGGATCGTCGGCGAGTTCAAGCGCGACCAAGGCATCGACCTCTCCAGCCAGCCGGACGCCCTCCAACGCATCAAGGAGGAAGCGGAAAAGGCCAAGATCGCCCTCTCCTCCACACAGTCCTACGACATCAGCCTGCCCTTCATCACGGCCGACGCCACCGGGCCCAAGCACATTCAGCTCAGCCTCACCCGCTCCAAGCTCGAGCAACTCACCGACTCGCTCTTCGAGCGCACCAAAAAGCCCGTCCGTGACTGCCTCGCCGAAGCGGGAGTCAGCACCTCCCAGATCAACGAGCTGGTCCTCGTCGGCGGCATGACCCGCATGCCCAAGGTCGTGGAAACCGCCCGCGAACTCGCCGGCCAGACCCCGCACCAGGGCGTGAACCCGGACGAGGTCGTCGCCATCGGTGCCTCCATCCAGGGCGGCGTGCTCCGCGGCGATGTGAAGGACGTGCTTCTTCTCGACGTCACGCCGCTCACGCTCTCCATCGAAACAGAAGGCTCCCGCGCCACCGCCATGATCGAGCGCAACACCACCATCCCCGCCAAGAAGTCGCAGATCTTCTCCACCGCCTCGGACAACCAGCCCGCCGTGGACATCCGCATCTGCCAGGGGGAACGCCCGATGTTCTCCGACAACAAACTGCTCGGAAACTTCAAGCTCGACGGCATCGCCCCCGCCCGCCGCGGCGAGCCGCAGATCGAAGTCACCTTCGACATCGACGCCAACGGCATCCTCCACGTCTCCGCCAAGGACAAGCAATCCGGCAAGGAACAGAAGATCTCCATCCAAGGCTCCTCCGGACTCTCCAAGGACGAGATCGAGAAAGCCAAGCAGGAAGCCGAGGCCCACGCCGAGGAAGACCGCAGGCGCGTCGAAAAGGTGGACGCCAAGAACAAGGCGGACAACCTCGTCTTCTCCGTCGAGAAACAACTCGGCGAACTCGGAGACAAGGTTCCCGCCGACCTGAAGTCCATGCTCGACGGCAAGATCCAGGCCGTGAAGGACGCCATCAGCAGCGATGACGTCGGCCGCATCAACAGCGCCTCCTCCGATCTGGAAAACTCGCTCCAGGCCCTCTATCAGGCCGCCCAGGGCGCCCAGGCCGGAGCCGCCGCCGAACCCGAAGTCGAGCCCGCCGCCGAATCGTCCTCCTCGGAACCCAAACAGGCCAAGGGCAAGGTCGTCGACGCGGAAGTCGTGGATTAACTTGTGTTCACCCATGTCAACACTCGCCACCAAACACCAACGCCTCGCCGCGCTGCGCCCGCTCTCTCCGGAGTCGGTCGCCAGCCTCGCGGCGGCGTGGGATGTGCGGATGGTGCATGAGTCCAACGCGATCGAGGGCAACAGCCTCACGCTGCGCGAAACCGAACTGGTGCTTTCCAAAGGCGTCACCGTTTCCGGCAAACCGCTCAAGGATCACATCGAAGCCCTCAACCTTGCGAAGGCATGGGAGTTGGTCAAAAAACTCGCCAAACCGGAAGCAGCCCTCACCGAGCGTGACCTTCTCGATCTGCACCGCATCGTTCTCACCCGCGTGGAAGACGATTTCGCAGGCTCGTATCGCACGGGAGCTGTTCGCATCGCCGGTTCCAGCCACGTTCCGCCGAACCCGGTCAAAGTGCCCGATCTCATGGAGGAACTCTTCGCCGGGCTCCAAACCATTGGCGATCCCGTCGAACGCGCCGCGAAACTCCACCACGGCATCGCCCGCATTCACCCGTTCACCGATGGCAACGGCCGCTCCGCCCGCCTCGCGATGAACTTCGTGCTGCTCGCCGCCGGTTATCCGCCGATTTCGATTCCCACCGATCTCCGCCAAGCCTACTACCACGCCCTCGAAGCCGCCGATTCCGGCGATTTCCAAAGCTGGCTGGGTTTCCTCACCGAACAACTCGACAAGGAACTCGACGAATGGCTCACCGCTCTCGAACCCTCTTCATCCACCGCTCACTGATCACTGGTCACTCGGCACCTCTCCCCACCAACACTTTCCACTCCGCCAACGCGGCGTGGCCTCTCACAGCAAAACCAAACCACCAACCAAACATACCAACAACATGGCTAACATCAAACCACTCGGACAACGTGTCCTCGTCAAGCGCATCGAAGCCGATGCAGTCAGCGCCGGCGGCATCGTCCTTCCGGACACCGCCAAGGAGAAACCCCAGGAAGCCGAAGTCCTCAGCCTCGGCACCGGCGGCAAGGATGACAATGGCAAGGCCATCGAGTTCACCGTGAAAGTCGGCGACAAGGTCCTCATCTCCAAATACGGCGGAACCGAGGTCAAAATCGACGGACAGGAAGTCCTCATCATCAACGAATCCGACATCCTCGGCATCGTCGGCTAACTCTTCTCCATCCATCAACTCTCAACCAACAACCATCAACTAAAATGGCCAAACAATTGCAATTCGACGAAACCGCCCGCCAGGCCCTGCTTCGCGGTGTTGAAAAACTCGCCCGCGCCGTCAAGGCGACCCTCGGCCCGGCCGGCCGCAACGTCATCCTCGACAAGAAGTTCGGTTCCCCCACCATCACCAAGGACGGCGTTTCCGTCGCCAAGGAGATCGAACTGGAGGATCCCTATGAAAACATGGGCGCCCAGCTCATCCGTGAAGTCTCCAGCAAGACCAGCGACATCGCCGGCGACGGCACCACCACCGCCACCGTGCTTGCCGAAGCCATCTACAAGGAAGGCCTCCGCAACGTGACCGCCGGCGCCAATCCGATCTCGCTCCAGCGCGGCATCCTCAAGGCCACCGAAGCGATCGTCGCCGAGCTGAAGAAGATGTCCAAGACCGTCTCCGACGCGAAGGAGATCGCCCAGGTCGCCTCCATCTCCGCCAACTCGGACCAGGAGATCGGCAACATCATCGCCGATGCCATGGACAAGGTCGGCAAGGACGGCACCATCACCGTGGAGGAAGCCAAGGGCATTGAAACCACGCTCGACGTGGTCGAAGGCATGCAGTTCGACAAGGGCTACCTCAGCCCCTACTTCGTGACCAACGCCGAGTCCATGGAAGCCCTCTTGGAGAGCGCCTACATCCTCATCAACGAGAAGAAGATCTCCTCGCTCAAGGACATGCTGCCGCTGCTTGAGAAGGTCGCCAAGACCGGCAAGCCGCTGCTCATCATCGCCGAGGACGTGGAAGGCGAAGCCCTCGCCACCCTCGTGGTCAACAAGCTGCGCGGCATCCTCAACATCGCTGCCGTCAAGGCTCCCGGTTTCGGAGACCGCCGCAAGGCCATGCTCGAAGACATCGCAATCCTCACCGGTGGCCGCGTGATCACCGAAGACCTCGGCATCAAGCTCGAGTCCGTGGAACTCACCGACCTCGGCCAGGCCAAGCGCATCACC
>Ga0114938_1001752_pt1 | contig 14392 bp, 15 predicted proteins | sample AshMeaBigSpring_FD_88675 | JGI IMG/M metagenome (GOLD analysis project Ga0114938, IMG submission 88675) | Groundwater microbial communities from Big Spring, Nevada to study Microbial Dark Matter (Phase II) - Ash Meadows Big Spring | ecosystem: Environmental > Aquatic > Deep subsurface >...
CCTCCTGCATGGCGGTAAGCATGCGGTCGATGCCATAGCCCAGCCGCTCGATATAGCCGAGGTCGGTGAGCACGGCGACGATGGCTTCATTGCGGCTGTAGCGCTCATCCTTGAGATTTTCCAGCGTGACGTGACCGGGCAGCCGCCCCGGACTGTAGACCTCCAGCCGGTCGCTGAACATGAGCAGGCGGATGCCCTCGCCGCGGATACTGTAATCGCGGTGGGCGATGGCGTTGACGATGGCCTCGCGCACGACGGCTGCCGGGTACTCGGTCGTCTCCTCACGCGCCATGCCGCGAATGCGCATCCCCCGCCGCATATTGCCGACGACGAATGCCTCGGCTTGCCGCGCCTGCTCCGCCAGCACGCCGCCGATCTCCTGGCGCACAAACTCGTCGCCCATGCTGGCGCCAGCGTAGCGCACGCAGATGATCTCGGCGCTGCGCAGAAAACGCTGCGGGTCGCGCCCAAAGAGCAGCAATCCGGCCACTGTTGGCAGTGGTTCAGCGACGGGCAGACCGTCGGCGCCGCGACGGGTGACACAGCCGCGCGCCAGCAGCGCCGCCACGGTGTCGGCGTCGGGCGGCAGCGCCACCTGGTCGAGATAGCGGCTGACGCGCGTGGGGTCGAGGTCGGCCAGGCTGGCGTCTTCGATCGGCTGGCTTTCATAGCCACTCTCGCCGCGATCGAGCAGAAGCTGGCGGAGTTCGGCGGTTGTCAGCGGGCGGTTCTGGCTGCCTGTGCGCGTGAGATAGACGCCGCGCACATTGTAGACGTTGGGCAGTCCCTCCGGCACCTGCACGACGACGACATCGCCATTCGCCAGCGTCACGTGCTGGGCGCTGGGCAAGATCAGCGGCGGCTCGGTCATCAGGCTGGCGTCGACGACCAGGTCGCGCAGCGCCGCTGCATCGACCGCGCCCTGTGCTGCGCCTTTGGCCGTGACGCCAAGCACGGCCACGCCGCCGCCGGCGTTCGCCATTGCTGCCAGCGTTTCGGCCAGCGCTGGCTTTGTCGTTTTGGCCGTCAGCAGCGCCACGCGCGCCGACACACCGGCGGCGAGCAGCGTCTGCACTTCCTCGGCGGTGATAGTGGTGTAGCGGCGGCGCAGCGTCACGGTCTGGCAATCCTTCCGGTGCAGGCGGGTGCATCTCCGGCACAGGTCACTTGACCTGTGGCGATGTAGGCAAATGCAAACGATACCATGTCTATTATAGTACAATACCCTTTGGCAAAACCCGCACCGCCTACCTGACCGGGTATAGTTCACGATGGGGGCGCAGTGGTTTTCGTCGGTCACACACTCCAACCATTGCGCGGCAGGATAGGCGAGGCAACCTTGATGAAGCAAACTCAGACAAACTGTCTGCTGGGGTCCCGCAACGATACGCAGCTGCTGATTGTCAACGCCGACGATTTTGACATGTGTCACGCCGTTAATGACGCGGTCTGCCGCGCGCTGCAACAAGGCGTGCTACGTTCCACAACGCTGATGACGCCTTGTCCCTGGGCGCCCCACGCCATGCACTTCCTGCGCGATCATCCTGACGTTGCGTTTGGCATTTATCTCACCGTCATTTCCGAATGGCCTGGGTACTGGTGGGGGCCGCTGACGGATTGGAGCATGACGCCCTCCTTGCGGGATCACGCGCAAAATTTCCAGAACTTTGAACAGCGGCACAGCACGCTGGATCGAATCAACCGGGCTGAATTGGAACTGGAGTTCAGAGCGTAGATTGAAAGCGTGCCGGCAGCCGGGCTGCATCCTAGACGATTTTCTGGACAGCTACTCCCCAGCCCGGTCGATCAACCGGCGCGCTATCATCAGTTGCTGCGCGAACTGCCGGCGGGGCTGCACGAGTGGGCGGTGCATCCGGGGCTGGAAAACGCCGAATTACTCGCCATCGAAGGCAATAGCCGGCACGTTCGCCAGCGCGATTTCGACTTTTTGATGTCACCCGCGGCGCAAGCGATCGTGAAAAAAGAGGGCATCGTGCTCTTGGATTATCGCATGCTGCAAGCAGTCTGGCGCAGGCAATGAACTACAGGACACGGCAAGCCAATGAATGATGAAATCGATATCGAAGAGTGGGCGCCGGGGTTTGTCATCCTGATCACGCTGGTCGGCGGGGCGCTGCGACTCCTACTTCTCGGTACAAAAGGGATGTGGTTGGATGAGACATTCAGCGTGTGGATGGCGCATCACAGCGTCCCTGAATTGCTGCAATGGACGGTCAACCTCGACCAACACCCTCCGCTGTATTACCTGCTGCTCCACTACTGGATCGCGCTCTTTGGCGACACAGCGTACTATGTCCGCCTGCTTTCCGCCTTGTTCGGCGCGGCCACCATCCCGGTCATCTACCTAATCGGCAAGCGTCTGTCCGGGGCGGTGGTGGGGCTGGCGGCGGCGCTGTTCCTGGCGTTCTCGCTCTTCAACATCTACTTTGCGCAAGAAACGCGCATGTACACGCTGCTGACCTTCAACGCCGCCGTGGCGATCTACGCTCTGGCCTGGCTGCTCACGGACGCACGCGCCGCCGCCACGCCGATCGGCAGCCAGTTTTGGAACTATCCGCACACCTGGCGCCCCCCCCGGCTCGGCGCGCCAGAAGGCGCCAGCGAGTTCAGTTACGCGACTGCGACCGGCAAACAAAGCGGCTGGCGCGCCCGCCAACGGTTGGCGCCCATCCAGACCATCGCGACCGACCTGGCCTGGGTTGCCTTGATCGTCTTTACGGTGGCGACGCTGCTCAGCCACAATACTGCGATCTTTTTCCCCGTCGCCGCCAACATCTTTGTGTTAGGGCTGATGCTCTATCGACGGATCAAACCAGGCGCGTCGCCCGCGCTCCAGTCGCCTTCACTGGGCAACTGGGTCAAGGCGCAGGTCGCCATCCTCCTGCTGTGGAGTCCCTGGCTCTTTGCCTTGATTCAGCAAGCTAGCCGCGTCGATGCGCACTTCTGGATCCCGCAGCCAACCTGGGAGATCGTGATCCAGACGCTGCGCACGCTCTTGAACGCCTCGGCGCCCACGCCGGCGAGTCAGGTCATGACGTGGGTTCTGGTTGGGGTGCTCGCTTTAGGTGTTGTCTATTACCGGAAACGCTTCTCGATCTTTATGCTGCTGGTTGCCCTGTTTGCTATTCCTGTTTTGGGCGAGTTGCTCGTCAGCGTGCGCCGACCGATTTTCTATGACCGCACGTTGATCTGGATCACGATCCCTATGTTTGTGCTGTTGGCGGCAGGCGTTTTGCAATTGCGCAATCGGTTTCTGATCATCCTGGCGATGGGGGTGTTCGTTACCAACTCACTCTTTGCCATCGGCGATTATATGCGCTTCTATCAGAAAGAGGATTGGAGTACGCCCGCCGGTTACGTCGCCAATTTTGCTGAGTCGGGCGATCTGGTGTTGTTCAACTCCAACTTTGTGGTGATTCCCTTTGACTACTACTTCAAACCGTATGAGGAACTGTACGCCATCCAGGTGGTGAAACAGGGCGTGCCGCTTGACCTCTACACAGACGGTGTCCTGGAACCCAGGATGACGGAGGACGATGTCCCGGCGTTGATTTCGTTGTTGGAAGGGTATGACCGCGTCTGGCTGGTGTACAGCCATGACGCCTACACAGACTCGGAGGGTCTCGTCCCGCACACGCTGGCCGCGCAGATGAACTTGACCCAAACGCGTGACTTTTATGGGGGGCAGGTTCAGTTATATGAAAATCCTTGAGTTACGCCGGTTGCGCCTTATTCCTGCACCAGCGGCGAAAAGTAGGTTGGGTCGCCAGCCATGCGCCATAACTCCGCAGCCAACTGATCGGTGTAGAAACCGATAGCGTCAAGCACAATGACAAACGCTGCACTGTCCAGTTGACGGGCGGCAATATCGGCAATGAGCGTGACGTCGCCTTCGCCGTCCAACGCAAAGCGCACCACGCGCATCTGCTGATTGAGCTTGAGCAGCGCAGTATGGAGGCGTGGCTGCTGGGCGAGCGGGATTGGCTGCAAAAAAGGCGTCACAGCAAAATGCACCCAATCTTCCACCGTCATTACGTACAGGTCGAATTCTTCTTCTGCCTCGGTGAAGAAACTGCTCTGCCAGAGGCCAGGCTCCGGCTGCGTGTACGCCCACCCGGCGCGTTCAAACAGACTGCTGATGTCAGGCGTGATAGATTGTTTGAACATAATGGAGCATGATCCTATTGTGATCTTGAACAATAGCTGTGCTGTAAGGTATACGTCCAACGATTGTACGGTACTATCGGCAGAAATCCAGAGAAATCAACGCGGAATATACTTGCTAACTTGTCAGTTGACTGACAGCTTCAGATGGGCAAAGCCAGGCGTACACTGTGACTGTTGTACTCTATCTGCACAGAAAGGAACTGGCAATGTCACCCCAACATCTTCGTCAAGCAATTGGCAAATCGCTTACCGAATACACGCTGCTGCTCGGGCTGCTGCTGTTTATGGCGATTTCAGGCGTCGCTGCCGCAGGTATTGCCGAGGAGGCCAGGCTTGAGCGCCTGGCGACGGTCAACGCCGGCGCACCTGTGGCGTTGATCGGAGCAGCAGCCGAATAGCCGGTTGCGCCACACCTCGACGTCACTGCGCCAGACCGTCCTATTCAGCGTGTGTGCATACAGATGAATTATCTTGTTATGCCATCATCTTGTTATGCCATCAGCGCCTTGCGTTTGTGCCAGTCCATCTTGAATAAGTTGAAGTTGATGCGCTGCTCCGGGTTGGCGGCGATGACTGCCTCATCCAGCGTCACCCCCAGCCCTGGTCCGGTCGGCAGCGAGAATGCGCCATCCACTACAGCAGGCAACCCCGGCGCTGACGCCAGCACATAGGGTTCATCGAAGTCGTTGAAGTTCTCTTGAATCTTGAAGTTAGGGGTGCATGCCGCTAGATGCAGCGCCGCCGCCGTGGCGATTGGCCCGCCGACATTGTGCGGCGCCATCAGCACGTAATAGGTGTCGGCCCACGCCGCCAATTTTTTCGTGTTCAGGATGCCGCCAAAGTGGGCGATGTCAGGCTGAATGACGTCGGCGGCCTGCAACTCCAGCAACTCACGATACTCGTGTAGGGTGTGGATGCGCTCCCCTGTCGCTACCGGGATGCCCAACGGCGCTACGGCGTCGGCCACCTTCTTGAGCGCCGGCAGGTTGGCGGGCGGCACTGGTTCCTCATACCAGCTTGGCTTGAAGGGCGCCAATTCGCGTGCCATCTCCACCGCCGTGACCGGGTTGAAACGCCCATGCATCTCGATCAGCAGTTCGACGTCCGGCCCGACGGCGTCGCGCACAGCCTCGACCAGGGCGATCGTCTTCAGCTTTTCAGCGCGTTCCGCCTCGTAGTAGCCGGCGCCGAAGGGGTCGAATTTGAGCGCGACGTAGCCTTTGGCAGCCGCGCGTTTGGCAGCAGCCGCAAACTCCGCTGGCGTGCGCTCGACGGTGTACCAGCCGTTGGCATATGCCTTGATGCGGTCGCGTACGGCGCCGCCCAGCAGCCGGTAAACAGGCTGGTTGAGCGCCTTGCCGATGATGTCCCAACAGGCCATCTCGATCATCGCCAGCCCGGTCATGGCAAGCTCGCCCGGTCGGCCGTAGTCCTCGACGGTCAGCCGCCGCACTAGCACTTCGATGTCAAAGGGGTCCAGGCCAATCACAAAGCGGTCGGCCACATCGCGCACATAGCCGATCGCGGCCTCCACCTTGTTGATCGGGCGACTTTCGCCGACGCCGATGATGCCTTCATCCGTTTCGACTTTGACAATGACCAGATTTCGCCACTGTGTGCCCAGCACCATCGGTGTGATCGCAGTAATGCGCATGAAAAGTTTCTCCTTTGTGACGCAGTACAAGTTGACGGACGGCGCCTTCGCTTTTGCCACAGGATAAGGATTGGCGACAAGCGCTGCCTCGACAAAGACCGTTGTAGACGAGCCATTACACTGACGTGATCGCACGGTTATGCGTCGGGGATCATGGGTAAGGGACAAGTTAAGCCTGGAACATCATCAGCAAGCAAGGGTGACGGGTGCGGTTTTCATACCGCACCCATTCGGTTGAGATTTTTGTGCAACACACGCGGGGGACGCTTTGACGCTTCACCCCTCAAAAGTCAATCGGCTTGCCTTCGTAGACGTACTCGAACAACTGCGCCAGCTCCTCGGATTCGGGGATGCGGGGGGCGGTGAAGAACTGTGTATCCTGCTCGGCGTACTCGACCAGCTTGGGCAGCAGCTTGCGGAAGTCGGCGCGGTCGATGCCGAACGCGGCGATGCTCATCGGCTGGGTGACGGCCTGCGCCAGTTCGCGCACCTTCGCCGCCAACAGGCGCGCGCCGGCGTCCTTATCGCGGCTGTCGGTCAGCCCCACAAAACGAGCGATGTCGCTGTATCGGCCCAATCCACCATTGGCGGTGAAGTCGATGGTGTAGGGTAGATAGAGCGCCACGGCGCGACCGTGCGGCTGCTTGAAAAGCGCGCCGAAGCTGTGACCCATTGCGTGCGCCAGCCCCAGGTTAGCGTTGCCAAAGCCCAGCCCGGCGATGGTGGCGGCGTTGCCCATGTGCTCACGCGCCTCCAGGTCGTTGCCATCGGCGACAGCGCGCCCCAGATAGTCGAAGACCAACTGTACGGCCTTGAGACACAGCCCATCGGTGAAGTCGTTGTGCCAGGTCGTCACGTAGCCCTCGATGGCGTGCGTCAGCGCATCCAGCCCAGTGTCAGCAGTGATGCGCGGCGGCAGCGCCTGCGTCAGCGTCGGGTCGATGATAGCGAGCGTCGGCACCAGCTCGCGGCTGCCGGTGCTGAACTTGCGCTTCTCCGCTGTGTCGGTGAGCACCAGCGCCCACGTCGCTTCGCTGCCCGTGCCGCTGGTGGTGGGGATGGCGATCAGCTTGGCTTTACTCAGCCCAATCGTGACCATCGGGTTGATCTCGGTCGGGTCGAGTTCGGGGTGCTCGTACATCGCCCAGATTGCCTTCGACGCGTCCATCGGGCTACCGCCGCCCAGGCCGACGATCCAATCCGGCGCAAAGTCGATAGCGACCTGGGCGCCGCGCTGCGTGGTTTGCAGACTTGGCTCCGGCTCCACTTCGGCGAAGACGCGCGTCTCGATGCCGGCCTTGTGCAGCGCTGCCTCGATACGCGCGGCGATACCCAGCTTCGCCAGCGTGGCGTCGGTCACGATCAGCGCGCGTTCACCTGTCAACTGCTCCAGATGGCTGAGGGCTTCATCGCCAAAGACGACGAAGGGCGATGAGAAGTACCACATACGCTTTCCTTTGAATGAAGTCTATTCGAAGACGGTCGGCACTTTGGTGGCGCAGCGCACCAGCTCCTGTGCGGCCTTGACGTTCTTCATGATCTTGACCAGGTTGCCGTCGAGCTTGATCTGGCGTGTGACCATACCCTGCACTGGGTCGAGTTTGCCGGCCAGCACCTTCTTCCACTTCTCCATGTCCGCCGTGATCTTGAACTCCGGTGACTTGGCGTGCGGGTCGGCCATGAACTCGGCGGCGCGACATTTGCCGTGCCAGAGGTCAAGATAGATGCCGGCGCCGCCCTCGATGATCAGCGTGATGTCGCCTTCCCAGGTCTTGGCGGCGTTGGCGTAGGCGTCGCTGCCGTTGATTTGTGCGTAGAAATCTTCTACCCATTCCGGGCTGGGGAACTTGTGGCTCATTGGAAACTTTCCTCCCTGTTTGATCTGAAGTGCGATGGAATCCTATTGTGAGAAAACCCTGTGTTGATGGTGTTGTCACTGTGTCCTTTCGTCGTCCTGGCTGCCATTGTTGCGCTTGCGGCGAATCCGCTCCAGCCGGTGACGCAGATCGGCGAGTTGCCCTGGCTGCCGCTGTGACGCCGGCGTCGCCTCGACGGTGTGCAGCCCCCACGCCGCCCACATCTCCGCCTCCGCCAGATCGGCGGTGCGCCACTCGTGATATTTTGCCAGCTCGATGAAGGGCAGCGCATCGCCGCCCGGCACCGAGGTCAGCCAAAGCTGCCAGAGATCGGCGGCCTCCGTCCAGCGTTCCTGACGCTTGAGCAGCAGCGCCCACTGCGCAAAGACATCGGCGCGCAGACGGTCATTTTCTGCCATCGCCGCCGCGCTGCGATAGGCGCGCTCGGCCAGCGGCGCCTGTCCCTGGCGTACGTAACAGGCTGCCAGCGAGAGCAAATCCTCTGCGTATACCCCCTCCAGTTCGGCGAAGGAATCGGTGTAGGCGCGCACCAGTTCGTTGCCCAGCGCCACCATCGAGACAATATCCTCGCGGTTGTGGTAGAAGACGCGGCGCATCTCGCCCGCCTGTTGTGTGCGCAGAAAGTCGATGTACATGCGCGGAATCTCCGCCCCCGGCACATCTTCCTCGCCGCGCGCCAGGCCGAGGATGTGCTGCTCCAGGTTGATCAGCCGGCAGCTTTGCAGCCGCCGTCGCCACAGCCGGCGCGCGGGCAGCAGCAGGTCGAGATGCGGGCTGCCTTCCTCGAACAGCGCCACGCGGCGATAATCGGCGGGCAGCAGCGGTCGGTTCTGGCGGTAACGGGCGCGCAGCAGCGGCAGGTCGAAGCCGCGCCCGTTGAAAGTCACGACCAGGCGCCGCGTGCCCACCACCTCCGCCACCGCCGTAAGCACTGCTGCCTCCTCGCCGGGATGACGCATGAAAAATTGGCGGACGACAAAGTGGGTAGGGGCGAGGGGTGAGGGGCGAGAGGCGTCATCCGAACCCCAACCGTCAGGGAGGGATGACAAGGCGCGGGGCGCGGGGCGCGAGGCGACGGCTGGCGGCCATGTCTCGAAGGCGCCCACGCCGACGAGAAAAGCGTAGACGCCAGCGCCGGCGCCCAGCCCGGTCGTCTCGGTGTCCACAAAGGCGGCGTCGGCGAAACTACTCACCTGTTCCAGCCGGAAGTCGGGATGAAAGGGCGCTAGCACGGCCGGTGAAGCGGTGAGCGCGTGCGCCAGCCGGTCGCCGCCACGAACCTCTTCTAGTGGCACGGCGGTCGTCGTGACGTAGCAGGCGCCGGCCACGTTTTCGATCACGGCGCCGGGCAGCAGCTCTTCCAGCCTGCCACGCGCCGGGGCCAAGCGCGGCGGGGGCAGCGGCGCGCCGGCGTCGTCGATCGGCGTGTAGGTCAGTTCTGGCGGGCGTTGGCGCGTGCGCAAGTCTTGCAGCCGGCGCAGACGATCATGCGTGTCATTCATGCTTTGCTAATGAGTGATTCAGTGGGAAACCCCAATGCGGCGCCTAACGCCTACGCGGTTGTTCAGCCCAGACCGATTCTGGACCGTTTAACACCAAACTCACCAGGTTGAGGATATCGCGCCCTAGCACGCCCCACGCCTGGTCGATCAGCAGGAACTGGCCGCGAAAGGTCTTGTTCAGAAAGGACATCTCCAACCTGGCTACCGGAGCAAGCGTGACGCTACCGTCAAACCCCATAATTTCAACCATCTTACCGGCTTCGGCTGTCAACGCGAGTTGGTTGGCAGCAGTCATCGGGAGCAACGTCACGTCGGCGCCAGAATCGATCAACATTTGGATATCAGCGACGGTTCTGCCATTTTGTGGGTTGCGGAATTTGACGAATGCAATAGGCGCCGGCGGGTCGAACGCATCGGCGTCATAGGCTGGCATCGAACAGTTCCTCGACTACTTCTTTCTTGAACGTTGGTGCTTGTTCAGGATGAACCAGACGCGGGCTGTAGAGATGCACAATTCGCTGCTCCTCGCTGTTCGGGATCAGGATATAAACTTTAGCATTTTCGGGCAGGCGAACATCAGTGTTCAACCGCACCCGGCCATTTTCGATGATACCTTCATAGGCAACAACTTGCATGATGGACCTCCATTGAGCAACCCCAGCCACTGCGTTTATTCTACCGCTTTCTGGCGACAAAACAACCCGCGTCTTTGGGGACGCGCAGCCGGCCTGCGCTGTCCAGCCTGCGCTGCAACCGTTCCCGCATTGCTGGCAGCAGTTGCTGGACGTGATGGCCGTCAGGCGGCGCGTCCTCGATCAGGTCGACGATCCCGCTCAGGTAGTAGTGCAGCGCGGCGTCGAGGGTTGGGAAGAGAAAGGCGTCGTGGTAGAGATGCACCTCGGCGTCCGCAAAAGCCTGTTGCACCAGCGCCAGATGGCCGAGGTGGAAGCGGCTGGTCACGCGTGGCGCGGGTATGTAACCAAGCGCTTGCGCGGCTTCACGGTGCGCCAGATAGAGCACGTCGCCGGCATCGGGCGCGTTTGTTGCCAGCAGCGCCACGCCGCCGGGCTTGAGCGCGTGGTGCATCTCGGCCAATGCCGCCGGCTGGTCGCCGACATGATAGAGCATGTGGTTGGCAAGCACGCGATCCAGGCATGCGCTGCGCAGCGGCAAGGCTTCGGCGTACGCTTGAATCGCATGAACGGCAAGCTGTGCGCGCTGCGCCTGGCGTTGCGTTTCCGCCATCATGCCGAGTGAGGCGTCGAACGCAAGGACGCGGCAGCCCGCCGCGTGCAACAGTGGGTGATATGCGCCCGGCCCGCAGCCGATATCCGCCGTCATCAAACCGGGCTGCAGATCGAGAAAGGCGAGCGCCCAGGCAAAGAAATCGTCCGGGCGCTCACTGTAGCGCGCGTGCGCTTCCTGGCGAATGTGTAGCTTGTCGGCAGTGCCATATTGCGCGGCAAGATAGCCAGCATCGGCGGCGAGAGCGGTCATAGTGTGTGTGTAGTCGTTGAGTGATTGGGACAAGTTCGGTGCATCGGTATAATCATACCATGCCGCACCGTGAAGCCCATTGGTCGATTAAGCCTGTCGCACCGGAGACCTTTTTGCGCGCCGTGCCGGAGCATCCGCTGCTGGCGCAAGTGCTCTACAATCGCGGCGTCGATACGCCGGCAGCGGTGCGCACCTTTCTGGACGGCGAACAGGCGACCGTCGAGAATCCCTATAAATTGCGCGACATGACCCCGGCGGTGACGCGCATCCTGAAGGCGCTGCACAAACAAGAAACAATTTGCGTCTACGGCGACTTTGACGTGGACGGCGTCGCTTCGACGGCGCTGCTCGTCACGGCATTGCAGGCACTGGGCGGGCGCGTCGGCCCGTACATCCCCGACCGCGTCGATGAGGGTTATGGCCTCAACGCGGATGCAATCGTGCGCATCGCTGAACAGGCGCAACTGCTCATCACGGTGGATTGTGGCATCCGCTCGCTGAGTGAAGTAGCGTGCGCAGTCGAACACGGGTTGGCTGTGATCGTCACCGACCATCACTCGGTGGGCAAGGAATTGCCGCCGGCGTTGGCCGTGATCAACCCGCGCCGGCCGGATTGCCCCAGCAAGTTCGACCGGCTGGCGGGTGTCGGCGTGGCGTTTCGGCTGGCGCAGGCAGTGTTGCGCGCGGCGTCACAGGAGCGCTGGTGCCTGATCAAGCCGGCGCAAGCCGCCGAAGTAGAGGCGAGTCTGCTCGATCTGGTGGCGCTGGGCACAGTGGCGGACATGATGCCGCTGTTGGGCGAGAATCGCAGCCTGGTGCGCCGTGGGCTGAAGGTGATCAACGCCGCGCCGCGCATCGGCGTCGAGGCGTTGATGCTGCAATCCGATCTGCGGGCAGGGATGGTAGACGCAACGGCGATTTCATTTCGGTTGGCGCCGCGTCTCAACGCAGCGGGGCGCTTGGGCGATGCGAAACTGGCGTATCGTCTGTTGCGCACGCATGACGCCACCGAAGCGCACACCCTGGCGACCACCCTGGACAGTTTCAACGACCGGCGGCGGACGCTGACCGAAGCCGCACAGCGCGAAGCGGAGACGCAACTTGCCGCCGTCATGGCCGACGATCCGGCGATCTTCATTGTGGGCAGCGAGCACTTCGAGCACGGCATCGTCGGGCTGGTGGCGGGACGGCTGACGGAGCGCTACTATCGCCCGGCGGTGGTGATGCGTCACGACGGCGACGAGGCGCGCGGCAGTGCACGCAGCATCCCCGAATTCAACATCAGCCATGCGCTGGATGAAGTCGGGCATCTGCTGGTGCGACACGGTGGTCATCAGCGCGCTGCGGGTTTTACCGTGCGGCGGACGCACTTGCCGGCCTTCCAGGAGGCGTTGCTGGCGCTGGCCGACCAGTCGTTGTCAGATCGCACGTCGCTGCGCCCGACCATCGAAGTTGACGCCGTCACGTTGCTAGAGGTGATCAACTGGGGTGTGGTCGAGCAATTTGCGCGCCTGGAGCCGACCGGTCAGGAGAATCCACCGCCGACGCTGCTGGCGCGCAACGTGCGGGTGCGCGGGGTGCGCACGGTGGGTGCCGGCAAACATCTGCGGCTTGTGGTGGATGAAGGCGCCAGCGGGCCAGTCTTTGACGCGGTGGCTTTCCAGCAAGGTGAGTGGGTTGCCGAACTGCGCGAGGGTAAGCGAATCGACATCGTTTTCCAGGTCGAGAGCAACGAGTGGCAAGGGGAGCGCCGCCTGCAACTCAATGTGCAAGACCTTCGTCAAAGCTCTGCCTGACGCTTCCGTACACCTGTCCGCAAGGCTCGCCCGGTGCAACATGCCCAGGCGAGCCTTTTTTTGTGCGCGACAAGGGGCGTAGCGTGTGGCGGATCGGCAGTCAAGACTCTGTCACCTTAACCATCAAATGTACTACCTGGCAAACCGGTGCATTCTACCAATCGACCGATGGCATTTCAGGAGAAGACTTGTACTATGTTTACTAGAAAGAAGGCTAGTGATTCAGACAACAACAGCAAGCGAGACCACCTCACAAAGCGGCACGAATGAACGAAACGTGCCAGGTCAGTCGAATCACGGCGAGGCAGCGAATGTATGCGCCACACGGAAAAGGGCGTTTACAGGATACAGTCAGTCAATCAGTCAGTTGATAGAGGCAGTCAATCCGATTCAATGCTCGATAGGAGGAGCACCATGATTACGTATTACTACTTGATTCTCAAGGCGTACTTCAGCAAGGAAGAAGGGCAGGACTTGATTGAGTATGCTCTGATCGCCGGTCTGTTGGCGCTCGCCGCTGTGACCGCCCTGGCAGCCATGAGTGGCACCCTAGAGACGATCTGGAACAACCTGAGTGGTGCGTTGGGTGAGGCGGCCGGTTGATACGGCGCCCGCAGCAAGTATCTAGTGTAAGTTTGATTAGGTAAGGCCGGCGTCTTCGCAAGAGGCGCCGGCCCGAATAGGCCACGAGGGGGGAACCATGAATCCTCGCCACGGCCAGGAAAGAGGACAGGATTTGGTCGAGTACGCCCTAGTCCTGCCCCTTTTTCTTTTTCTGGCATTCAGTATCATCGAATTAAGCCTACTATTCTTTGACTATGTCACTGTGTCGAACGCAGCCCGTGAGGGAGCACGCGCTGGGCTTGTAGCCACTTCCGAGGCGTGCGACCAGGGGTGCGTGGACGACCTGGCAGAAACGGCGGCGCGTGGCATGACGGTCGGGCTAATTGCTGAGCGGGTCAATGTATTGGTGACACACCCCGACGTTGACCTTGTACAGGTCGAGGTTGAGTATAGTGCTCCGCTGCTGACGCGTATGATCATCGAGGCCGTTGGCGGAGCAGGGTCGGTGGACATCTCATCCTCTGCGACGATGATGCGCGAAGGGTGAGCGTAGGTAGGTAGAGTCTGAAAGGGCCAAGCCATGTCACGCATGAGAGGGTTCATCTGGTTTGCCGCTGGGATCGTGCTGGCGCTGCTTGCCGGTTTTGTTGCTTACTCGACGCTGACCCGAGTCGCTGAAACACCGGTGGAGACAGGCGACGCCGGTCCCGTGGTGACAGTTGTCGTCGCGAACCGGAACATTCCCGCCCGCACACTCCTGACGTTAGAAGATTTGATCGAAGTGGATTTCCCGGCGGAGGCAGTGCCGGATGGTCAGATCAGCGGTATCGATGGGGCTGTCGGCAAGCTCACGTTGGTTCCAGTGTACGGTGGCGAGCCGGTGCTGGAGCAGAAGCTAATCGATCCGAACGTCGTGGGGGCAGATGGGCGCAGCGCCGTATTTTTGAATGAAGACCAAGTATTGATGGCAATCCCGGCTCAGGATCTCATGAGCCGCGTTGGCGTTTTGAAGCCTGGTGATCGCGTCGATCTTCTCTACTCGTTGCCCTTCCCTGAGAATCGAGGGATTGGCGGCGCCGATGATGCTGAGAAGAGCGAGCAGGCCACCTTTGCATTGCTGCAGAACGTGACGATCATCGGGATGATTGGCAGCGTCCAACCGGTCCAGCCAGTCGACGAGACGGCAGCAGAGGATGTGGCCGCCTCAACCACCATTCGTCCAGACTCGCTGCTGGTGACCCTGCCTCCGCAAGACGCCTTGACACTGAAGTACTTGATGGATGCCGGGGGTATCCTCGACATTGTCATGCGCGC
>Ga0114938_1001753_pt1 | contig 14390 bp, 11 predicted proteins | sample AshMeaBigSpring_FD_88675 | JGI IMG/M metagenome (GOLD analysis project Ga0114938, IMG submission 88675) | Groundwater microbial communities from Big Spring, Nevada to study Microbial Dark Matter (Phase II) - Ash Meadows Big Spring | ecosystem: Environmental > Aquatic > Deep subsurface >...
CAAAAAGGGTGCGCTGGCCGTCGAGGGTACCGACCAGGCGTATCTGAGCAAGGTTGCGGCCGCAACCGAAGCCTTGCGCAAGAAAGGCTACCCCATATTTGCCACCCAGGACTGGCACCCGGCGGACCACGTTTCTTTTTACACCAACCATGCCGGCAAAAAGGCGTTCGACGTCATTGACGTCGGCGGCAAGCAGCAGGTCCTGTGGCCGCCGCACTGCGTGCAGAAGACGGAGAACGCCAAGGTGCTGCTGGACGGCAAGATGTTTATCGCTGTGGTGCAGAAGGGCAAGGACCGGAAATACGACAGCTACTCCGGCTTCCAGGACGACGGGGGTGCCAAGACCGAGATGCACCAGCTCCTGAAGAAACACGGTGTGCAGGAGCTCATCGTCTACGGCCTGGCCACGGACTATTGCGTGAAGGCCACCGCCCTGGACGCAGTCAAGGTCGGATACAAGGTGACGGTCATCGAAGGCCTGAGCAGGGGAGTGGCCCCGGACACGACGACCAAGGCCCTGGATGAGATGAGACAGATGGGCGTGACGATAAAGCCCCAGCTCGAAAGCTGATCCTGCGCCGGCCCTGAAGGCAGGGGCCGGCGCACCACCTGCCGAAGAACTTGCCGAAGAACCTGCCGAAAGAACCGAAGAACCGATTGACACGCACCCTTCTTTCGGCTAAAAAACCCGGACGCATTTCGTTCGGATGCGCCCGTAGCTCAGCCCGGATAGAGCGCCGGACTACGAATCCGTAGGTCGCGTGTTCGAATCACGCCGGGCGCACCAGTTAAATCAAGGGGTTACAGATTTCGGTCTGTAGCCCCTTGATCGTTCGTGTGGGATTTGTGAGGGGAATTCTCGGAATGTCCTTGCGTTAGACGCTGCGACAGCTTTTCGCTTTTGGCCTCAAAAGAATTCTTGCCTGACATCAAGATGATTTGGCGGCGGCTGAGGCCGAGGTGTCTCGCGCAATTGGCCGCGAACTTCGCGTCCGCCGCAGGCGTGCGATCGCGATGCGGATCGAGTCCTGCATGCGGCCGATGGCCGCGGCGAGCTCGCCGATTTCATTCTTCGACTGGACATTGATCTGAACTTCCAGATCGCCGGTAGAGATCCTTTCAGCGGTTTCGGTCAGCTGTTGGATGGGTCTGACGATCGCGCGGCCGGAGAGAGTTGCCACCACCAGCACGAGAACGACGGTAACCGCGAGAAGGATTAACGCGAACAGGTTCGCCTGGCGGCTTAACGCGAACACTTCGGCTTCATCCTGCTGAATGCCGACTTTCCAATTCCACTCGGTTGCGCGGATGAACCCGACTTTCGGGATATCGTTTTCCACAAACCGCTGCAGTCCCACTCCGCCCGCCTTGAAGGTCGCCACCAAGGGATGGGCCGTGAGGCTTTTTCCGGTTTTGCTGAATTCTTCAATCTGGTGGGCAACGACCTTGCCGGTCTGGTCGACCAGAAAGGCAAACCCGGTCTCTCCCTTGCGCCAGTTCACGATCTGATCGGAAATGGCTTCGACGTGCATGGCCGAACACAAGGCGCCAACGATTCTATCTCCATGGTGGATCGGAACGGCGAGAATCAAGGCGGGTTTCTTCGTGGTGCGCCCGATCAAGGTCTGCCATGCGAACGGCCTCTGTCCGATCACGACGTCCTTGTAATATTGGCGGTCCGAGTAATCCGTCAACGGCAGACCGTCGTTGCGAGCGACGTTCATGCCGGCGGCATTGACCGTAAAGACCAAGTATTTCCAGGGGTAATTCTCGGCGATGGCTTTAAGGATAGGTTCCTGCTCGGCCGCGTTCATCGACTGAATGTCGCCGAGCTGCGAGGCCGCCTGCAGAACGCGCAGGTTCTTGTCCGCCCATTCGTTGACCTGGCCCACCAGGCCATCGGTCACCTGCTGACCGATCTGATCGGTGTCATTTTCCATGCGCTGAATCGTCGCATGGTTCAGAATTACGGCGTATATGGACAAAGGCAGCAAGCTGACCAGCAGCATAAACAGCACGACCTTCCCAGTGAGGCCTGCCAACATCGAGCGTCCTTTGGGGGTCTCCATGGGCAGGGCATCCATAAGGCTCGCCCCATCCGGTTCGGAAATGGCCGGCGCGGGCTCGTCGGCGACAGCTGCGATGTCCTGGCTGGTAACGGAGCCTTCATGCAAGTCCAGCGGGGACTGGGGCAGCCCCGACTCATCCATACGCCGGTCGAGGCACTGAGGCCAGGATTCAAGTTCGCTCCTCTGCAAGATTTCCCGATTTCCGCAGCCGGAGCATTTGAACGCAACGGTTGTCCGCGAAGGGTTGAGTTGCTGCGGATGCTTTATTCTGAATTCTTTGTGGCAATTCGAGCATCGGATTTTCATGTCGCCAAACTCCTTTCATGGTGGGTCGGGTCACAGTGTCGCTATCGATGGAGTGTCTTGATCAGTTCGATCATTTGTCGCTTGAATGCAAGCGAGTTGTCCGGGCGTTGAATTTCACGGGCAATGATTTCAACCAGCTCGGGCAACAGATGGATCGGGAATTTTTCGATCGAATGCCCCAAGTCTTCGATTTTTTCATCGAGCAGGAATTCGCCGACCGGCCCGACCGCCTTGATGATGCACGCTTGGATCCTTGAAAATGCAGCCGCAGGCACTATCGGGTCAGCGGTCTGAACCGGCTCGATCAAACCCTGTTCCAGTAGGCTGCCCACTGCCGCCTCAACTTCGGCCGGAGACAGACCGGAACGCGACGCGATCTGATCCAAGCTCTCCTTGCCGTCGATTTCAATCAGGAGATTGAGGGCGGCGCCGGTCAGCTGTAAGCCATTTTTGCCTGAGCACGATGCACGCCGAAATACTTTTTTGCCTGGTTGGATCCCGATCATACAGTGCCTCCAACGCACTTTTAGTTCAAACTGCCAACGTATGCGACGGCGCGGGGCCTCATCTGCTGCTCCATTTCACACCGAGGCCCTTGAGGTCCTGGGCGTTCACGCGGAACCATCCGTCTGCTTTTTCTCTGAATCGGCTCGCCAGCCCGAGCGAGGCCATCATTCGCTGGATGCATTCAAGGACCCCGGCGGCGAGTGCCTGCGGCTGAACCTTGCGTTCAAGCCGCAGCTTGCCGCCCGAAAACTCGAACTCATTCAAAAAGGGGTCAAGAAAGCTATATTTATCGGCAAGTTCCACGGCCGCTTTGCGGAAATGACTGGTAAAGTCTTTTGTCCGTTTGCTCTCGGCGCAGACAGACGCGGCCAGGCTCAGCACCTCTTCAATCATCGGAATCGGATCGACGGAAGGGGTCGCCGGAGGAGCGGTGCCCGCATCGGCGCTCTGGACCTTGGATTCCATGCGCTTTACCGCGCCAGCGCCGGTTTTCTGATGATGGCCTATGGTGCAGACGTTGAACGTGCCGCCCTTGGCGGTGGTCTCTGCAACCAGGCGGCGCACATGCTCGACGGTTTCACCCGCCTCACCGGCACTCGTATGCGCGTCGATAATCTTGCCACTATTGAAGAACAGAATGCCCGATTCAACGCCATCGCCGATCAACACCTCAATGAAACCATTCAACTGCTGGTTGATCATTTTGGCGATGAGGCGGTCCAGATCGGTGATGTCGGTGCTGAGGTCCCGGTGAAGCGGCGTGGCATGCATGGCATTCGCCCAGAAATGGATCATATCGGGATCGATCTGATAGACACTCACCGTGAAATTGTGTTTCTCAACTGCTGACAGGAGCTGCTGCATCGCTTCCTCGTCGGTAACGGCGCCAGCGATGGTCTGACACGTCGCGCTGAGCAATTGCCCCGAATCGAAGTAGACCATTGCTTCCATGTGCGGGGACTTCAGGTGGATGCCGCAGCTGCCCAGCTCGCTTTGTTGATGTTCGAAGAACTTGCGGACGTTCAGGTAATAGGAGTTGAGGCCCCCGACAATCGGAGGCTGGTTGGGGATAACCATCATGGATGCGTTCCTTTGGTTAATTGCGTGTCGCCTTCAGCGTATTCATGAAATGTCAAGCTCACCAATTCCATTTGGATTTTTTGAACCATAAGCTACCTAATACGTATCGACTCTTTTCCCTTAAACTAAAGGCCTTTCAGCCCGGATCGGTGCGCTTTGCTTCGATGCGGCGCTCATCGCCTGTAAATCCTGATCAAGCGGCATCTCGCGGGTTGCCGATCGCCGGGAAACTTGCGGAATTCCGGCAGGCCGATATAATGTCGGGAAACGTTGTCGCTTCGGATGAATCACGGCAGACCGGCGCCACGGGCGCCGATCGGGAAGGAGAGGGGAATGCGTTTCGAATTGGGCCCGCGACGGGGCATTTTCATTGACATCACGCAGGAGGGCCGGGATCGGTCCGCTGAGCCTGGGGAGATTTCACACTTTGAAAAGCTTGACCTGCTGTACCGCTCTCTCTGCGCCATGCTGTACAATTACGTGCCGATATCCGGGCATCCCGGCGGGTCGATCTCTTCGGGTCGGCTGGTGGCGGCGGTCCTTTTCGACAGTATGGACTATGACGTCAGCGATCCCGACCGGGAGGACGCCGACATCATCTCGTATGCCGCCGGACATAAAACGCTCGGGCTTTATGCCATGTGGGCGCTCCGCAACGAGGTGATGCGCATCGGTGCTCCAGAGCTGCTCCCCAAAGACGAAGGCCGGCAACTGCGCCTTGAGGACCTGCTCGGATTCCGGCGCAACCCCCTCACGAAGACCCCGCTGTTTTTGAAGCACCATGTCAAGCCGCTGGATGGCCACCCAACCCCCGCGACCCCCTTCCTGCGTCTGTCCACAGGCGCTTCGGGGGTGGGAGTCGCGGCTTCGCTGGGTCTGGCCTTCGGCGCCGCCGATTATTTTGGCGGCCAAGCGCCACGCGTTCACATCGTCGAGGGGGAGGGGGGCATGACGCCCGGCCGCGTCGGCGAAGCCATGGCCGCGGCCGGAACGGCCTGTCTGAAGAACGCGGTCCTGCATGTGGACTGGAACCAGGCTTCCATCGATTCCAACCGGGTGTGCCGGGACGGCGAGACTCCCGGCGAATACGTCCAATGGAACCCGATCGAATTCGCGCTGCTGCACGACTGGAATGCGATTCTGGTGCCGGACGGGATGGATTGCGGGCAAATCCTCGCCGCCCAGAGGCGTCTCGGGTCGCTGGCGAACCACCAGCCGACAGCCATCGTCTACCGCACGCGCAAGGGCTGGCAGTACGGTATTGAGGGGCGGGCCTCGCACGGTGCCGGCCATGGACTCTGCGCGGACGGATTTTTTAAGGCGGTCGCCCCCTTCGTCGGCCCGACCGGCGCGACCCTGCCGTGTTGTGAGAGCGCCAACCAGCGCTGCCAGGCCGGAAGATCGGCAGAGGTTCTGGAGGAATGCTTCTGGGAGGCGCTGACCGTTATCCGCGCCGCTCTCGAAAAGGACCGCGATCTGGTGGCGGCTCTCGCCAGGCGGCTTCACGACGCCCGACGCCGCCTAAACGGTCTGAAGCGCAAGCCGCGGCCGCAGGCGCCCAAGGTCCAGTCCGTTTTCGACGCGGCGGCCGCCACCGAGGGCCGCATCCCCGCCGAGCTGACCTTGACCCCCGGCAACCCCGCAACACTGCGAGGTGAGCTGGCCAGGGTGCTTCAGCATTATAACCGCCTCAGCCAAGGCGCTTTATTTACGGCGTCCGCCGATCTTTACGGCTCCACGAGCGTCAGTACGATCGGCCAGGGTTTTCCGGAAGGCTGGTACAACGCCGCCACCAATCCGGATTCGCGCATGCTGGTCACCGGCGGTATCTGCGAAGACGCCATGTGCGGAATCCTGGCCGGCCTATCCACCTACGGCAAGCATCTGGGGGTCGGCTCCTCCTATGGGGCCTTCATCGCCGCTCTCGGACACGTCGCCGCCCGCCTGCACGCCATCGGCAATCAGGCCCGACAGGCGGTTGCTAAAGAGGACTTCAAGCCCTTCATCCTGGTGTGCGCCCATGCCGGCGTCAAGACCGGTGAGGACGGCCCCACCCACGCCGATCCCCAGGCCCTCCAACTCCTGCAAGGGAACTTCCCCCTTGGCACCCTGATCACCCTCACCCCCTGGGACCCCCTGGAGATCTGGACCCTGGTATCCGCCGCCCTGGCGCACCGCCCGGCGGTGATTGCACCTTTCGTGACGCGACCGGCCGAGACGGTGCTGGACCGGCCGACATTGGGTCTGGCGCCGGCCACCGTTGCGTCCACAGGAGTTTATCGGTTGCTCCAGGCCCAAGGCCGGCGCGACGGAACGCTGGTGCTACAGGGCAGCGACGTCGCTTATGCCTTCGTCGAACAGACGCTCCCGCTGCTCAAAGAAAAGGGGATCGACCTGGATGCCTTCTATGTCGCCAGCGCCGAGCTTTTCGACCTGCTGCCCGCGGCGGAACAAGATAGGATTTTTCCCGAGGCGGCAGCGCAGGAGGCGATGGGCATCACCGGCTTCACGCTGCCGACCATGGAACGCTGGGTCTGTTCCACACGCGGCCGGCGGATGACCCTGCACCCCTTCCGCCAGGGGCATTTTTTAGGCAGCGGTCAGGCCGGCCAGGTGCTGGAGGAAGCCGGGCTCGATGGCCGAAGCCAGTTCCTGGCCATCCGACGCTACTTGGAGGGGCTCAAATCCAGAACCGCTGGATGAAAAAGGCACCCAGGCCGATGGCAATCGTTGCCAATAGATTCCGGGTGACGACCCCGGCGGCGGCCGCCACCCCTGCGGAAACAAGATAGGGGTTCGACGCTGACAGGTCCCAGTCGCCTTTGGGGAGCAAAACCGCGGGAAGCACAATCGCGGTCAGGACCGCCGGCGGAATGAAACGGAGCGAGGCTTCGAGCCAAGGCGCCATCCGAATCCGGTCCGCCAGTGCAAAGAGAAAAAAGCGGATGCCGAACGTAACCGCCGCCATGCCCGCTATCAGGAAGAACTCGCTTGCGGTCACGTCGCTGTCCTTCCTTTGGTGAGTTTCGTGCTGCGTTCGGCCAGCAGGCCGGCAATGATTCCGGCGCAGGCAGAGACGATGATCCCTAGCTTGTAAGGCAGGCCCAAGGTCAGCAAAGAGGCCGCCCCGGCCGTAAGGACGCAGACCATCATGGGAACGGTCTTGACGAAGGGGATGATCATCCCGATGAAGGTGATCGGCATGGCCACGTCCAACCCCCAGTCGGACGCCTGCGGGATCCTATTTCCCAGCATCAATCCGACCAGGCTCCATAGCTGCCAGTTCAGATACATGGCGATGGACGAGCCGAGCTGATACCAGTGCTGTTCGCTGCAGCCATCCCCGCGTTGAAAGCGGCGCACCGTCACGGCGAAGGTTTCATCCGTCAGCCAGAATGCCAGCGCCATGCGCCATGCCGGGGGGAGATGCTTCAGATAGGGCAGCAGCGTGGCGCTGTAGAGCATGTGGCGCAGGTTCACGACCAGCGTCGTCAGAACGATGATCGCCAGCGGCGTCTGGGATGCGATCAACCCCACCGCGATGAATTGCGAGGACCCCGCGAACACAAAGGCCGACATGGCCACGGCCGCGGCCGCGGACAGCCCCGACGTGACGGCCACCGCACCATAGATCATCCCGAACGGAAGTGCCCCCAGCATCAGCGGAAGCGTGTCCCTTGCGCCCCGGAGGAATTCCTGATTTCGCACCGACACCGGTCACTCCCGTGGAAAATCGCTCGCCCTGATGTGAGGACGGACGGGTGGGGGATAGCCGCACGGCGGCAAGCGGCCAGAGCATAAACTCGAACGGTATGTAATTTGCAAACACATGGGCAGATAGGTTGTCAGCGCACCCTTCGCTCCGCTTCACCGGCAGCTGCGGTGAACTACCCTTGGATCAGATTCTTCTGAGAGGGTCAATGAAAAAACGCATCGGCGACATATTGATGGAGATGGGCTTTTTGGACCAAGACCAGCTCACGATGGCCCTGATGGAAACCCAAAAGACCGGCGTCATGCTGGGAGACGTGCTGCGTCGGCTGGATTGGGTGACCGAGGAAGACCTTCAGATGGCGATCGCCGTGCAGAGCGGCGCCCAGATCCTGGACACCGAAAAGGTCACGGTCGATCCCGGCCTCGCGTCGAGGATCCCGATTGAGGTCGTGAACGAACACGGCATGTTTCCCTTTGCGATCGAAAACGGCGCTCTCAACGTAGCGTGCAGCAACCCTTTCGATGTCATCGCGCGAGACAAGCTGGAACGCCTGAGCGGCTGCCGGGTAAAAACCTTTATCGCCCGCCGGTCCTGGATCGCCAACGCCACGGACCTCTACTACAAAACCGCCCAAAACATCGATCAGGACATCGAAGCGATCACGTATTCCCGCAATGGTCAAAACGTCTTCAAGGACGACCAGATCGTGACGCTGTCCAACCTGCTCATCGAAAAGGGCAACGTGCTCGGGGCAAGCGACATCCACGTCGTGCCGGACAACCATCTGGTGCGCATCTATTATCGGATCGACGGGGTGCTGCACCAAAAGCACCTCTTCGCCAGAGCCTTCCTGCAACCGCTGCTGACGCGATACAAAATCATGGCGGACATGGATATCTCCAATCCGAACATCCCCCACGACGGCCGCATCCGCTTCAAAGGGCGAGCCGGAGAGTTCGACATTCGGGTCTCGACCTTTCCCACCCAGCTGGGCGAAACCGTCGTGATGCGACTCCTGATCCACACCAAGCTGGCCAAGGATTTGCGGGAGCTGGGGTTTGAAAACGAGGATCTGGCCCGCTTTAAAACCGCCATCCAGCGGCCGCACGGGTTGATCCTGGCCACCGGTCCCACCGGCTCCGGCAAGACCACCACGCTCTATTGTGCGCTGATGACCGTGAACAGCCCCAATATCAACTGCATGACGGTGGAAGACCCTATCGAGTACGGAATTCCCACGGTCCGCCAGACCGCCGTCAACCCCAAGGCCGGCCTGACGTTCGGCAATGCCCTGCGCTCCGCGCTGCGGCAGGACCCGGATGTGATTCTGGTGGGCGAGATCCGCGATCGGGAGACCGCCGACCTGGCGTTGCAGGCCTCGTTGACCGGCCACCTGGTGCTCTCCACGCTTCACACCAACGATGCCGCCTCCGCGATCAGCCGGTTGATCGACATCGGCGTGAACGCCGCGATCCTGGCCTCGGCGCTATCTCTGGTGGTCGCGCAGCGGCTCGTGCGCCTGCTGTGCCCCAAGTGCGTGCGGCGCCAACCCATCCAGGTCGATGTTCTCCAGCGGTTTCAGGCCAAGGGCCTGACGGCCCCGGCGGAGACCTCGCATCCAGTCGGATGCGACAGCTGCCACGGCTCGGGGTACCGCGGGCGCAGCGGGGTCTACGAAGTCATCCAAATCGATCGTGCGATCGCCGGGCTCATCTTCTCCCGCGCGCTGCACGAAGATGTCAAAGATGCGGCCGTGCGCGCCGGCACCAACTTGATGTTCAAACAGGCCCTGAAAAAGGTCGCCCAGCAGGCGACGTCCCTTGAGGAAGTCTACCGGGTGATTGCCGATTATGAGTAGCTACCATTACAAGGCGATCGACGACTCCGGCCGGGTGGTGCGCGGCCAGGTCACGGCGTTCAACGAGCTGGATGTCGAACAGGAATTGAAGCGCCGCGGCCTCTTTCTGATCGAGAGCACGGCCGAGAGGGAGCGGCTGGGCTCGAAATGGAAAGTGAGCCGGCGCATCGGCTCCAAGATGTTGATCGAGTTCTACCATCGCTTGGCGCAGACCCTCGAGGTCGGTCTTCCCATCCTCTCCAGCCTGGAGGAGATCGCTCGCTCGTTGCCGTGCCGGACGTTGAAACGCATCGTGGGCGAGGTGCAGTTCTCCGTGGAGGGCGGCAGCGGTCTGCACGATGCGCTGGCCCGCTACCCTTGGGCGTTCCAGCATCTGGATCTGGCCATGATCAGCATGGGCGAAAAAAGCGGGGCCCTGCCGAAATGTCTCAGGGATCTGGCGGCCTATCATGAATGGAGGGGCGACATCGGTTCCCTGTTCAAGAAGGCCCTGATATACCCGGCGTTCATCGGCGCGGCGATCGCTGGGGTGATCGGCGTGTGGGTCGGTTATGTGCTGCCCCAGATGGTCAAGGTTCTGTCAGAGCTCGGCGTCGAGCTGCCCTGGGTGACGACGACCATTCTCGAAGCGAGCGCCTTTGTTCAGGCGGAATGGATGTGGCTGGCCGGCGGCGCGCTTCTGACCGCCGGCGTGTGTTACGGGTACTATCAAACGGATGCCGGCCGGCTTGCGGTTCACCGCCTCATGTTGTCGTTTCCGGTCCTGGGTCCTGTCGTCCGCAACATCGCGCTGACACGCCTTTGTCACAATTTTGCCACCATGTTCTCGGCCGGAATGACGATCAACCGCATCTTCCAGGCCTTGTCCAGCCACGCCATGGGCAATCGCTATCTGGAGAGCTGTTTGGCCGCCGCGCACCAGGAGATCGAGCGGGGCGAGTCGATCGCGGGAGGCTTCGAGAAGGCGGGCGGGTTCCCTTCACTGCTGCTGGGGGCCATCCGCAGCGGAGAAACCACGGGAACGATCGATGACTCGTTCAGACGCATGGGAGAGCACTACGACCGCGAAGTCAAGCGCAACGTTCAGGTCCTTGTCAATTCCATTGAGCCGATCGCCATTCTTTGCCTGGGGGGGGTGTTCGGAGTCATCGTGCTGTCGATTCTGCTGCCGCTTTATGACGTCATGGGCGAGCTGGGAAAAGCCTATTGAAGGGGTGTCGCCGGGTGGTGCTCAGGGAAGGGTGATGGTGACCCCGCGGCCGGCCAGTGCGATCGGCGTCGGCGGAGTCGACGCCACCAGAGCCCCGCTTCCGCCGGATCCGCTGCGCAGTTCCAGTCGGCTGCCGGACAGCACCGTGTAGACGGACGAACCGCCCGCCGCCAGACTGCCCAGATCGAATCCCTGTCCGGGGTCGTGAACATAAACGACCGATCCGCTGTGGTTGTTGACCGCCAGGGACAGGTATTCGCAGATAGCGTTGTAGAGCTCATTGCCTCCGAGATAGGCGGCCAGATCGTCGAAGGCCCCTACGGGTGGATGGCGGAGATAGTTGGGAAGCCCGTCGCGGTTGTCGCCCTGATGGGTCCCGGCGGCGATGTCGTCGAAGACGTTGCCGTCGCCGTCGGCATCCATGGGTCCGGCACTGACCAGGACCGCCGCAAGGGGGAATGCGGCCGGTGCGCCGTCGGCATCCACCATCAGCGGAGCGCCGCTTAGTCCGGCGCGCAGCGCCGTGCACGAGGCGCTCCGGTTGGTTCCCAGTCCGGGGTTCAGGGCGTAGCGCAGGGGCCTCTTGTATGGGTCGGTCGGAGGCGCCTGCAGCGTCTGGTAGGGAAGGGTCCCGGCGGCGGCGCCGGTGTTTTCAATGCCGTCACCGTCGCTGTCGGCATAGGGCAAGCGTCCGGTCCGCTCGGCGAACCCCAGCAGACTGGCATGGGCTTCCTTGAGGTGGGCGATCGCGTCGTTGCGGGCCTTGCGCTCGGTCAGTACGCGGATCAGGGAAACGCCGCCACCTGCCAGAAGCCCGATGATGACCATGACGACGGCGATTTCAATGAGCGTGAAGCCGCGCTGGTCTCCCTGGCCTTCGCGGCCGATTCTATCCCGCGCTTTCATCCCATTTGGTCAGCCGATGAAACCCCGTCCGCGCCGTGCGGATCAGAACAGCATGTAAAAGGTGGCGACGTTCGTTCCGGCGGTATAGGCCGCACTGCCCGAAATCGAGCCGGTTTGCCAGTTGCCGTCATCGTACTTGGTGTCGATTTCGAGGCAGACATCCGCCGGAAGGTTGTTGAACATGATGTAATGGGTCAGCGGCGTCGCGTTGCCGGGAGGATTGATCCATTGAATTTCGACGGTGTCGCCAAATGGATGGGTCGGCGCGTTCGCGCCGTTGTAGGTTCCGGAGATCAATCCGGCCAGGGCCATGTCGCGGAAGACTTCAAAGCGCTCGGCAGCCTCGATCTGACCGTTGCCATTGCCCTCTGCATCAGCGCCGTTGGGCGGAACGGGCGCCAGGCTTTCGTCGCCAGGATAGACGCCGTATTTGTCATAGAAAGTCATCACTCCGGCCCGCATCTCGTCTGCCAGTTTGACGACGCGCTTCACCTTGGCATTCTGCACCATGGCCTGGCCCTTCAGAACGCCGCCGATGAGCAACCCGATGATCACCAGAACGATAGCGATTTCAACCAGGGTGAACCCCGCCTGATGATTCCTGATTTCTTTGGTCGTAGCCATATAAAGCAGTCCTTTCAGAGCCATTTGAAGATATACGCGGATCTAAAATTCCTATCGGTCGCAACTCGGAAAAGCTTTACGCCAACCCTCGTCAGCACATGAACGGATGCGCCGCTCAAAGCGATCCTTTGATGTACGGGGTAATGAGGATCACCAGCTCGACATTCTCCTCCGTGGTCTCCATGCGCTTGAACAGCTTACCAATGAGCGGCACATCGCCCAGCATCGGCAGTCCTTCGTGGTTGAGCTTGCGGATCTTGCTGATCAACCCCGCCAGCACTACCGATTGCCCTCCGCGGACCCGGACCGTGGTCGCCAACTCCTGCAGGTCGATGACCGGATTGGAAATGGTCTGGGGCGCTCCGATGCCCGACGTCGGAATCTCCAGGGCGACCTCGCGCTGGATGCGGGTCAGCGTGGGCACGATGTTCAGGGTCACCAGGCCGTCGTTTGAAATCAGAGGCGTGATCCCCAGCTGCAGCCCCAGCAGGGCGCGTTTGATCGATGTGCCGATGGTGACCACTCCCGTTTCCAAATCGCGGTCCACGCCGTCGATGTCGGTGTAAGGAAACTGCGAACCCACCGTCAGCACCGCTGACTGGCGATTGATTACCGAAATATGCGGATTGGCGAGGACCGTTACATCTCCCTGGGTACGCAGGAAGTCCAGCACGGCCGAAAACCGCGAGGTGTTGCTCTTGGCGATTTGCCCGTCGCCGTTGAACTCCAGCGTGAAGATATCCGGGAGGATGGAGGAGCCGGACGTGAATTCAACGTTCAATTTGGTCCAGTCGATGCCGGTTTTCTGATCGTCCCTCAGGATGACTTCCATGATCTTGGCTTCGATGAAGACCTGACGGTGCAGCGACTCGCTCAGGGAGTCCAGAAATCGAACCATCGCGGCAATGCGGCTCGGAGTGTCGGCCATGTAAATCACGCCCGAGTTCCGATTGATGCGCAGCACGGCATCCGGCGATTTGAGGCCTTCGAGCGCCTCGGCCAGCGCCGCCCACAGATCGGAGCTCTGTTCCGGCTTCTTGGTCTTGACCTGGTACTTCCCGGCAACGCTGGTGCTGTTGACGCCGGATGCCAGCAGGTCGCCCCCCACTTCGATAATGGTTTCGCCGGTGAGATCCAGATGGTCCAGGTGATAGATCCTTTCCGCAAACCGTTTGATGTGCAGAGCGCCGTCCACGATGCTCCAGGCGTAGCCGGCGCCGTTGACGACGATCATGTCCAGCGCTTGATTCAAGTTCACCTTGTTGAGACGCACGGTGACGCTGCGCGTCAGGTCGACGGCGGAGTCGATGACCAGGTTGTAGTCCGAATCTTTGGTGAGCGCCGCCAGGGCCTCGCTGAGAGTCGCCTTTTGAAAGGTGATCGAGTAAAGACGGGAAGGCGCCTCAACGGGTGGCGGGGCCAAAGGTTCTTTCTCCACGACCGGAGGGGGCTTGGGAGCCAAAAGCCGCTTCTCTTTTTCCAGATCGCGGGCGGGCTGAGCAGCTTTGAGGTCTTCCTGAGACACCGGCCGGGGGTTGGGGAGAGCGCACGCATTCAGAAACAGCGACGCCAATCCACCCACCAGCACCAGGCGACGAAGCCATGTGGCAATCACGATTGCGGTTTGTATCATTTGCTTTTCGACCCTAATATGGTCTCTGACTGATCGAAAAATACACTTCCGGAGCCGGAAGGAACCAGCGCTGGTCGCGCCTGCGCAGGACCACTCCGGCCGCCGAAATTTCTTCGATGCGCAGCCCGGCGATGGTGTCCTTTTCCGCGAATACGTGCCCGTCCAATACGGCGCAGTAATGCCGCACGCCGGTGTCATGGACCACCTGCAGAATCCCCGTGAGGTGAGGGAGCACCGGTGGAGCCAGGGGGGGCGGTTTGGCTTCATGCGAACGGGGGGGCGCTGCGAGGGACGGGGCTGCGCTGGTCTGCGGAAGCCGGGTCATGACGACCGGAAGATCCAGGCGGACCTCCGCATCCGCGCGACGCGCCGCAAGCAGCTCCTCGAAACGGAACAGGTGCAGCCGCAGCTGACTGACGACGGCCGGGCTGGGGGCCAGGGGCTGAAAATCAATCTGGCTGATTTTTAGAAAGTTCAGCGTC
>Ga0114938_1001755_pt1 | contig 14386 bp, 21 predicted proteins | sample AshMeaBigSpring_FD_88675 | JGI IMG/M metagenome (GOLD analysis project Ga0114938, IMG submission 88675) | Groundwater microbial communities from Big Spring, Nevada to study Microbial Dark Matter (Phase II) - Ash Meadows Big Spring | ecosystem: Environmental > Aquatic > Deep subsurface >...
ATAAATCAACCAATAGCGTTTTTTTAAGGTATATAGGCGTATTAGTCATGTACCCACTTGATGCTTTTTTAATAACAGCTATGTCTGCAAGGGTAACAGGGCTCACATAGAATAAATTTTGATAAGATAAAATAAATTCATCAGATATTTTATCTGATACAATAGCAGATTTAATGACCTCTGCTAAATTAGCATTTGAATCACTTAAATTATTGTGGGCTATGTGAGTAATCTTCAAATCTTCAAAAAAAGGTTCTGAATCACCAATTACAACGATAGCAAAATTCTCACGTAAATTTTTACGCAAAGAAAGAATCGTATACATAAGTTCATTTCCTTTAGCTTCACTGCGGGCATAAGGAATAAGTACGGTTAATTTCTGATCAACTGTTACACCTTGATCAGAATTAAGTGGATCAATATCGCTAATCACTTCATTTTGAATAACATTTTCTAATCGTTTCTCTTTCATATTTTTTTTTATAAGATGATAGCAAAATTAATTATAATGTATCTCCTGTTAAAGGACAAAAAAAAGAGGATAACCTGTTTGGAATATCCTCTTTTTAAGAACTAAAGCCCTGATGCTTTTTCTGCTGGGGGTGGAGGTGTTGGTAAACCAAGCTCAGAATTAATTCCCGCATCATCTGTTGATGGTACTAAAGACTTATCCATATATCCTGTAGTCCCGGTTCGCAGAGTTGTAGCAAGATTGATAATATTTTTATCCGAATCCTTGCTGTCGTCGGAATCTGATTTAACCATTTTGAGGGGCGTCGAAGGAGTTCCAAATATTTTAGCGAGTGTGTTATCACATCCTATTAATATTGCTCCTAAATTAGAGTTAATATTATTATTAGTGAATTCATCGAATTCCAAGCTTGTACCAGGATGCTCGAATTCAACATGGTGTATATAACCTCTGGCATCATCATCACCTTCGGATGTATGATAAGCCTTAATTGTGCTATCCGTTGCGTAGACTGCGATAGGATGTGCACCTGCTTTAAGAGCAAAATCAGAAACCTTAACACCTTTCTCGTCGCGGGTGTATGTAGCAACATCCTTCCAGTCAAAGAGAATTACATATGGTCGCTTCCCTTTGGGGCGACCGGCATTAGAGCCTTTTTTGGGTACTGATACAAAAGAGTAAGTTGTCATAGTTTAATATGTTTATAGTCCGGATGGTTGTTCCCCTGCTGGACTAAGTTTATTTAATAATGAATCTGGGATATAAGCAAATATTGCTTCAGCAAGCCAGAATCCAACACCTTCACGCCATTCTCCGAAAACTTTAGCAGTATAATCGGCTGTTTGCATTCTTAATTTTTGGTCGCGAGGTTCGCGGCTCATAAGATGGCGGAAATTTTCTTTAGGAGTGATGAAAAAAGCACCTGTTCCGCGCATACCTTCAATTGGTCCGAAAACACAATTAGTGTAATCTACAGTAATTTTCTCTCCATCCTGATTCTTCGAATTTGGGTATTTATCACGATAAGCACGTGAATAATTCAATACGATATCCGGATCACAATGAATGAACATTTTCTTGTTCTTGTAATTCACCTTCACCTCATCAACCGCTTTCTCAATGTCAGTAACTAACTGAGCACCTGTACCCAGAGTTTTTCCGTCAAGCAAGAAGTTAACTCCTTGTGTATTCCCTCCACGCTTGATGTCACATAATTGTGTCAGATAGCCATCGCAAACATCATTAGCTTCTGAGGCTGTATAACCACCATCTGCATTAGCTGTAGGGTCTTTATGGCGACCTAACGCAAAAGCGTATTCGCGTTCTTCGTCCAATTTAGGTTTAACAAGTTGTTCTATAATGTACTTAACAATAGGCATATCTGCCGGGTCAAGGCTTTCATCGTACAAATAACCGATACATTCATCAATCACTTCAGCCGGCACAATCTCAACGTTGATTTTCATTGGGTATTGCTTGATGGTTAATGGAGTGAATGCTGACTTGCCTTTAGGTGTCCATTTTGGAATGAATGATTGAAGCACCGAAGTGATGTGCGAATGTGTTGCGCGAACTTCGAACTTGTCGGTAATCATCGTTTGCATGTACTGCAACGAATCAGTTGTTCCAACTAACGATTTAAATATTTCGAATTTTTCCGATGACACATAACGACCGAACTCCTTGTGAAGTTGTTCAGTGTCTATTGTGTCGTTACCACTTACTACCGCTCCCTTACCATTCAACACAGAATTAATGTGCTGATTAAAACCTAGGCTCATGTCCGGTTTAAATTTTCTGTTCATCGCGCTTCCATTTGCATTATCAACCACTACGCCTTTATCCTCAGCAGCATTTCTGCCGAGCAATTCAATTTGCGCCTCGTACTGCTTGTTCTCTTTCTCAAGATTAGCAATACGCTCCTGAGCTTGCTTAAGTTCTTTAGCCCCTTTTTCTTTTTCTTTCTCAAGGTCCGCTTTTACCTCTTCGGTAACAGTGCTCTCAGCTGATGAACCGTCAGCTTCCAATTTTTTAAGATCTTCCTTAAAGGATTCAAGGAATTTCTTACCATATTTTTCTTCTAGCAAAGTTTCTTGATCTTTGCTCAACAAAGATTTCCCTTCTGCATCTTTACCAAAAGCAGAAACTCCTAAAAAGCCGTATACTCCGGCTAAGATTGTTTTAAAATTCATTGTTAGTGTTTTGAATTAATATACTGGTTTATTTCCGCATCACTGCGGATCTCTCTAGCACGTTTAAGCGCATAATCTCTATTACCTATGGAATCGATTAAGCCATTTTCTTTGGCTTCTGCCGCATAGAACATACGACCGGATACGATGCCTTCGACTTTGATGTTAAGTTTATCACCTCGTTGGCTCTTAACTGTTGATTGGAATTGTCTGGCGAGTGGATCAAGTTCCTCTTCTTTAAGTTTATCATATTCTCCTTTTTTAGCTGCTTCGAACGAAGCGTTTTTATACGATGATAAATTCGAATAAATTGTATGTTGTGTTACTCCATTTGCCTCATAATACTTTGCGTAGTCCATGAATGACATCATTACACCTATACTGCCAAACTCTGCAGATATGGTATTATTAGCAATGATTTCATTACAATGGCAAGCAACATAGTATGCTGCTGACGCACAGAGGTCACAACTTGCTACCACTGGCTTATCATTCGCCTGTGCCAGCTGAATAGCATCAACTAATGGTGCGATAGCATCAACTGCACCACCCCCAGAGTCAATATCCAACACAATAGCTGATATATTAGCAGAATTAGCGGCTGCTTTTATCATATCGGCAACCTCTGTACAACCATATGTGCAGTAATTACCATACTTCATCATTGATCCGTGAAGTGGGATAATTGCAGTACTATTTTGAGGTGCATCGTCGAATGACGTTCCTGATTTCATTTCTTTGGATGCAACAACAGCTAGTAGAGGATTTCTATCAGATAGTTTCCCATCTTCTGGGGCAGCGTTATGCTCTAAAAGCGAATTAATAAGTATTTGGTTAGATTCTACTTCGGATGGTAGAACTAACCATTTACCTCGAGTTATAGATGAATATAAGTGTGAGAAGCTCATCTTTATTTGGTATTATAATGTTATGATACAAAATTACTGTCCAACCAATGCTCTCAAAAGGACTATACTATAGACGTAAAATCTTAGCTGCTTCTGGTTGAGTCCCTTTGTAATTGAGTGTTTTCGTTGAAGGATTTCCTGATTTTAGCAATGATAAATATATGGGGGTATTATATGTACCTAAAATTTTTGATTGATTATTCGTGTAATTGATTCTAATAATAATGGGTACATTAATATAGCTTGTATCAGACGTAAAATCTGTAATTACTACCTTTAGCTCCACAAAAAAGAAATCATTAATATTTTTCTGATCTTCCGAAAATTCTACAGAAGAGTTATCTATATTAATCCAATTTCCTGATACATGGATGTAATCTAAACCTGGATAGTTGTCAATTGTGGCATTACTAATAGGCAGGTAAGATACAGAGCAAATTTGTGAGTGTTTATTATTCTGTTCCATTGTCTCTTACTTTTGTAAGTAATTTAATGCCTTAAATTGGCATTTTAATTACGAATATATTTTTTTATTTTAATTAAAATATTGATAACTGAATATCACTATTTACTTCGCGTATTACTTTCTGTCTGTTGCGATAGTCGTATTTTTTTATAGCATCGTAATTAATTGAATTGTTTTTAATATCATATGCACATAAAAATGCTTTAATGATTTTATCTTGTTTATAACCTCTCTCATATCCCGCAAGAAAATATTCTCGGATCTTGAGTCGATAAGAAGCTTCTATGTATTCTTGAAGCATACGTTGCTTCCATTCTGGTATATACAAAAAATTCTCATCAAATATTCTGTGATTCCATTCAGATATTGGGAGATATAATGTAATAGGATTATCTTTCAATCCTAAAGATCTTGGACGATCACTTACAGTTATCATTGCTTGAACCATCTTGCCTATTTCGTGGGCTGATGTGATATTAACTCCATCCGAATTCGGTGGCATCTTAAATTCGTGATATAGGTAATCATGTAAGTGCGATGCTAGTTCAATTGTTACACAAGGCTTGCTCATATTGGATTATTATTATATTTATAGGTCTGTTAATGATTTATTTAGAGCTAATATATGATTTTTTTTCAATAGATACAATGTTTACATAATATTTTTGAATTGATATAGATGCAAGCATATGTATAGCTGTGTTTTTTTCGTGCTTTTGTGCTTTTTACCTTCTTTACATCAGTATATTATTGTGGGATAGGTATTTATATGTGCACGAAAAATGAGAAATGAATGCACGAAAAAATGTTTTTGTGCACGAAGTATAATTTTGTGCACAATAGTACGAATAGTACTAGAATGTGCAGTTTTTGTGCAGTATTAATATTTTGAAAATCAGGTTTAATTTTGTAAAAAAAAGAAAAACGCACGAATGCACGATTTTTTAAGCTGTTTTTAGGTAGGTCTATTTTATAAGTAAAAAAAATATATAAAAGAATATATACGCAACCCATTTATTGTTGATGATAAAAAGAAAAAGCCAGGGTTTAACCTGGCTTAAATGAGATCATCGGAGTAGTATACTTGGGAAATAAATTCATATTCGCGTTGAAGGCTTTTTGTAGCCACCACCACGGCTATTCCTCTAGCAGCTAATTCCACTAACCTCTGTGTTGTTGATGGTGATGCACGGAAGTTGAAGTTAGAGCAGAATACAAAGTATGAAGTACTAATATCAATGGAACTAATATCGCTTGTTATTATTTTTTTTGCATCGCTCTGGATTTGCGCAAACTTAAGTTTAACTACTAATCTTGAAACTAGATTGAGCCTATCTTCTGGAGTTGGTCCAATAACAACCATTATTTTATTTTCTTTTTTCATTACCTATAAAATTTTCGTGATATAGATGGTCTAAATGTAGCGACATGTTTAATATGATATTCATCCACAACTTCGTAATAATCATCATTTACTTTTGCATGTGCATTCATATCTAGCATATATAGATATGCTATTTTTCTGAATGTGTCAATCGATTTAACCGATACATGACATCTAATATCGATTATATCACCTTCTGGGATGGATGCAATAACGTTAGTAACCTTTCGATAAAATTTCCAAAATCTATCATTATCTAATCTGCAAAGATCAATCAGCTCATTAACTAAATCTTTATATTCTGGAGTTTTCATACTTCTTGATTCTTTTAATTAGTAAAACTCAGCATCAATACAACGGTCTGTTTCCTTTGCTTTTGTATGTTTATCATTTAAGTTGACATATTCTATCTCGCAAATTCCTGAGGCTACCATTGCAGCGGATTTAGCATAATTATATATCCCAATTTCGTAAGGTGTTAGTACTTCATCGCACGATGTTGGTTCTTCGTAAATCTCATCATCGAAATGTTCAGCAATGGCATCTAATGTTTCTTTATCGATAACGGTTTCGTCAATTTCGACTTCGACCTCGATTTCCACTTTAAGTATTACATTTATCTTCTTCATATCTAATTATATTTGAATTATTCTTCTGTTATATATCCCGGTTCAAAATATTCGGTGTCATCAGCGCCTGAATCATTCACATACCCAGCATCAATATATTTAAGGGCATGATTGTAATCACTTCCGCATTGTAGGTGTAGTGGTTGAGCGTGTTCCATGTCCTTCGTTTTATATACACACACAGCATCGCTCTTCACCAAAATTGTGCAACCACTTTTCTTTAACTTTTTAAGTCTATCGGCTATCTCTTTTGCTAACTTTTCTTGATTAGCAGTAAATTGTCCGGTATCACAGTATCTCATATTTTGATTCCTTTCTACTTAGTTAGGAGGGAAACTGAAGTCTCCCTCGGTTAATGTCAGGCGTTGAGTAATTCAAGGCGTTTCCCTAAAATTTTTGAATATCTGACCATAGTATCATACTGATCAACCATCAATCTTCTCATATCCATGCTTAACGTGTTGAACTTTTCTGACCTTACGAAGTCACAAAGCTTATTGGCACGTTTGTCAAGCTCATCTTTTTCGTTCACTATTCTACCTATAAAGTCAATAGATGGAACAGGAATGCAAAGTTCTGTTTCCGTAAACTCCTCAAAGCGACTTCCCGTTTCTGACATCTCGCCTAAAAACAAAATATAAGCGTGTTCATCCGGATCAACACAAGTACCACTTTCCTTATTGATGATGCAACCATCTTTGTCTTCTTCGGTAGTGAAACCAACGATACATCCTACATTTTTTGCTCCAGTGTTCTTCTCTATAAATTCTACTTTGTCGAATAAATTAAATTTTCTCATTTACATATTGATTGGGTTTTACAAAGCCGCCCAAGGCTCATTTTTAATTAGTATTACATTATTCACTAATGATTCTGCCAAGCATCGACAACCCCTTTAATGTGTCTTCCAAAGCCTTGTCTTTTACTTTTTTGGATTTCTTACTCCAGCAAGCGGAACAGAAAGCACCGTTGGGGGTGTTATAGAACCCTCCTTTGATTTCACATTTACACTGTCTGCATGTTATTGTCTTCATATATATTTATTTAAAAATCACCTTAATCACCAATTATCTGACGTACAGAATAGGTTTGTTTACCTTTATATTCTGAGAAGTCTACTAGTTTCTGTTTATAGTAAAGAGCAATAGCAACTCTGCGAAATCTTTCATAGTTTTTGCAGGAGAGTTTTTTAAACCCTTTTGTTATCATGTTATCATCAAGTTCTTTTCTTGTATGTGCCCAATGTCCATGACAGCTATTCTTTCCAAATTCATGTTTCATAGAATGATCGTGATAACTTCCTTTTGAAAAAAATATTCTAAGATTCTCTAACTGCGTAAAGCTCAGTCTGCGTTCTCCAATTCGAGATGTTTCATTCTCTTCTAGATAAGCGAAGAGTTCAAGGCTATAGAAGTCTTTCATGAAATCATGTTTATAATAAAAATGTATTTTCATATCTAGTTAGTATTTATTTATTCAAACTGATCTAAATAGCTGCAATTAGTAATCATTTCTTCGATAAGAAAACAAGCTTCTTCGTTATACTTTGTAGTCATTATTTTTTCAATTTCTCCAAGTGCATATAGATAACCGTCTCTCCACGCTTGTTCGGATTCGTGACCACCTTTATTCAGTTCTTCGACTTCCTTTTTAGAAAGTTCTAAAAATTCCTTTTGCGTCATAATCTGATTGTTTATATGGTTTTATTTCGTAATTTCATCTATGGCTGAGATAATGCTTTCCAGACTTTGCATTTGCTCTGAGTATTTAATGAGAAGATTGTCTTCTCTTTCCGTTGCATCTCCACCATCGTGGATATCATTGTACTTTTCGTACTTTGATTTCACACTTTTATATGCCTTCATAAAAAATGGAAGCATTATCTTGCACTCTTTTATGTTAATGCAAACTGTTGGTTCGTAAGGGTATGCACTTGATATCCTTGTATTGTCTATGTAGCTCATATTTATTTAGTATTACTCTTTTGTTACTTTAAATCCCTTCTCTTTAAGGTACTGTGCTATATAATCATCATCCCCTACATCATTGAGAACATCGAAAAGATAGGCACTTACATGCTCAGCAACTGCATCAGCATTTGCATAATTAATATTATTCGAAATAAACTTCACTTTTTCTGTTCTTCCTAAGCCTCTAAAGGCTTCTTCTATTTTGCTCATATTTACTTAGTATTATTTATAATATTTATTTACGATTAATGCTAAAATGATTAATAATATATATATCACCCATGTAACAGGATAATTAAAAAGTTCGGATAAACCGTTTGTATATATTTCCTTCATATATATTAAATTTATGGTTAACAATTTCTTTATTTGCTCTTTTTTGATATATGGAAGAGTTTTCCTTGACTTCTCCAAATTGATAATATAAATACATACAGTTAATGAGTAGGCAGTGTGTTATATTCCATTGTTCTTCATTCCAATCTTTCAATGAAAAAGGAATATTATCGTTGTTGTAATGATTGTAAAAACCAAGACACCATTGTCTCTCAGCCCAACTTACTCCTGTTCCTATTATATTATTATTAGTTGAGATATAAATGTTAGGACTCTTTTCAAAGGGGATAGACTTTTCTTTTAATTTCCAATCTCCGGTTATGTTGGGAAATAAAACCTCAAACGAAAAATCTTTTGGAATGTTATTTATATATACCAATTTTGTGGAATCATCTATATCACTCCATATCGATAAATCGGTGAAATCTAAATCACCAGATAATATAGTTGTTGGTGTTACCACTTGAAGAATTTTTCCAATTATAGAACTACCATTTCCACCGTTTATATTTATTCCAATAATTGCTTTTCCGATTTTTAAATCCTTAGTAAGAAGGTATCCTATAGCAGATAATTTACTTAGTAATCTAAATGCATTTGATCTTTTTTGTACCTCTAGTAATTCTTTTTGATCATTTGGATAGAAGTTGCTAGAATTTATTAAGTATTTTAAAAGAATAGACTGCTCAGCAAATTCTGTTAAAGTGTATTCGCTTTCGCTAAAAAAAACAATTAATTGCTTGTATTCACCTCTACTTACAAAATTTTTAAATTGAATCATAATGTATTGTTTTTATTCCAGGAATAGTTTTTTATCGAATACTCCCAGTGTTTATTTTATGTATTTAATATTCTATTTTTTCAGATCCAACAGTGAAGTATTCTACTCCTCCGGTCTTGTCGTCCACTATTGGGCGTCCATCTTTATCTCGTTGATATGGTTCTCCAGTTCGTGGATCATAGCGGTTTGGATTAAAAACATAGCCCTTCCATTCACAGAATTGAATGAATTTCTTTTTAAATGCAGTTGGAGAGACATACTTCCTCATATTGGGGTCATAGGTGCATAAACTATCATATAAATCTTTTTTAGAGATTCTAACATTAAGTTTTGTATCGGATGAAAAATATTCTTCAGCCCAGGATATAAGTGTTTCTCCAATCTCTTGTCTCAGCTTTCGCTGTTCAAGCCGCTCACCGGGAGCCTGTATGACTCCGAATCTAAGGTATAGTTGAATGCAGTTTGCTAGCATATTCCAACACAGATTCCACTGCTCGTAATCCCATTCAGAAAAAAACATTACGCCGAAATCATCGGCTGGCTTGTGTTGATCATTGTAGTAATCAGAAAAAGCCAAAAGCCATTGCCTGTCACGGAAACTTGATCCCGAACCCTTGATTGCGTGATTAGTCGCAATATAAATTTTAGGTGATTGCAAAAATGGGAAAGTTATCCTGCGCCCTCCTTTGTAATTTACACTCCAATCCCCGGTGATAAAAGGAAACAAAAACTCAAAATTAAAATTCTGAAGAACATCATCGATGAATACGATTCTTGTACTCTCGGTAACATCATTCCATATGAATTGGTCGTTGAATAAATCCTGTCTTTTACCGGGAATATATACAGTCTGCGTTACTGCGCGCATTAGCTCTCCAATTAGAGATTTGCCTGATCGACCATTCGATTCACCTACTTCTGATTGCTTTCCATCCATTCCGATTACCGCGCGACAGACGTTATTATCCTTAGCTGTCATTGCCATATATCCTATTGCGCATAGTTTGCTGAGTAAGTGTATCTTATTTTCATTTTCTTCTTCAGAACTAATATCTCTATCATTTTTTCTCCAGGTAAAGTTACTTGTGTTAATCAGAAATTGTAGGAAATGCGTTTTTTGTCCTTCAGCTGATAATTGATAATCATATTGTCCGTCAGATTCGTTGAATTTGATAAGTGGTTTACCTAAGTATTTGGCTGGAGTGTTTTTTTTCTGTTCCTCCCATATGTGATGATCTATATTTTCATATCCAATTTCACTTACTTTATCTTTAGTCACAAACCAACACGTCCGATCAAAATAGAAATATTGACTATCTCTATTAGGCTTTATAAAATTTGGTTCAATAAAATTCAGCAGTGAAAGCTTATCAGGACCAATATATTGCGAGACTCCTTTAATAAGCATTTCGTTTACTTCTTTTTTGCAATAATGTTTCGCAAATTGAAATAAAAAATCTCGTGCATCACTCGCATCGATGGAACGTACCACGGGAGGGTCAAGGTGTATAAATTGATAAGTTTTATCTATTCTCCGTAACCGACCAAAACCTCTATTCTGCAGAAAATTATGAGAATTAACATAGCAGAATTGATATTCAATACGTATATTACCTCCTCTACTTTCCTTCTCGACCTCCTCCCAAAATTTTTCATCCTCATCAAAAGGCTGCGCTAATACTAGTTTGTCGTTGTCATCAAACTTCCAACGGTATCTTCCGAAGCAGAATTCGGGTAATGTTCTCAACAAGTCTTTGTGTCTTTCAGCAAAGACTTCCTGTGAATGAAGTCCCCAGAGCTCTTGTAGTTTATGGTCGGTCCATGTCGTGATTTTCCATATCTCAACATATTTACCTGCCCCCTTTTTATCGTTACATGCATATTCAATATCTTCTGCGAATTCGCTCTCTTTACCACGTAACGAATTAGATAGCAAATCATCTAACCCCTTGTCACCTGCTTCATTCTTATTGATGTGACCAAGCAATATTTCTACATATATATTTCTATTTTTTAACTGCCGCATGTACTCTTTATAGTTTTTAGCGGCATAAAAGAAACAAGATGGTCTCTGTTCTACCCGGTCGTTAAGTCTTATATTAGAGCTTATATCATCCCAGTCGCTGTCGAATATAAAAGCTACTTCTTTGACCGAGCATATCTCTATTATTTTAACGACATCTTCGGGTAATGTGCCCTTATATCCTAAATTCTGTATGCCAGAAACAGCTATTGATGGTATACCATGTTTACAAGCTTTCTCAGCTTTTTTTTCTCCTTCTTGTATGTATAAGCGTTTAATAATCTGTTTCTCCTTATACATTTTTCTAATATATTCAGGAATGTATATTGGGGTTCCCGAATTAGCTGGGGATTTGTATTTGTAAGGTTTTCCATCCTTATCTAGGTGTTCTGATGGGTATTGCCATCTAACGCGATAATACTCTTTACGTTCTCCTGTCTCTTGTTTGCGATGATTTTTGCGAGCGTAAGTCACAGGCATACCATCGAGATCATAATACTCTATTATGACATCGTCCCCCTTAATGATGTTACCTGACTCGTTGATTGTGCCTGGCTTAAAGGTTTTGCATTCGAAAATCGATTGGTTATCTCCGGATTTGTAAACTTTAGCAGTTACATCTGCAAAGGTGAGGCCTGATTCCGACAGCATTTTTGCACAGAAGCTCTCGGTGTCCTCCCCTTTAGCTTCTTTGCTTCCTCTTTTCATAGCCTTAACGGATGCTTTATGCTCAGGTTTCTGATCGAGAATTACATTAAATTTTCTGGCTAGATAATCTAGTGCTTCGGTATATTCTTTGTGCTCCACTCGCATAAGGTAATCCAGTGCCCCTTTACCATTTACCTCATGGCAAGAAAAGCATCCAAACAGATTTTTATTCGGGGATACACTGAATTTTTTGGTACCGTGACATTTTGGGCAGTCACATACATAATTAACTCCGCTCTTCCTCAGGTTGTTGAAGTCTTGAATAACATCGAGGAGGTGTCCATCGGATGCGTCGATAATCCTTTTTTTTTCGTCTTGGTTGAAAAACATTATTTTATATTTAATCTGTTCTTAATGTTGGTTATATTCTCAGGAGTTATGTCTTTTGGATGCAGCAATACATGTGTTTTGCTGTCTAATCTTACCATTTTTTTCCCCCTATCTTTATTATTCCCAGACTTCTTGAGTGCTGTAAGCTCCTCAATGCTAGTATTGTCTTCAAAAAGATTTATTTTCTTTTTTTCTACTCTTGTGGGGCTTGGTGTGTGTACTACTCTCATATATTTAAAATTTAAATTGGTGAGCCACAAGGGATTCGAACCCTTGTTAAAAGATGCCTTCTCGCTCATTTTTCCGGGGAACCACCCCCGGAATGTAACAAACCTAACCTACGGTGCTCCTTTCACCGTCTTTAATATAATTGTGTGAAATAATAATTGATTAGTTGGCCAATCGTTCTAAGTTGTAGTCGATCCTTTATGTTCTCTCGATGCCGATTTACTGTGTTAACTGATATTGCCATCTTATTAGCTATATCTGATGACTGAAGCCCTTCAGCAATGTATCTTAATACATACTCTTCTGTCGGCGTCAGCTTGCTTACAGCCTTAGTTTTGCATATTACACCTTCAAATTCGCATTCACCACGTAATGGACAAGAAATGAATTCTGTGTGAATTCTGCCGGTTGCATCAATATCTAACGATGTGTTATCATATGATGCAAAATTGCAGCGTATAAACCTCCTAGCCATTCTATATTCATAATTGATTATATTACGACTATATCTTTGATAGGCATTCTTGAGTCCTTCAAAAGCTTCTGGTCTTGAATTTCTTGCAAGTTCAAGTATTGCTTGAACTTGATCACGATTAGATGGCTCTAGTTTTATCGCTGGAGAATTATAAGGTTGTATCATTGCATCTCCATCTGGAGTTGTATAATATTCTATTTCTCTTAACATCACTGGTCCTTTTTGGGAAACAAATCTTCTAATTTGAAGCCAAGGAATTCTGCGATAATCTTTTTCTTAACCATTGGCGGCTCGACTGTTCCATTAATCCATCTATACACTGTCATGGTGGATGATGATGTTACTTCAGCAATTTTTTGGATTGTTTCAACCTTTGTGTTGGGTAGGTTGTTCATGTACTTACTAAATACCATATTCTTAAGTTTTAAATTAATATTATTGGATATACACAATGTGATTAATATCTTTGCTATGTTATTTTGAATAACACGATGCAAATATATTGGAATATTCTAATATATCAAATGTTTTATATAAATATTTTCTAATATGGGTGAAAATTTAATAGATCGCCTTGATGCATACATGAAGTATGCTGGGCTTAACGACAACAAAGTTACTGTTAGCGCTAATATAACAGTTGGTCTGATTGGTACAGCACGTAAAAGAGGCTCTGGATTATCCGGTGATAATATTGGAAAAATCTTATATGCGTATAAGGATATAAATGCAAGATGGTTGCTCACTGGAGAAGGTGATATGTTGGAACATCAAGAAATATCGTCTACAACATCAGAGCTTGCAACATTAATATCTATGCTCAATGAGTTGCAGCAACGTAACATAACATTGAGTAACGCAAATTCTGAATATTTGAAGAGAATATGTGAATTGGAGAAAGAATTGATTCGTTTAGAACAAAATTCATCAAGTGCACTTAAAGCGGGATGAGGGTTGTTAGAGGAGGTAGATTTAATGAATTGTATGATAATAAAGATAGATATGAATAATTGTATTAATTGTAGACCGATTGCAGACCGTTATAATAGTAACGGTCTGATTAGTAGTGTATATCAAAGTCCGCCAGGAACCTCTTAAAACTCTTGTAACTAACTGAAATTTAGTATAAGTTACAAGAGTTTTTTCTTTATAGGATTAAAAAGAGGATTTGCCTTCTTGGTTCAGTCTGATACCCGTTCCCCTCTGTCATATAATAGTGGTAACAAATGAACAATTAATAGACTCAAGTTTTGGATTTGGATTTTACTGAATTCGCGCAAGCATTGTAAGTTTCGGAAGGTGTTTGTTACTATTTATGTTTCCGCCATCTGTTTGTGTACTTCATAAAGATATGATTGAATGGTAAGCGTCTCCGCGATTCTACATTGTATCAACTTCCTCTTTTATTTATTTTTGTTCCATCAAATTCATTTTTACAATTATGGAACAGCAAACAGCGTTGAATCGCTATGAACAAACTTGGC
>Ga0114938_1001756_pt1 | contig 14385 bp, 15 predicted proteins | sample AshMeaBigSpring_FD_88675 | JGI IMG/M metagenome (GOLD analysis project Ga0114938, IMG submission 88675) | Groundwater microbial communities from Big Spring, Nevada to study Microbial Dark Matter (Phase II) - Ash Meadows Big Spring | ecosystem: Environmental > Aquatic > Deep subsurface >...
ACGCCTGATCGCGGAGCCGCGAGGCGAACCGCCAGGAGCGTGCCGCAGCAGGTAGCCTGGGCTACCTGCAAGGCGCCTGGGCTACCTGCAAGGCGCGCGACGGAGCGGGCGCCCGCGAGCCGCGACCCTGCGGGCGACCGAGGACGGCCGCCGGCGGCGTCGCGACACTCGTCCGATGCGACGGCATCGGCCGTCGCGCCGCTCCTGGCCGGCGATTGTCCTCGATCGTCATGCGTACCAGCCATTTGTGATTCCGGGTACTAGCCTCGCGCGTGCGCCGGGGCGGCGACAAGCCGGCCCCCCGGTCATAGCGGATCACGCGCAGCCGATCCGTGCCCGATTCCGCCGCCCATGCCTCGCCCTTGCGGCCGAGCATCTGGCGCACGTTGGAGGCGGGCCGGTCGCTCGGGAAGCTGTCGAACCTCTCGGTCACCGGATCGAACCGGACGACCGCGTTGGCGCTCGTCGCCCAGTCGGTAAGCCAGACCTTGTCGTCGGGATCGACCCACACCGAGTAGGTGCGCGGCTTCTCGCCCGGCAGCTTCCACTGCTTCCAGGTCTTGGCGGCCGGATCGTACATGCTGACGTTGCCGGAGTTCCACTCGCTGATCCAGAGGCGGCCCTTGCTGTCCGACCACACGCGCCGCGCACCCTGGTCCTTGGTCGGCGGCTCGTAGATGGTGGCTGCTCCGGTCTCGAGGTCGACGTTGGCGAGGTAGTTGCCGGCGAGCGATACGTACCAGATGCCGCCATTGGGCGTGCCGGTGATGCCATAGGGTCCGCGGCCCCTGGGTGCATCCCAAACCTTCATGTCGCCGCTCTTGGGATCGAGCCGGCCGTAGATGCCGTTCTGGCCGGTGAACCAGATGCGGCCCCGGCCGTCGAAGGCGGCGGTGTTGAGGTTGGTGTAGGGCATGCGTTCGGGCGGCAGCGGCCACACCTTGACGGTGAGGCTCACCGGGTCGACGCGAACGATCGCGTTCTGCCCGCCGTCGGTGAACCACGGCGCGCCGTCGGGGCCGATGATCACGCCGTGCGGCGCCGACTTCCCGCCGAGCGGCACGCGGGTGATCTTGCCGGTCTTCGGGTCGAGGCGACCGCCGATGCCGAGCTTCTGGCCGGCGTACCAGGCAATCCCGTCGTCGGTGACGGCGACATCGTGGGGAAAGTCGCCTTTCGGCAGCTCGAAATACTGCGAGGAGAACGCGTGCACGACGCCGGGCGCCATCAGCGCGAGGATGGCAACCGGTGCAACGAGGCGACGCATGGGGAACCTCATGGGTAGCTTCGGGACGCTCCTCTCCGAGCGCCATCATAGCAGCGTGTGCAACTAGCGACCAACCTTGGCCAGCACATCAGCCCTGAGAAATCGTTCAATCACCAGCATGAACAGCACGGAAGGCACCAGGAGTATCAGCGCGGTGATCGAGGCAATCTGGTAGTTGCCGCCCATTGAGGCGTTGTAGAGCAGAAGGGGGAGCGTCGAGACCTGCGGCACGCCGACGAAGAACGTGCCGGTGAACTCGTCGAGACTTTCGAGGAACACGAAGATCGCGCTCGCCATGATGCCGGGCGCGGCGAGCGGCAGCGTCACGGTCCGGAACGCGTGCCAGGGCGTGGCGCCGATGCTGCGCGCGGCGAGCTCGAAGTCGCGGTCGACCGCCGCGAAGGCCGCGCTCGTGATCCACACCGAGTAGACGAGCGCGTGGGCGGCGTGCACCAGCACCACCCCGGCGATCGTGCCGGTGAGGCCGAGCCCGTAGAACACGCGCGCCACGTTGATGTAGATGGCGATCGAGGGGAACGCCTGCGGCAGCAGGAACGCGATCATGATCAGCGTGCGGGCGGGAAGCCTCAATCGCGCGAGCGCGTAGCCGGCGGGGACCGAGACCGCGAGCGCGACGACGACCACGAGGCAGGCGATGGCGACGCTGGTCGAGAGCGCGCTCATGGCGTCGCCGGTCGGGCGGAACACGACCTCCCAGTAGCGCGTGCCATAGGTGACCGGCAGCTTGTAGGGCGTGTACCAGCGCTCGGCCACCGACCAGAGCACGAGATTGGCGAGCGGCCCGATCAGGGCGAAGGCGAACAGCGCGATGGCCGCGGCCTTTGCGGCTGTGCCGGCGAGGCGCCTCATGGCTGCCCGCGCTCCTGGCCGAGGCTGTGGCGCAGGTACACCCAGGCGGCAAGCGCGGTGAAGAGATACGAGATCACGCCGAGCGCATTGGCGACCGGATAGTCGCTGTAGGAGTTGATGCGGAACGCCATGTCGACGGTCATCATGGTCGGCTGCGAGCCCGCGACCATCAACGGCACCGACAGCACCGACAGCATGGTCACGAACGACAGCACGAGACCGACCAGCAGCGTCGGCGCCACCTGCGGCAGCACGATCTCGATGAGCGAGCGCAGCCGCGAGGCGCCGAGGTTGCGCGCCGCCTCGATGGTCGCGCGGTCGAGCGAGGCCATGGCGCCGGCGAGCAGCAGTGCGACGAACGGCGTCTGCTTCCAGGCGAAGGTGATGACGATGCCGCGCCAGTCGAGGAAGCTCTGGGTTGAATCGGGATCGAGCACGCCGAGGGTCACGAAGGAGTTGTTCATCAGCCCGTTCTTGGCGAGGAAGGTGCGCATGCACTGGGCGGCGACGATGAACGGGATGAAGAGGGGCCAGCGGTAGAGCCAGGCGAGCGCGGTGACGAGCCACGGCGTCTCGGAGAGCGTCAGCGTCCCGGCGATGGCGATCGAGGCGAGCGCGATGAGGACCGTCGAGAGGCCGACGATCAGCAGCGTGAAGGCGATGTCGCCCGAGTAGAGCTCGAACGCTTTGGCGAAGTTGGCGAGCGTCGGCGCTCCGGCCGGCGAGGAGAACGCGGAGACGACCGAGAGCACGAACGGAAACACGAACATCGCCGCGACCATGGCGAGGGCGGGCGCGACGAGGAGGAGGCCAGAGAGTGGGAACCGGCGGGAAGTCATGGCGCGCCTCTCCCTCTCCTCGCGCCGGCCGTTTCGGCGGGGTCAGACCCACAGGGTCTGACCCCCTCGCGAGCTCAGTTCGCCACCTTCTTCTCGTAGCTCTCGAGGATCTCGTTGAAGTACTGGCCGAGCGGGAACGGCTGGCCCTTCTTGGCGAGGTCGTCGGGCGAGATGTCGGTGAAGAGCTTCTTCCACGCCGCCGGATCGAGCTTGCCCTCGAGGTGCTTGGCGTCGATGCCGGGATACCAATTGAACTTCTTGACGATGCCCTCGGCCTGCACCTCGGGGCTCGTCGCGAGCGCGACGAACTTCTCGGCGAGCGAGCCGTTCGCCGCCTTGGCGGGGATCGCATAGTACATCGGCTGGCCGGGCATGCCGGGCGCGACGAGCTTCAGTTTCATGGTGGGCGGCAGCTTGCCGTCCGCCATCCAGGTGTAGAACATGTCGACCCAGACGGGCCCCATGGTGATCTCGCCGCGGTTCAACATGTCGAGCGTGCCGGCATTGCCGGGCGTGATGACGACGTTCCTGTTGAACTCCTTCAGGTCGGCGAGAGACTTGTCCCAGGCGGCCTTGGTCGCTCCATCATAAGGACCGCTCATCAGCTTGGCCGCATCGCCGCCGAAGGCGTAGACCCAGCCGGTGACGAAGGCGACGCCGGACATGCCGCCCTTGATGCCGTTGTAGCCGAACTTTTTCGGGTTCTTCTTGGTCCACTCGACGAGCTCGGCGTAGCTGTTGGGCACGTCCTTGACCATCGCCGGGTTATAGGCAAGCGCGGTTTGCGAGTGGAACATCGGGATGACGAAGCCCGAGACGTTGGCGCCGAGGGCGTTCTTTGATGTATCGCGGGTCGCCATGGCGCCGGTCGCGATTTTCTTGGTATAGTCGGCGAGCAGCTTCTCGCCGACCATCTGGCCGGCCATCTTCTGGTGCACGACGATGACATCGAAGTCCCACTTGTCGGCGCCGGCCTTCATCTGCGCGGACAGCTTCTCGTAGATCTTCTGCGAGCCGCCGTCGCCGGGGCCGGTGCCGACGGCAACGACCTTGGCGCCCGGATTGGCTTTCTCGAACATCGGCCCGAGGAAGTCCTTGACGTAGTCGACCATGTTCTGGTCGCCGGCGGTCGCGACATTGATCGTCTGGGCACCGGCCGGCGTCAGCCAGAGCGCGGGGAGGATCGCAGCAGTCGTCAGCAGCTTTCGCATGGGCTTGTCCTCTCTGGTTCGGTCTCGTCGAGTGCAAACAAATGGATGTCCTTGAGCGGCAGTGCGAGGCCGATCGCCGTGTCGGTCTCGCGGAAGGCCGGGTCCTTGACCGAGAACTGGCGGGCGCCGACCGCGAGGCCGTAGCGGTAGTGCCCGCCCGGGTAGGCGCGGGAGGTGATCCGGCCCGGCAGCACGATCATGTCGGGGCTCGACGAGGCGGCCGTCACGAGGCGTGCCGCGTCGTCGCGGAAGTAGGCGCGCACGCGGCCCGTCGGACCGTGGCCCGGCCAGGCGACCGGCACCGTCGCGCCGTCGATGCGCAGCTCCGTCCCGCCCGCGGTGTGCGCGATCTCGAGGTCGATCGTATTGTCGGCGCCCATGAACGAGGCGATGAACGCGCTCGCCGGCCGGTCGTAGACCTCCTCCGGCCGGCCCTGCTGCACGATCCGCCCCTGGTCCATGACGACGATGCGGTCGGCCATGGTCATCGCCTCCTCGCGGTCGTGGGTGACGTGGATCGCGGCGAAGCCGAGCTTGCGTTGGAGAGCCTTGATCTCGCCGCGGAGCTGCAGGCGCACCTTGGCGTCGAGGTTGGAGAGCGGCTCGTCGAGCAGCAGGATCTTCGGCTCGACGGCGAGCGCGCGCCCGAGTGCGACGCGCTGGCGCTGGCCGCCCGAGAGGTCGGTGACCTTGCGCTCGGCGAGGCCGGAAAGATTGAGCATCGCGAGCACGGCCTCGACGCGGCGGCGGATCTCTTCGCGCCCGACGCCGCGCAGCTTGAGTCCATAGCCGATGTTGCCGAGCACCGTCATGTGCGGCCACAGCGCGTAGGACTGGAACACCATGGCGAGGCCGCGCTTCTCGGGCGGCGCCTCGGCGACGTCGGCGCCGAAGAGGCGGATCGCGCCGCCGAGCGCCGTCTGGAAGCCGGCGATAGTGCGCAGCAGCGTGGTCTTGCCGCAACCCGAGGAGCCGAGGATGGCGACGAACTCGCCGGGCGCGACCGCGAGGTCGACATCGTGCAGCACGGCGTTGCCGCCATAGCCGGCGCTCAGCCGCTGAACCTCGATCGCGGGGGCTCGGCCGTTGACCATCACGCTCATTCATTCCTCGTCAGCAATGGCACGAGTCTAGACCGGTTAGGTCGGCACCGAAAGTCGCTGGTGGAGGCCCAGGTCTGCATCCGAGGTTTGCCGCGCCGCAGCGAGGCTCACCCCTCCCGCAGCTCCACGATCAGCGGCTGGTGGTCGGAGGCGCGGCTCGCCTCGACCGGCGCGTGTGCTCAAGTAGCGACCGCTGGCGACGTGCTCTTGTCAAGCAGGTTCGGCTCAGCTCACCGCATTGCCGTGGATCGCGACGCGCGCGGTCTCAGTCGTCGTTGTGGCGAGGTCGGGGCCGTAGGGAGCGTGCCGGATCATGGCGCGGATCGCGCCGTCGCGGGCGCCCGAGATCATGTTTGCGGTGACGAGCACGCTGCCCGCGCTGGGGTCGCCCGTCACCGCGACGCCGATGCGGGCCTGGCGGATCAGGTTTGAGGTGACGACGACCTCGCGCATCCACCTGGTCCAGCCGACGACGATGCCGGCGGTCGGAGCATTCTCGACGACATTGGCGCTGACCACCGCATCCGCCTCGACGGCGATGCCTTCGCCGCGCTTGTCCTCGGGCTCGTGCTCGCGCCGCGCGAGGTTGCGCACGATGTTGCCTTGCACGATCGCCAGGCGGCCGCCCTCGTTGAAGTTGGTCACCGAGATGCCGGCGGCGGCGGTGTCGACGAGGTTGCTCGCGATCAGCGCGCCCTCGAAGCCGAACTCGGCATAGAGTGCCACCTCGCCGAGCCGCGCGCAGCTGTTGGCGACCATCTGGATGTTGGAGGCGGCGTTGCCGCGGATTGCGGTAAAGGCGCAGTCCTCGATGCGGTTCTGGGTGACGAGCACGCCGCCGGCGCGGAACACGTTGATGCCGTTGCCGTTCTGCCCCGATCCGCCGGCCGCCGCCGCAATGCGAGCGATCCGGTTGCCGGAGACGATGGTTCCGTCATCGCCGGCTTTCTCCCGCCACACGAGGATGGCGTTGTTGGCGCAGTCGGTGACGGTGTTGGCGGCGATCTCGAGCCCGGCGGAGTCGAGTGCGAAGATGCCGGACTGGCCGGCGTGGTGGAAGTTGCTCATGTGCAGGCGGCCCGCCGAGCGCACGAGCGAGACGGCGTGGCCGACCGTGTTGCGCACCGTGAGATCACGCAGCGTAAGGCGCGAACAATCCCTGAGCGCGATGAGGCCGCGGCGGTTGAAGTCGGGATAGGCGTGCAGATCACCGTCGAGCACGAGGCCTTCGAGCCAGATGTCGTCGGCGCCTGCCCCGGTGATGCCCGTGCCGCCCGCCATCGCACGCAGCACGCTCACTCCCGGCACTCCCACGATGCGGGCCGCGGGCGGCAGCGTCAGCGAGCGGAAGAAATATGTGCCCGCTGCGATCCAGAGCGGAGCTCCGGCCGGCGCGGTCGCATCGATCGCCGCCTGCAGGCGCTGGGTCTGGTCGTGCGACGCATTCGGCTCGAGGCCGAAGTCGGTCGCCGGAACTCCAACGCCGAGCGAGACTGCAGCGGTCCGTACCGGGCTCGCCGCCGATGCCGCTCCGGTCGTCCAGGGTGCGAGGCCGAGCCCGAGGCCCGCGGTCAGTGCCGTTCGCCGTCCGATGTCCATGGCCTGCCTCCGCGTGCGCCTGGCGCACGGGAAGCAGAGGGCGTGCCATTAACCTTGCGCCTCGCCCCCACAGGCGCGCGGCCGAGGCAGGCGGCGATGATCTCCAGGCTGCCGTCGATCGCCTGATCCCAGCCGAGCGGGCAGCCAGGGCGGGATCGCGCGATGCCGCGCCGCTCGTCGACGAGTGTCGCGGGCAGATGCACGAAGCCCGTGCGCATCGCCCGCCCGCCCGTGACGGCGAGCGTGCATGAGCGATAGAGCACCGCGTTGCACAGGTACGTCCCGGCATCGCGCGAGAGCATGGCGGGGAGCGCGCGGGCGCGCAGCCGCTCGACGATCAGTCGCGCCGGCAATCCAACCGCGAGCTCCGCGTCGCCGTGCGGCATCAGGCACGGCTGGCCGGGCGAGGCGCCGCAGGCGTCGGGCATGTCCGCGGTCCGGTTGACCGCGCGCGTCTCGATGACAAAGCCGCGGGCGCGCCTCGAGACGCCGAAGTGGATGGCCAGCACCGGCACGAGACTTCGAACGAGGCGCTCGGCGTGATCGGGTGCCGCCTGCCACTCGGTCGCGAGCACGGCGGCGTGGAACCGGTAGCCCGGGAATGCCGACCGGGCGAGCGCCGCGAGGGTCGGCACCAGCAGCGCGGTCGCGTTGGCCGCGACAGTCGGAAACGGTCCGAAGCCAGTCAGCAGCACGGCGGCGCGCGCGCCTCGATCGGATGCGGATGCCTTGCGCGCCATCGTGGGCTCAATCCTGGGCAGCATCGGCCGGCGCGAGGGCCAGCATCGTGAGCACCTCGCCGACTGCGCGCGTCGGCAGCAGCGTACCGGCCGCGACCGCCGCCTCGAGGCGGGGCAGCTCGCGGGCGATGCGGGGGTCGCCCGACACTGTTGCCAGGAGCCGCTCGGCGAGCATCTCGCGCATCCAGCCGACGGATTGCGCCCGGCGCCGCGCCTCGAGCTCGCCGGTCGCGGCCAATCGCGCACGGTGCTCGGTGATCTGGCTCCAGAGCAGATCGAGGCCGACGTTGTCGCGCCCGGAGATCGTGAGGACGGGTGCCTGCCACGTGCTCGAGCCGGGTGTGAGAATGCCGAGCGCGCTCCGGTATTCGGCGGCGGCGCGGGTGGCGCGGGCGATGTTGTCGCCGTCGGCCTTGTTGACCGCGATCATGTCGGCGATCTCGATGATGCCCTTCTTGAGGCCCTGCAACTCGTCGCCGCCGCCGGCGAGCAGCAGGACGAGGAAGAAGTCGACCATGTCGGCGACCGCTGTCTCCGACTGGCCGACGCCGACCGTCTCGACGATGACCACATCGTAGCCCGCGGCCTCGACCAGCACCATGGTCTCGCGCGTACGCCGCGCGACGCCGCCGAGCGTGCCGGCCGTCGGCGAGGGGCGGATGAACGCACTCGGGCTCTGGGCGAGGCGCGCCATCCGCGTCTTGTCGCCGAGGATCGAGCCGCCGGAGCGCTTGGAGGTCGGGTCGACAGCCAGCACGGCGATGCGGCGGCCGGCGGCAATCAGGTTCATTCCGAGCTGGTCGATGGCCGTCGACTTGCCGACCCCCGGGACGCCGGTGACGCCGATGCGGTGCGCGCGGCCAGAGTCCGGCAGCAGGGACTGCAGCACGTCCTGCGCGAGCGCGCGGTGCTCCGCCCGCGTGCTCTCGACGAGCGTGATCGCGCGCGCGAGCATGGCGCGATCGCCCGCGCGCACGCCGGCGACATAATCGTCGCGGCTGAAGCAGGCGCGGGGCGGTTGCAGGTCAGTCATCGGCGAGGCAGCGGATCATGGCGCGGCGGAGCATGCGAGTGAATCGCGCCCGGCGCAAGGCGGGCCGCGTTGCCACTCACACCGCATTACCGATATTGTTCGCCCAGGGCCCAACAGGCAGGGCCGTCCAGGGGAGGATCACATATATCGTCGTCACGTCATTGCCGGCGTGTTGACCACCGCCGTTGTCGCGCTCGGCGCCGGAACTGTCGCACCGGCGACAGCGCAGGGCTTCACCAAGCCGGTTCGCATCATCGTGCCGTTCGCGCCGGGCGGCACGTCGGACATCCTCGCCAGGCTGGTCGGGCCGAAGCTGCAGGAGGCGATCGGCCAGCCGGTCGTGGTCGAGAACAAGCCGGGCGCCGGCGGCAACATCGGCGCCGACCTCGTCGCCAAGGCCGGCAAGGACGGCCACACGCTGCTGCTCATCGATGCCTCCACGCTCGCCATTTCGCCGTCGCTGATGCCGACGATGACCTACAGCCCGACCAAGGACCTCGCGCCGGTCGGCATGATCCTGTTCGCGCCCTACGTGCTTGCCGCCCACCCGAGCCTGCCGGTGAAGTCGGTCGACGATCTCGTCGCTCATGCCAAGGCCAATCCGGGCAAGGTGATCTTCGCCAATGCCGGCATCGGCGTCGCCAACCACATCGCCGCCCTCCAGCTCACCAAGTCGTGGGGCGTCGACATGAAGCACGTGCCCTACAAGGGCGGTGCCGAGGCCATCAAGGCCACGATCGCCGGCGAAGGCCAGCTCATCCTCAATGGCGCGACCGCGACCGCCGGCTTCGTGGCGCAGGGCCAGCTCAAGGGCCTCGCGGTCTCCGGCGACACGCGCGTCGAGCAGGTGAAGGAGCTGCCGACGTTCAAGGAGTTGAAGCTCGCTGCGACCGACAGCGGCACCTGGCAGGCGCTGCTCACGACCGCCGGCACGCCGCCGGCTACCGTTCAGCGCCTCAACGCCGAGCTGAACAAGGCGCTCGCCGCGCCCGACGTCGCCAAGCGCATCCAGGACATCGGCGGGCAGATTAAGGCTGGCGCGCCTGCGGACGTCGTGAAGTGGCTCGAAGGCAGCACGGCCGCCTACGCCACGATCATCAAGGAGGCCGGAATCAAGCTGCAGTAGCGACGTGCCAGCGGCACGAGGAGGAGGCGAGGCCATGCCCGGCTGAACCGGCCCGAACTCGCGTTCGGCCTGTTCCTGCTCGGTGTCGGGGGGCTGGTGCTCTTCGCCGGCGCGGACCTCGCATCGGGATCAGCCGCCGACATGGGGCCGGGCTGGGTGCCGCGCGCGCTCGCCTGCGCGATCCTCGCGGCCGGTATTGTCCAGCTCGGCGCGGGCGTGAAGGCCGCCGCGCGGGCAATTCCCGCGTTCGGCTGGCGCCAGCTCATCGCGATCACGCTCGCGGGTGCCGCATTTGCCATCGCGTTGCCCTTACTCGGACTGGTCGCCGCGGTGATCGCGGCCATGGTGGTCGCGGCCGCGGCCGCGCCGCCGCTGCGGCCGCTCGAGTGCCTGGTCGCGGCGCTCGTCGTCGCGGCGTTCTCGACGCTGCTGTTCGTCAAGGCGCTCGGCCTGCCGTTCAAGGTGTGGCCATGGTGAGCCGGGCATCACCATGGACCTGATCGCCAATCTCGGGCTCGGCCTCGCGACGGCACTGACGTGGCAGAACCTGCTCTTCTGTCTCGCCGGCTGCCTGATCGGGACGCTCGTCGGCGTACTCCCCGGCATCTCGCCGCTGACGACGATCGCGCTGCTGCTGCCGTTCACGTTCGGCATGGCGCCCGCTTCGGCGCTGATCATGCTTGCCGGCATCTTCTACGGCGCGCAATACGGCGGCTCGACGACGTCGATCCTGGTCAATGTGCCGGGCGAAACGTCGTCCGTCATCACATGTCTCGATGGTCACCAGATGGCACGGCAGGGCCGCGCCGGCGCAGCGCTCGCGATTGCGGCGCTCGCGTCGTTCTTCGCCGGCACGGTGGCGACGGTGGTGATCGCGTTGCTCGCATTGCCGCTCGCAGCGGTGGCGCTGAAGTTCACCGCAGTCGAGACCGTGAGCCTGATCGTGCTCGGACTGATCGGTGCGGTCGTGCTCGCGCACGGGTCGACCTGGAAGGCGATCCTGATGATCCTGATCGGGGTGCTGCTCGGCCTTGTCGGCATCGACGTCAACTCGGGCGCGCCGCGGATGACATTCGGCATCCCTCAGCTTGCCGACGGCATCGGCTTCGTGCCGATCGCCATCGGGCTGTTCGGGCTCGCCGAGATGATGCACAATCTCGAGAAGCCGCAGGACCGCGCCTTGCTCGAGGTCAGGGTCAGCGGGCTGATGCCGACACGGGCGGACCTCGCCGCCGCGTTCCCGGCGATGCTGCGCGGGACGGCCGTCGGCTCGGTGCTCGGTGTGCTCCCCGGCGGCGGCGCGGCACTGCCGTCGTTCTCGGCCTACGCCGTCGAGAAGAAGCTCGCGCGCGATCCCTCGCGCTTCGGCAAGGGCGCGATCGAGGGCGTCGCGGGGCCGGAGGCGGCCAACAACGCCGGCGCGCAGTCCAGCTTCGTGCCGATGCTGACGCTCGGCATCCCATCCAATCCATTGATGGCGCTGATGATCGGCGCGCTCATGATCCAGGGCATCCAGCCGGGCCCGCAGGTGATGACCAAGCAGCCGGAGCTGTTCTGGGGCGTCATCGCCTCGATGTGGATCGGCAACCTGATGCTGGTGATCATCAACCTGCCGCTGGTCGGGCTCTGGGTCTCGCTGCTGCGCGTGCCGTATCGCATGCTGTTCCCGGCGATCATCGTCTTCTGCTGCATCGGCGCCTATTCGGCCTCCAACAGCCTGTTCGACGTGTGGCTGATGCTCGGCTTCGGGCTCTTCGGCTATTTCTTCATCAAGATCGGTGTCGAGCCGGCGCCGATGGTGCTCGGCTTCGTGCTCGGGCCGATGCTCGAAGAGAATTTCCGCCGCGCCATGCTGATCGCCTCGGGCGACGCGACGGTGTTCCTCGCTCGGCCGATCAGCGCCGGGCTGCTGCTCGCGGCGGTCGCCTTGCTGGCGGCACTGCTCTCGCCCGCGATCCGCCGGCGCCGCGAGACGCTCGGGGAGTGAGCGGTGGCGGTCGATCGTCCTTATATTCAAATATTCTGATATTTGCTATCTTGAGGCCAGGCCTCCGCCGATCGGGGGAGGCCATGCGAACCGCAATTGTGACATGGGAAGTCCGGCCGTGGGTGCACTCCTCGATCTTGTCCAAAGTAGTGGCGCTGGTTGGCTCGCGGTCGGCGGGCTGCTGATCGGCATGGCGTTCGGCTATCTCGTGATCCGCACGAACTTCTGCACCATGGGCGCGATCTCCGACTTCGTGTCGTTCGGTGATTACCGCCGGTTCCGCGCATGGGTGCTCGCTGCCGCGACGGCGATCGTCGGGACGCAGCTGCTCACCGCCGCGGGTGTCGTGCCGATCGCCAAATCGATGTACCTCGGTCCCTCGCTCAATTGGGTCGGACACATCGCGGGCGGGGCGTTGTTCGGCTACGGCATGGTTTTTGCGGGGGGCTGCGCGAGCCGCAACCTCGCGCGCGTCGGCGCGGGCGATCTGCGGGCGCTGCTGACGCTCGTCGTGATGGGCCTCGTCGCCTACATGGCGATCGGCGGCATCTTCGGGCCCGTCCGGTCGTGGCTCGAGCAGGCGACGAGTCTCGATCTCGGGCGGCTGAAGCTTACGACGCAGAGCCTCGGCGAGCTCGTTGGCAGCCGCAGCGGGCTCGGCGCCCGCTCCGGCAATCTGGTCGCAGCCGTGCTGATCGCAGGCGCGGCCGCCGCCTACTGCTTCGCCGACCGCAGCTTCCGCGCCTCGCCGGTGCACATCGTCGCCGGGCTCGGGGTCGGGCTCGCGGCGGTCGCCGGCTGGGCGCTGACCGGGCTCGCCTACGACGAGATGGCGGTGAAGCCGGCGAGCCCGGTCTCGCTGACCTACGTGCGCCCGACCGCCGATGCGATCGAATGGCTGCAGCGGTTCACCGCCGGCATGATGCCGGGCTTCGGCGTCACGTCGGTGTTCGGCGCAATCCTCGGCGCATTCATCGGCGCCAAGGCGATGGGCCGGTTCAAGCTGACGACCTTCTCCGATGTCAGCGACACGAGGCGCAGCCTGTTCGGCGCGGCGCTGATGGGCATCGGCGGCGTGATGGCGCTCGGCTGCACGATCGGCCAGGGCGTCACCGGCGTCTCGACGCTCGCCATCGGCTCGTTCCTGACCTTCGCGGCGATCGTCGCCGGCGGCATCGCCGGCATGAAGCGGATGGAAGCGATCATGATGCGCGAGGCATGAGAGCGGACCAGGGGCCCATGGGATCAGACGCAGCCGGCGAAACCGTCGGCCGCCATCTTCGCCTCGTACGGCGCCGTGACCTGGGCGCCGGGGGTCAGCGTCGGCTTCACCTGGTCCCAGTTGCTCGGCTGCAGGATGACGAACCAGCCCTTGTCGTAAGGGTCGGTGTTGGCGAGCGTCGGATTGGCGACGAGGTCATCGTTGACCTTTGCGACCTGACCCGCGACCGCGCTCTTGGCCGGGCCAACCCACTTCCCGCTCTCGACGGTCGCGCAGCTCTTGCCCGCATCGACCGAGCGGCCGGCCTTCTTCGGCGTGAACGCGACGAGCTGGCCGGCCATGGCGGTCGCGACCGTCGTCATGCCGAGCTTGATGGTGCCGTCGCCGACCTCTTGGAACCAGATGTGGTTGTCGACGTCGTACAGCAAGTGGTCGGGCAGGTTGCAGCCTTTGACGATGGGCATGACTTGGCGAACCTCTTGGAGTGCGTGATCGAGGAGGAGTGCAGTGAATAGGCAATAGGCAATAGTGAATCGCAAGTCGTGTTTTCAGGCCGCTGTCACGTCGCATGCATCGCCAATCGACCCAGGCACTATTGGCTATTCACTATTCACTATTCACTATTTACTATTCACCTCTCGACGCAACGGCTTCGACGAGCAGCAGAACTCGCCGAGGCCGGCGACCTCGAGCTTGCCGCCGACGAACAGCGCGAGGTGGCGGGCGACCATGGCCATGAGCACCAGGCGCCGCGGCGTTTCGGGGTGCGCCGGGGCGGCGGCAATCAGATTGTTGTGATAGACGAGTTCGCGGCACGTCTCGCGGCACGCATTGAACGAAGGCTCGCCCTTCGCGCCCTGGCGGTGCAGCGCGAGCAGTCGAAAGCCCTCCCTGGTCTCGGTCGAAGGTGTCTTGCCGCGCGCGATGATCCAGGCCTCCAACACCCGTTCGCCGAGCGCCAGCAGCTCGGCCGCCGCATCGACCGGGTCAGACCCCTCGCCCGGAACATGGGTTTGGCATCGCGCCGGCTCGGCCAGGGGTCCGACCCCGCCTGCAATGGCATCGATGCGCGCCTCGATGGCGGCGAATGAGTGCACGTCGATCAATCCCGAACCGCGCTCCATGCAGGATACCCGATCCAAATTGTCCGCCATCCCTTCATCGATGCGGCCCAATCGCCGTCAACTCTCGATGAGCGTATCGCGATAAACCTCGGCGACCGGCAGCTCGAGCTCGATCGATGACAGGCGCGCGATGCCGTCGGGGCCGCCGCCGTCCCAGGCGAGGAACTCCTCGACGGTCATCAGGGCTGGGGCGCGGATAGTGGCTTGGCTGGTCATGGTCGGTTGTCCATTGCTCGGCCGCAGGTTATCACGCCCAGACTTTCC
>Ga0114938_1001758_pt1 | contig 14379 bp, 15 predicted proteins | sample AshMeaBigSpring_FD_88675 | JGI IMG/M metagenome (GOLD analysis project Ga0114938, IMG submission 88675) | Groundwater microbial communities from Big Spring, Nevada to study Microbial Dark Matter (Phase II) - Ash Meadows Big Spring | ecosystem: Environmental > Aquatic > Deep subsurface >...
AAAAGCGTGGGAAATCCTTGCCAAACATCACCCCGTACATGTGATGAACATCCCATATGAAGCGTGAGAAAGACCTTAAAATGTGGACGGAAGAGATCAAAGAGTTTAAAGAGCACATCGAAGCCGTTACCGAGAAAAAGCTCAGCCTCAACGAAATGAAAGAGGGCGTGCGCAAAGTCAATGCCAAACGAAGCGCACTTCAAAGGCTTGATCGCTTACGCGGTATGAATCCGGACATCATGCCCATCAGCGGTAAAGACGCGCTTTTCATTACGCAAGTAGGCTTTATGGACGATATCGAGCGTTACACGCAAAAAGTAAATGAACTCTGCGACGAGCTTGAAGAGCGCGTCAAAAACCAAGAGAGCGTTTTCCCCAAAGATACCCCTCGTTTAATGGTGCTAGGAACCCCGTTTGCGCCACCCAACTGGAAACTTCACACGGCGGTCGAAACTACGGGCGGTTGCGTCATCAACGAAGAGAGTTGCATCGGTCATCGTTACTTTAAAGACAACGTCGACATCGAAGATGCGCAAAGTGACGACGAGCTTTACGCACGTTTGATGACCCGTTACGCCAAAATCGACTGCGCGTGCTTTACGCCCAACACCGGACGCATTGATAAAATCGTGCAGATGTACAAAGAGCGACAGGCCGATGGTGTCATCTACTACACGCTTTCCTTCTGCCACACCTACAACGTCGAATCTCACCTCGTGCTTGAAGCGATGCAAAAAGAGGGCATCCCGTGTTTGATCATCGAATCAGACTACTCGCCTGAAGATGCGGGGCAGATCAAAACCCGTGTGGAAGCCTTTTTGGAGAGCATTACGTTCAAGAAAAAAGCGCAAGCGTTCGCAAGCAAATAATGTTTTGGGGCGTAGATATAGGCTCGACCTATACAAAAATCATCGGCATCAACAAAGAGCGGGAGATCGTCGATACGGCGGTCATCCCAACCATTTTTAACCAAGATGTCATCGTGGGCGAGTATTTGGCAAACAAAGAGGTCAAAATGCTTGTGGCGACGGGCTATGGGCGCTATATGCTGGAAGACTCCCACGGTGCGCCCGTCATCTCAGAGATCAAAGCGCACGCCAAAGGGGCATACTTTTTTGAGCCTGAGGTTACCACGGTCATCGACCTTGGCGGACAAGACAGCAAGGTCATTAAAATGGGCGAATTTGGCAGTTTCACCGACTTTCGCATGAACGATAAATGCGCCGCAGGCACGGGAAAATTCCTAGAAATCGCCGCCAATCGTTTGGGCTTAGAGATGCAAGACTTCGCCAAAGCAGGCTTTGAGCACGACAAAGAACTGACCATCTCAAGCATGTGCGCCGTGTTTGCCGAGTCTGAGGTCATCTCGCTGATCGCCAAAAAAGAAAGCTTAGCGAACATCTGCTACGGTGTCCACGAATCCATCGCTTCTAGGCTTGCGTCGATGGCTCGAAAATTTGTCGTCAAAGAGAATGAAACCATCGTTTTTACCGGTGGCGGCGCACTTAATCCGTTCTTACATCATATGTTAGAGCAAAAATTGGAGCGAAAGATAGTCATCCCCAAACACCCCCAACTCATGGGTGCAGTCGGTGCGGCATTAGCGGGATTTGAGGTGGTGGGGTAGACTTTACATGTAAGAGTTTTTAGAATGGGAATGCGCTTTTCAGACTAAACTTTTTAGCTTCAGTATTTTCTGCTCCAACGTTTCCATTTCATGCTTACAAATATCAAAAACGATTTCCGCATCAATCGCCACGTAATGGTGTGAAATAAAATCACGTGTCTTGATAATTTCACTCCAATACGTCTCATCAGCGACTTTGAGTAAAAGCTCTTTTTCTCGTTTCATTAAATTCTTCAGCGCCTCGCCGATGGATTGAAGGCGCATAGCGATGGCGTCGAGTTTTTCAAGTCCTGCGTCATTTTGTAAAAAATCATCGCTAGAGTTTATACTTTCAAAACGCTTTTTAACTAACGCCAAACTCTCAAAAATAAACTCCAAAAGCTCTTTTGTCGTTGCTTTATCCATAGATAACTTCCTTTTGGATTTGCTCAAAAATGGCACCTTTGCTTTGATTGTGTTTGTGAAGCAGGTCGATTTTTCGGTGGTATAACTTTTCAAGATAGACCCAAAGTCCAGCAATATTGCGAAAGGTTTTGTGTTTGAACTCCACATAAATATCAATGTCGCTTTGTTTGGTTTGAGTATCCTTGGCAAAACTGCCAAAAAGACCTATTTTATCGACTTCATACGTCTTTTGTAAAAAGGCTTTATGCGCACTAAGCGTTGCTAAAATGTCATCTTTTTTTAAATCGTTGAGTTCAGATACAGACATCAGCATACTCCTTGCTATTCGCACATAAAATTTGGTTTTATTGTACCAAAAAGTCTATTATTTAGATAAAACAACCTTTACATGTAACCCCAATCCCTAAGCTTCTTTTCCAAAAGCATCCTTTATAATACGCTAAATCGTACTATTAAGGATACTATCATGATCGTTTCAGCCAATGACATCAAGACCAAAGGGGTCACGCTCCTTGATAAGCTTTTTGAGAGCGTGAGTGAAGTGGTGATCAACGTGCGAGGGAAAAACAAGTACGTGGTCATCGACATTGAGCGTTACAAGCAGTTGCGCGAGCTGGAGCTTGACCGTCTTTACGACGAGACGATGCAGGAAATCAAAGAGGGGCGTTTTAGAACGCAAAGCGTGGAAGAGCATCTAAACGAGCTACGCAATGCCTTATAACATCACACGAACGGACGAATATTTTAAAAAATCAGTCAAATTTTTCAAAAAACACCCCGAAATGCTGAGCAAATACGAGAAAAAGCTCACACTTTTAAGTGCCAATCCGCATCATCCCTCCTTGCGTCTTCACAAACTCCAAGGCAATCTCAAAGCGTTTTACTCCGTTTCTTTGGACTTGCAATACCGCATCATTTTAGATTTTATCATCGTCGATGAAGTCATCATCTTACTCGACATCGGCGCGCACGACGAGGTGTATTAGTGCGTATCCACACCTTAATTCACACCGCACTGGTTGCCGAAGCGAAGCCCATTATCGGGCATTTTAAGCTTACATGTAAAGCAAAACAGCCGTTCAATCTTTATGAGGGGGATGGCATCGTCCTCATCGTCTCAGGCATGGGAAGTGAGAAAACTAAAGCCGCTTTGCAATATACGCTGAGCCTTTATGAGCCGAACGTTGCTATCAACGTGGGTATCGCAGGATGTCGTGACACCACCGTTTCGAAAGGCACACTCTTTTGTACAACGCACGAGGGTTTGGACATTCCTTTTGCGACCTGTTCCTCCCATCAAAAGGCGGTGGAAGATGCTTTACATGTAAACACCATGCTCGTCGATAGGGAGGCCGAAACCTTCTTGCAAATGCTTCCCAAAAGCATCGAAACGTATGTCTTTAAAGTCGTCTCCGACCATCTTGAAGTAATCATTCCAAGCAAAGCGGACGTGGGAAATTGGATAGGAAAAAGCATCAAGCAGTGGGAGAAATATGTTAGAAGATAAGCAAATGCATTTTGAAAAAGCGTGCGAAAATACCGCCTTTTCGAGTTTACATGTAAACACCCAAACCTTTTTAAAAACCAAAGCGATTGCCTACCGCCTCAGCTTTTCGCAGATTCAGCACCTCATTATCATTGCGATAGATCTGCAAATGTGGGGATACGGTCTTGAATTCTTTTGGGTGGATAAAGAGAGTAAAAAAGAGGCTTTAGTGCTGCTTGAATGCCACTATGCAACCCTTCAAAATATGCTCAAAACCTACCCTCCAAAACCGATGGATTTTGAAAAAGAGACGTTTAAAATCGAGGAAATCGAAAAAGAGAGTTTGGGGCTTGGCTCGTGCCCTGTGGCTTCACCCAAAACTCGCTGTTGCAACCTAATGACGCTTGATGCCGTGGAGAGTTGCGGGTTTGACTGCTCGTACTGTTCGATTCAGAGTTTTTACAAAAACAACGCGATTAGCTTCGATAAAAATTTCGCCGAGAAGTTAGAACATTTAGAACTTGACCCGAGCAAAGCCTACCACATCGGCACGGGACAGTCTTCGGACTCCTTGATGTGGGGGAACCGCGCGGGCGTTTTGGAAGCACTTTTAGCCTTTGCGCGTAAACATCCCAATGTTATTTTGGAGCTAAAAAGCAAGTCCGACACTATCGCGTATCTTTTGGAAAACGACGTACCCAAAAACGTTATCTGCACGTGGTCACTCAATCCGCAGGTCATCATCGACAACGAAGAGAAGCGTGCGGCAAGCCTCGGTGCTCGCATCCAAAGTGCCAGAGCCTTGGCGGACAAAGGCGTGCTGGTCGGGTTTCATTTCCACCCCATCGTGTTGTTTGAAGGCTGGAAAGAAGCCTACACCGCTATCGCACATGAGCTGATCGAGCATTTTACATGTAACGAAGTTGCACTCGTCTCCATGGGCACGCTGACATTCATCAAACCCGTGCTGAAAAAGATTCGTTTGCGAGCGCAAAAGAGTAAAATTCTTCAAATGCCCTTAGTCGACGCCAACGGCAAATACTCCTACCCACTGACTTTAAAAGAGGAGATGTTTAGCACGCTCTACCAAGCGTTTTCTCCGTGGCACGGCACTGTTTTCTTTTACCTCTGCATGGAAGATGAGAGCTTGTGGCACAAAGTTTTTGGGTATGAGTACGCCGACAACGAAGCGTTTGAAGAAGCGATGTTAAAGGCATATAGCGATAAAATCAAACCATAAGACTAAAGAATGGAGCTTTTATGACACTTTTTGAAATCCTTAAAATCGATACAACCCAACTCAAAATTTTCTCTTCAAAAATGTTAGCAAAAATCGAATCTCTTCTGATTCACGATGAAAAAACTGAAAAAATTTATATCGATTGTTTAGTAAGAAAGAAAAAAATACAAATCTTTTCACCCTCTAAAAGTAACCCTGAAGAGCTGATTCGACAACTTTACATCTTGAAGCTTCATACGGAGTATGGCTATCCGCTTGAGCACATGGAACTTGAAGTCAGCGTAACAATGGGTTCTTCAAGTAAGAGTGCCGACATCGTCATATACGATAACGCTGCAAAAAAAGACAAAGAAAACATTGTTCTCATCGTAGAAATCAAAAAACCTAAAGAAGATATGAACAAAGGCATCGGTCAGCTTGAAAGCTATATTTCGGCATTACCGACGCTTTTAGGTGTTTGGACGGACGGACAAGAAGAGAACATCCGTTACCGCAATCCTGAAAATAAATACAAATTTGAGCGTTTTAAACGCGTTCCTAGACACAAAGAAACCATAGAGTCCGTTTTATCGACCTATCTTAAAAAAGCGGACTTACAAGACATTGTCGATTTACGTCGAACCGTTTACATGCTCGAACAACGCGTTCTTGCCAATGACGGCGTCAATGCGTTTGATGAAATCTTCAAACTCATCTTTGCCAAACTCTATGATGAAAAAAGTAAAAAGCCTCTTGAAGAGCTAGACTTTCAGATAAAACTAGGCAAAAAATTATCATCCACCATCGAAAAGCTTTTTTCAAAAGCAAAAGAAAAATGGAAAGACGTTTTTAAAGAAAAAGATGAAATCGAATTGAGCGAAGAGACTCTTATCGCCGTTGTTTCGGAACTTCAAGAGTACAAACTTTTTGAAACGGACTTTGAGATACTCGACGTAGCGTTTGAACATATGATATCAGGGGACAGCAAAGGTGAGAAAGGGCAGTATTTTACCCCGCGTCCCGTGATAGACGTTATCGTCAAGATGATGAACCCAGATGACGATGAAAAAGTGCTTGACCCAAGTGCGGGAAGTGCAGGCTTTTTACTCCATACGTTTCAATATATTTTAAACAACGAAAAAATCGAAGACAAAGAGCGTTATCGCTACGCCGTGAACAATTTGTTTGCCATCGACTTTGACCCGCGAACGGTCAAAATCGCAAAAGCGTTGATGGTCATAGCAGGAGACGGCTCTTCTAATGCCGTGCATACCAACTCGCTTGACCTTCGCATCTGGGATGAAGAAAATAAAGCTAAATTTGACAATGCCATTGCGACGCGATACGCCCAAAACAGTTTTGACATCATCATGACAAACCCTCCGTTTGCGGGGGATATAGGCAGTTCAAGCGGGTATTTGGGGTACTATGAATTTGCACGCGACAAAAAGCAAAAGACCAAAAACACCCAAAGCAGAGACCTTCTTTTTATAGAACGCAACCTACGCTTTTTGAAAAACGGCGGCAGAATGGCAATCGTCCTTCCACAAGGCAGACTCAATAACTCTAGTGACAAAGAAATCCGAGAGTATATCGCAAAGCATTGTCGCATCTTAGGGGTTATAGGCTTGCATGGTAACTCTTTCAAGCCACACACAGGAACCAAAACAAGCATCTTGCTTTTACAAAAATGGGATAAGAAAAAATGCCCTTATAAAGAAGACTACCCCATCTTTTTTGCAACCAACACCAAACCCGTCAAAGACAACTCAGGGAATTATGTCGCTCAAACGACCAAAAAGACCATCGAAAAAACTGACTTGGCGGACATCGCAGAAGCGTTTGCGCAGTTTGCCGCCAAAGAGGAGCTAAGTTTCTACCCAAAGCCTTAAACCCATTCGATAAAGAGCGTTACGACGCTTTATTGGATGGGTTAGAAGCAGTAGAGATGAAACTCTGTGAAGTCTTAGATGATAATGATAGTTTTAGGTTTGATAGTGAATATTTCCAAAAAGAGTATCTTTTAGAGTTAAGCATTATGAGCAAATATAAATTATCTGAACTGGTAAATATAACTAATAAAATTGATGTCGGATTTGTTGGATCGATGGTAAATGAATATACTAATGATGGTATCCCCTTGCTTCAAACAAAAAATATAGCAGAAGTTTTTATCAATACAAACGAATATGTATGTATTAACAAAGAGTTTCATAACAAATTGAAAAAATCCCAAATTTGTTTACATGATATTCTCATTGCAAGAAGTGGTTCATTTGGAAAAGCTTCAATTTATTTTGAAAAGACAATTGTTAATTCATCAGACGTTATTATTATTCAAGCTAATCATTTATCAATTAATTGTTTTTACTTAACAATTTTCTTGAATTCAAAATATGGTAGAGATCAAATGATACGTTTTGCTAGTGGTGGATTACAAGGTCACGTTAATCTTACAATACTAGAAAAATTGAAAGTTCCAATGTTACCTAAGAATTTTCAAACACATATCGAAAACCTTGTTATATCCGCACATCGAAAACTTGAACAAAGTAAAAAACTCTATCAAGATGCCGAAACGATGCTTTTAGAGGAGTTAGGTTTTAATGATTTTAGCCTTACATGTAACAATATCGCCATCAAATCGTTAAGTGAAAGTTTTAGCATAAGCGGGCGTTTGGATGCGGAGTATTACCAACCCAAATACGATGCGATTTTAGAAAAAATCGAACAGTATCACAATGGCTTTTTTGCTTTAAACGATATATGTACTTTACATGACGCAAATTTCTTGCCTCACAATGAGACGATATATAATTACATCGAGCTTTCCAACATCGGCACAAATGGCGAGATTGTAGATTGTATGTGTGAAAAAGGCTGTGATTTACCAACCAGAGCAAGACGGCGTATTAAAAAAGGTCAAGTGATTGTTTCTACTATTGAAGGTTCACTTCAAAGTATCGCGATTGTCGATGAGTGTTATGATAACGCTTTATGTTCAACAGGATTTTATATCATTGATTCTCAAAACATCAATAGTGAAACTCTATTGGTTTTACTCAAGAATAATTACATGCAAGCCTTACTTAAAAAAAGATGTTCGGGTACCATTTTAACAGCCATAGGCAAAGAAGAGTTTATGTCACTCCAAATCCCACTTATCGATGCTGTTATCCAACAAAACATTGCTTCGCATATCCAAAAAAGCTTCGCACTACGCAGTGAAAGCAAACAGCTTTTAGCCAAAGCCAAAGCAGCCGTAGAATGTGCCATCGAACAAGGAGAAGCCTATGCCGTCGACACTTTTTTTCACGACCTCTAACCTTTACATCCAAGACGGTGTTTTGCCCGAGTACAAAGTAGGCAATCAAACTTCCTTTGCACTTGAAGCGTACGCACAAGACGGATTTGTAGAGAGTTTGGAAGAAACAAAGCGTTTGGCGCATATCAAAGATGCAGCGTATACCGTGACGGGGCTTGTTTGCAAAAAATGCTATAACATATACGCTTTTATGGATCTGGGGGCATTTAAGGTTTTTATCGAAGACCCTCAAAATACATTAGAAGAAGGGAAATATTATCAAGGCGTCGTCTCTTTGGATTACGATATATGGAACGACTATCATCTGGAGCTTTGGGATAGCTTTTGTCGTGAGAAGATAGAACAAAAAGGCATCATCAAAAGCATCACGGTCGATACATCATTATTCGTCCCTGCGGAAAAAAATCAAAACGCTAAAACCAAAGAGGGGGTTGAACCAAAATTTGACGTGAGTGTTCAAGAGACGGACTGTTGGGGTGATGAAGAAGTATATACGAATGGAATTGTAACGTATCTTATCGAAGTTGAATGTGATCCGACAAGCATCAAAACGATTTTGGGCGATATACGATTTGACGGCGAAACGATAGCCAATCTTGAGGCAACGCTTGAACAAGATTTTTCTAAGTGGACGCCGCTTGAAGCGGACGACCCTCTTTTACTTGAGAACGAAAACTATCAAGAACTGCTAGCACTGATTCAAGAAAAGATCAACATGCAATACGAAAAAGCGAAAGAAGGCGATGTGGGAGCATTGTTCAATCTCGGAGAGCTTGCTTATAATTCTAAAAATTATGAAGAGGCGTTTAAATATTGGAAAGACGCCATGACAATTGATTATCCCGCCAGCGTAAAATTTCTGAGAGAACGAGGGCTTGATAGTTACTCAAAAGGATTTTTAAAAGTTTTAGCAGGCATAAAAACCTTAGGTTTAACGTCCAAAACTGCCATTCCTGCATGCAATGATTTTGATAAAAACGTCGCTATTTGCTATTATCTTGACGAACGGTTCGGCAAGGACGAGTGGAAAAGTATTTCTCAAAAAAACCATCAAAATATTTTAGAGTTTACGCTGAGTGTTCATGGTGTACATAAAAAGCTCTTCTTCGATATATCCCCTTTTTATAAACACTATTGGGGTGGGTGCAATAACTGGAATTTTCATACATTCGAAGGGCAAATTGAATGAAAACCGTTTTAATGACCGGCGGCAGTAGCGGCATCGGTAAAGCCATCAAAGAGAAGCTTCACGAAGACGGCTACACCGTCTTTAATATCGGCAGACGTGAAGCAGACATCGTGTGTGATTTGCGTGATAGTGACGCGTTGGAAAGTGCTGTTAAAGCGTGGCTTAAAGAACATGATGTGCATGTGCTCATTAATTGCGCAGGTGTTGGACTTTTTGATCCGCACGAGACGATCAGCCCTGCGAAGATCAAAAACCTGATCGATGTCAATCTCACCGCACCCATCATTCTCTCCGGCCTCTGTTTGCGATCTTTACAAAAAACAAACGGGCATATCATCAACATCACCTCCATCGAAGCCACGCGCCATGCCAAATACTCCGCCTTGTACACCGCCACGAAAAGCGGTCTGCGCGACTTTGGGCTAAGTCTGTTTGAAGAGGTACGCAAAAGCGGCGTCAAAGTAACATCCATCAACCCCGACATGACGCTCACCTCCTTCTTCGACGCGCTGCATTTTGCACCCGGTGAAGATGAACAGACCTATTTGCTGCCGCAAACGATCGCTCAAAGCGTTTTAGACGTTTTACATGTAAAAGGAGCGATCACCGACATGACGATCCGCCCGCAAAAAGTAGGTATTGCGAAAAAATAATTTACATGTAACGTTAACGAACCAACGTATTTTCAGCACCGTGTAAAATCATCGCGACCTCTTCATCCGAAATATCGTAATGGTAAAACGTTTTGTAAAAAGACTTCACCTCGCGCTCCAACGATTGATCTTTAAAAAGCTCAGGGTAAAACATTTTTCCAAGCCATAAAGGTTGTAAAGCCCCCTCGGCACTGCGCACAGACCAGAGATAAACGCCTGTAGGAACGACATAAATGCGTCTGTTTTTAACGGCATTTAGGGTTTGCAAGGCGGGATTTTGCAAAATGATATCACGGCTTGGATTGCTATTGGTAATGATCACATCAGGATTCCACACCAAAATTTGCTCGGCATTGATACTTTTGACTATCTCTTTGGAATCAATTGCATAATCACGTGCCACGTTAATGCCGCCTGCGATTTTGATGTACTGTGCACCAATATCACTGTCATTGATCGTGGAGTAACTGCCTCCTGAAAAGTTCAATGCCAAAACAGAAAGCTTTGGCGAAACTGCGGAAGTGCGCTTTTGAACCTCTTGAAGCATCACATCGTAATAACGATTAAACGCTTGCGCTTTTAAAGGAGCATCCTCACCTAAAATTTCCGCAATAAGCCTGATACTCTCCTTGATCTCCTCTATCGTCGCAAAATTGCTGATTTTCACAACCGCAATGCCCGAAGCTTTAAGTTGCGCCATAGCGGCATCATTGAGAAAAAACGATGTCGGTCCAAACACCACTTGTGTTTGCGTCGCAATCAAAGCTTCCATATTCAAAGAAAGATTGCTCGATTGCGCCGTTGTTCGCTTTAATGATGGAAAAATTTTGTAAAACATCTCAGAGAGTTTTGGCACACCCGCACTGATCTTAGGCTCAGCCCCAAGCATGCATGTCACTTGCGCAAACGCCCCAATAAGAGGCGTCACCCGTTTTACATGTAAAGGAACAGCTACCTCTTTTCCATCGCTGTCTTTGACCATACGAAAGCCTTCATCGGCATATCCTACGGACGTTAAAAGTAAGCAGGTTAGGAAAAAAACGTAAAGTTTTAAAGTACGATTTCGCATGGTTTCCACCACATAACGTAGGTTTTTGTTTGACGAAGCAAATGGACACGACCATCCTCTAAAACATCCAAATAACGATCGACATTCGCACGGTAGCGTTTTTCATGTTTTGGTAAAATTTCTCCTACAAAACGAAGTGCCTCGTATGCCTCTTCCCTTGAAGTATAGTACGCTTCAAATCCATCATCCAGCACCACGACACTCGGATTTGCGCCCATATCATAGATCATATTGAACGTTAAATTATAGTCAAACAGACGATCATCAGGGCGAGCCTTTAGCGGTGGAACATCGGTGATGCCCTCTAGAAAATCAAGTTGTATTTCTCTAAGACTCGGCGCATTGGCAAAACTCATCACAAATACGTATTTGGTCGCAAGCTGATTGAGTTTTAAAAGATCAAACATACCTACCGAGCGCGAAGCCACAGCAATATCATGCTTCCCAATCTTTTCAACTGCATCCTCATCTAGCCAATTTTGAAACAGAGGTTTGACATTCTCAAGCCCCGCATGGGTAGCATTGTGCATACAACGCTCCAACATTTTTTCATACGCATTGACACACGTCACCGACTTAGCTTTTTGTGCCATCGGTACGGTTAATCTTCCAGGACCACAACCAATATCCACAACGGTATCATCTTTACTCAGGCACATTGCATCGACTTGTTTTTGCGTAAACACTTTTTCCAGTTTTGCCATTCCATCGTACATTTCCGTAATCGTATTCCAATCAACCCCTGATGTTTTTGAATCTGATGGTATTACAAAGTGGCTACGACGGAGCAATTCCCAATTCACTAAACCTTTCATCGGTTATCCTTAAAATCTGACTTCAACCGAAGCCGTAATATTGCGTGGTTCGCCTAAAAATAAACTGGTTGAACCAGCAACATTGTTACCATCTAAGCCGTTGCTAGCAAAGATTCCTCCCCAATATTTTTCATTGGTAATGTTATTTACAGAGAGCCTAAAAATCGTTCGATCTCCCAAAAGTTTTTTAGTTGCGTAGCGTGCACTGAGGTCTATCGTAAAATACGCATCCGCCCACTGTGTATTGGCCGGATCAATCGCTCGCTCACCTGTATAATGAAAGTTACTGCTTAGCACAAGCTCTTCAAAGCTAGGAACGGTATATTCGACCAAAAGATTGGCTTGCCACTCAGGCATACCGATTGCTTCTTTATTGTTGATATTCGCAATTTTTGCACCGCTAATCTCCGTATCCATAAACGTAACACCGCCAAAGAGTGCCAATGCCTGAGCCAGTTTACCCGACGCCATAAATTCGACACCTTTATTGGTCTGCTCGCCTTGTTCCTCAAAAACGCCGTTATACCCCGTATACGCCGTCGGACGTTTAATTTGGAAAAGTGCCGTTGAGAGATCAACCCGCTCTAAAGCAAGTTTTGCACCGATCTCATACTGCTTGCTTCGATACGGATCAAGCGTACGTATGACACCTGAAGAGTCGGCTCCCGAATCACCCGGCTGGATACTGTCTGCATACGTGACATACAAACTCAAATTCTCGATCGGCTGGTAAATGACGCTTGCGGCATAACTATACCCTCCTTTTGACACATCGGAGGTTGTCACGCCCGACGTATTGTACGCTTCGGTACCGATCCAGCTTTTATTGGTTGAGAGAAGCACTTGCCATTGATCGTTGAGTTTAACGGTATCGCCCAATGTCAGATTTTTCACATCGGTGGTTGAGGAGACATACCGTTTTCCATTCGAGCTATTGGTACTGTAAATATCCCAAATATAGCCGTTGCCCCCCATTGCAATCTCATTTTCAAAGCCTAAAATTTCTTGTTTTGTTTTGACGTACCCCATGTAACTATCGAGCTCAAATCGCCCTGCCGCCGTTGAAGGATTGACCGTTGAAGCCGTGTAGGTTCCAGTGTTGGAATTGTATGTATTGGTGAGCCCGTAAAGTGCTCTATCGGCTCTTTGCGTCAAATATCCGCCCTCAGCATACCAATTATCCGCGATGTCGTATTTGAGCTTTCCACTGTACGTAGTGGTCGTCAGTTCTCTTCCTGCATTTTTTTGCGCGTATTTTTCATCCGATGCATCGTATGCGTCAGGAAGGGTGTAACGGGCAACGCCAAGTGCGGTATAAGGCATATTAAACTGTCCCGTATATCCCTCTTTGATGTATTTGTAGTAACTAAAGTTCGTCTCCAACGTCAGTCGATCGGTGAGATAAAAATCAAGCCCCGTAGAGATGAGCTGTCGTCTTAAGTTGCTTCCCTCAACATATCCCTCGCCGTCACCGCCTATAAAGACGCCTCTATAACCTACTTTATCGTTTAGTCTACCGCCCACATCCGCTTCTGCTTCGGCGTGCCCGCTTTCACCGTACGTAAAAAGTAAAGAATTTTCATAATCTTTCGTCGGACGTTTCAATTCAAAATTGTACACACCCGAAGGGTTTGCCGCACCGTACAGTGAGCCTGAGAGTCCGTTTAAAATTTGGAGGCTATCAAACATCGCCATAGGTGTTGCCGTGGTGGAAACAACATGTAAACCATCCCAATAACTGTTCGCCACAACATCACCGCGCATACCTCTGGTTTGTGGACGCCCGACATCCGCACCGCCGCGCCACTCTATTTGAGCAGAAGGAATGTATTTGATAACGTCTTCCAAACCTTGAGAGCGTTGATTTTTAATGATCTCTTTGGGAATCGTATTGATTTGGTACGGAACATCAAAGGCTCTTTTATCGCCTAGCGCACCTAAAGAGACCTCTTTGGTTAAAAACCCATCGGCAATACCACCCTCTAACTCCTGAAAACGCTCTGTCGAAACAACGACACTCTCCATCTGCACACTGGTTTTAGAACCATCCTCGCTGCTTAAGGCATTGGAAGCCAATAAAATCGGTATCAGTACCGTACTTAAGCCCTTAAAACTACGATTCCCCACGTGAACTCCTTTGTGTTTTTGTATAAATTTATATATAACGATTAAGCTGTTTTGAGAGAAGACGAGATATTCAATAAAATTATAGTGGATCTCTTTTCATCGTGGCGTTATTTATAAAAATATATAATACGTATTTAACTCAAAATATTCTTAATAAAATATTAAAATGACATTAAATGCCTATAATAAAAACACCGTTTCGAATAAAAATTAATCATTGATCGGTTTTTTTTCACTCAAGAATCGACTCAACCAAAAGTAATCTTTACATGTAAAGTTTTCGCAAAGCAAGACTCTCTATAATGGCGCAAACCGTCTCAAAGGAGTTACCGTGCTTACGCGAATCGAACATGATCTCATCGGTGAAAAAGAGATATCCAACGAATGTTATTACGGCGTTCAAACCGCGCGAGCGGCGGAGAACTTTCACATTACGGGCGTCACGCTCGGGAGTTTTCCGACCT
>Ga0114938_1001760_pt1 | contig 14375 bp, 12 predicted proteins | sample AshMeaBigSpring_FD_88675 | JGI IMG/M metagenome (GOLD analysis project Ga0114938, IMG submission 88675) | Groundwater microbial communities from Big Spring, Nevada to study Microbial Dark Matter (Phase II) - Ash Meadows Big Spring | ecosystem: Environmental > Aquatic > Deep subsurface >...
GCATAGCCATTCACTATCAATCCAACCGCATCTTCTGTTGAGATACCCCGTTGATTGCAATAGAATATCTGGTCTTCGCTGATTTTGCTAGTAGTAGCTTCGTGTTCCACAACCGCCGTCTCATTACGGATATCCATATAAGGGAACGTATGTGCTCCACATTTATCACCTAGTAAGAGTGAATCACACTGACTGTAGTTACGAGCATTATCGGCTTTCTCAGAGACACGCACCAAACCTCTATAAGAGTTCTCGCTATGTCCTGCAGAAATTCCCTTGCTAACAATCGTACTACGCGTGTTCTTACCTAAATGGATCATCTTCGTTCCGGTATCAGCCTGCTGATAATTGTTGGTCACAGCCACAGAATAGAACTCTGCTGTCGAATTATCGCCGGAGAGGATACAAGAAGGATACTTCCAAGTAATAGCAGAACCTGTCTCAACCTGTGTCCACGATAACTTGCTATCCACACCTTTGCAGTTGCCCCGTTTCGTTACGAAATTATAAACTCCTCCACGTCCCTGCGCATCACCCGGATACCAGTTCTGAACAGTACTATATTTCACTTCTGCCCGATCGTGGACAATAATTTCTACGATAGCAGCATGCAACTGATTCTCATCACGCATAGGAGCGGTACACCCCTCCAGATAGGAGACATAAGAATCATCATCCGCTACAATCAGCGTACGTTCAAACTGTCCGGTATTACGGGCATTGATACGAAAATAAGTAGAGAGTTCCATCGGGCAGCGAACGCCTTTAGGAATATAGACAAACGAACCATCAGAAAAGACGGCCGAGTTGAGTGCTGCAAAGAAATTATCACGGTAGCCTACCACAGAGCCGAGATATTTCTTGATCAAATCCGGATGTTCGCGTACCGCTTCACTAAAGGAGCAAAAGATAATTCCTTTCTCCATCAGCGTCTCTTTAAACGTTGTTTTTACCGAGACGGAGTCCATCACGGCATCCACAGCCATTCCGCTTAGAGCCATTTGCTCCTCTAGCGGAATACCCAACTTATTGAATGTTTTGATCAGTTCAGGATCAACTTCCTCCATCGATTTGGGACCTTCCTTCTTCTTTGTAGGATCGGCATAATATGAAATTGCTTGATAATCAATCTCAGGGATACGTAAATGTGCCCAGGTTGGCATTTCTAAAGTCAACCAATATTTATATGCTTTCAAGCGAAACTCCAGCAACCATTCCGGTTCTTCTTTTTTCGCAGAAATCAAACGGATGACATCCTCATTCAAACCTTTTTCGATAATATCTGTATGAACTTCAGTAGTAAAGCCATACTTATACTTTTCCTGTGTTAGCTCTTTTACGTATTTATTGGGTTCTTCTTGTTGCATCTTTTTCATTAAATATATATTGTTGAGTCACTTTCTTCGCAGCGGGGAAAAATATCCCGGTAAACCTTTCCACTGGATAATATAACAAAGACTCATTCTTTTTTGTTGCACTTATTAACTTATTATCGCTATCTATATACTCAAATACACATATTACAAGACTTGTTAATAAAAGATATTTCAAAGCGCCCAAGCCACTGCCAAGCAAACGGTTGACTCCTCCTAGCATAACTGCTTCCATTGCTTTGGTAAGCACAGATGCTAACAAAGTAAAGCCTAAAGGGACTGCAATCCATATCACAGAAAATGCAAGAACCTGAGCAACAGTCATAGAATCGGTCACTGATGGGCAGAGCTTTTCAGCCAAAGGGGTATACAAAGCTCTAGCAGCCAAAAGTCCCACTATTAAGCCCAATATCGATGCTAATTGTCGGATGAATCCTTTCAGGTATCCGACGATAGCCCCTGCAGCAATGACGATAATAATAATAATATCAAATGTTGTCATATTCTTATCTAAAACAAAAACGGAGGCACGGAGTTGTATATACACTCTGTGCCTCCGTATATCTTTGATTCAGTACAAATTACAATGTCTGCTTCACTTCAATTTCTTCAAATGTCTCAATCATATCGCCTGTTTTCAGATCGCTACATCCAACCAAACTGATACCACATTCAAAGTTAGTACCTACCTCTTTAACATCATCCTTAAAGCGTTTCAACGCATTGATATTTCCCGTAAAGATAACGATACCGTCACGAATCAAACGAGCCTTATCACTACGTTTCACTTTTCCACTCTTAACCATAGAACCTGCGACGATACCCACTTTGGTAATGTTGAAGACTTCACGCACCTCGATAGTAGAAGTCACTTGTTCTTTTACAACTGGAGCCAACATACCTTCCATAGCAGCTTTCACTTCCTCAATAGCATCATAGATGACAGAGTATTTACGGATATCGACACCCTCTTGCTCAGCCAGTTTACCGGCAGATCCTGAAGGACGAACCTGGAAGCCAACGATAATTGCATCGGAAGCAGCAGCCAGAGATACATCCGATTCAGAGATTTGTCCCACACCTTTGTGAATAACATTCACCTGAATCTGTTCAGTAGAAAGTTTAATCAGTGAGTCACTCAATGCCTCAACCGAACCGTCCACGTCACCTTTCACAATCACGTTCAATTCCTGGAAGTTTCCTAAAGCAATACGACGGCCCAACTCATCCAAAGTAAGGATCTTCTGAGTACGTAAACCTTGTTCACGTTGCAATTGCTCACGTTTATTAGTAATCTCACGTGCTTCTTGCTCAGTTTGAACAACATGGAAAGTATCACCTGCAGCAGGTGCACCATTCAAGCCAAGTATCAAAGCAGGCTCAGAAGGACCGACTTCTTTAATACGTTGGTTACGTTCATTAAACATCGCTTTCACACGTCCGTAGCTTGTACCGGCTAAAACGATATCTCCCATTTTCAAAGTTCCGTTCGAGACCAAGATAGTAGCTACATAACCACGACCTTTATCCAATGAAGATTCGATGATTGAACCGGTTGCATTTCTATTAGGATTGGCTTTTAGTTCAAGCATTTCAGCTTCCAACAAAACCTTCTCCATTAACTCTTTCACCCCAGTACCTTTTTTTGCAGAGATATCTTGCGATTGATATTTTCCACCCCATTCTTCCACGAGATAGTTCATACCAGCCAGTTCCTCTTTAATCTTATCAGGGTTAGCAGTCGGTTTATCTATTTTATTGATCGCAAAGACAATAGGAACACCTGCAGCCATTGCGTGGTTGATTGCTTCTTTTGTTTGTGGCATGATGTTATCATCAGCAGCCACAATGATAATTGCGATATCAGTTACCTTAGCACCACGGGCACGCATAGCTGTAAAGGCCTCATGACCCGGAGTATCAAGGAAGGTAATACGACGACCGTCTTCTAGTTTGACGTTATAAGCACCGATATGCTGTGTAATACCACCCGCTTCACCTGCAATTACGTTCGCTTTACGAATATAGTCGAGCAACGATGTTTTACCGTGGTCAACGTGTCCCATCACCGTAACGATTGGTGCACGATGTTCCAAATCTTCAGGAGCATCTTCTTCTTCAACTACAGCCTGAGCTACATCCGCACTAACATATTCAGTTTTATAGCCAAATTCTTCAGCTACTAAGTTGATTGTTTCTGCATCCAGACGTTGGTTAATAGAAACCATCATACCAATACTCATACAAGTAGCAATAACTTGGTTCACAGAAATATCCATCATGCTTGCTAATTCGTTTGCAGTCACGAATTCTGTGATCTTAAGTACTTTGCTTTCTGCCATTTCTTTATCTTCCAACTCTTGCATACGATTGGAAACCATTTCACGTTTTTCCTTACGATATTTGGCAGCTTTATTCTTTCCTTTAGTGGTCAGACGTGCGAGTGTTTCTTTTACTTGACGTGCAACATCCTCCTCACTAACCTCCTGTTTGATAACTGGCTTTTTAAAGCGGTCTTTGTTGTTGTTATTTCTTTTTGGACCACCTTGTTGAGAAGAGTTAGCATTATTATGATTCCCCCCCCTAGCATTATTGTTATTGTTATGAGTAGGCTTCTGCGGAGTAAATGAGGAAGCAACATTATTCACATCCACTTTTTCTTTGTTGATACGAATACGCTTTTTCTTATTATTTCCAGCTTCATTTTCTTTTAGCTGACCTTTAGACAGTTTATTGTCATCCTTACGGATTTCCTTAATAATTGCCTCTTTCATCAGTTTCTTTTGATCCTGACGAACTTTCTCTTTCTCTTCGCGTTCGCGACGCTTCTCTTCTTTCGATTTCTTCTTTGGACGAGTCGACTGATTCAAAGCAGCCAAATCAATTTGTCCAATCACATTAATCTTTGCGCCTAATTCCGGTTGACGGATTTTAAAGACTTCATCGTCTTTGGAGGCGCTTATTTCGGCTATTGTAGCCTCTTCTACTTTCGGTTCTTCTTTCACTTGTTCTACAACCTTTTTTTCTACTACCGGTTCAGTTCTTTCGGGCATATTTGGAGTTTTGTCTGGTTCCGGTTGTTTTTCTTGAACTTTGATGGGCTCAACTACTTTCACCGGTTCCGGTTGAGGTATAGGAGCAGGCTCCACAACCGTTTTTTCTTCTTTTACTTCAGGCGTTATCACAGGTTTCTCTACTGCTTTTTCAACTTTTTTCTCTTCAACAACAATATTCTCCTCAACAACAGCAGCGATCGGTTCCTTATCTATTTTCCGTTTATTCAGTTTATCTAAATCAATTTTACCGACAGGTTTAAACTTTGGACGCGCATCTTCAGGGACAACAGTCTTGACCACATCTTCCGTTTTCTGTTTTTCAGCTTTCTTTTCAAAGCCATCAATCGAAACCGAAGCCTTATTACGATCTTTATTCTGACGTTCCTGAATAAATCGTTCTGACTCAAGTCTAAGATTCTTGTCTGTACTGAATTCTTTAACGAGCATAGCATATTGCTCCTCGCTGATTTTAGTATTAGGATTTGCCTCAACGGTAAATCCTCTCTTCTGCATGAACTCAACAACTGTTGTGATTCCTACATTTAAATCTCTCGTAACTTTGTTTAACCTTATCGTCATATTTTAAATTTAAGAATAATAGAGCGAAGAAACCTTATGATCATTTTGCCCGAAGGCAAATTTCAGTTATTCTTCAAACTCCGATTTCAAAACACGTAATACCTCGTCCACCGTTTCTTCTTCTAAGTCCGTCTTTTCAATCAACATCTCGCGAGGTGCATTCAACACAGCCTTAGCTGTATCAATACCGATTGCTTTAATCGCATCGATAACCCATCCATCGATTTCATCTTTGAATTCATCCAAATAGATATCTTCATCTCCTGCACTCTCATCTAACTCACGGAACACGTCAATGGTGTACTCAGTCAACATACTGGCTAGTTTAATATTCAAACCGCCTTTACCAATAGCCAGCGAAACTTCTTCCGGTTTTAGGAAGACTTCAGCCTTACGTTCTTCTTCATTCAAGCGAATAGAAGAGACTTTTGCAGGGCTTAAAGCACGCTGAATAAACAATGAAATATTAGAGGTGTAATTAATCACATCGATATTTTCATTGCGAAGTTCACGAACGATGCCATGAATACGGCTACCCTTAACACCCACACAAGCACCTACCGGGTCAATTCTATCATCATAAGATTCCACTGCAATCTTTGCGCGTTCGCCAGGTATGCGGGCAATCTTCTTGATAGTGATCAAGCCATCGTTTATTTCAGGTACTTCCATCTCAAATAGGCGTTGCAGGAAAACAGGTGATGTGCGTGAAAGAATAATCTTTGGATTATTGTTCTTGTTATCTACGCGAGCTACCACTGCACGTGCTGTTTCTCCTTTGCGATAGAAGTCACTTGGTATTTGTTCTGTTTTAGGTAAAAGTAGTTCGTTTCCTTCATCATCGAGAAGCAACATCTCTTTTTTCCAGATCTGATATACCTCTGCATTGATGATGGTACCTACTTTATCAATATATTTGTTATAAATACTATCTTTCTCTAGCTCAAGAATCTTAGAAGCCAAGGTTTGGCGAAGATTTAAGATAGCGCGACGGCCAAACTTTGCGAAAATAACTTCATCGGTTACCTCTTCACCAACTTCGTAAGAAGCGTCAATCTTTTGTGCCTCGGTTAATGGGATTTGCATATTCGGATTAGTCAAATCTTCATCTGCCACTACTTCACGATTACGCCATATTTCAAAATCGCCTTTATCAGGGTTCACAATAACGTCGTAATTTTCATCGGTGCCAAACATTTTCGCGATAACACTACGAAACGACTCTTCGAGTACGCTGACCATAGTGGTTCTATCGATATTTTTCAGTTCCTTAAATTCCGAAAATGTATCAATCAAGCTGATTGTTTCTTCTTTCTTGGCCATATTATTTAAAACTAATTAAGTATTTAGTATATTTGATTTCATCATATTTGAAAGTTTCGTCCTCTTCGACTAATTTCGGACGCTTTGATCCTTCCAATTTTACTTTCTTTTCTATTCCAACCGTAAATGTTTCTTCACTTGCATCCTTTAGAACGCCAGTCAATTTACGGCCACTTTTAGTCAACACTTCAACATCTTGTCCAATGTGAATGCAATACTGCTGGAGGACTTTGAAGGGCTGTCCGATACCTGCCGAACCCACTTCCAACTCATAATCTTCCTCTTCACGGTTCAGTTTAGATTCGATGTGACGACTCAGTTCTACACAATCTTCAATCCAAACACCTTCGGCGTGATCTATTTCGACCACAATCTTGTCGTCGGGGCTAACTGTCACTTCCACCAAGAAGTAATCTTTTCCTTCGAGCCACTCTTCAACAATCTGACAAACAGTTCTTTTTTCTATCATCGATTAACTATATAAGAACAAAAAAAGGAGCTTAATGCCCCTCCACCTTTCATCCATTTCGGTTGCAAAGATATAAATAATCTCTTCGTCCACAAAATATTAGCGAAAAAAAGAGTTAATTAACCGTTTATTTGCAAGCAGATTATCTCAAAAAAACATAGGGGTATCTATCTCAAAGCAGACGCAAATATAGAAAAAAATTGTATCTTTACAGCCGATTCAGTCACTAAAAGCTCAAAAACTATGGTTCATCGGCTAAATACTAACAAACAGTTCATGGTTGGCAACGGCATTCTTGCATTTGCTGTCATTTTTGTAGTAGTTATTTTTATCTACATGAGCATGCGCCTTCAAAAAAAGGACGACTCAAAGCCTCAGTATACTGAAGCATATACAATCAGTCTGACAAAAGGATTTGTAGGAGATTCGATTTCTTTGTTTGTAAACGACAGCTTAATTGTGAAAGAAAAAATTGCGAAAGAGCCATTTACCGTCAATGTAAATCGCTTTGCGGAGCAAAGTGCATTATTAATTGTAAACGACCGGACAGAAGTGGTATCTACTTTCAATTTAAGTGAAAAAGGAGGAACTTACCGCTTTGAAAAAGATAAGGACGGAATCAAGCAGCTAGCTCAATAACTACCCGGTTTACTTAGAAATCTGTTTTATAAGATTTGAGTTCTTTACGTAAAGACAAAGCCTTTCCACCTGTACACTCATTCAGGATGGCCCAGAATTTTTCACCATGATTCATCTCTTTCGTGTGACAAAGTTCATGAAGAATCACATAATCAATAAGATGCTCTGGCAAAAGAATCATATAATAGGAAAAATTTATATTTTTTCCTGCCGAACAACTGCCCCAACGTCCTTTACTCGAATTTATTTTCACAGTTGAATAAGTAAAACCATATTTCAACGATAATTCTCGAAGTTTAACTGGCAATATCAACTTCGCATTTTTTTTAAGCGCCTCTTCAATGACCTTGCGCAACCACAGTTGAAGATTCTCATCTTCAAAATTAGCATTTGCCGGACAAATAATTTCCATTTGTCCACGCGCAGCATGAGCTAGAAACTGATCACCTTTACCACTTGAAAACGACAACTTAAAAAGAGGGGCATCCATCTTATAATTCAGATCAAATATCGACCGTGAAAGTTTTTGTTGAGCTGCAATGAGTTTTTTCCTCAAGTCGTTGATAGCCTTCAATAAATCACTCCGCACTGTTCCGGGAGGTACAGTAACATAGATCGCATCACTTTTGGTACGAAACACAAAATTGCGTGCACGTTTATTGACCCGAATCACCAACTGACCAAGTTCATGATCTTGAATTGTCTGTTCCATTTTCATATCAATTCCGACAAAGATAATGATTTTTATGAAGAAGCCAAAGTCATCGATTCTTATGCAAAAGATAAATTACGACTAAAAAAAAACGGAAAGGGTTGCAACTTTTGACACCCTACTTGCGTCTAATATAAAACGGAAAAAAGATACATTATGAAGACAAATTCATTGATAACCCTTGCAATTTCAGCTATATTAACGCTGGGAACGACATCCTGTGATAAAAAAGTAGTGAAAGCCAGCAACAATTTTATTAAAAAAGAAATCCAAGTAAGCGACTTTCAAAACATCCAACTAATTGGCAGCATTGACGCCATTTATGTTCAAGGAGAACAATCCGAGATCGAGATTTACGGACCCGACAATATTGTTCCTTTGATAGAAACAGATATAAACAATGGAACGTTAACCATTAAGTATAAAGACAACACGGCCATTTTAAACGCTAAAAAGGTCGAAGTAAAAGTGACCACTAATAATTTATCCAAACTTAATATCAATGGGTCAGGAGATATTACTCTATCCAATGGCATCAAACAGGCAAGCGGACTGGAGATGTTGGTTAACGGTTCAGGGAATATTAGCGGTAAGGGAATAGAGGTAAAGAAATTATCGGTAAATATAAACGGCTCAGGAGATGTATCACTACAAGATATCAAAAGCGAAAGATTCAGCGGTAAAATTTTAGGTTCCGGCAACATTGATCTCAGTGGAGTAACCGGCAACGCAGATTATGAAATTGCAGGATCTGGAGATATCAATGCAGCCAAACTACAAACCATCAATGTAAAAGCCACCACGCTGGGCTCTGGAGATATCAGTTGCTATGCAACAGGAATATTAGCAGGCAACATCGCTGGCTCAGGAAATATCATATACAAAGGGAATCCTAAAAAGGTGGATTTTCCTCTGAATAAAATTCATAAAATAGAATAGGAAAACAACTCTATGAAAAATCTCTCTTAATATTTAACTCTCTCTTTTTAGAGAATACAAAAGGAGCTTTTGTGAAAAAGCTCCTTTTTTGTGCATATATCCTATCCTACACCGGCCCTATAGATTGGTACAGAAAGTATATAACAATAAAAAGGTTACTGCAAAAATCAGCAACCTTTTTATTATGATAGTTTTACTATAAAAATTTTAGAGAATTGAAACTTCACAGCCTCAACTTTGCATTGTTGTTTTAATTAAGCACACTAACTATATTCTATTTAAAGCAAATGAAAATGTTATTCTTTAAGTATGGTTCCCAAACTTTTTGCTTTTTTCAAGCTGTCGGCTAGCAATTGCTGTTCGGCTTTCACATCGCTTGATAAAGCAACAGATGGAGCAGAAACATGCTTGCCAATAGTATCGGTAGCCATTACGTTTTCATCATTTACAACGAACGAATGCTGAGCTACATTTCCTAACGAAAGCATCAGAGCAATCACGGCAGCGGCCTTGAATAAAGGCATGAAACGCCCAACTAAAGTAAGGTGTCTAGCTTTTACTATCGGAGCCTCTACTTTTTCAAGGATACGTGCATCAAAATCATCCCCCAATCCGACTTCCTTCTGAGTTTGCTGGTAAACAAACAACTTTTTGTATGGAAGTAGATGAGCAGGGATTTCTTCTTTGGAGAAGAAATCACGCAACATTGATTCTTCTTCAATAGAAGTCTCGCATTGCCAATAGCGCTCTAAGAGTTGATCAATATCCTTATAATCCATATTCGTCAATTTCTAAATATCTTTGTTTTACTTTCTGCCTTGCTCTAAAGAGGTTAACTTTAACCTGTTCTTCAGTCAGATTCAGAATAGTAGCAATTTCTTTATAGCTTTCTCCCTCAATATCTCTAAGCTGCATAATCAGCTTTTGTTTTTCGGGGAGTTCGTTTACAAGTCGATGTATAAGTGCCATTTTCTCGTCATGTATCAGACTTTCATGCGGACTATTTACATCGTTAGCATTTTCCATTTCCGGAGTGAGTTCCACGTTTTGAGCTTCTTTCTTTTGACTTCGATCAATCGCCAGATTTTTGGCAACTGTTAGGCAGTATGCCTCGACCGATTCAAACTGAGACCACTCATCCCGCTTATTCCATACTTTAATCATGGTATCCTGAACAATATCCTCTGCTTCTGCCCTGTCAAGGGTGATTCGGAGAGCCAAACGAAAGAGTTTATCTTTCAATGGTAGTATATCGTTTCGGAAGCTAATTTCTTGCATCTCTATAATAATGACGGGCGACAATATGAAAAGTTACAGTTCTCTCTGCTTTTTTTTGAATTATTTTTTGATCAGCGTTCCTTCGGATGAGTTAATAGCTGATGCTAAGGTAATTACAACTTGAGAAACTCCTGCATTTATTGCATCAAAAGAGTTCTCTAGTTTGGGGATCATGCCTCCTTGAATCACTTTTTGTTCAACATAGGCTTCAAATTCCGGACGAGTAATGACAGGAATCACGCTATTATCGTCATTTTGGTCGCGAAGCACCCCTTTCTTTTCAAAACAATAGATAAGAGTTACATCAAAGAGTTCGGAAAGAGCTTTTGCCGTTTCACCGGCAATTGTATCGGCATTTGTATTTAAGATATTTCCATTGCCGTCGTGAGTGAGAGGAGCCATGATAGGAACCACACCTTTATGAATAAGATCAGCGAGTAAAGAAGCATCTACTTTTTCAACATCCCCCACAAAGCCATAATCAACCTCTCCGACAGGGCGTTTGATGGAACGAATCACGTTCATATCCGCCCCGGTTAGTCCCAGAGCATTGACTCCCTTTGCTTGCAAACCGGCAACAATGCTTTTGTTTACTAGTCCGCCATACACCATGGTAACCACCTTCAACGTTTCGGCATCGGTTATGCGGCGACCATTGACCATTTGACTTTCAATTCCCAATTGAGAAGCAATCTTAGTAGCCGATCTACCGCCACCATGTACCAGCACTTTATGTCCGTCGATCGCTGCAAAATCGTTTAATAATTGTTGGAGGGTGGCATCCTCCTCTACGATTTTGCCACCCACCTTTATTACAGTTAGTTTTTCTTTCATCTTTTTACTCTAAGTAAGTATACCCGTAAAGACCGGAACGATAGTTGGACAAGAACTCTTTTCCCTCTTCCAACGAGATTTTTCCTTCTTTCACAGATTTAGTAACCCAAGTTTCAAGCGTACGAACTAATTTCTTAGGGCTATATTGAACATAATCCAATACTTCAGCTACCGTTTCTCCATCAATAATCTGTTCGATAGAGTATCCTTTTTCATTCACAGCGACATGCACAGCATTGGTATCTCCAAAAAGATTGTGCATATCACCCAAGATCTCCTGATAAGCGCCAACCAAAAAAACACCCAGATAATACGGTTCTTTTCCTTTGAGACTATGAACAGGCATATAATGAGCTACATTTCGAGTGGAAATAAAATTTGCGATCTTTCCATCCGAGTCGCAGGTGATATCTTGTAAAGTAGCCGATCGTTCGGGTTTCTCATCCAAGCGCTGAATAGGCATGATTGGGAAGATCTGATCGATAGCCCAAGAGTCGGGTAATGATTGGAAAAGTGAGAAATTACAGAAATACTTATCAGCCAACAACTTCGACAGCCCTCTAAACTCATCGGGTGCATGTTTCAAACCTTGAGCTATTTGATGAATTTCACGAGTGATCGACCAGTATAAGCGTTCAATTTGAGCACGGGTTTTCAGATCGACAATACCGTGACTAAACAGATCGAGTGCTTCTTCACGAATCTGTTGGGCGTCGTGCCAAGCTTCCAGCATTTTATTTTGATTCAACGAATCCCAAATACTATATAACTCTTGTACCAATTCATGGGCATCATCAGCGATCTCCTCTTCGTCGTCCCACTGGGGAAGAGTAGTTGTCTCCAGCACCTCGAATATCAGAACAGAGTGATGAGCAGTTAATGCACGTCCACTCTCGGTAATAATATTCGGATGAGGGATTCCGTTTTTATCACTAGCATCTACCAATGTTGAGATTGAGTCGTTCACATACTCTTGAATAGAGTAATTCACGCTACTTTCACTACTAGACGATCTGGTTCCGTCGTAATCTACTCCCAAGCCACCGCCAATATCCACAAATTCGACATTAAAGCCCATTGAGTGGAGCTGAACATAGAATTGAGAAGCTTCACGCAAGGCTGTTTTGATACGGCGTATTTTAGTAACCTGACTACCGATATGAAAGTGGATTAATTTCAAACAGTTCTTCATGCCTTTGCTATCCAGGAAAGCCAAGGCTTCCAACAGTTCACTAGACGTCAGTCCGAACTTGCTTGCATCACCGCCCGATTCTTCCCATTTTCCACTACCCGAAGAAGCCAACTTAATACGAATACCGATATTAGGTTGCACATTGAGTTGTTTCGCCATTTTAGCAATCAGCTTCAGCTCGTTCATCTTTTCCACAACAAGGAAAATACGTTTACCCATTTTTTGAGCAAGCAAAGCTAATTCGATATAACTTTCGTCCTTATATCCATTACAGATAATCAATGAGTCGGAATCCGTATTAACAGCAATTACGGCATGTAATTCTGGTTTAGAACCGGCTTCCAGTCCGAGATTGAACTTTTTTCCATGACTGATAATCTCTTCAACCACGGGGCGCATCTGGTTTACCTTTATCGGATAAATGATGAAATTCTGTCCTTTATAACCGTATTCTTCGGCGGCTAGTTTAAAACAGGAAGCCGTTTTTTCAATACGATTATCCAAAATATCCGGGAAACGTACCAGCATAGGGGCTGTCACATCACGCAGTTGCAATTCGTCAACTAAATCTTTCAAGTCGACAGCAACGCCATTTTTACGCGGTGTAACAACGACATGACCTTTGTCATTAATACCAAAGTACGAGGTACCCCAACCTGTAATGTTGTAAAGTTCCTCTGAATCTTCAATACGCCATTTTCTCATTTTTCTGTTATTCAGTAGTTTTTAATAATTAATAGACGGCAAAAATACGTATTAATCTATTAATATGTATATATGCGCAACAGAAAATAACAAATTCACATTTTTAATAATTCCTGTAGTCGCTGTACAGATGCGGCAATTTGGTGCCGATCTTCCAATTCATCAGCATCAAAAATATACTGTGCTTGATGATAAAACTGCTCACGATTGTGAAGAGCAGTTACAATAAACTCTTTGAGTTCTTCATCTTTTTTATTCTGAAGAATGGGGCGTTGTTGTTTGGCAATGCGTAAACGTCGGAACAAAACATCGGGACAGACATTCAGAAAAACCGTTTGACCTTGACGATTCATAAATTCCATATTATCAAAAAAACAAGGAGCCCCCCCACCGGTAGAGATGATCACATCTTCAAACTCTGCTACCTCATGAAGCATCATTCGTTCCAGTTCTCTAAACCCGGCTTCGCCTTTCTCAGTAAAAAGTTCTCCAACCGTTTTGTGCAAACGTTCTTCCATATACCAATCCAAATCGATAAACGGAATTTTCAACTTAGCAGCCAAAGCTTTACCAAGGGTCGTTTTACCGGCTCCCATATAGCCTGTCAAGAATATACGAATCATAAATAATTAGTTTTGCTCACAAAATTAATTATTTAATTCACAAAAAGGTCACCCGACAGCTATTTATACATTCAAATAAAGTTTATCTGAAAGTTTTGATCCTCTCTTCGAACGGTTGGTAACTTTTCTGTCCCGGCTCCGCTGCAGGTTGACCAAAAGGCATTTGAGCGATAAGCAGCCAATGTTCGGGTAAGTCCCAGTTTTTATGAACTTGATGGTTGATTAGTGGATTATAATGTTGCAAAGATGCTCCCAGACCGGCATCCTCCAATAGGGTCCAAATAGCCAACTGATGCATCGCTGAAGTCTGTGTGGACCATATCGGAAAATTCTCTTGATATAAAGGGAAAGCTTCCTGAAGCCCTTTGACAACCGACTGGTCTTCGAAAAACAAGATCGTGCCATATCCGGATTGAAAAGAGTGAGTAATTTTCTCCTCAGTTTTTTCAAAGTCTTTTACAGATACAATCTTTTTAAGTTCTTCTTTCGTGATCTCCCACAACCGATGATGATGTTCTCCCAGAAGCAAAACGACACGTGTCGACTGTGAGTTAAAAGCTGAAGGCACATGAGCGACTGCAAATTGAATCAGTCGTTCTATTTCACTATCAGCAATCGGTGATTGATTGGTAATCGAATAATACGTCCTTCTA
>Ga0114938_1001762_pt1 | contig 14374 bp, 11 predicted proteins | sample AshMeaBigSpring_FD_88675 | JGI IMG/M metagenome (GOLD analysis project Ga0114938, IMG submission 88675) | Groundwater microbial communities from Big Spring, Nevada to study Microbial Dark Matter (Phase II) - Ash Meadows Big Spring | ecosystem: Environmental > Aquatic > Deep subsurface >...
CACCGCCATGGCCCCCGGCGGGACGTCCTCGGTGATCACCGACCCGGCCGCCGTGTAGGCCCCGTCGCCCACAGTCACCGGGGCCACCAGCATGGTGTCCGACCCGATCCGCACCGCATCTCCCACCACCGTCGGGTGCTTGGCGACGCCGTCGTAGTTGACGAACACGGTGGCCGCGCCGATGTTCGAGCCGGCGCCGATGGTGGCGTCCCCGACGTAGGACAGGTGCGGCACCTTCGACCCCTCGCCCACCGTCGAGGCCTTGATCTCGACGTAGGCGCCGGCCTTCGCCCCCTCCAGCAGCACCGCACCAGGTCGCAGGTAGGTGAAGGGACCGACAACGGCGCCTGGCCCGATCCGTGCGCCCGTAGCGTGGCTGCGCACGACCGACGCGCCGGCCTCCACCACCGTGTCGCGCAGCGTCGTGTCGGGGCCGATGGTGGCCCCCTCGGCCACCGCGGTGCGGCCCTGCAGGTGCACGCCGGGCAGCAGGGTCACGTCCCGGGCCAGGGTCACCTCGACGTCCACCCAGGTGGTGGCCGGGTCGACCACGGTGACGCCCTCCCGCATCCAGCGCGCGAGCAGCCGCCGGTTGAGCTCGGCGCCCAAGGTGGCCAGCTGCGCCCGGTCGTTGACCCCCTCGGTCTGCACCGGGTCGTCGAGCACGAGGCCGACCACCGCCCGGCCGTCCGCCCGGGCGATGCGCACGACGTCGGTGAGGTACAGCTCGCCCTGGTCGTTGTCGGCCTCGAGCCGGGTCAGGGCGCCGGCCAGCACCTGTCCGTCGAAGGCGTAGATGCCGGAGTTGATCTCCCGGATGCCCCGCTGCGCCTCGTCGGCATCGCGCTGCTCGACGATCGCGGCCACCTGCCCGGTGTCGTCGCGCACGACTCGGCCGTACCCGGTCGGGTCGGCGACGTGCGCGGTCAGCACGGTGACGGCGGCGCCGGACTCCTCGTGCCGCTCGACCAGCCCCGCCAGGGTCGCGGCGGTGAGCAGCGGCACGTCGGCATAGGTGACCACCACGGTGCCCGGCGGCACCGGCACCTGGGTGAGCGCGCACTCCACCGCATGCCCGGTGCCCCGCTGCTCGTCCTGGACGGCGACCTGCGCCTGCGGGGCCACCGCCGCCAGGTGCTCGACGACCAGGTCGCGGCCGTGCCCGACCACCACCACCAGGGTGTCGGGCTCCAGCGCCGACGCGGCGGCCACGGCGTGGCCGAGCAGCGAGCGGCCGCCGAAGCCGTGCAGCACCTTGGGGGTGGCCGAGCGCATCCGGGTGCCCTCACCGGCCGCGAGCACGACCACGGCGGCAGGGGCTGGCGTCACGACTCGTCCTGACCGGTAAGGGGCACAGACCGCGACGAGGATAGCCCCCGGGCGGACCTGTCCGGCTCCCGGGAGAGGACTCGAACCCCTACCAGCGAGACCAAAACACGCTGTGCTGCCGATTACACCACCCGGGACGGCGCAGCCAGTCTCGCACGCGGCCGGCACGGCATGATGGCCGCGTGACCGCGACGGCCGACTCCCCCCGCGGGCACACCCGCACCCGGATGACCGGCACGCAGCGCCGGGCGCAGCTGCTGGACGTGGGTCGCGCGCTGTTCGCCGAGAAGGGCTTCGACGGCACGACGATCGAGGAGATCGCCGCCCGCGCCGAGGTGAGCAAACCGGTGGTCTACGAGCACTTCGGCGGCAAGGAGGGGCTGTACGCGGTGGTCGTCGACCGCGAGATGCAGCACCTGCTGGCGGCCGTGACCGCGGCCCTGCAGAGCGAGGGGCACCCGCGCACGGTGCTGGAGCGGGCCGCGCTGGCCCTGCTCGACTACATCGAGTCGGCCACCGACGGCTTCCGCATCCTCGTCCGCGACTCCCCGGTCGCGCAGTCCACCGGCACCTTCGCCAGCCTCATCTCCGACGCCGCGAGCCAGGTCGAGTACATCCTGGCCGGGCAGTTCCGGCAGCGGGGGCTCGACCCGGACGACGCGCCGATGTACGCGCAGATGCTCGTCGGCATGGTGGCGCTCACCGGCCAGTGGTGGCTCGACGCTCGCCGTCCCGACAAGGCCGCGGTCGCCGCGCACCTGGTGAACCTGGCCTGGAACGGCCTGGCCCGCCTGGAGCGCCGACCCGAGCTCGGCGAGCAGGGCGAGCCGTGACCGACCAGACGGCACCCACGCCCCGCCCGGGACCTGGAGGCCCGGGCGGGCTCGGTGGGCCCGGGGAGCCAGGTGAGTCGGGGCCGCCCGACGAGGTCGACCGGATCGCGCAGGCCTGGCGGCGGGAGCAGCCGGACCTCGACCTGGCCCCGCTGCTCGTGCTCTCCCGGGTGACCCGGCTGGCCCGGCACCTGGACCGGGACCGGCGCGCCGCGTTCGCCGACCACGACCTCGACCTTGGCGAGTTCGACGTGCTGGCCGCCCTGCGCCGCGGCGGCACCCCGTACGAGGCCTCCCCCGGCACGCTGGCGGCCGCCACCCTGGTCACCAGCGGCACGATGACGACCCGGCTGGACAAGCTGGAGGCCCGCGGGCTCGTGCACCGCCGCACCGACCCTGACGACGGCCGGGCCGTGATCGTGCGGCTCACCGACGCCGGCCGGGACGTGGTGGACGCCGCGCTGGCGGGGCTGCTCGAGCGCGAGCGGGCGCTGCTGGCCGGGCTGGCCGCCGACGACCGCCGGCACCTGGCCGACCTGCTGCGCCGCCTGCTGGCCCCCCTCGACGGCTGAGTCGGCCCGGCGCCCCCGGGTCAGGCGACGACGCGGGCGCCGGCAGCCGGGCCGGACGTGGCCAGCGCGGCCAGGCACTCGCCGGTGGCCAGCAGGTCGGCGGCGAGCCGCTCGGCCGCCGCGACGTCGGAGACCAGGAAGACCACCGTCGGCCCCGAGCCCGAGACGATCCCGCGCAGCGCGCCGAGGTCCCGGCCGGCCGCCAGCGTGCGGGCCAGCGCGGGCCGCAGCCGCAGCGCCGGCGCCTGCAGGTCGTTGGCCAGGTGCCCGGCGACGGCCGCCGCGTCCCCCGTGCGCAACGCGGTGAGCAGGCCCGTCGGGACCTCCGGGGCGGGGACGGGACGGCGGCCGCGGGCTGCGTCGAGCTCGCCGTACACCCGGGGCGTGGACAGGCCGCCGTCGGCCACCGCCAGCACCCAGTGCAGCCGCCCGGTCGCCATCACCGGCACCAGCCGCTCCCCCCGGCCCGATCCCAGCGCCGTGCCCCCGTGCAGGCAGAACGGCACGTCCGAGCCCACCCGGGCGGCGAGCGTGGTCAGCTCGGCCCGGCCGCACCCGGTCTCCCACAGCGCGTCGCAGGCGACGAGCGCGGCTGCTGCGTCGGCGCTGCCGCCCGCCAGCCCGCCGGCCACCGGGATGCGCTTGTGCACGGTCAGGTGCACCCCGGCAGCGACCCCGGCGTAGCGCGCGAGCACCCGCGCCGCCCGCGCGGCGAGGTTGGACTCGTCGGTCGGCACCCCGGCGGTGTGCTCGCCGTGCACGCTCACCGCCACGGTCCCCGGGTCGGCGGGCTCGGCGACCACGTCGTCGGCCAGGTCGAGGGCGTGGAACACGGTGGCGAGGTCGTGGTAGCCGTCGGGCCGCCGCGGGCCGACACCGAGGTAGAGGTTCACCTTGGCCGGTGCGCACGCGCGCACGCGCCGTTCGTCCCTCATGGGTCGATCACGCTAGCGCGTGGCCGCTGGGCGGCGACTCGAGCGAAGGAGGCCAGGTCGAGGGCCTCGCCGCGGGCGGACGGCTCCACGCCGGCGGCCCGCAGCGCCTGCTCGGCCGCGGCGGCGCTGCCCGCCCAGCCCGCCAGGGCAGCGCGCAGCGACTTGCGCCGCTGGGAGAAGGCGGCGTCGACGACCGCCACCAGCGCGTCCCGCGACACCGGCACGGCGGGGGGCGGGACCCGCTCCAGCCGCACCAGGGCGGAGTCGACGTTGGGGACGGGCCAGAAGACCGAGCGGGGGACGCGTCCGGCCGGCACGGCCCGAGCCGACCAGGCGAGCTTGACCGAGGGGGCACCGTAGGTGCGTGACCCTGGGGCTGCGGTGAGCCGGTCGGCCACCTCGGCCTGCACCATCACCAGCCCGGACGTCAGGCTGGGCAGCAGCTCCCACAGGTGCAGCAGCACCGGCACCGAGACGTTGTAGGGCAGGTTGGCCACCAGGGCGTCGGGGGGGTCGCCGGGAAGGTCGGCAGCCTCCAGCGCGAGCGCGTCGGCGCGCAGCACGTCCAGCCGTCGCGCCGCGGACGGCCCGCCGACCTCGGCGACGGTGTGCGGCAGGGCCTGCGCCAGCCGGGCGTCGACCTCGACGGCGACCACCGACCCGGCCGCCTCCAGCAGCGGCAGGGTGAGCGAGCCGAGGCCCGGTCCGACCTCGAGCACCCGGTCGGACGGGCCGACGCCGGCCTCCCGCACGATCCGCCGCACCGTGTTCGCGTCGTGGACGAAGTTCTGGCCGAGCCGCTTGGACGGCGCGAGGCCCAGGCGAGCGCACAGACGCCGGATCTCGGCCGGTCCGAGACCGACCGAGATCCGGCGTTCGGGCTGGTCGTGCGCGCTCACGTCGGCGACGTTAGAGCCGGCCAGCCGGCGGCACGCGCAGGCACGCGCGCGGTGGCTACCGCAGGCCCAGCTTGGCCGAGCAGGCCGGCCAGTCGCCGTACCCGCCGCGGGCGTCGCGCACCTTGGTGGCGACGGCGATCTGCTGCTCCCGGGTGGCCAGGTCGGCTCGCGAGGCGTACTGGCCACCGCCGGCGGCCAGCCAGGTGCCGCTGGTGAACTGCAGCCCGCCGTAGAAGCCGTTGCCGGTGTTGATCGACCAGTTGCCGCCGGACTCGCAGCGGGCCAGGGCGTCCCACACGCCGCCGGAGGCGACGGCCGGGGCGGCCGGCCGCGGCTTGGTGCCTTCGCGGACGACCTGCGTCACCGGTGCCGTCACGGTCGTGGCCGCCAGGACGCTGCGCCCGGTCTCGCGCTGGCCGAGGTAGGACACGGCGACGGTGCGCTGCTCGGTGCCGTTCGCCCCGCGCACGTCCACCACGCTCTGGCCGGCGTAGAGGGTGTCGTCGGGGGTGGACTGCACGGCGAAGGGGACCTGGGCGGTCTCCTCGACCGTCGCGGTCCAGGGCACCTCGATGGCGATGGTGCCGCCCTCGGTGACCGGCGCGTCGGGAGCCGGCGACACGCTGGCACCCTCTGCGGGGGTGATGCTCGCGTCGGCGAGCGCCTCGGCCACGGTCACGGCGGTCACCGTGACCGTCCGGTCCTGCGTGGTCTGGCCGACGGTCTGGAACGTGACCGTCTTGGGCGTGCGCACCTGCAGCGTCAGGCCGTCGCGGCCGATGCCGGCGCTGCGCGAGATCGAGGTCTGCGCGCCGGCGCGCACGCCGAAGCCGTCGAGCAGCTCATCGACCGTCAGGGCGGTGGTCATGTGCTGCTGGGTCTGCCCGTCGATGGTCAGCTGGACCGGCCGGGCGAAGGCCACCTCGACGGCGGTGCCGTCGGACAGCTGCGAGGAGTGGCCGGGCACGACCAGGTCCTGCTCGGTCGTCTCGTGCCCCTGCTGCGCCAACAGCTCGCCGACGGTGTCGGCCGTGGTGTGCACGGTGCGGGTCTGGCCGTCGACGGTGAGCGCGACGGCGTTGGTCATGGTGAAGAAGCCCGCAGCGGCCAGCGTTCCGGCCCCGGCGAGCACGCCGGCGCCCAGGGCGACGCGGCCACGCCGGCTGCTGGGCAGCATGCGGCGGGCGGTGGTGGTGGACATGATGAGAGTTCCTCCGGGTCGTGCAGCGCGCACCAGGGCACGCCGCGCGGTCAGGTGGTCACGGACGCCGTCGGATGACGGCACGGTCCGTCAGGAGGGTTCCCGCCACCGGGGGCGGGTAAACCCACCCGGCCGACTGTGGGCCGGGAGTCAGGTCAGCGCAGCCCCAGCTTCCTCGAGCAGGCCGGCCAGTCGCCGTAGCCGCCGCGGGCGTCGCGCACCTTGGTGGCGATGGCGATCTGCTGCTCCCGGCTGGCCAGGTTCGCCGTCGGCGCGTAGGCGCCGCCGCCGTAGGCCAGCCAGGTGCCGCGGGAGAACTGCAGCCCGCCGTAGAAGCCGTTGCCGGTGTTGATGGCCCAGTTGCCGCCGGACTCGCAGCGGGCCAGGGCATCCCAGACGCTGCCGTCGCCGACGACGGGAGCGGGGGCGGGGGCCGGGGCGGGCGCGGGCGCGGAGGAGCCGGTCGTCGGCGCGGGCGATGCCGGCCGAGCCGGGGGCTGGGCGGTGCCCACGAGCACGACCTCGGTCACGGCCGGCGTGACGATGGTCTCGCTGAGGAGCACCTCGCTGACGAGCTGGCCGTCGATCAGGGTCTGCTCGAACACCTTCTGGGCCAGTCCGTCCTTGCCCGGGCTCTCCACCTGCCGCTGGCCGCGGGTCAGCTGGTCGGTCTGCTTGGTCTGCACGTCGTGCGCGAGCACGACGTCCTCGACGCGCTGCTGGACGGTCACCCGCTGCACCACGATCTGGGTGCCGTCGGCGACCACGGAGGTGCGGGCCGGGGTGACCACGTCCCGCGGGCCGATGCTGATGCCGGCGGCAGCCAGCGCCTCGGCGACGCTGATGGCGGTGGTGCTCAGCGGCAGCGTGGTCGCGCGGTCGACGATGGTGACGTCCTTGGCCGTGCGGACGGTCACACCGTCCAGGCCGTCCCGGCCGATGGGGGTCGAGCGGGAGACGCTGGTGGTGGCGGCGCCGTCGCGCACCCCGAGGTCGCCGAGCAGGGCCTGCACCGACAGCGCGGTCGTGGTCACCTCGCGGGTGACCCCGTCCAGCGTCACCGTGACGGGTCGGGCGAAGGCGACGGCGATCTGCGAGCCGTCGTCCACGCGCGAGCCGGGTGCCGGCACGACGAGGTCGTCTGCGGTGGTCTCGATGCCGCGCGCGTCCAGGACGTCGGCCACGGTGTCGCCGAAGGTGAGCACCGTGGTCGACTGCCCGTCGACGGTCAGCGTGACCGACGAGGTGGCAGCCGCCACGCCCGCGGTGGCGATGCCGCCGACGAGCAGGAGGCCGGTGACGATGCCGGCGGCACGCAGCCAACGACGCTTCGGTCGCGGCTCGGAGGTGGGGTCGAGAGTCATGAGAAGTCGGTCCAGACGCCGGGAGCACCGCCATCCGGCGGCCTCACGGACGGTGGCAGGTGCCAGGCCGTCCTGTCGGGCATGGGTCACGTTTCGGTAACAACACCATACCGAGGGCTCGCCATGAGGCCAAATCGCCCTCCGTCACCCGTTCGTGACCTGCGGCAACGCGAAGGCGGCCCGGGTGGCCCGGGCGGTGGCAGCACAGACCTCGGCGAGGTCGACGCCGAGCAGGTCGGCCAGGGCGCGCACCGTCCAGGGCAGCAGGTACGGCGAGTTGGTGCGACCCCGGAACGGGTGCGGAGTCAGGTAGGGGGCGTCGGTCTCTACGAGCACCTGACCCAGGCCCCCCTCGTCCACCGCGGCCACGGCGGCGTCGCGCAGGGTGCCGGCGTTGCGGAAGGTCAACGGTCCGGCAAACGACAGGTACCAGCCGGCCCGCACGCACCGTCGGGCCATCGCCGCGTCGCCGGAGAAGCAGTGCAGCACCACCCGGTCGGGCAGGTCGGCGCGCTCCAGCACCCGCAGCAGGTCGTCGTGGGCGTCCCGGTCGTGGACGACGAGGGTGCGGCCGAGGTCGCGGGCCAGCCGGGCGTGGGCCCGCAACGAGCGTTCCTGCGCGGCGCGCCCGGCCGGGTCCTGGGTCCAGTAGTGGTCCAGGCCCGTCTCGCCCACTGCGACCACCGCCGGGTCGGCGGCCAGCACGGCGATGCGCTCGAGCGCGGCGTCCAGCACGCCGGCCCCGCGCCCGGCGAGCTCGGCCGCCTCGGTGGGGTGCAGCGCGACCGCGGCGTGCACGGTGGGGTGCTCGCGCGCCCAGGCGACCGCACGGTCGGCGGCGGGCAGGTCGCAGCCCACCTGGACGACCTCGGTGACGTTGACCGCGCGGGCCCGCTCCAGCGCCTCGGCCAGCGGCAGCGCCTGGCCGTCCCGACCGACGTCGAGGTGACAGTGGCTGTCGATGACCGGCGCCGGCAGCGCCGGCGGCGCCTCCACCCAGGCGGGGCCGCTCACCGGGCCGCTGCCTGCTCCAGCCGCTCCAGCTCGACGTCGACGATCGACGGGTCGAGCTTGGTGAACACCGGCGTCGGCGGCGGCAGCGGAGTGCCCGGGACCACGGGCACCGACGTCCAGGCCGTGCCCGTGTCGTAGTCGCCCATGAGCACCGGGTAGGGCGGGCCGCCGTCCAGGTCGTCCACCTCGCGGATCTGCGGCTGCGGGGCCAGCACCCCCTCGCGCCCGAGCAGGCCGTGCACGGTCTGGGCCGAGTGCGGCAGGAACGGCGAGAGCAGCCGGTTGCAGTCGTCCACGGCCTGCACGGCGACGTGCAGCACGCCGGCCATCCGAGCCGGGTCCTGCGTGCGCAGCTTCCACGGCGCCTGCTGCGACAGGTAGGTGTTGACCTCGCCGACGACGCGCATCGCCTCGGTGATGGCAGCCTTCTGCCGGCTGCGGGCCAGCAGGTCGCCGACACCGGCGAACGCGCCCCCGGTGGTGGCCAGCAGCGCGTGGTCCGCCGGCGTGAGCTCGCCGGCCTCGGGCACGGCCCCGAGGTTCTTGCTCACCAGCGAGACGGTGCGGTTGACGAGGTTCCCCCAGCCGGCGACGAGCTCGTCGTTGGTGCGGCGCAGGAACTCCGCCCAGGTGAAGTCGGTGTCCTGCGACTCCGGCCCGGCGACCGCGATGAAGTACCGCAGCGCGTCGGGCTGGTAGCGGGACAGGAAGTCGCGCACATAGATGACGATGCGCCGGGACGAGGAGAACTTGCGGCCCTCCATCGTGAGGAACTCGCTGCTGACCACCTCGGTGGGCAGGCCCAGCACGCCCAGCGGCCCGGGCGAGCCGCCACGGGAGCCCAGCCCGGCGTAGCCGAGCAGCTCGGCCGGCCAGATCTGGCTGTGGAAGGTGATGTTGTCCTTGCCCATGAAGTAGAACGACGCCGCGTCGGGGTCGTTCCACCAGGCCCGCCAGGCGTCCGGGTCACCGGTGCGGCGGGCCCACTCCACCGACGCCGACAGGTAGCCGATGACAGCGTCGAACCACACGTACAGCCGCTTGCCGGGGTTGTCCTCCCAGCCGGGCAGCGGCACCGGCACACCCCAGTCGATGTCGCGGGTCATGGCCCGCGGCCGCACGTCGTCGAGCAGGTTGAGGCTGAACCGGAGCACGTTCGGACGCCAGTCGGTGCGGGTCTGCAGCCAGGAGCCCAGGGCGTCGGCCAGCGCGGGCAGGTCGAGGAAGAAGTGCTCGGTCTGCACGAACTGCGGCCGCTCGCCGTTGATGCGGCTGGTCGGGTTGATCAGCTCGGCCGCGTCGAGCTGGTTGCCGCAGCTGTCGCACTGGTCGCCGCGGGCGCCGTCGTAGCCGCAGATGGGGCAGGTGCCCTCGATGTAGCGGTCGGGCAGGGTGCGCCCGGTCGACGGGCTGATCGCCCCCAGCGTCTGCTGCGGCACCATGTAGCCGTTGCGGTGCAGGGTGGCGAAGATCTCTTGTGCCACCGCGTAATGGTTGCCGGTGGTGGTGCGGGTGAACAGGTCGTAGGACAGCCCGAGGGCGGCGAGGTCTTCGACGATCACCCGGTTGTAGCGGTCGGCGAGCACCTGCGGCGACACGCCCTCGTGCTCGGCCTGCACGAGGATGGGTGTGCCGTGCTCGTCGGTGCCGCTGACCATGAGCACCCGGTGCCCGGCCATCCGCATGTACCGGCTGAACACGTCCGAGGGCACCCCGAAGCCGGAGACGTGCCCGATGTGGCGCGGCCCGTTGGCGTAGGGCCAGGCGACGGCGGTGAGGACGTGCCGGGGCATGGTGATCAGCCTAGGGGCAGCCCGCAGCCTCCGGTCGCCGGCGATCCCCCTCGCCCGCTCCCACGACGGCGGCGTAGACCTCGCGCCTAGGCACGCCCGCCTCGCGGGCCACCTCGGCCATCGCCTCCTTGCGGGTGAGCCCGGCGGCCTCGCGCTGGTGCACCATCCGGGCGAGGGTGCCGGGGTCGGGTGCGGTGGCCGCCGCCGGGCGGCCCCCGACCACGAGCGTCACCTCTCCCAGGACCGGCTCGGCCTGCGCGCCGGCCGCCAGGTCCGCCAGCGTCCCGCGGCGCACCTGTTCGTGGGTCTTGGTGAGCTCCCGGCACAGCGCCGCCGGCCGGTCCGGCCCGAACGTGGCGGCCAGCGCACGCAGCGTCGCCGCGGTTCGCCGCGGCGACTCGAACAGCACCAGGGTCCGCTGGTCACGGGCCAGGTCGGCCAGCCGGCGGTCGCGCTCGCCGGCCCGCCGGGGTAGGAAGCCCTCCACGGCGAACCGGTCGCTGGGCAGCCCGGAGACCACGAGCGCGGCCAGCGCCGCGCTGGGCCCGGGCAGCACGGTGACCGGCAGGTCGTCCCGGGCGCAGGCGGCCACCAGCCGGTAGCCCGGGTCGCTCACCAGCGGGGTGCCGGCGTCGGTGACCAGCAGCACGCGGCGTCCCTCCCGCACCGCCGCGAGCAGCTCGTCGGTGCGTCGGGCCTCGTTGCCCTCGAACAGCGACACGAACCTGCCGGCGGGGGTGACGCCGAGGTCGGCGCACAGCCGCCGCAGCCGGCGGGTGTCCTCCGCGGCCACGACGTCGGCCCGGGCGAGGTCCGCCACCAGGCGCGCCGAGGCGTCGCCGACGTTGCCGATGGGGGTGGCCGCAACGACCAGCACTCCCGGCCCCGCCATGGGGCCGACCCTACGATGGGTGCCGATGCGCGTCCCGTCCGGTCTGCTCGGGCCCGCCCTGCCGACGGACCGGTGGCGGGCCGCTGCCACTGCCCTCGGGGTCGGGGTGCTGGCGGGGGTGCTGCGGTTCCGCGGCCTGGGCGAGCCGGCTGCGGTCGTGTTCGACGAGACCTACTACGCCAAGGACGCCTGGGCGCTGCTGCGCACCGGTGTCGAGCGCGCCTGGTCCGAGGGCGCGAACGAGCAGATCCTGGCCGGCGACACCTCGGGGCTGACCGACGAGGCGGCGTTCGTGTCGCACCCGCCGCTGGGCAAGTGGGTCATCGCCATGGGCGAGGCGGTGAGCGGCCTGACCCCGCTCGGCTGGCGTCTCGGAGTGGCGCTGGCCGGCACCCTCGCAGCGGTGGTCATGGTCTACCTGGCCCGCCGGGTCACCCGCTCCACCCTGCTCGGCGGGCTCGCCGGGGTGCTGGTCGCGCTGGACGGGCTGGCGCTGACCACGAGCCGGATCGCCCTGCTCGACGGCACCCTGCTGCTGCTCGTCGTGGCGGCCACCGCACTGCTGGTCAAGGACCGGGACTGGGCGCGGGCCCGGATGGCCGACGCGCTGCGCGCCGACCCAGCCGAGGACCCCCGACCAGTCGTGCCGCTGTGGCGGCCGTGGCGGCTGCTCATGGGGGTTGCCCTCGGCGCGGCCTGCGCGACCAAGTGGAGCGGCGTGCCCCTCCTCGCCGTCTTCGGGCTGCTCACCGTGGTCTGGCAGGCCGGTGCCCTCGCGGACGCGGGGGCGCGCCGGCCGAGCGCCCGGGCCCTGCTCGTCGACGCCCCCGTCGCGGCGCTGACCGTGCTCGGCGCGGCGGCGCTGACCTACCTCGTCTCCTGGTCGGGCTGGCTGCGCTCCGACGACGGGTACCTGCGGGGGTGGGCGGCGTCGAACCCGCCGTCCTCGTCGCTGGCATCCCTGCTGCCCGACGCCCTGCGCTCGCTCGCCCACTACCACGCGGTGCAGTACGACCTGGTGTCGAACCTGGACAGCGACCACAACTGGCAGTCCCACCCGCTGGGGTGGCTGGTGCTGGTGCGGCCGGTGCTGTTCTTCCGGGACCGGCCCGCCGGCGGGGTGGACGGCTGCGCGCTCGACGCGGCCGAGCAGTGCGTCCGGGACGTCCTGGCCGTGGGTACCCCGCTCACCTGGTGGCTGGGGACGGCTGCGGTCGTGCTGCTGCTGTGGCGGGCGCTGGCCCGCCTCGACTGGCGCGCCTGGCTGGTCGTCGGCGGGGTGGCCGCCACCTGGCTGCCCTGGTTCGGCTACGCCGACCGGGCCCTGTTCCAGTTCTACGCGGTGGTGACGCTGCCGTTCCTGGTGCTCGCGGTGGTGGTCACCGTCGCGCTGGGCCCGGATGCGTGGGCCCGGCCGGGACCGGCCCACGGGCGCCGGCCCGCCCGCTGGTGGACCGGGCTGGCCGTCGGCGGGCTGCTGCTCGCCACGGTGGTGCAGGCCGCGTACTTCTGGCCCATCTGGGTGGCCGACCCGCTCCCGCTGCCGGAGTGGCAGCTGCGGATGTGGCTGCCCCGGTGGAGCTGAACGACCACCACCGGACGTGACGCGGGTCGGGCCCGGTCGGGCCCGACCCACCGTCGCGTGGAGCTGAGGGGATTTGAACCCCTGACCCCCTCGATGCGAACGAGGTGCGCTACCGGACTGCGCTACAGCCCCGGGACAGGTCGCTCAGACTAGCACCGCAGCCGCGGCAGCCGGGCCGGTGGCGCCTGCGTCCAAGGCCGTGACCTGTGGCTTCCTCCGCCTCGGCCGGCCCCGTCGACCCCGGCTACAGGCTGCGCAGGCCCCCCGGCCCGCCGACGACGCACCAGGCCGGCAAGACCAGCGTCCAGACGACCGACAGGGCCACGGCGTGCACGGGCAGCCTCCGCGCGGTGGGCAGACAGATGACGGGAATGGCCGGTCATCGACCTGAACACAGGTGGACATTTCGGTGCGAGCATGGCATCGTCGATCCCAGAGCCTGGTGGGTCCAGCGTTGTCGCGTGGTCGGGACGGCCGTGACGTTCCGCGGGGAACGAGACGAGTCGGGGGTCGGGGATGGGTGTGGGTAGATTCGGTCGGTTCGCTGCAGTGGCGCTAACGGCATGCTTGGTGTCGCTGGGGACATCCTCGGCTGCCTCGGCCAGCACGGCGACGACGGTCAACTGGTCGATGAACGAGCCGGCCGGGTCGACCACGATGACCGACAGCGGCACCGCGGGCGTCACTGGGACGATCGGACCCGACGTGGTGACCGGCGCTGCGATCGACGGAGTCACCGCCTACCAGTGGCCCTTCATCCCCAACATCAACACGGCCTACCGTCCGGAGCGGCTCGTCACGGTCAAGGACGCGGCCGCGATCGACCCCAACGGCACCTCGTTCCGCGTCGAGATGCGCTTTCGCACCAAGCAGAGCGACAAGAACATCTTCAACAAGGGCCAGTCGGGTAACACCGGGGGCTACTACAAGATCGAGACCGGCGGCGGCTTCGTCAAGTGCCTGTTCCGCGGCCCGACGTCGAGCCTGTCCATCGTCAGCACCACCCGCGTCGACGACGACCGGTGGCACATCGTGGTGTGCGAGCACACGCCCAACGGTCTGACGATGACTCTGGACGGCACCTGGACCCGCACCCGCCTGGGGACGACCGGTCCGATCAACAACTCGCGACCGATGTCCATCGGCGGCAAGTCCAAGTGCGATGCGGTGACCGCCGAGGGCGCTGACTGCGACTACTACAGCGGCTGGATCGACTACATCACGATCACCAAGGCGACCTGATCCCAGCGCTGCGCACCCCGCGTAGGGGTCTGCTGCACCGACGCTGATAGAGCCCAGCCCGGGGGGCCTGAGGGCCCTGGTGGACGACCATGGCGGGACGACCATCAGAGGTGGCCCCGTTCTCGTCCCAGGCGGGGGCTAGGGGGTTGTTGCCATGAAGGACCCCAGGTGGTTCATGAGGCGGCTGACCCGGATCACGGCGATGCTGGCCGCTCTGCTCGCTCTGGCCGCCGGACCGGCGGTGGTCGTGTCGGCGTACGGCGACGGCCCGCCCGGGCCCTCGCCGTACGCCCCGATCGTGCTGCAGTCCGACTACACCCCGGTCGGTGACTACGGTGACTTCGCCTGCAGCCGGGCCGGTCGCGTGGTGTGGCATGGGCAGGCCTGGACGCTGGAGCCGCTCGTGCGAGGCCCTGACTTCGCACCTGTCGTCCTCTGGCTCGAGGGAACCAACGCGCCCGTCGTGCCGGTGTCGTTCTCGAGCTCCTCCTACTGGACGTTCTGGTGGTACACCGACGACGGTGGCCCCGACATCCAGGGTACGGCCGGGGGTGTCGGCAACGCCCGGCCGGTGGCGTACGGCAGCGTCCCTACGGGCACGGCCGACGACGTGACCTGCACCTTGATCGTGTACGGCGGTGAGGATCTCGGCGTGTACCGCATCACCCCGGCCCTGCAGAAGTTGATGCCCTGGGACGGCGAGACCGGGGTCCCC
>Ga0114938_1001763_pt1 | contig 14371 bp, 8 predicted proteins | sample AshMeaBigSpring_FD_88675 | JGI IMG/M metagenome (GOLD analysis project Ga0114938, IMG submission 88675) | Groundwater microbial communities from Big Spring, Nevada to study Microbial Dark Matter (Phase II) - Ash Meadows Big Spring | ecosystem: Environmental > Aquatic > Deep subsurface >...
AACCTTTTATCGCTGTTATACATACATTTAAGTACAGTTGCTTAACTTTCAATTTATAATATTGTTGTTTATGAGAAAACTATTTGCTCTTGCAATTACAGTATGTGTTGTATTTCAAGTATCGGCACAAAACTTAGCTTATTATCTTCCAGATAGTGTAGGTTATAATGCAAGTATTCCCAAACCAAAAGAAATTATTCATCACGAGGTGGGTGAATGGCATATTACACACGACCGTTTGATAAATTATATGAAAGCCATTGCTACTGCTGCACCCAACAGAGTAAAAATGGAATTAATGGGTTTAACTTACGAAAGCCGACCACAGGTATTACTTATTTTTTCTGCAAAAAAGAATTTAGATAAGCTAGAAGAAATAAGAAAACAACATCTATTATTGACAGACCCAACTAAATCTAGTTCTGTAGATATTAGCAACATGCCAATTGTTGTATACATTGGTCATTCTATTCATGGCAACGAACCAAGTGGTTCAAATGCTGCATTGCTTACTGCTTACTATTTAGCTGCTGCAGAAGGTAAACAAATAGATGATTTATTAAACAATACCATTATTTTATTCGATCCATCTTTTAACCCAGATGGCTTACAACGTTTTTCTACTTGGGCCAACCAACACAAAAGTAAAAACCTTGTTACAGACCCAAATAGTAGAGAGTTTAACGAGGTTTGGCCAGGTGGAAGATTTAACCATTATTGGTTCGATTTAAATAGAGATTGGTTGCCTGCTGTGCATATTGAAAGTCAAAATAGATTGCGTTGGTTTCATGCTTGGAAACCCAATGTTCTAACCGATCATCATGAGCAAGGCAGCAATGCTAGTTTCTTTTTTCAGCCCGGTGTTCCTTCAAGGGTTAATCCATTAACACCAGAAAAAAACCAAGAACTTACTGGCAAATTGGGTAAATACCATGCTCGTAATTTAGATAGAATTGGCTCTTTATATTTTACCAAAGAAAACTACGACGATTTTTACTATGGTAAAGGTTCTACATTTCCAGATATTAATGGTGGCATTGGTATTTTGTTTGAGCAAGCATCGTCTCGTGGTCATGCACAACAAACTAGCAATGGTGTTCTTCGTTTTCCAGCAACCATTAAAAACCAATTTGTAACAGCACTATCTACCTTAGAAGGATCTTGTGCTTTGAGAAAAGAATTTTTAGAATACCAAAGAGATTTCTTTAAAAATGCAGTAAACACCACTGCAACAAGCACTACAAAAGGATATGTTTTTGGCGATAAAAAAGATGTGTCGAAAACAGCATTATTTATTGAAATGTTACGTAGACATGAAATAGATGTTCACCACACAAATGCAAATATTAATAATGGTGAATTTGAAAAAGGAAGTTCTTATTTTGTTCCTCTTAATCAACCACAATCGGGTTTAATAAAAGCCATTTTCGATAAGCAATCGGTATATCAAGACAGCTTGTTTTATGATATTACTAGTTGGACAATGCCTTTGGCTTTTGGTCTACCTTATACAGAGCAAACCACCACAACTATTGCAGGTGCTAAGCTTGAGCAAAATATAACACCGACAGGTGTTGTAGAAGGTGGCAAAAGCAATTATGCATATCTTTTTGAATGGAACGAATTGTATGCACCTAAAGCATTATATGCCTTACAAGAAGCAGGTATTCTTACAAAAGTAGCTACCAATAATTTTAATATTGCTCTTACTAATGGAAATAGAAATTTCAACTACGGCACGATATTAATTCCTGTGCATTTACAACAAATGAATAGTAGCGATTTATATACCCTTATTCAAAAGATTGCACAAGAAAATAGTTTACACATTTATGCGGTAAATAGTGGCAATGTAAACAGCGGAAGCGATTTAGGAAGTAGCAAATTTATTTCTCTAAATAAACCCAATATTGCCCTATTGGTAGGCACAGGCGTAAATGCTACAGATGCAGGTGAAATATGGCATTTGCTAGATCAACGCATGCAAATTCCTTCATCACACCTAGAAATAAATATGTTTAATAGAGTAGAGTTAAACAAGTACAACACCATTGTAATGGTTGGTGGTAGCTATACCGATTTAAACAAAGAAAAACTAAAAGCTTGGGTGCAAAATGGCGGCAACTTGGTGGTAACAGAAGAAGCAGTTGCTTGGGCTACTCAAAATGGAATTAGCAATGTAAACTTTAAAAAATTAAAACAAGCTACTGATAGCACACAAAAACTATCTTATGTAGAAAGAGAACAAATTGAAGGTGCACAACAAATGAGTGGAGCTATTTTTAGTGCAAGTGCCGATCTTACACATCCATTAGCTTATGGCTATGCTCAAAAAAATGTAAGCCTATTTAAAGCCAATAAAGTATTTATGGAAAAAAGTAAAAACCCTTTTGCTACGCCATTTACCTACGGCAACAATCCTCTACAAAGTGGTTGGGTAAGCAAACAAAACCTAGATGCAGTGAAAAATTCTGCTGCTGTAATTGTAAATACAGTTGGTAGTGGTAGGGTTATTAATATTGCAGACAATCCATGTTTTAGAGCCTTTTGGTTAGGTAGCACTAAACTGTTTTTAAATGCGGTATTTTTTGGTAAAGTAATAGATGCAGCTTCTGCAAGAACAGCAGATGAATAGGTAGTTACTTATAAAACTGTATAACACTTTAGCAGAAAAAAATTTCTTAAATATGATGATGAATGAAAGTACCATTTCTTATTTCTGTTAATTATTTATTAGTGGTTCTTTAAGTAATTTAAGATTTGGGTGCTACAATGGCATTGAAAAAATGGCGTTCAGAAAGTTAATTTTTTACGGTTAAAAGCTAAACACCATATTCTCCATCTGAGTAAAGTTATTTTGTACAAATGTCATACTACTGTTTGGTGTTTGAATAAAAGCTTGAACTTGTTTAGCTTGAGTAAAAAAGTAATTTTTAGCCAATTTTTTCACAACCTTTAACTTTTGCTCCACTTTTGTTTCAAGACAAAAGTGGAAAAATTGTTTACCAATAACAAAGTACACTTTTTAAGAAACAACAAATTAAGTGTAGACCTATTACAAATATTTCCGCAACAAAAAGGCATTTGAAAATTACAATTCAAATGCCTTTTTATAGTTACTTTACACCATGCAAAACAAAGGTTGTATTGGCGTTTTTGATAGTGGCTATGGTGGATTAACCATACTAAAAGAAATAGTGGCAACATTACCACAATACAATTACATGTATTTAGGCGACAATGCAAGAGCCCCTTATGGCACAAGAAGTTTTGAAACAGTATATCAATACACACTTAGCTGTGTACAATGGTTTTTTAATCAGGGTTGCCCTTTAGTAATATTGGCATGTAACACCGCTTCTGCCAAAGCATTACGCACCATTCAGCAAAACGATTTACCCAAAATAGATCCAACAAAACGAGTATTAGGCGTAATAAGACCCACCACAGAAGTAATTGGCACATTTACCAAAACCAATTATGTAGGTATTTTAGGCACTAGTGGCACCGTAGTATCTAAATCCTATCCTATTGAAATAGAAAAGTTTTATCCCCATGTACATGTGTATCAAGAAGCTTGTCCTATGTGGGTTCCGTTGGTAGAAAACAATGAACAAGCAAGTGATGGGGCCGATTATTTTGTGCAGCAACATATACAACGTTTGCTACATCAACAACCCAATATCGATACCATTTTATTAGCTTGTACCCACTACCCTTTACTCCTACAAAAAATACAACAGTTTACACCCACAAATATTCAAATTGTATCACAAGGGGCAATTGTTGCACAAAGCTTAGTTACTTATTTACAAAGGCATTCACAAATAGCCAATAGCTTAGTACAAGAAGGTAAGCGACTATTTTATACCACAGATGCTACTACCATATTCGATGAAAAAGCAAGTATTTTTTGGGGAGAAACAATAGCATCTACACAAGCAATATTGTAAATAACGGGTTCAATAACAGTATTGTTGAATAGATAAAATATAAAAATTCAGTACATTTTTTTTGTAATTTTCCATGCTTTCAGCCGTTGTTGGTATGCTGTGCTGCTTATGTGAATTGCGTACCAATAACTTTTTTATCTACAATTATGTTGGTGAAAGCAACACTAACAAAGGCAGAATATTGCATGATGATTTTCCTTCTGTTGGATCAGCAGCAAATAAACAAGGGTTTATTCAGTTAAGTACAGATCCTATAATTACTAGAGATTTTTTTGATAATTTAGCTTCTAATCTTGGTGTCTCAGTTACAACTTTAAAGCCTCAAACGGAATGCAAGGAGCTTTATTTAACCTGCCTGGAGGTTTTTTAGTTAAATTTATACCTACTTCTTCAGGTCAAAATACCCCCTACAGGTATTGAATTTCCAACTTTAGAAATTTTGAAGAATAATGTAACAATTTATAAATTTAGATTTATTAACTAAAATGAAAATACTCAAATTCAAATTTAAATAGCAAAGTTCCATTATTTGTTATTATTTGGAAAATTGAAAACAACATAGATAGTGAAACTGCAAAATCCTCAATGCCAATAGATTGTCATTTCTCTATGCTAAAAAAAATAATTTTAAAATTAGTGAAACAAATTTCGAGTATCACCCCGATAGTAATTATTCTAATTTTCTATTATCAGAAATTGAACTTTCTGATTTTCAAGAATTCAACCCAAAAGAATTGTATGCATTACTTAAGTTAGAACTTTCGGCTTGGTGGGGTGTTTATAAGGCTATGGACAGAGAGAAATTGAAATGGTTCATTGATATTACTTATAAGCAAATTGAAGTCTTTGCTAAGGAATATGAATTTTGTAAACTTTTTAATTTACCTCCCAAAAAAGAACATGCTAAACGACATCCTTATTTTACTCTTTTCGATTTTTTTTAGCACTAATATTTTATAATACTAATGGAGATATAAATACGTTTGGATACGCCGAATTGTCTTATAGATAATAATTCTTCAGTCGTTGTTGGTATGCCGTATTGAGCATCTGCATGGCGTACCAACAACTTTTTTAGGCTCTTAGATGAAAGCAATACTGAGAGAGCAGAAAAGTTTTGCATAAACAAAAGCCAAGAAGGCTGTAAATAATCTAACAATTTTCTATTTCTTTAATATATCTGTTTTTAAACCAAATCGTGTCTTAGAGGAAATTACTTATTCTTAATTTAATTTTTTCTGGGATTAAGATGTTTTTTTATTAACATTTAATAACCGATCAGTTAAATTAATTGTAAAACAAATAATTATTCATACACACTTTGTTTAATATATATTTTCAAAAGAATTATGCAACTTTTTATTCATTTGAATTTGATTGTTAAACAAAAAAAAATTATTTTAGCAATATTGATAAACAATATCGTTATGACAAAGGCAATCAAAAAACTTTTATTCACTTTATTCTTTCTCGGTTGTTCTCTAGTTTTATTTTGTCAGCCTATGAGTGGTACTTACTCCATAGGCACAGCACCATCAGCTTACACAACCTTAACTGCCGCTTTTAGTGCTTTAGGTACAAGAGGTGTAAATGGTCCTGTAATTCTTGAGTTGAAAAATGGTTATGCGTATGAAGGTACCACCATTTTTACTTCAGCAGTTGCTGGTTCAAGCAGAACTAATACGATTACTATTCGGCCTGCTGCCGGCAGTTCTTTGATTACATTGAGAAACGTATCGAATACTACCAGTGGTGTTGTGTTCAACTTCGATGGTAGTTTAGATAACGTAATTATTGATGGTAGACCCGGAGGTACAGGTTCTTCGCGGGGATTACGATTAATTAGTGAGCAAGGCGGGTCGCCAGTAATTTTAGGCTATGGCGATGCACAGAATATTACGATTCGTAACTGTATGATATCTGGTAATAACAATAACTCATCTAACGGGCTATTAAACATTACAAGTACCAACTTAACCAATGGCAATGATAAATGGACTATTACTGAAAATGAATTTGTTGGGTATGGCTTAGATGCAGCGAATAACCCCATTGGTAGTAATAATATGATTTATATTACAGGTGTTGTAGGTGCCGAACATGACTCGTTAACTATTACTAATAATATTTTTCGGGATATGTACTGCCCCACCAATTTACCATTTAATCACAATGCAATGGTTTTAGGTAGTGGCATTAGAGTGGCTACAGTAACGGGCAATGCTATCTATATGACGGAGCCTAGAGCTTACAATTTTGGTTCGACAGCGCAAACTTGGGTGGGCATCCGCGTAAGCAATGGAAATAACAGTTGCACAAAATTCACGATTGCCAACAATTACATTGGAGGTAGCAATTCCACTGCTGGAGGGCTAGCCACCAGATTAAGTGGAAAGGTAATTTTTAGGGGAATAGAAGCAGGCGTACCAGCGGGAGATACGATTCGTATCTATAATAATGTTATCACCAATATCAATATGAATACCGATACTGCGGCCAGTGGTTCTTCGATGTTCATTGGTATTAATGTTTTAGGTAATGGTTCTGCAAAAATTGGTGTGGACGGTCCTAATACTATTGGCAGCATCACTACTGCCAATGCGATTGTAATCAATAATAATACCACACAAGTAGATAATGCTTTAATTGTTGGCATTAATGCCTCCGATACAGGCTCAACCTATATTCGAAACAATCGTATAGGTGGCATTACTACTTCCGCTACCAATACCAACCGCTTTATGAATGTGTATGGCATCAATTTTTCTGGTGCTATACTGGGCCGAGAAGTAGAAATTACGGATAACATTATAGGAAGTACTACTGTTGCTAACAGTATTAACGTTACCAACGGTCTACATGCTTCTTCGCAATTTAATGTTAGAGGTATTAATGCATCAGTAACAACAGGTGCTACAGTGCCGAATTTTAACATAATAGGTAATACCATTGCGAATATTCGATTTGCACCGGCAACCATAAGTCCGGCGGCATCTATAGGTGGTATTTTTGCTTCACCGGGTAATATTAGTGCCACAAGGTTTAATGTTTCAAGCAACACTATCTACAATATTGCTGGAGCAACAGATAGAAGTAATGCCAGCATATCAATAGCAGTATATGGTATTACATTCCATAATTCTAATGCGACTGCTGCAACTTCACAGCCTGTTGTTTCGAATAATATCATTTATGGATTAACCAATACAAGTACAACTGTATTTAATAACTCTTCTGTTTCATCCGTTGCAGGTATTGTATTTAGCAATGCCATAGCTTCACCAACGGTTTCCTTTTGTTATGGTAATTTAATACATAGCCTTAACACTATGTCAAGCTATACCACTGGTGGTGTGCCACCGCCATTAACTGGTATTATTAACAACTCTGTAGGATTGAGAGCAACCAATAATATAATACGCTTGGGGTTAGATACCAATGGCGTTGCTATGACTAATGCGGTAGATATTAGAGGTTATTTTAAGAACAATTCTCATCCAACTAATTTCAGTCATAACACTGTATACATAGCTGGTACAGGTGTAGCAGATGGTACTGCCGCAACCACAGCTTGTATTAACCGTATTACGGCAAGTGTTAACGATACCATAGCGAACAATATATTAATCAATAAAAGAAGTAATGCTAATACAACAGGTGGCGGTAGGCACTATGCGATTCGCATATCGAACAACCCAACCCAAATGAGTTATGTCGGCTATAATCTATATTTCGCTAATGGTACCGGCGGTTTTGTTGGTACCGCTAATGGTGGAACCTCAGATATGGCAACCCTTACAGCTTGGCGTTCTGCTTTGCCAGCGGATAATTACAGTGGCTATGGCGATGTAACTTTTACCAATGCCGACGGCAATAAAACAGCACTTAACTTAACGCCTACAAGTGCTGTGAATTTATTTGGAGCAGCCATACCAACTGTAACAACTGACTTTAGCAATACGTCCAGAAGTGCTACGATACCCACCATCGGTGCTTACGAGCTAACTTCTAAGTCTGGTGTTTGGAAGGCCAACGCAGCAACCACTAGCTGGACTACAGCATCTAACTGGGAAAGCAACTCAGTACCTTCACCAACAGGTGGCGTAAGTATTTTTATTCCTGCTAATACATTGAATGTTCCTGTGGTTTCTACTAACGTTACTGTTGGTCGTTTAGTGAATGCAACTACACAACCTCTTACCGTTAATAATAACATTACACTCACATTACGAGGCGAGCTTATTACAGCCGATAATACAGGAACAGTAAATGCAACAGGAGCAACACTTCGTTTTGCAGGTACACAACACCAAACCATTGGTGGTACGGTGAATGTAGCGAACCTTCAAATTGATAATGCGGGTGGAGTAGGTATTTCAGGTATGGTAAATTTAATAGGTACCTTAACACCAGTGAATGGTAGCCTTGCAGCAAATGGTAGATTACTCCTCATCAGTAACCAAAATGGAACTGCCATCGTTGCTTCTGGTATTGGAATAATTACAGGCAATGTAATCGCACAGCGTTACATTCCAGCTAAGCCAGCCCGCAAGAGTTTATTTTTAGGTAGCCCGGTAACTGCTCGTATCGATACGAGTTGGCAGCGTCAAATTCATATTACAGGTGTTATTGGGGTATGTCCTGCCACAGGCACTGGTGGTTTCGATGCTACAGTTTCAGGAAATCCAAGTATGTTTACTTATAATGCAGCCAATATTAGCGGACAACGTTGGGTTAGTATTGCAAACACAAATGCAACATCATTAACTCCAAGTACAGGTTACCGTGTAGTTATACGTGGCAACAAAGCTGATGGTTGTATATTAACCGATGGATCTACGCAACCAGTAAGTGCTGTTACATTACAAGCAAATGGTATTCTTGCACAAGGTGATATAGCAAGAAATTTAAACGAAGAATTTAACTTTATTGCAAATCCTTATCAATCACCAATCAATTTCAATTCACTCGCTAGTGATAATAGTAGTTATATTGATGCAACATATTGGACATATAACCCTGAAAACGCCAATGGAGTATTTAGTGTTTATAATGCTGGTACATTAACAAATAAACCTTTTGGTTTTTCTAACGATAACATAATAACAATTGGTCAAGCATTTTTTGTTAGAAAAAACACAAGCGGCAGTACTAATATCTCTAACTTTTTTAGAGAAAGTCAAAAATCTACAACAGCACAAACTGGTTTATTTCGTATTCCGAATTGGCAGAGATTTACCAGAATAGCTTTAAAAGAAGGCTTTGATAAACATTTAGATGAAACAGTAATTAGGTTTGGTACTAATGCAGATATTAATAATTTACAAATCGGACGATTTGATGCCCTGAATATTAGCGATGCTTTTGAAGGTATTAGTTCTTTAAAAGGAGAGAAAGAGTTAAGTATCCAAACAAGACATCATATTCAATCGAATGACACCATCAACTTGTTTGTTAAAAGTTCTAAAACTGGTATTTTTAAATTGTATTTTGATGAATTTAATGATGACAATGCCACATTAATTGATAAATTTTTAAATACACAAACGGCTATTAAAGAAAAAGATACTTACGCTTTTAGTATAACAGATATGCAAGAAAGTAAAGGAAATAGATTTAGTATTGTTTTCTCAAATTCAGTTACCCTACCAACTGAGTTTATTAAAGTGGATGTTAAACTAAACGGAAATAATTCTGGAATAATCAATTGGACTATTGCTAACGATTTACAAGTTGCAAAATACGAAGTTGAAAAAAGTATTAATGGTATAAGCTATGAGACAATTGGAACAATTGTTAGCAAAAAAAATAGTAATTCTATCGACTATAGCTTTATCGATAGCTCCATTAAAGAAACTCAATTTTACAGAATAAAAGCAATTGCTTTAGATGGCAAATTTAAGTATAGTATTGCTTTGAAATTAGATAACATCTCCCTTCAAAATGATGTTTCAATTTTTCCTATCCCAGTAACTAATCATTTAAATATTCAGCTTCTAAGAAGAATAGAAGGAAAAATTAAAGCAACTATTATAAATAGTAGTGGTAAAGTTTTACACGAACAAATAATAAACAACACTAATTTAAACAATACTACAACTTTAGATTTAAGTAAGTTAAACAAGGGGGGATATCAACTTATATTAAGTAATGATTCAGATTACTATAAAGTGCACTCTTTTGTAAAATAATTTTCTATCAATTTTAAAATCTAATAAATGAATAAGCAATCAAAAAAATATATAAACTATTACCGTTTCTTTTTCTTAATTCTTCTATTTGTATTCTATAATAATAGTATGTACGCACAATCACCTGAGCCTTGGGTCGATTCTAACAGTGCTGATTTTGTTCCAATAGACGGGGGTCTTAGTCTTTTAGTTGTTGCTGGTGTAGGTTATGGTATTAAAAAAAGTAAAGATTTTAAACGGAAAAAAAGTAAATAAAATTTTACAAAGCGGCTGACAAAAATAAGTTAGCCGCTTTTTTATTTATTTGTAATCACAACTTATCTAATTTAAAATAACCCAAATGCATTTCATCTTCTACTTGTGGTGTTAATGCAGGTTCAATGTTGATTGAATACTGTTGCTTAAATACTGTTGGTAATATATCTTTTATCTCAAAGCAATCATCTACATCAATTCCAAACTTGTCATCAATATGTGAAGGGGCACCTTTAAAACCTACATGTTTGTAAAATGCCGAAGCTTTGGCTTGTTGTATGGCATAGGCTTTGTTTTCTGCTACAACCACCATTTTATAATGAAACTCATCAAATTCGTTGGGTTTGTAGCCTCCTAAATTGATAAAAAATAAGCGATGCTTTTGTGTAGACAATTCCGCTTTCTTAGGTACTACTGTAATCGAAAATCCATTTACGTTTGTTACTTTTCTAAATGCATCTACATGAATTACGCCTTTTGCTTCTGGCCAAAATTCTACAATTGATGGTATTAAATCTTTGGTATTTTCTCCAATTGCAAACAATACATCATGTTGTTCTGTATTTCTTCCTTTTGGGCGACAACCCAACAATAACATATATAAAAATGGCATCGTAATTATTTATAAAAAACAATACTAGTTAAAAATGTTATGATAAATTCTTTATTTATTGATTCGTTTCTGCCATTTATCATAAATTTTTCCTTCAACCAAAATCAAACTTACCTTTAAGTATTCCTAAACTTTATTCAACAATGTATATGAGAAAGCTACTAGTTTTTGGGTTGTTCTTTTTGTGTTTACAAAACTTCGTATTTGCACAAGTAAGTCCACAGTGGTTACGTTATTCAGCTATTTCTCCCGATGGTAAAACTATATGTTTTACTTACAAAGGCGATTTATTTACAGTGGCTTCAACGGGTGGAACAGCTACACCACTTACATTTCATGAAGCACATGACTATATGCCTGTTTGGAGCCATGATGGCAAAACCATTGCGTTTGCTAGTGATCGATATGGCAATTTCGATATTTTCACCATTGCTGCTGTTGGTGGTGAAGCAAAACGTTTAACGTTTCATTCAGCGGCTGAATATCCTTACGAATTTTCTTTCGATAATCAATCGATTTTTTTCGGAGCAACTAGAATGGATGTAGCTAGTAGCCGTTCTTTTCCTACAGGCTCACAACCAGAATTATACAAAGTAAGTGTACAAGGTGGCCAAGTACAACAAGTTTTAGGAACACCGGCTGAAGATGTAAAAACAAGCAAAAATGGTAACTTTTTATTGTATCATGATAAAAAAGGTGGTGAAAATATGTGGCGTAAACACCAAGTATCTGCTATTGCTAGAGATATTTGGATGTACAACACGCAAACAGCTACACACCAAAAAATTACAAATTTTGTAGGCGAAGACAGAACACCCATACTTGCAGACAACGACCAATCTATTGTTTATTTAAGCGAAGCTTCAGGCACTTTTAATGTACATAAGCTTTCATTACAAGGCAATCAAAAACCAGTACAAATTACTTCTTTTAAAAAGCATCCTGTTCGTTTTTTAAGTAGTAGCAACAATGGCATTTTATGCTATAGTTACGATGGAGAAATTTATACGCAAAAAATAGACGAAAGCCCTGTTAAAACAACTATTTCCATATTTGCTGATCAAAAAAATAATACTGAAAAATTAGTAAATATTTCAAGTGGAGCAAGAGATATTGCTGTTGCACCAAATGGTAAGGAGGTTGCCTTTATTGTTCGTGGAGAAGTGTTTGTTACTAGTATAGATGGTGGCATTACCAAACGCATTACCAACACACCAGAACAAGAACGTAGTGTAAGTTTTTCACCAGATAGTAAAGCATTATTATATGCTAGTGAAAGAGGTAATAGTTGGAAGATTTTTGAAACAAAAATTGTAAGAAAAGAAGAACCTTATTTTTATGCATCTACCCTTTTACAAGAAACACTTTTAATTGGTAACAATAAAGAAAACTATCAACCTTCTTATGCTCCTGATGGTAAAGAAATTGCTTTTATTGAAGATAGAATGACACTTAAAATTTTCAATATTGCCACTAAACAAATTAGAACCATTTTAACCGATAAAGAATTGTTTAGCATGAGCGATAACGATCAATACTATAAATGGAGCCCTGATAGTAAATGGTTGTTGTTCGATTATGCAATGCCTGGTGTTGCACCGGGTGAAGTAGGATTAATTAGTGCCGATGGAAAAGGTAAACTTACCAATCTTACCGAAAGTGGTTTTAACGATGGTTCTGCAAAATGGGTTTTGGATGGAAAAGCAATGATTTGGCAAAGCAATAGAGATGGCTTAAAATCGGTAGCTCAAAGTGGTAACGCACAAAAAGATGTATACGCCCTGTTTTTTAGTCAAGATGCTTTTGACAAATTTAATTTAAGCAAAGAAGATTATGCTTTGTTAAAAGAAATAGAAGAAACAAAAGCAAAAGCCGATACTACTAAAAAGAAAACCGAGAAGAAAGACAGTGTTGTGATAGATTGGGATGGATTGGAATTACGTAAAGTAAAACTTACCATTCACTCCTCTATTCTTTCAGACGTTTTATTGAGTAAAGATGGAGAAACACTATACTACTTAGCCCGATTTGAAAAGGGTCATAATTTATGGACCACCAATCTTCGTACAAAAGAAACAAAAATGCTTGTACCACTAAATGGTAATGGTGGAAGCATGCAATGGGATAAAGAACAGAAAAATATTTTTATCAATAGCAATGGCAATATTATTAAAATAGAACCCAATAGTGGCAAACAAGAAACCATCCGTTTCAACAGCGAAATGTTGGTAGATGTAGCTGCTGAAAGAGCATTTATGTTTGAACATGTTTGGAGAAGAACCAAAACTACATTCTACACACAAACAATGCATGGAGCTAATTGGGATGCTTTAAAAACCGATTACGAAAAGTATTTACCCCATATTAGCAACAACTACGAGTTTACCGAAATGCTGAGTGAATTGTTGGGTGAATTGAATGTAAGCCATAGCGGTGCTAGCTATAATAATTTTAATAGCAATGGCGATGCTACTGCTAGCTTAGGAATATTTATAGATTTTACACATAAAGGAAATGGTTTAAAGATTGAAGAAATTATTAAAAACGGACCTTTAGATAAAGCAAGTTTACAACTACAAAAGGGAATGATTATAGAAGCTATTGATGGTGAAACAATTACCAACAATAAAGATTTTGCCATATACCTTAATCGTAAAGCTGGTAAAACAACACTGTTAACTATTTCCAATGGTGGTACTAAAAAAGAGGTAATAGTAAAGCCAATCAGCATAGGTGAGCAAAACGATTTATTGTACGACCGTTGGGTAAAACGCAATCAAGATGAGGTAGAAAAATTAAGTAATGGTGAGTTGGGCTATGTGCATATTCCAGGAATGAATGATGGTGCTTATAGAAATACGTATGAAGAAGTAATGGGAAAATATGTTCAGAAAAAAGGAGTGGTAATAGATACTCGATTTAATGGTGGTGGAGATTTAGTAGCAGATTTAGCCATGTTTTTAAGTGGCAAAAAGTTTATGGATTACACAACCGACAATCGTAGTAACGGATTTGAACCAAATTTCCGTTGGACAAAACCAAGCATTTCTCTAGCCAATGAAGCCAATTATAGTGATGGACATTGCTACGCATTTATGTACACAGAACTAAAATTGGGTAAGCTTGTAGGTATGCCTGTTCCTGGCACATGTACGTTTGCAGCTTGGGAAGCTTTGCAAGACAATAGCATTCGTTGGGGTGTTCCACCATTGGGTTGCAAAACTGTAAGTGGTTTGTATTTAGAAAATAGCCAAACCAATCCTAATATTCAAGTGATGAATAATTATGAGCAATTGATAAAAGGTAAAGACCAACAATTAGAAACAGCTGTGAAAGAGCTGTTGAAAGAAATAAAATAA
>Ga0114938_1001764_pt1 | contig 14371 bp, 13 predicted proteins | sample AshMeaBigSpring_FD_88675 | JGI IMG/M metagenome (GOLD analysis project Ga0114938, IMG submission 88675) | Groundwater microbial communities from Big Spring, Nevada to study Microbial Dark Matter (Phase II) - Ash Meadows Big Spring | ecosystem: Environmental > Aquatic > Deep subsurface >...
ATTGCGGTGCTTTCCAGCCCCGTGACTTCTTGAATGTAGGGTTTACAAAAGCCTTCGACCATACACGCACCCGCTTTTCCGACCCAAGCGTCGCTATTGAGATAAGCTTTCAAATCGGCCTTCTCAAACGGTGCAAATCGATAATTCGTCGATGCAAGATCGATCAATTCGCAGGTTTTGGATTTGTAAATCATACAGGTAATAATGCTGACCGTGTTGCCGCTTTGAAGCTCTAAAATGCGTCTAGCATCGGCTTTATCTTTGGCTTTTCGTAATATTTGGCGGCTTGCCGTCACAACCGTATCGGCGCATAAAACAGGCATATCCAGCTCGTACGTTTCAAGATAGCTTTGCATCTTTCCTTTCGTGGCGTGATACACGAAATGCGACGGATCGTCGATTCTTAATTGCTCTTCGTCAAATCCCGTATCCCTTTGCACGAAAGGGACGCCGAATCGAGTCAACAGTTCCGCTCGGGTGATCGAAGAAGAGCCCAAGACGATGGTTTGCATCTTAATAACCCCTCAAAATCACGCCGAAATAGACCGAAATCAATGCCAATAAAAGATTGAGCGGGATCAAATAACGTACCATTAAGATAACGTTTTCTTCCGTCTCGATGTAATTTTCTTCATCAAAACCTTTTTTGGCTTTGAGGTATTTGAAGTACATGTAGATAAAATTGAAGGTAATAAACGTCCACAACGCCTCTTTCGTATGTACCATAATGTTGCTCATCGGATGGCCGTTTTTAAACCCTAAACCGATGTGCATAAATACGGACGTCCCCGCGATAATCAACATCACGGGGACAAGAAAAAAGATATACCGACGCATCATATTGATGCAACTGGTAAATTTAATCTTTACGTCGGGAATGTCCACTTCGACCGGTTGAATCACAAAGCGCATCACAAACATACTGCCGATCAAAATAGCGGCACTGATAATATGTAAAAAAACGATGATTCGACTAAAATCGCTGAAGATTTCCGTAATCAGATCCCGCATCGCTTATCCTTGAAGTCCCGCCTTGGCATATGCAAGGGCGGCTTGTTTTGCCTCTTCGATCTTAGAAGCGTCTTTTCCGCCCGCTTGCGCAAAGTCATCGCGTCCACCGCCGCCGCCGCCGACGATCGGGGCAATCTCTTTGATCCACGCACCCGCTTTAATCGGTGCATTTTTAACGCCCGCGGCGATCATCACTTTATCGTCTTTTGCTTGAAGCAATAAAACCGCAACCGCATCTCTTTCATTTTTCAAATCGTCGATGCGAGCTTTAATGTCACCCGCGTTTAAAACGTCCACGATCACTTCAACGCCGTTAATCTGCAAAGATTCGACGGCTTTTCCCGCCTGTGCGTTCAGCGATTCGACTTCGGATTTTAACGCTTTTACCTCTTCTTTTAAACGGTTAATGCCGATCAAAGGCTCTTTATGTTTAATGCTCTCTTTAATCGCTTCGAGTTCGCTTCGTAAGTTTTGCGCATACGCCAACGCCGCACTGCCGCAAACGGCTTCGATACGTCGCACGCCGGCACTGACGCCGCTCTCTTTTAAGATGAAAAAACTTCCGATGTTTGCCGTGTTGCGTACGTGCGTTCCGCCGCAAAGCTCGACGCTGGCGTCGCCGAAACTCACCACGCGCACTTCATTGCCGTATTTTTCGCCGAACAACGCCATCGCACCGCTTTTTTTCGCTTCATCGACGTTCATCAAACGGGTTACGCCCTCGATACCGCTGGCGATCGTCGTGTTGACGAAGCTTTCGATGCAAGCCAGTTCCTCGACGCTTACCGCTTTGGGGTGTGAAAAGTCGAAACGAAGACGATCTTTTTCGACCAAACTGCCCGCTTGGCTGACATGTTCGCCCAAAACCTTGCGAAGCGCGCTGTGAAGCAGGTGCGTCGCACTGTGGTGTTTCTCGATCTCCAAGCGTGAAGTATCGACGACTAAGCTCACGTTATCGTTTACATGTAAAGGTTTTTCAAGTTCGACCAAGGAAAGGTTTAGGTCGAAAAATTTCTTCGTATCCAGCACTTTTCCGTAGCCTTCTACGACGCCTTCATCGCCGCTTTGTCCGCCGCTCATCGCGTAAAACGGTGTTTGATCGAACATGACCCAACCGTTCTCTTCTAAGCGTTGCACCTCTTTAAAATTTTCGTCTAAAAGAGCAAGCACTTTCGCGTTCGCCTTTTTTTGCTCGTAACCGACGAACGTATTGTGTCCGAATTTTTCCAATAACGGTTTAAAATCGCCTTGCGTCGCTTTGTCGCCGCTGCCTTTCCATGAGGCTTTTGAACGGGCTTTTTGCTCCGCCATCAAGCTTTCAAACTCTGCTTCGTTGATGCTAAGTCCCTTTTCTCTGAGCATATCCGCCGTCAAGTCTAAAGGAAATCCGTAGGTATCGTACAGCTTAAACGCTACTTCGCCGCTAAACGTCTCTTGGGTGTTGGGAAGTTCTTTTTCAAACAATTCAAGTCCCGAAGCGATCGTCGTAAAGAAGCTCTCTTCTTCGTTTTTAATCTGTTCGGCGATCGTCTCTTTTTTCGCCGCTAAATACGGATACTGTTGCTCCATTAAAACACATAAGGTATCGAGCAGGCGGTACATAAACGGTTCACGAAGTCCTAAAAGGTATCCGTGGCGAACCGCGCGGCGTAAAATTCGGCGTAAAACGTATCCGCGACCTACGCGTCCGAACGTCGTTCCTTGTGCGAGTAAAAAGGAGACCGCACGAATATGATCGGCGATAACGCGGTAGCTTGCTCCGCTAGCATAGGCGTAAGGTTTACCGCAAAGCTCGGCGACGTGGTTTAAAAGCGGCATAAAGAGCGATGAATCGTAGTTGCTAAACACGCCCTCTTTGACCGCCGTGACGCGCTCTAACCCCATACCGGTATCGATGGAAGGTTTGGGAAGTTTGTGCAAGACGCCCGCTTTGTCGCGCTCGTACTGCATAAAGACCAGATTCCAAATCTCTAAAAAGCGATCGCCGTCGCCGCCCATATAGTCTTCGGGCGTATTAAAATGCTCCGCGCCTTGATCGATGAAAATTTCGCTACAAGGACCGCATGGACCCGTATCGCCCATTTGCCAGAAATTGTCTTTATCGCCAAAACGCATAATGCGACTTCCGTCGATGTGTTTTTTCCAAATTGCTTCGGCTTCGTCGTCGCTTTCATGCACCGTTACCCAAAGTTTTTCTTTGGGCAGTTTCAACACTTCGGTCACAAACTCCCACGCATGCGCGATGGCGTCTTCTTTAAAATAATCGCCGAACGAAAAGTTTCCGAGCATCTCGAAAAAAGTATGATGGCGCGCGGTGTAACCGACGTTATCAAGGTCGTTATGTTTACCTCCGGCTCGAATACACGTCTGACAACTCGTCGCACGCGGCGGATTGGGACGAGGGACTTCGCCCGTAAAAATACTCTTAAAAGGAACCATACCGGCATTGGTAAACAGTAGCGTCGCATCATCGGGAACGAGAGGCGAACTCTCGACGATCTGATGCCCTTTTTGCTCGAAAAACTTTAGAAACTCGGCTCTTACATCCATACTTTTTTCCCTATTTCATGATTCAAAATTGATCTATTTTAACGAAAAAACCTAAAGGCTATTATTAAATGCCCTAAAATACTTCTTTGAGGGTGCTTTTAGCACGATAACGAACACCTCTCGCCCAAACGGTATCCGACGACCCACCAACCTAAAACCAAAAGAATCGCCCCTAAAAATCCGTTAAACGTTAGCAAACAAAACAGACCCATAACCATCGCGAGAATCCCTAAAAGATAACTGCCCGAAAGCACGGCAAATAGGGCAACGACGCTACCGGAAAGTCCGACGTAATTGAGGTAAATGATCTTGCCCAAAAGAACCCTTAATCGGCATATCGACAGTGAAGGATCGGCCGCACAGACGTCTATCCATTTTTCGTTCACGTAAATGCCCTCTTTGAGTGCAAAAATCGCTAATGCCGCAACGACCAAAACGAAAAACGTTCGGGCGATGCCGCATAGTTTCGACAAAGAAAGCCATAACGTCGAGCCTAAAACGACCATCATCACGACCCAATTCAAGGCAAAATCGTTGCGTGCGCTTTCGTGTAAAAGGACTGCTAAAGCAGCGATAAACAGAGCCAAACCCGTCACTTTTTCCAAAAGTCCGTTCAACGCTTTGCGCTCGGTCGCCATATAGGCGATCGCGTAAAATGCCGTAATGATACCGAGCGTTCCGATCTCAAAATTGAGGTAACGTCCGTCAAACGCCATCGAAAGTGCCATCACGAGCGCAACGCTGATGCTAAGCGTATGAAGCAGATCGTATGCGAAAAAGCTTTTTTGAAGCGGTTCGTTAAGCGTCACGACCGACATTAAACGGCTCATACGCGCCGGAAAATGCATCTCTTCGGTCATCACGTAACGTACGATTTTGAGCCATAACGTCAACGCAAGCCCCAAACACAAAATCGCCCAAACGATCTCAAGGGTATTTCTCGAAACCATCCAATACTGATACGCTTGCCACACGAGTGCCACCGACCCGCCCCACAAACTTACAAACCAATACGCCGCTTTTTTGCATGCGCACGCCTTGATTCGCACAAGCCAAATCAACCCGAGCAAGCTTAAAGCAAAGCTTCCCGCAAACATCCATTGGGCGTAGGGATAATTGCTCACGAATCCGTGCAAGATATGTTTATCCGCGCGATCGGCGTCAAAAAGCCCCCAATATCCGCCGACCGCACCCTCGCTCACCCGTTTCCAAGGCTGATCGAACGCTTCGATAAAATTGTATTTCCAACCGCCCTCTTGTGCCATTTTGACAAAACCGCGCGTAAAAATCGCTTGATTTTCCGCACTCGGGTAAGCACCTTCACGCATACGTCCGAAACTCGGCCAGCCCGTCTCACCGATGACGATCTCTTTGTCGGGGATTTTTTTCATCATCTCTTCGCGAATCGCTTTGACATGTAAGAGTGCTTTATCGACGCTGATAGGCTTGTCTTCCCAGTACGGCAAGATGTGAATCGTCACGCGATCGACCGCGGGTGCAACTTCGGGATGCTTGTTCCAAAACTCCCATACGTCGGCATACGTGATCGTCATATCGGGTAACGCCTCTTTGACGCTTTGAATGTACGCGACCAACTGAGATGCGCTTACGTCGCGGCGCAAAAGAGCTTCGTTACCGACGACGACGGTCTCCACGATGTCTTTATTTTCCTGTGCAAGCGCGATCACGGTTTCGATCTCTTTTTTCGTCAATGCCGCATCGCTGCTCACCCACGCACCCAACCAAAGTTTCAACCCGTGCTGACGCGCGATCTCCGGTAACGCTTCCAGCCCGACGCTTGAATACGTTCGAATGCATCCCGTTATCGTCGCCAAATGCGCCAAATCTTTGTCCATCTGCTCGATCGAAGGCTTAAACCCGTTTGGAATATCAAACGGAGAATCGTCTTTTCCGAAAGGCGCGTAAGAGAGGCATTGGAGCTTGACGTCCTCGGGAAGCGTCACAAGAGAATCGGAAGGCTTTGCCGCCCAAAACCAAAAAAGCCCGAGACTGACAAACATCACCAAATAAAACAGCGTGATTTTAAGCGTATGCTTCATAAAACAATACTCCCTACTAAAATGGCGCGATTATACAGAAATTGGGTTTAAGGGTTTACATGTAAAACAGAGTTTAAAAAGTTAAAAAAGTTTAGTTCCCTATTTTTTATGTTCATTATTGGTACATAATAAGACCTATTTGATATATAATGCTCCTTGCTATAGGGGAGGGATATAACTATGAAAAAAATAATTATCTTTTTTATCTTAAATATTTTTTTACAGGCAAATGACTTAAGTCCTGTAGAGCAAATAAAAAATAATATTATAACCAAAACACCTAAAGTGATGTGTCAAAACGAAAAGCTTTCTATTGCATGTTATGATATTACCATTGATGATTGTGAAGCATTGATAGATGTAATTGTAAAATCTTGTTATAAACAATTTGAACAAGAAATGATAAAGAGTAAATCATTAGAAGAAAAAGCTCAAATTGGTAATAAAATAGGTCATTGTACCGGTATGATTTATGATATAGCACTGAGGAAAGTGAATAAAGTAAATGATACCTGTTTACAGCAAGACAAATGGAAAAAATAGATTAGAAAATTATAAAAAATAACAAAAACATCCTACAGCCAATAAATAAAAGGAATCTACGTTAACATCGCTCTTTTAGCGTGGAAAGTATTGCGATAAATCTCTTACATGTAAACTAAAAAGTCCTCATTTAACCGTACCGTTTATAGGGCATACTTTACCGCAAAAGCACTTTCGGTATCGCTCATCGTGTCGTAGAATACAATAATAATTTTGCTATAATAATTTGCGTTAAAATTACAAACCGGATTCCATAAATGATACTTTCGCAACCTCATCCTACGGCACACCACTCAAATTTTTCTTTGCTGATTGTTTCCGATCATATCGATCAATTATTGCCGAATCTGACACACTACTTTAGTCCGATCTATATAGCCTCCGACAGTGAAGACGCTTTATCTCTTTTTGAAAAAAATGAGATTGATCTTGTTTTTGTCGACACGGACGTAGAAGGGCTCAACTGGTTGCATCTTGTTCAGCGGTTACGCCAAAACGCCTGCGACATTGCTCTGGTGCCGATGCTTAATGATCCGGAATGTTTAACGACGCTCATGTCTATCGGTATCAGTCAATGTTTAATTAAACCGATTACGCCCTCAAAACTTCAGTACGTTATTGACGATATGATCGTTCAATTACACCGAAAAAAAGAGGAAAAAGAGTTATTTAAGCTCAACGGACACCACAAAAAGCATGATTTGGAAACCCTCTCCGCCATGCAAATTATCGAGAAGATCCCCTTTCCTATCTTTGCCTTTCAAAACGATACGATTCTTTTTGCCAGTGCCAATTTATATTCACTTTTTATCGCTAAAAAAATCGATATAACCGACGGCATTACTTTGAACGATATCGAATCCCTTTTTGAAAAGATGACGGATCAGCACCGTTTTTCGGCTCTAAAGCAAGGTAAAAGTTTAGACATTCATTATTACTATGCCGATGCATCGTTAAAAAAAGTATTTGTTGCGACGAAAGTGACGCTCACTTCTATTGTAAACGCTCAAGTATATTCCATTATTTTTTTACAAGACATCGCACCGCATTTAATGCAAATCAAAATGATGTCCTATCAAAATAACAAGGTTGAAAATTATAAAAACCTTATCGAAGAACTCTTGGCTAGGCGCGTATTTAAAGAGAGTTCTCAGTCCATCACGAAAACGGTTCAAGCCGTTTTTCAAAACAATAGTCTCGATCAAATGCTGAATATGCAAGAACTCCGAATCCTCAGAAAAAGCACTTCTTTTAAAATCAGTGCCGAAGAGTATATTGCCAATTTAGACGAATCTTCGTACGACGATGTTTCCGAACTCATGGCCATAACCGCAGAACTTCATTCGGAAATAGAATTTTTCTCGTATGAACCGACGCAAGAAGCGGCACTCAAAGTAGCACAACTCTTTGAAACGCATGGAAAAATCATCAAGTCGTTGATTGAATTTGTGGACTTAGGCAACGCCGTTTGTTCTTTGCAAGACTATATTACCGGACTTAGTGAAGATGACATCCAAAACAATGCCGCAAAAATAGAGTCTCTTTTTAGCAACCTCTTAGAAGACCTCATCCAATGGCGCATTAATATTTTTGAGACCAAAGTCGCGATCGACATCCATTACCTCGACAGCTCGATTTTCAGCAGTATTTTGCAACTCCAACTCAATATATCCGACGAGCCTACGCCAAGCGACGATTTTGAGTTATTTTAGTCGGAAAAACCGAAGTAAAGCAGAATGTTTTATGTGATCAAAATTTTCACGGCTAACGTTTTCAAAACCCCTACGTGTTCCGCTTAAAACCTCACGGAATAGTTCTTGTATAAGTCTTTTGATCACACAAAAAGGAAATATCATGTCGATAGTAGCGTATATCAAAGAAAACGATCTCGCGTGGCAGCCCTCTTTTAGCGGCGAACTCGGACAAGGTCTTGTCGGATACCGAGGTGCTTTAATTATCGAAGCAGGAAAGCAACTCTCCGCCGATAGAATTTTGCCTCCCAAAATCCAAGCCAAACAAGTTTTGGTCGTAGCCGACGATGCGAACATCAAATTTTTTGCATGCGAACTCGAGAGTATTTTGCATTTTGAGCCATTTTTTGAAAAATACAAAGCGTTCTTTACGCCTGAAACCTTGGTCGTGCTTTTTGTGACCGACCTCGATAAAAACGGAACGTTTACCTATGAAGGCATCACTTTCAACGCCTATTCGTTGGCGGAGAGTTCGGTTTGGAACGAACTTTTAGACCTCTCCAATTTGGAAAAAAACGAACTCAAAAAGATGGACAACGCCGAGAAGATCGAAGCACTTTACGAAGCTCTTTTAAGCTCTGATTGCACTGCTTCGGCGATGAGTTTTGAAGAGGTACTCAGCCACAAAGGTGAAAGTTCCAAAAAAATCATGGGCGCGGTTTAAACATCCGACCTTTTTTCATGCTACACTTTTACATGTAAACAAAAGGCGTAGCATGAAAATCAAAAAACTCTGTTCTCTGAAAAAAGACGACGTGAAAGCGTACACCAAAAAGATCGTCAAGATCGTTTCAAAACCCAAGTTTATCTGCGAAAAATGTGCCCGCGTAGCCAAAGATGAAAAGCATTTGTGCCATGCACTGCTCTTTAAAAAGCTCTAACGCACCAACCGCACGGCACCCACAAAGCCCTTGGTGTGCGCATCAACGCCGCCGTTTAACAGATCGATCGTGTAAAAGAGTGCCGGTATGAGCGCATCGCCTTCAAGGTAGACCGAAGCCGTGAGGTAGTTCGCGCCCTCGCCCGTCGTATCGCGCACCTTACCGAAAATTTTGGTGTTGATGACCGGTTCTTGACAGCGAGCATCGACCAGTGTGAGCAGTTCATCGACCGTCGGCAAACGCCACCCTCCTCCAAGCAAACGCACGTTTTCATCAACTTCCGCACGTCGCATCAGCGCGACGTCACCCACGCAACCTTTGGTTTTCTGCCACGTTTGCCCAAGGGCACAACGCCTCCAGATCAACCCTGTTTTCGTGTCGCGCACCTCTGCGTCCTTGGCGATTAGATTCGGTGTGTTAAACGAACAGGCGGCCAAAGCGTTTAGTGCGATCATGGCGGTGAGCAAAAGCTGTTTCATGGATAAACCATCTTTTTGCTCACGCCGCCGTCCACCACAAAATCACTGCCGATGATAATGACGATTTGCATGTATGCTCCTTTTGACATGTAAAACCATAACACACCCGTGCTTTGACTTTTACATGTAAAGCACTCTTTAGCAACGCTAAAGTACAATAAACCCTATTTTACGTCAAAAGGTTTACGATGAAACAAGCACTGGTACTTCTGAATATGGGAGGTCCGAACAATCTCGATGAAGTGAAACTCTTTTTATCCAACATGTTCAACGATGCCAACATTATCACCGTGAAAAGTGCTCTTTTGCGTCGTTTGATCGCATTTATGATTACAACCTCACGCACCAAAACCGCGCAAGCCAACTACGCCAAACTGGGTGGAAAATCGCCTTTGGTCGGCTACACCAAACAACTCGTTGCAAAACTGCAAAACGCGCTTCCTTCTTTACATGTAACCTTTGCGATGCGCTATACGCCGCCTTTTTGCGACGAAGCGATCCGCGAGCTTCAAGCACAAGAAGTTGAAGAAGTCATCTTGTTGCCGCTGTATCCGCACTACTCGAGCACGACGACTAAGTCTTCGGTGGAAGATTTTATGAAAACAGCAAAAGCGTTGGGGTTGGATGCCAAAATACGCGTCATTGATCGCTTTTATACCAATGAAAGCTACAACCGTCTTTTGCTCAAAAAGATCAAAGAAGCACTCGCGCATAACGATCCAAGCCGCATGGAGTTGATCTTCTCAGCGCACTCTTTGCCGCAAAAAATCGTCGCAAACGGCGATCCGTATGAAAAAGAGGTCATCTTACATGTCAAAGCGATGGAAAAACTTTTGGAAGCAGAAAATCTTCATTTTAACGCCGTTCATCTAGCCTATCAGTCTAAACTAGGACCCGTTAAATGGCTAGAGCCTTCCTTGGAGGAAAAACTTAAAACACTGGAAAACAAAAACGCGCTTATCGTGCCGATCTCCTTTACGATCGACAATTCGGAGACGGAGTTTGAACTGAGCCTAGAGTATGCGCATCTTGCGCATGAGTTGGGATTTGAGCGCTACCTTGTCGCACAATGCCCCAACGACGATGACGCGTTTGTCGAAGCAATCAGTAGTTGGGTACCAGATCGCTTGAAGGGGTAAGATAGCCGTTTTCGACAAGCTTTTCGACCACTTCTTTAAAAACGGGAACCGCACTTTGCGCCGCGAAATACGCTTGTTTTTTCTTCGCTTCACGCACAACGACCCCTATCGTGTAGCGGTTTTTTTTGTCGTTGGCAAAGCCGAAAAACGAGCCGTTATAACTTCGAACGTATTCTCCGTCTTCGGCAATATGCGCGGTACCGGTTTTACCGCCGATTTCAAGACCTTCAATTTTAGCTTTTGTTGCGGTTCCTTGTTGAACAACTTTAATCAAAATTTTTTGAATACGTTTCGCAATAGCCGGCGTGATAATTTGAGGATCAGGTACTTTTTCAGGAAATAATTCTTGACCTGAGGGTGAAACCAATTTTTTAACGAGTTTTGGGGTTAAAATACGCCCATTGTTATTAAAGACGTTGTAAGCTTTAAGAAGTTGTATGAACGTTGCATTCATACCGTATCCATACCCAACGGTTGCCTTGTAAATCGGAGAATTAAAACGATTCATGGCGGGAATTATGCCGGGGTTTTCAAACGGCAAATCAACACCGCTCCTAACCGAAATACCAAAATCTTTCAAGCCTTGATAAAACTCGACAGCATCAAGTTTTTGCGCAATCTGCGCTATTCCGATATTGCTTGAAAAAACGATAATATCTTCAACACTAAACTTATCCGCCTTATGGTCATCCTTAATCACTTTGGTACCCAGTTTGTACGAACCGCCGTAAACATTCACAATGTCATAAGGGTTCACTTTATTGGCGCGAAGCAATAGCGCTAAGGTGATCGGTTTCATAACCGAACCGGGCTCGTAAATATACTCGATCGCCGATACGTTTAGCGAACCGTAATCTTTTTTCTCGATCAAATCGGGATTAAAACGATTACTCGACGCTAAGGCGACAAATTCGGCCGTATCACTGTTTAAGATACCGACGATAATCTCTTTGGCTTCTAAGTTTTTTTGATATTGATCCAAAACGCTTTCGATAATTTTTTGCATTTTTAACGAAATCGTCAAATGCACGTCGTAACCATCAAAGCGACGCGAAGAGACGCTATTGCCGTCTAAAATAACCGTATTGGCGATGTCGCGATAACCGTAGACTAACGAGTCTTGCACCGAAGAGAGCTTGTCTTCGTAATAACGCTCGATGCCTTTGACGCCAGTCGTTTTCGTGATGTTTTTTTGCTCGACTTTGCGGACGTAACCGACGATCGGCGTTAACGAATCTACCGCGGGATACAATCTATCCTCGCCGCTTTCGATCACGCTCAGTCCGTGTAAAAACGCCACGCCCGTTTTAGGGTCTTCGTAGCTTTTAAAAACACCGAGTTTGTAAAGTTTTCGAGAAAGCTCTTGTAAATATTTGGCCGTTTTAGAGTCGATGCGATACGACAATACCGTACTACCCGAATTGGAACTTAGTGCCGCGGTCACCGCTTTTGGGTCGTCTCCGCTGTAAAGCGAGTACAAACGTACGAAAAGGTCTAATTTTTTAGGGTCGATATTGCGCGTGTCGACGATGGCTTTGTAAAGTTGTTGGCTCGTCGCGATTTTAAAACCGTCCGCGCTGATGATGTTACCGCGCAACGCATGATTGACTTCGCTGTGCTCCAAACGAGGCAAGCGTCGCTCAATCGTAGCCCAATAAAAGAGGGTTCCCAAAAAGATCATAAATCCTAAAAGAACGACGACGAATAAGAAGAGAATTTTAATTTTTTTGGTATCTGAGGGTTCCATGCAAAGGCAAAAAGTTAAATTTGAGTTTTAGAGATCTCTTTATAAGCACTAAGGGCTTTATTACGAATCTCTAGCATTAGTTTCATACTTGTTTCGGCTTTATTGATCGCAATAGCGGCTTGATGCAAATCTTTGACTTCGCCGGTTGCGATATCTGCCATAGCGCGATCGCCTTTGACTTGCGAGTCGTTAATTTCGGCAATAGATTGTTCTAAAATCTTTGAAAAATCATCGCCGCTTTTAACATCACTTTTTTCGCCGGTGGAAAGCAAGGTATTGAGTGATGAAAGTTTATCAATGCTACTAGGCATTTAGCTTATCCTTTTAAAAGATCTATCGCGTTTTGCGCGATGGATTTAGCACTTTGAAACGCCGAAACGTTCGCTTGATACGCACGGGTCGCTTCGATGAGATTGGACATCTCGATCACGGGATTGATATTCGGATACGCCACGTATCCCTCTTCGTTGGCGTCCGGATGCGTCGGATCGTACTTGTAGCGGAATTCGCTCTCGTCGCGCACCACCTTATCCACGGCAACACTCATTATAGCAGGATCGGCATTCTCTTGCAAGAAGGGATCGTCCAAAGGATTTTCATAGCTTAAGAGGTTGTTTTGGCTAGCAAGTTTTTTATTGAGCGTTTTATTGAAATCCGTCGCTTTAAAGACGACGTCGCGGCGTTGGTAAGGACCGCCTTCGCTGGTACGCGTCGTATTGGCGTTGGCGATATTGGAGCTAATCACTTCCATACGGAAGCGTTGCGCGGAAAGTCCGTAACTGCTAATATCGAAACTGCTCAAATATGCCATAGCTTAATCCTTATAGTTTAGACGAATAGTCGATGACGCTTTTAAAAATAGCACCGTTTTTTTGCAACGCCGACGTGAGCGCATTAAACATCATTGCATTTTTACCGAGCTCGGAAGTCTCGACGTCTAAATCGACGGTATTGCCGTCGTTGCGCGCCGTATGTCCGTCTCTGAGGTAAATCGTAGCCTTGGAAGCGTCAAAACTTTTATCGCCGCTTAAATGCGACGTGTCGGTTTGCGCCATTTCCAACGTGGAATTACCCGCATCACTCTCACCGTAAATCTCTTTGGTTTTTGCGATCAATGCCGTTTCAAAATCAACGTCTCTCGATTTGTAAAAAGGGGTATCGATATTCGCGATATTACTTGAAATCAAATCTTGACGTAAAGCTCTTGCGTTCAAGCCCTCAACCATCAAAGCGTTTGATTTACTGATCTCAAATCCCATCTGTAACCCTTTCGTGAATCTTGTTTTATGAAAGCAATTTTTATTCCAAAATATGCTTCAACCAAGCTTTAATCTATTTTGTGTAGAATAGATCAAAATCTAATTATACACAAAGAAAGCATGCAAACCGATAAAATTCTTTTTTCACTCTGTGCTTTTGCACTCTTTGTAGGGATGGTCTTTTCACTCTCTCTGCCGGTGTTTACGACACTTTTTTTCGACTACTCCGAGTACCATTTTTTCGTTCGCCAATTTGCCGTAGGCATGTTGTGTATTTTTATCATGTGGTCGCTTTCGCAACTCGATCCCGATAAATTCTTAATGCATATCGGCTTTACGATTTTTTTAAGTTGCCTCTTGTTGATGGGGGTTATGCACTACCTTCCCGAATCGCTTGTAACCTCTGCGGGCGGTGCAAAACGGTGGATTCGTCTTCCGGGATTTTCGCTCGCTCCGGTTGAGTTTTTCAAAATCGGTTTCGTCTATTTTCTAGCGTGGAGTTTTGCGCGAAAACTGAATAACGATAAAAAAAGCCTCAAAGAAGAGATGCTACTCATTTTGCCGTATATCGCTATGTTTATTTTGGTTATTTATCTGATCGCCGTGATGCAAAACGACTTAGGTCAAGTCGTCGTTCTTGCGTTGACGTTTGCCGTCATGGCATTTTTTGCCGGAACGAGTGCGCAACTTTTTATGCTTGCGATTTTAGGTTCTATTTTCGTCTTTTTAGTCGCTATTTTTAGCTCGACGCACCGTATTTTAAGGATCAAAACATGGTGGGCGACGATTCAAAATATGGTCCTTTCAATGTTCCCCGAGAATATCGCATCCGTTCTACGCGTCGAAGATGCTCCCGAACCCTACCAAATCTCCCACTCGCTCAATGCCATCAAACACGGCGGTATTTTCGGCGAAGGCATCGGGAACGGACTTTTTAAACTCGGCTATCTC
>Ga0114938_1001765_pt1 | contig 14364 bp, 8 predicted proteins | sample AshMeaBigSpring_FD_88675 | JGI IMG/M metagenome (GOLD analysis project Ga0114938, IMG submission 88675) | Groundwater microbial communities from Big Spring, Nevada to study Microbial Dark Matter (Phase II) - Ash Meadows Big Spring | ecosystem: Environmental > Aquatic > Deep subsurface >...
AAAGACTTGTTGGTAAACAAAGACACAGGCATTGTACCGCCTCCTATAGCAAAAGCAAATGGCGTTATGTTAAGACATTATGATTCTTCATACAAACTACGTCAATCTTTTAATGGCGGAACGCTTGTGGGAGCGTATGGATACTTTACCACTTTCTATTATGAGAAGGATAAAAAAAATGTTGCAATAGAAGTTAATACCAATGGAGACTGGATATCTATTGATGAAACCATCGTAGAAAATGGAAAAGAAGTGTCTATAAGCTTACCTTCAACGATAGTTGACGAACTTCCTGCTTTAGCTGTAAAATACTTAGAGCAAAACTATAAGGATAAAGCTATTTGTTATCTTAGACATAATCAATACGGCTATAAAGGATATATGGTATATGTAGACAATAGGTATCAGATATCTTTTAATGAGGATGGTAGTTATAAGACAATGGTAGAAATTTGGTAATAAGCTTATTATAGTTTAAATATGCGATAAAGGATAATAATAAAAAAGCATATCCCTTTATTTATAAACCCTACAATGAAATTTACTAGAATTTGTACTCGAAAAATAGCATCAAATAAAATAAAGGAATGTGGGCTATACCTTTATTTCTGAAAACAAAGGTATAGTACAAGAATAAAATGCCAAGGCTGAAATGAATTTTATCGGAAATCTTTCTGCTAGTACATATGAAGAGAGTCTATCCAAATAAATGAATAGACTCTCTTCATATGTGATGCGATTACATCAGCTTATATCAGATTACATCAGCATATATCTGATGATATTTTGATTACTTCAGAACGAAGTATAGTATCGCTTTTATTTGTCGGTTCCTTTATACAAAGGATCAAGACCGATAGTACCAACAAGCTCTTCAAGATAAGCAGCGCTCTTCGTTTTAGCAAGGTTTTGTTCCACTTTTGCAATACGATCGGCAATCTGCATCTCCTTGATAAGACTTGCATTTTTAGGATCTTTATTGAAAGCGATCAAAGCAGCAAGCTGTTTCTCCAAGAAGCTCACTTCACGCTCTTGTTTAGCTACCAGACGTTTCTTGTACCATTCACTCTCGATGACATATTCACGGGTAAACAGCGCACGTAACTCCGGATGACTGATATCCATTCCTTTGTACTGTCCGTAAGCCATGATGTGCAACAAGACTTGCAATGGAGGAATAGCTGCGTCGATACTACCATCTTCGAAATAACTCAATGCAACTTTACGTTGAGCTTCAACGATGTTATTGATACCATCAACATAATCGTCCATTCCTTGCAACTCAGGTTTCAGCATTGTTTCTGTAAACACAGCCAATGGCTCGTAGAACAAGCGGTTGGTGCAACGGAACGCAAAGTTCTGAGTGATACGGTAACCCAAACGGCTAGCCAATACCTTCTGACCGTTGTATTCGAAATCTTCCAATTTCTCCAAACAGCCATTCTCGATCAGTTTCTTCGGATCTCTGTCCTCAGGAACCAAGCGCGACCATATTTCAGGAATCAAGATACTGATATCATGATCGAAACGATGTTCGTTACCGATGTATCCTGCAGCAGAGCTAAATCCTTGATATTCGGTCAGAATATAAGAAAGCAATGCATTGTTCAGATCGGAAGTAGCCGTCAGCATGTTGAACGGACCCTTCGTCAAAGCACCTTCCGATCCGGCACCTGTAGTAGATGGCGATTTACCGGTAAGACTACAGATGAAGTCCATGAACAGTTCAGGCAACTCTTGGTAATGGATTGGATTATAAACAGCCAATGTACGGATACCAGCTTTGCGATCTGCCGGGTTATTTCTACGACCGGGCAACACAGCATTTACCGGATAATATACTGGTTCGTCTACTTTGATGCCACGATGAAGTCTCACACCGGTATCAGCCAAATAGTTTTCGAACGTCTGTCCTTTGCTCTTGTTTTTCTCCAGATAACGTGGGTTAGCTGTCGGTTCTCCGTTCACGATACGAGTATGAGAAGGAGTGACAAAGTATACCGATTCGTCGTCAGAGTTAACGATAGAGGTGATGAAATCTTTCACCGGCTGAGTATATTGTTCGAAATGGATTGCATCTTCGTACAACTCAATCGCATCCTTTTTGGTCAACGGCTCATAGTTGGTGATAAAGGTGTTGCTGCTCACAAGGTCGCGTTCAGCCTCTTTATCGTAACCACGATTCACCGCTTCATCAGGACGTTGGAAGAAATAACTTTCGCAATTGGTAGTTATCTTCACGCTCTTATTAGTATATTCAGGGTTCAACTTTGGCAACAGACTAGCCGGCAAAGTGATCGATGCAGTAATATCATCTTCCATCTGTATCTTGCGTGCAGGAATAAAGTCGCTGCGGAGTTTGTGCAACAACCAGTTACCTTCGGGAGTAAAGCCGATACGTACATTGCTCGAAATTACAGGAGCATTGTTGTAGCGCAAAGCATGACCTTCGCGACCGTTCACATACTCAACGCTGAACTTATCTTTCCAAGAAGTATTCTTCTCATCGGTACGATAAAGTCGTTTGATGTAAAGCACCATGGTGCGGATATGGAACGGAATATCACGTAAGAACTGGTTGTACTCGTCGCTGTATTGCTCGTTCGGAGTGAGCAGTTTCACTGCACTACCCAATGTACGGCGAGGACTCAAGAACGGACGTGAAGGACCCGCATCCGGACGTATGTGCTTCCAGCGTTTCGAGTAGTCCATATTGATGATGATATCAGCTTGTTTCGAATCCTCTTCGAGGTTGTTGATATAGAACGAACCATATTTGATTGCATTCTGCATCGATTTCGAAATTTCCGATTTACCACCACCCGATACTGTACTTGGTTTGTGGCAGAATACCCCTTCAGGAGCAGTCACCACGATACGCCACAAGTCTTGGTTAGAGTGCTTGGTCAGATTGAACTTATGACCCGATGGGTGCATATAAGTCTTATGAGGAGAAAGCTTCAATTCATGTTGCTCTCCGTTATGTTTCCAAGTGATATTGTTTGTTGCAATGTTGAAGTTAGCTTGTTCCTGTACATAGATAATATTAGGATAGCGCTTATCAACAGCGTAGCCTTCCGGACGGATCTCGATGCTGTCGCCCAAAAGTTTCACGACATTGTCGAATGTATGGTTATTGTTGAAGCGAGACATGAAGATATCGCCATAAACCTGATCCATCATATTGCTACAAGGGAAGGCAATCGCACCACCGGCATGTTCTTCTTCTACTAATCCGTAAAGGTTGGCTGCATAGCTGATCTGAGTCTTGATCTCTTTCTTTGAATATCCGTAGTAGTTATCGGCAATCAAAGTGATCACCACTCCGCGGCTATCGCGACAAGTCAGTTTGAATGCACCCCCTTCGTTGTACAGTTCATCTTCCGATTTATAGCACATTCCCTCTTTGCGTTGACGCTCAGTAGCATCTTCCCATTTAGGCAATCCTACATCCACTTTGCGCAATTTCGCCAATTGAGGAGCCATGATGATACAGCCTGTGTGTCCACTCCAATGCTCCACATCCAATGCAGCATCGTTGACAGCCAGACCCGGGTCACCGGCATTTCCGAAGATATGCTCTACGAAATCGAGGTTACTTACCAAGCTGCCCGGTGCAAAGAAACGGATCTCCATGGTTTTTTCGGGAGTTACCCCTTTTACTTCCGGACAAACGATCGGGCGAAGAAGCAACGATACCATCACTTTCGCCTTGTTTTTCTGATTGGCAGTGAAAGGCAATGTCTTCAACTCATCAGTCGACTCGAGTGCCGCCTTCAACATAATAGCAAATGTGCGGCGTGGCACCTCTTTTTTATCAGTCGGCACGGGAAGTCCGCCATCTACAATGTGGAATGTACCTTTTGTAGTACGTTTATCTTTCGATGGGTTATTAAGAATACCCTGTTTTAGACGATAGGAACTTACCAATTCATTTTTAAAAGTATTTCCATCTGGGGGTAAACTCAACTCACGCGCTAAACCAGGTTGATTCAGCGTAAAAGTATCGTTGGGGATACGAGGAATCTCTACGTCAAGACCTTCGAGATAACTCTCGATAAAGTTCTGAATACGTTGATCGGCTGGCGACAAGCGATCGGATAAGATCCTTGTCTTCTCGCGAAAACTCTTCAAAAGGTCTTCGGTCAGTGATATGAAACGGTCGTTAGACAATTGCATTTTTCGATCATCATTACCTGCATAGAGCGGCTGCCCCATTGCGGCAAGCTGCATATTGAGATACTGAATGATATCCCTCTGGTTGTTTCTGGTTACATTGTCCATATGTTGGTAATTTAACTATTAAATTGACTGCAAAAATAATAAATTACTAGTAAAATGGCACTATGTTCTGCAAAAAAATAACTTGGGATACATTAAAACATTTTTATTAAGTCATTTTATTTTCGAAATTGTTGCTTTAAAATGATCTTATAAGTACCCTTTTTTCATCAGATTTATCCATTCTCGTTTAATATATACGGCTGGTATTTAGGAAAATGAAACAGTTTTTAAAATTTCGGATGACGTACAACGTCTTACGACTTTCCCACTGACATGTGATGAAAAATTTGCTTCCAAAATCTGGTGTTATTTCATCCATTTTTATTCAAGAATTTCGTTTTTGTATTTTCAAAAGAGTAGTTTGGAACGTGATTACTGCTTGCAAAAGTATAATATAGCTATTCCGTCAAAAGGGCAAAGTCAGTTGTGGGTTTTTCGGTGGGTAAAATGTTCCAATAATAATAAATGGGTTGGTACCTACATTTGGTATCAACATTTGGTATCTACATTATGAAGTTTCTTAGTTGTTCCAAGTCTCCGCCAAACAATGCTCAATAGCTTATAAGCAATTTAATGAATCATGATCTGTTCCTTGAGTTTTTTATTCAGTTCCTCTCTGATTGTCGTTATTCGGTGCAACTTCTCTTTATTGGTGATCTTCATTTCCTCTTGTTTGCTTTTAGTTGCAACGTGATACCACCCGTACATCTGACTCCTCAGTTCAAAGATCAACTCTTTAATCTCTTTATCGATGAATAGCCCGTGTCCATGAGTATAAAACAGGTCGTTCAGCTCCTTCATAAAAAAAGTCGCCTGCTTGGGACGGAAGTAGTAAATCTTGTTTCCCTCTTCGTCCAACTCTCCGCGACGCAAAATATTATCGTCATGGTCCGATTCCGAAATATAACGCAGGATGCTCCAGACCGCTTTGGCAGCATTTACTTTCGATTCGTATTGAGCGTTTCGTTGCAGATACTTCCCTTCTTCCTGCTTTTGTTTACGCCAGTAAAAGTGTCCCCATACCACTGCAACAATTGCTGCAAAAACAACCGATAGCGGTTCGGCAAATACTTTCAGCCACTCTTGCATGGAGTTACTTGCTATTTCTCCCAGTCCGATAGTCATTAACGTATTCATAATCTTAGCATATATAGTTTATTCTTATTACTTTTATTTCATTGTTCCTCAGCTTCACAACTTCACGGTTCCAATCGCTTCACGGTTTCACTGCTTTATTACTTCACAGCTTCAATCGCTTTACTGTTTCCTATTTTTTGATCTACCATTGCTTTCCTTCGTTTTGATCTACCATTGCCTGTAAACTCTCCACGAGTTGGGAGTAGATATCACTGACCAAACAGACGATTCGCTTGGTGATCATCGGTTCGTCTTTCCTTTTGTTTATTTCCTTTTCTATCCACGGCTCATAAGGAATCTCATTATGAATTAGCTTTCTTCGTAGCTCGCCAAGGTTACAGTTGTTACCCTTCTTACCATTCGACTGATTTGCCACTTGCTTGCTGTCATTCTCAGGGCTCACCGATTCCTTTTCCCTATTTTCGTAGCATAGATATCCTTTATCGTTTCCCTCTGAGCAAGAATTCGGCTTTTCTTCGAACGGTCTTACGTCATTTTTATTTCCATCTTTATCTCTATTTTGATCTCTATTTTGATCTGCTACTTTTATTTCATTTTCCATCTCCTCTTCTTCCAACAATAACTCCGGATCGATGTTAATCCCCAATTTCTGAGCAGCAATCAAACAGTTAGTATGATTGTAATATTGGTCCTTTGTCTTTGTTATTTCGTCAGCATAATGGTCGATCAATAGCTTTTCAAAGTCGTAGATCAGTTTCAGTAACTTATCCCGTTCCATGTCGTATATTTCGATCTCTTCCGATAAATTGCTGTCTTTAAACTTTTCTCCCTTCTGTTGAGTGCAGCCACTTCTCATCGCTCCCAGTCGAATTTCCGCACCTTCGGGGTAATACTTGAGTAAGTTTTCCAAGCGACGATCTTTCAGGAAGCGACGGAACTCTCCGTATCGTTTGATAGGCAATACAGCCGTTACTTTTCTGCCGTAAATCGTTTCACACATCTCATATTCTCGGTCGAGCATGTTGTGTTGCTGATCGAAGCCCAGTCGTCCCAGTTCGGTGATTTCATCTCCCGGCCTTGTTGGGTCACCTTTCAACGATGCAGGTAGCAGATCGTTCACCATGAGGAAGAGAGCTCGGTCGTTGTTTTGTTGCCTTAAAATTTCTGCTTCGTTCTCTTTGATCCTCTTGGCTAGATTTTTCATCTCATTCTCTTTCTCGTGCAGTACTTTTTTGTCTGTCGGCGTCATTCTAACGTTTTTCTTGGATTGCTTCGAGAAGAATTCACTGATCTTTTCTTTGATTTCATCCCTGAGTACTGCATCCTTGTAACCTAACTCTTTGGCATTGTAATATCGTGGCAGACTGTACATCGGTTGTTTCACGTTGTTGCAATAAGCCATCAGACAGCCGGCTACATTGCTCCCCGATTTGATGTCAATCCCCAGTTCAGTACTATGTTGCTTTATTGCTCGAACAATGCTTTCCTCAAATAACCCCGTGGGCAAGTACACCGCTTCCTCCGAATAGATCTTCTCGGTTGCCGGTTTGGTCTTTCTGTCCAACTTTAAGATATATTCATATTGACTTGCAATCTCTTCTGCTTCTCTTCGGAGAGAAACGGTTGTTTTCCTATCCCGATTGGTACTTCTTTTAAGAATTTCGGTGTCGATCCAATCTATTTTCTGCTCATAATAGGCTTTATATAGATCGGTTAACGATGAACACGACGAGTATTTACGTGTGACGATCTTTCCTAAGAACGGGTGTTTCCAGCGGTTATCTTTCTCCTTCAAGATCTCTAAAAAGGGTTTAAGCTCATCTTTGTAACTTGGGAAATATGCGAGCATCTTTTGCAGGATGTCGAATTCCAGATTATTGATTTTCTTCTTAGCATCACTGTTCTGCGCTGTTTGAGGAGGAGTGAGGAAAACAAGATCCCGTGCCAGCTCTTGTGCCAGTTCGCCAATACGTATTTGTTTATTCTTGAGGCTGATGGTTTTTATCTCTTCTGAATGACCGTGCCCCCTTTCAGTGCATTTCTCTTTGAAAGAGGTTAGTCGTTTGAGCTTTCGTTCTGCGTCCTTTTTCATTGAGACAAACTTATCCTTTACCATCCATTTATGGGAAGGGACTTGGTAGTTGAGCAGATATTCTCTGCAAGCGTCGGGTAGCCAACTGACTTTTAATCCGTATTGATCTAAGAGTTTTTGCAGTTGATTGCTCCTCTGACTGATTTTAGCCAGTTCCCTGTCATCGTGTCTCTTGCTTTTTTTGATGGATTGATTCTCATTCACAGGTTCAATCTTTCCGCTTTGCAAGTCATTGATAAACCTCCTGAATCGATCTAAATAATCCCGAATAAATTGGTGAGTGGGAGTGTCAATCCATCCTTTCTTATGCAGGAAGTTGTAGAAGAAGAGTGCGCTTAATTCGTGTGTGGAGAGGATTGCATCCGGACAATTCTCGTTTTTGCAATTCCCATTCTTGCAATTCCCGTTTTTATAATTCCCATCCGATTTGGGTATGGTATAATGTGGATGAATATCTTTTAGCACCAGACCGATACGGTTGCCAACTATTCTGTAGGCAGGTGCGTAAAACTCAACCTCTTCGTTTCCCTCATAAAACTGGTATGCCTCTTCTTTTTGATAAAAAGGAAGCTTGCCAAATACATGCATATTTTTCAGTAAGCTATGCGTGCGTTGGGTGCCATTTAGTATTTTTGTGTGAGGCTCCTGATCATGCTTACGCCCCAGGAATAGTTGGAAGGTGATCTGGTCCAACGTTCCCGACAGTCCCAGCCGACTCATCTCTTCGAAATATCGCAAAGCGAAGTAAGGAAAACGATCTTCCGAACGCTTCATGATTGGTTCCGGCACTTCATCGCTATCTTCCTCCTTTTCTGTATCAGTAGCGACGAACTTTTCTTTATCATCCTGACTGAGTACCTGATAGAGCTGTCGGGGGCAGCGATTCAGCTCATTAAGCATATCCATGGCAATGTTACTGCTCTCTAATTTAGGATTAGGTACCAGACAATGGAATTGGGTGAATGCTTCTAGGGTAGCCGATTTGTATTTTTCAGAAGTTCTGTTTCTATCTTTAAATCCTCTGATCCTTGATAATAATAGGTACCCGTTCTTCTTATCTAGAAATAGACAGATGAAATAGTAGATACCGATCTCTGTCAACTCATCGAGATCTTGCAGTTCATCGACTTCTGTTAGTTTATCGAAACCTGTTAGTTTATCTACTTTTGCCAGTTTATCAGTTCCTGTCTGTCCGTTGACTTGCGGCTGTCTGTTCACCTTTTTTTGTCCGTTGAACTTTGTTAGTCCGACGGTCTCTGTCTGTTTTTGGGTCTCTATCAGCTTGTAATGCGGATCCTTAAATAAATGCTGTATGTCTTTATCCTCGTAGTTCATCCTTCTTTGAGCTTCTTTGATGCCGCTTTGGTACATTTTTTGAAAATCCGGTAATAATGTACTTTTTTTTGGATGCTTGTAGTGGGACGTTTCGTTTCTTAAATTATTGAGAACTATTAGAAATTGGCTTAATCTTTCCAAACATATGTGACTCTCAGAAGTTGCTTTCTCGGATGCCTTTTCTGAGTTGCTTGAAACTGTGTTTTTATCTGACAAATAAGGCCTTTCTTTTACTTTTTTGTTCCAATTTCCATCATTGCTTCTTCCTACAACTCTTTCATCTCTTTTTTCTCTTTCAGCATTGTCATAGTATGCTAAAAAAGGGAAATGTAAAAGGAGTAGTCTTATCACCTTAGTTAGTTCATCGGGATTTTTTTTACTATTAGCCTTTACTTTTGAGCTAAACTGATAGAGATTGCTTTCTATTAAATTTAATTCTTCTTTATATACGCACTTGTAGATGTAATGTATGATTAGATAGGCATTGTGTCTGCCCATATTGATGAAATGACTGAAGTAATAAGGATCATTTTGAAGGTCTTTATACGCAGAAGTAGACGTTTTATTTGGTGTTTCCATATTGCTATAATTTTTACCAAAACTATAAAATCTAATCCGAATAAGCAAAAATGAGCTCCTTTTTTTGATTTTTATTTTCAAAAAAAGGGCTCAATTGCCTTTCCCATAGGGGATACAGAACATACTGTTGTTTTCACCTTTCAAATATAAGGCATTTACAACGCGATCATTGTGGAGAATCTATATTCGAACGTTGTTTTCACCTTTCAAATATAAGGCATTTACAACAGGATATACTAAAATGAATTTTAACATAGAGTTGTTTTCACCTTTCAAATATAAGGCATTTACAACTAAAGTCTATAGATACCGAGATACTTACCCGTTGTTTTCACCTTTCAAATATAAGGCATTTACAACAGCTATGAAGCTTCTAACCACAGTAACTCCGTTGTTTTCACCTTTCAAATATAAGGCATTTACAACGTGGCACAGCTTCATCACTTATTAACTCTTATGTTGTTTTTACCTTTTAAATATGTGGTTCTCGACGAATCGTACTTGCTTAATTTCATTAATAATTTATTCGAATCAATAAGCAATCAATCTTCTTTCATCAGTTTGATCATCAAAGTTAATGTTTAAATTGCAATGAAAGTAATTATTTATTTCTTTTTTTAATTGAAATGCGTGGTATACTTTTAAGTGAGAATATACACAATCGTGAAAATACAATTGTTGGCACCATTTAATTGCTTGCTATAATCAACTATTGCTTATCTCCAATTGCTTATCTCCAATTGCTTATTTTCGATTGAATTTTCTATTTAAATCTCATTTAGAATAATTATTTAAGACCGATCTGGAGATTCAAATTAAAGAAATACTCGTTGTTCGAATTTTGATATATATGTCCACTAGTATAATCGTTTCCAATAGGCGTTTCAAATCTAGTGTGCTGAAATAAATAATCTCCCAATATTTTACCGTCATTGAGATGAAAACGAACTTCCTCTCCATTATCCTTTACTATACGATACTCTCTTCTAGCATCCAATTGACCGTTCCATGTATCGGTAGGTGACATACCAAATGCTGAAGCAATCATCAATGATTTTATTTTGTAACTGTAGAAATCATGACCCTTGGATAAATCATACCCTATCGGATTTACCTAGGTGATCCTCTCAATGGCTTTCTGAATATTTAAATCTCTATTCTTATAACAGTCTGCCATCATCCGTGCTATAATCTGAGGCAAGCGACTATCTATCATACAGAGATTGTTGTAAAATAGATCGTTCTCCACATATTTAAACTGTAAAACGCAGTTTGCACCGTATATTCTGTTGACTCTATCTTCAATTTTACAATTTCCTTCATTAGCATTTATTTTACCGGCAAAATCGGCATTCATTTCACTTCCTTCAACTTTGTAAACGAAACTAGTCGCAGGTGAAGCACTTAGCAGAGTTTGTTTTTTATCCATCAGTTTTTGCAATTTAAGTTTCTACCCCTTATCAATCGGTACGTTGTACAAATTTTAGTCCTGCGCCCTTCGAAAAGATTATCTGGGTGTAATCTATCTTTCTGTTTTCAGAATGGGCGATATCGTTTTAGTCTTTCAACGTAACAAATTTAGTACCTAATGTACAGAATGACAAAAGATAACAGATCTATTTTTGTTTTCAGTTTCCTTTGGTCACTTTACGTTCTTTTGCTATAGTATCACTTTTCTTTTGGTCCATACTTTTTTTACATCTTTCCCTTTATTCTTTTTTTCCGTCTTTTCTTTTGATGGTCTCTGTAAGTCTGCTTTTCTTTTTTTGTGGTAGCTCGTTTTTATCAATTCATCCATTTCTTCGTCTGAGCATGGAACTTTAGTATGCTGCAATATATAATGGCAGTTAGGATCTTTATCCCCCTCTTTATTGTCACAATCTACAAATTTGATGACCATGTTTTTGTGGTTGAATATGCAATACAATATTGCTCCGAAAAATATTTTTAAATTAATATTAATCCCAATAGATGATATGTATGTAGCAGTTTTTATCAAGAATGTTGATAAGTATACATTTGGCTTACGCTCGCAGTCCAGATCAATTCTTGTATCCATATTGGTTATATAATTCATTTCTTTATGCGAGATTGGAGATAGCTGTCTTATATGTTTGGAGAATGCACATATTTCTTTCTCGACAACTTTTATAACACGATTCTTATCTGGAATCAAACTTTCTAATTTTTCATTTAAAATGTTTTCCATATGTTTAGATTATAAAAATGTTATGTTTCGCAAATATATAAAATATTTTAGAATTATAGGGTGAGTTTAAACTCACCACTTGTTATAAATATTATACTTACCTTTACGGCATCATGCTTATAATCGGTTATTAATATAATGATTGTATAGATGATTGGAATGTTTGTGTTGTGTTCTTATTTTATTTTTTGATTTAAAAATTAAAAATAATGAGAAAAATACTGTTTATGGACGATTCATTTTGGGTTAGAAATGAAAATATCATTACCTTGTTCCAGCAGGAAAAACTTAAAGGGTATGCAATTTATGAATTTTTGGTAAAATACCTCAAACATAGACCTACTGGAGATGCTTCTATGGATGCACTGCCATCTTTGTCGATAAACTTGGGAACAAAGAATAAATATTTAGTTCATATTATTAATGATTTCGGCCTTTTCAATATTAAAGATGGTAAATTTTCTCTTCGATCCTGTTCGGATGAAATTTACCCTATAGATGAAAAGCTATTATCCCAAGGAGTCTTGTCTCAAGAAGTACCACTTCAAGAAGTATCATCCCAAGAAATGTTTTTACCTATTAATAAAATACCTTCTGATAATGAAGTATCAATCATTAATATAGATGAGACTCTTCAACATAAACATCAACTTCAACATCAACTTCAACAAGAATGTAAGCAAGATCCTCAGCAAGATCTTCAACAAAATAAGCAATGGGTTTTATGCGACGAGTTGAATCCTGATATTCATAATGATATCGATAATGACGTGCATAACGTTATTGATAATGCTATGCATAATGATATTGATAATGATATTCATAACGTTATTGATAATGATATTCATAACGATATGCAAATTGAGCTGAAAGGCCCGACAGGAGCATGTTCCAGAACATTTGATAACGATATAAAAACACACTCCTCACGTGCGTACGCGCGCACACGCACGCATTCTTCATCATCATCTTCATCAAATATTAAAAAGAAAAAAAGAAAAAAAGAAAAGCAGGCCTTGGCGAACGACAATATTCTACCGGTAGAAAATCTGCCGGAGTCCCTGCTCGTGGTGAAGAGTGAATCGACTAAACAGTTATCGGAAAAGCAGCAAAATGTTGGTTTGGACCAAACGAACGATGGGGGTCAGACAAACAATCTGGCTCGCCCAAACGATCTGGACCAATCATCCAAATTGCAGCAAGTTGCCGATTCCCCACTGTCTAGCGATTTAATTGCCAAGGATCAACCGGTTAATATTCAACCGGAAATAAAACAAAGTAAAAAACTGTGTGCAGCAGCTTCTTCACCGAAGAGCGTAACAGGCGGGAGTGAATCATTACCCCTGTCTAATCGTGAGGATCTTAGAGTTAGACAACATGTTCAACTATTACGGCAAGATTCTACTCTTGCTACCGATGCATTTCAAGAGGTGCATCACTCAAGAGCTCGACCGGAATCCTCTGCATCGGAACCATCTACAGCAGAGGTGTCTGCATCGGAACTGTCTACAGCAGGACCTTCTACCCATGAATTGGTTGCAACAGAACCTTTAGCATCGGAACCGTCTGTACAGGAATTGGTGGAACCAAAACCATCCAATCAGCAGTTGGTTGCGGCAAAAATATCTACTCAGAAGGCGACAGCTTCGAAATCATCCGCACAGCAATTGGGTGGATCGAAGGTGGCAACGCAGTTGCATGTTGTTCCCGATGATCCTGTGCGAACGGTCTATTCGTTCGATGAGTTGGTGGAAAAGATGCTTCAATCATCGTGCTACATGGAAGTGGTGGCTATGCATTCGAGGTTGGGAGAGAAGTTTACCCAACATCTCAATCTGATAGTAAAGCTCTTTAAAAACCATGTTTACTTACGGGGGAAGTTGGAAAAAATGACTTCGCTCGGTGAGGTTCAGTCGTACTTCTCGAACTTTCTGATACCGGGAAGCAGCAACTCGAAAGCAGTGATCAAGGCTATTTTCGATGCTGAAAGAGAAAACACCTTTAAGCATTCTGCTGCTCGTCAGATGGACTCAACTGCTCCTCCGGCAGGGAATGTTGCTGATAGAGCATCTTTCGCTGCTCGACAGATTCATTCTGCGGCTCGGCAGATGGGTAATCAGTCGGTAGGCAATCAAACGTTGGATAGTCGGCAGATGGGTAATCAGTCGGTAGGTAATCAAATGCTGGATAGTCAGTTAATTGATAATCAGTCAATGGATGGTCAACGGATGGATGGTCAACCGATGGGTGGTCATCCGATGGGTGATCGTTTGCCAAATAATCAGTCGGTTGACAATCTGTCGTCTGGCAATCAGTTTTTTGATGGTCAGACGGTTGAGAATCGTTCGGTTGGCAATCAAGCGGTAACTGATCGTTCGTTTAGTGGTCAGTCGATCGAAGAGCTAGAGGCTGAAATTTTTGGGTCGTATGATGTGCCTCCGCATATGGAAGGTAATCTATATCAGTTCGAGTATGTTGAGGATGGTAAGCGGATGTACTGCGGCAGAGAGATCCCACCCGAAGCCCCTCCACGTCCTTCAAGATATGCGGTTTGGAACTTAGTGACTAAAAAGTGGGGGCGGTAGCCAAGGTATACTTTCATCTGTTACCGAGTCTCAATCTGCGTGTTACCGAGTTTGTTCATGTACGCTACTGATTTTCAATCTGCGTGCCACTGAGATTTGTCCTATTTGCTACTGAGTTTAGCTTCAAATCTCTAGACTTTAGCTTCAAATCTCTAGACTTTAGCTTCAAATCTCTAGACTTT
>Ga0114938_1001766_pt1 | contig 14357 bp, 11 predicted proteins | sample AshMeaBigSpring_FD_88675 | JGI IMG/M metagenome (GOLD analysis project Ga0114938, IMG submission 88675) | Groundwater microbial communities from Big Spring, Nevada to study Microbial Dark Matter (Phase II) - Ash Meadows Big Spring | ecosystem: Environmental > Aquatic > Deep subsurface >...
CAATATTATCTCAAAACGCTTTATCGAGGAACGCCGAGCCAACGTCTCGTCGATGCCACGGCAGATGATTACGTAAGCGTGAATTGGGGAATCAATTACGCTATCGATAAAACCACGACGGTATACGGCGGCATTAATAATCTTACCGACGAAGGAATCGACGACGTGTTAGGAAGCAGTAGCGGTCGTTACTTCTTTATGGGCGTAAAGGTCAGTTTATGAAACGCGTTGTCTTTTTATGGCTAGGCTTTTTAAGCCTTACTTTTGGAGCGGAAAAGCTGGATAAAATCGTAATTGCGGGACCTTTTTCAAGTATTTCCCATCCCGTATTTCGACTCATTGCGACCGGTGCTTTAAGCGATGTTGCCGATAAAGTGGAGTTTAAATTGTGGCAAAATCCCGATGAATTGCGGGCTATTTTGCTTAAAAAAGAGGTGCAGTTTGTCGCTCTTCCGACCAATGTCGCGGCAAATCTTTACGCCAAAAAAGAGCCGATTCGACTTTTGAACGTACCGATTTGGGGCATTTTAGAAATCGTTTCGCGGGATGCCAACCTTAAGCATATCGAGGATTTTAAAGGCAAAGAGATTATCGTGCCTTTTCGTGCCGATATGCCCGACATCGTGTTACAAGCGCTTATCAAGCAAGCGGGATTAGACGCTAAAAAGGATTTTACGCTTCGTTATGTTCCGAGTCCTCCCGATGCGATGCAGATGTTGATCTTACGCCGTGCCGACAACGTGCTTTTAGCAGAACCTGCGACTTCTACGGCGATGCGCAAAACAGGCTCGTTTCCAATAAGCCTTGTTGCGCCCGAATTGCATCGAAGTCTTAATCTTCAAGAGGAGTGGGGAAGGCTTTTTAAAACGGAGCCGAAAATCTCTCAAGCGGCATTAAGCGTTGTAGGCGACGTCGATGCAAACGTCGTCAAACGTTTTAACGAAGAGTACGCCAAAGCACTTTCGTGGTATCAAACGCATCCTCAAGAAGCCGGAGAAATGGTTGCCAAAGAGCTTAAAACCTTTAGTGCCGAAGCCGTGAGCGATTCCATTACGCATACCACGTTTAATCTTCAAAGTGCCGAACAAAGCCGTGAGGCGTTAGAGTGTTTTTTTGAGATACTGATGCAAATCGAGCCGAAATTGATCGGTTCTCAAATGCCCGATAGCGGATTTTACTACCGATGAAATTTTTAGCTAAAGTGATCAAAGATTTTCCATGGTTTTTATGGAGCGGATGGGGTTCTATCGCCTCGATTTTTCTCTTTTTGGCAGTATGGGAAATGGGTTTTCAAACGTACGGGGAGTTGATTTTACCCTCTCCGAAAACGGTGTTTGAGGTTATGGGAACGCTTTTAAGGGATGCGTCGTTTCATACCGATGTGTATTTGACCGTGAAGCGAGGATTGATTGGATTTAGCGTATCGCTTCTTTTGGGGAGTGTTTTAGGGTTAACGGCGGGGTATTTTGTGACGGCATCGGTCATGAGTCGACCGATTGTGACCGTTTTAGTCGGTATTCCGCCTATCGCATGGATCGTTTTAGCGATGATTTGGTTTGGACTGGGCGATATGACCGTGATGTTTACCGTTGTGATTGCCTCTTTTCCTATCGTTTTTACGGGAGCACTTCAAGGGAGCCGTACGATCGAGGGAGAGCTTAAAGAGATGATGGAAAGCTTTCACATCGGCTTTTTACAAAAAGTGCGGGATTTGTATTTTCCGCATCTGTTTTCGTACCTTTTCCCTTCGTGGATCAGTGCTTTGGGTATGTCTTGGAAAATCGTTATTATGGCGGAGCTTTTAAGCAGTAGCGACGGAATAGGGGCTAGCCTTGCGGTGGCGCGTAGTCATTTGGATACACCGCTTGCTTTAGCACTGGTCAGTGCTATCATCGGGGTACTTTTTTTCATTGAATACGTCGTATTGGAACCGATGAAAAGGGAGATCGAATCATGGCGCAACTAGAGGTGAGGGAACTTAATTTTTATTACGGATTTACGCAAATTTTAAAAGGGATCAATTTTAGCTTGGAAGAGGGTAAAATCATCGGAATCGTGGGACCAAGCGGAGGAGGAAAAACGACGATTTTAAAACTTTGCGCCAACCTTTTGGATGTAACGGAGGGCGAAATTCAAAACAGTTTTTCACGCAGTTCGGTTGCCTTTCAAGACCCTCGTTTATTGCCTTGGAAAACCTCTTTAGAAAATATTATGATGCCTTTACATGTAAAGATGAAAGAGCGTGAACTCCAAGAGAAGGCGACTGCTTTAGCCTTGAAATTCGGACTCGACAAGAGCGATTTGATCAAGTATCCTAAAGATTTAAGCGGCGGAATGCGGCAACGGGTTAGTTTTGCGCGTGCGCTCATCTTAGAGCCCGAACTTCTTTTTTTGGACGAACCGTTTTCGGCACTCGACATCGGACTGAAAAAAGAGCTTCAAGGATTTGTATTGGAGGCTTGCGAGAAGCAGAAAATGAGCGTTTTGTTGATCACGCATGATCTGATGGAAGCGATTAAACTTTGTGATACGATTTTGCTTTTAAAAAGCGACCCCGGCGAGATCGTGGCGCGCTATACGATCGAAACGCCTCAAAAAGAGCGTGACGACGCATTGATGTTTGAGCGGACTAAAGCCTTTTTGGAGGAAACGTTGATTCGAGAAATTTTTGAGATAAAGGTGGGTGCATGAGTGAGCCGATCAATGCAACCAAACATTATAAATATTACCCAGACGAGAAAAACGTTCCGCCTTTTTTAGCGTACGGATTTCGACCTATTTTACTGATTTTACCGTGGTATATGGTCGCGTGTATGATTCTTTGGGGACTTGTGTTTCAAGGAACCCTTAGCTTTCCTTGGATGAAAGACCCTCTTAGTTGGCATATTTACGAATTGGTTTTTGGCGTCGGATTTGCCGGAATTATGGCGTTTATTTTTACGGGATTGCCTGAGCTTTTTCCGGGACTGATACCGATTGTGGGAAGAAGGTTGATTTGGATTATGGTGCTTTGGATACTAGGACGTGTAAGTTTCTGGTTTATGGATATCCTTTCCGTTTGGACGGTGGGAGCGTTCAACCTTGCTCTTTCTTTCATCATTATTGCATGGGTATTTAAGCCTGTCGTGCTTGATCCTTTGCAACGTCATGCGAGCATTGCTTATACGATCGTGGTTATTACCTTTTTGCAAGGAGCGTTTTTTCTTTCTCAAGGCGGTTACATCGCGTGGGAAGTCACGGCAATTTTAAAAGCGAGCGTGGGTGTCTTTATGGTGCTGATTGTTTTAGCGCTTAGACGGGTCAATATGGAGGCGATTAACGAGATATTAACGTATGAGAAGATTGACGACGTGTTTGTCGCTAAGCCTTATCGCTACAATTTGGCGGTTTTTTGCATAACACTTTTTAGCATCGTAGAGTTTTTTTCTCCGCACAATAGTATGCTTTCATGGCTTGCTTTTGCCGTAGGTGCGGCATGTTTTGGCATTATCAATGATTATAATTTGCCTTATTCGCGCATTTTAATGAAACCTTTTACACTCTATTTGGCATCCATTATCGTCTTGATGGGCTTGGGATATTTCGGTTTGGGCTGGAGCCTTTTGATGGGATTAGGAATTGAAAATCATATGCGCCATCTGCTCACGGCGGGAGCGTTTAGCATGAGCTTTTTCGTGGTGATGGTCATTATTACCTATGTGCATACGGGACGCGTTCTTCGCTCTTATCCGTGGATAGCTTTTTCGGTAGCGATGCTATTTCTCTCGGCATTGCTTCGTGCGAGTATAGCGTTTTATCCTGAGTATTATGCCGCTTTGACGGGAAGTTCGATTGTTTTTTGGATTGTGCCGTTTGTGCTTTATTTTTTTAAAGTACGGTTATTTTTACTCAGTCCCAGAGCGGACGGGATTAAGGGTTAATGCCCTTAATCTTTTGCCGCATCTTGGAAGAGGTGCATAAGCCCGTCGGCTAAAAGAACGCCCCAACTAAAATAGTCATGCCCTCCTGCAAACTCTTCGTAAACAACAGTGTTATGTTTGGCGTTTAAAACGGTGCGTAGATGCCTGTTGGATTCTAAAATATCGATACTGCTTTGCCCTGTCTCAAAAAGACCGGCGTACATGTAAAACGTAACGGGAAGCGTTTTGGTTTTGGCGATCTCTTTCGTTAACCACTCCATTTCGGCATCGTGATCGGGTTTCCACCAAAACGAACCTGAGAGGCTGAGCACCTTTCCAAAAAGCTCTGGGTAGCGAAATGCGGTGTATGCCGAAGCGAGTCCTCCATAACTGGAGCCGCTTACAATGGTTTGGCTTGCTTGGAGATGCGGTGAGATTGTCTCTTTAATCCACGGTAGAAGCTCGTGTGCCATAAAATCGGCAAAGAGAGGATTGCAGGGAAGCTCGACGGCTCTGCTTTGGTAGCTTGGATTGGCGATAAAAACAGCAATGAGCGGAGGGATTTTGTGCGCGGCGATGAGATTATCAAGAATAGCGGGTGTTTGCACTTTGCTTTGGTACTCTTTGCCATCAAACACGAACAAAACAGGATAGGTTTTCGCTTTGGAGAAGCCTTTAGGCAGATAGACATCGATGGCGCGTTGGTTGTTTAAGCGCGAACTTTGAAGCGTATAACTTTGCACGGTGCCTTGTTTTTCACGCTTTGCTTTCGACCAGTCGGTATAGCGTTGATGCGGTAGTTCGACCGTGGACATTTTATGAAAGGTATCGTCATTTTGAAAGGATGGCATCGGCGTTTGATTGAATGGATCGGCTTGAAGAGTAGAAAGTATCGCAACACGACGCTCTCTAGGCGTTCCCTCTATCATCGGTACATCGGGTGCAAGTTGGTAGGAGAGTCTCGTCCCTTTGGGGACGGTGAAGCTTTTGTACCAGATGTCATTTTCGGGCATCTTATTCATGTAGGCAATATCGCCGATGGGTGCACCCATAATTTGGACATTATGCCGCGCACCTCGGTAGAGAAACGTCAAAAGATACTCGCCATTTTCCTTCTCCTCCACCAACGGTGTTCCTACGTGTTTGATCTGCTCCCAAAAGGCTTGCGTGTCCGTTACGCCTTTCATACGTAAAAGGGTAGGGCTCGTGATCTCTTCGTATGGAATGGCTTGTTTAGAGGCTTCAGGCACTAGCGTTTCAATCTTACATGTAAAGAGACTTTCGCTCTCTAATGCTTCGATCATCAGTGTATACACTCCTGTATGCGTTGCGGTAAATCTGAACTGCTCTTCAAGGACAAAAGGTTCACTGAGCCTTCGTATCGGTGTTTTATTTTCATCCACTAACGTGATGCTTTTAATCATCGCCGAGGTTTGGTATTCGCCTCTGACGTAATCATCGGTGTTAAGGTTTAAAGGGATCTCAAACGTTTGGTAAGGCGAGAGGGTCTGTTGGATCATCAGAGGCTCCATCGCAGTTAAAGATAGCCCCAAAAAGCCTAAAGAGAGAAAAACTCTCTTTAGGTTTTTAATAACTGTAAGCAAGCGTAATGCCGACATTGCGCGGTTCACCGTAATTGATATAAGGTTTGATTAAACTTCCGTAGTACTTTTTATCGCCGACATTGTCAACGTAAAGGGAAGCTTTAAGATTTTTCGTGAATTGGTAACTCGCCATCAAATCAACAACGCTGTAAGCATCTTGTGTGGCACTGCCGTACCAATAAGAGATGCTGGTTGCATTTTGCCATCGAAGGGCTGCTCCAAGTTTGAGCGCATGGATGGGCGAATAGGTTAGCATCGCTTTAAGCGTTTCGGTTGGGATATAGGTTTGCGTATCTTCGCCGTCCGCATTTTCGATGGAGAGATTCGTATAGCCTATGGAAGCGTTGATCTGCTCGGTAATTTTTCCTGCAATTTCGATGTCAAACCCTTTGGTCGTAACACCGTCTTCCAAGGTGTAGTACGATCTTCCCGTGCCATCGCTCAGTGTTCCTGCATAGCTTGCAACATTGTCTTGAGAGGTTTTAAAGAGTGCAAACGAGGTATTAAGCGCATTGTCAAACCACGAGGATTTAAGCCCAAACTCTACGTTTTTTCCCTCTTTTGGATCAACGTACTGTCCGTTAATATCTAAGTACGCTTGCGGCGTAAAGCTGGTCGTGTAACTGACGTAAGAAGAGATATGATCCGTAACTTTATAGAGCAAGGAGGCGTAAGGCGTCCAAATACCGTCATTTTCAGAGGTTAAGTCACTGTCCCAATACCCGTAGCCTTTTTTATCGAAATTGGAAACTTTCGTTCCCGCAATCAGATTTAATGCGTCGGTTAGATGGTATTGCGTCGCGGCAAAAACAGATTTTTGCTCTTCTTTCCACTTGGCAAGCAAGGTTCGATCATCAAAAACAGGGCTTACGGTCGTGCCGTTCCATGTGGTAAGATCAATGACGGTTCCCGTGTTGTCAAGGTCGTAGTCGGAGCGTTCATCGGCATCTCGTTTGGCGATGTTAATGCCAAAAACGGCTTCGTGTTCTCTGTCAAAAAGATCGTATTTACCGTCCAACGTAATGTCAAAAAGGTGCTCTTTGGTGTCAAACGCATATTTTTGCAAGGCATCGATTTCTAAAACACCCGAGTAATCCCAAAGGTTGATCAGTTTCGCGTCTTGCTTTGTATCTTTGTATTTATAGGTGGTTTTTAAATTCCAACGGGAAGAGAGCGGTGTACTCAATTCGGTAAAAAATTCGTTCGTCGTGACATCGCGATACGACCAGTCGCTTGCCGCATTGGTTGATACGTCATAGTTTTTCCCGTCAAAAGCAGGAATGCCGCCCCATTGGGTACCGTTGTTTTTATCGGAGGAGTGTGTTGCCCCAAACGTTAAACGCGCATCATTGAGCACATCGGCTTCAACGATCCCTGAAACCAAGGTTGAATCACTGGAGTAGCGATCCAGATACGAATCCCCCGTCTCTTTCGCAACGATCATACGTCCACGGATCGTCTTTGCATCATTCAATGCCCCAGAGGCATCCAGATCGACACGCGTGGTATCCCACGAGCTATAGCTGAGTTTCGCTTCGGCTTGTGTTTCTGCGGTCGGTCGTTTACGAATCATATTGACCGTCGCGGAAGGATCACCGTGATTGCTCGAAAGCCCCGTCGCACCTCGGGTGATTTCGATGCGATCATAGAGTGCCATATCGATATCGCCGTATTGGTAATCATACGATAGCGGTAAATTCACGCCGTCTTCCAAAAGATTGGTAATCGTAAATCCGCGTGAGGTAAACATCGTTCGATCCGATTCCATTTTTTCAACCGTAATGCCTGTAGCATATTCCAGCGCATCATTGATCGTATCAAGATGAAAATCTTCCATCTGCTCGGATGTCACGACTGAAACACTTTGAGGCGTTTCGAGCGGCGAGAGATTCATTTTGGTTGCACTGGACATCTTGGGAATCGTGTAGGAGTGGCTTCCCTCCGTGGTATCGCTTTTTTCGGTGATGGTAATGCCTTCAAGTTCTTGAGGATTTTTGATCTCATCGGCATGCGCAACCGTCAAGAGTACGGCAACGGTTACAAGAGAGAGTCGGACTTTTTGAGAGACTTTCATAACAATAGATCCTTTTATAATTGATAACGATAATTATATATGAATAGTATCACACTCGCATCACAAGGTCAAATTTTAAAGAGATTTTTCTACAATTTTAAGTATTATTATCAATATTTTCAAAAAGGCGTGGCATTTATGTATAAAAATCATTGGATGGACAAAAGCGAAATCTCCATTTTGATTATCGAAGATGAAGCGGTTTTAGCCCTTGGTTTGGAGTACACGCTCAAATCGTTTGGGTATCAGGTGTGTGGTATCGAAAGCCAATTTGATTCAACCGTTAAAAATCTCTCCTCCTATTCACCCGATTTGGTCTTGGCAGATATTAAGCTGAGTGATCACATCAGCGGCATTCACATCGCCAAATACATTTGGCAGACGCACAAAATTCCGATTATTTTTTTGACTTCTTATTGCGATGAAAAAACCATAAAAGAGGCGATGTCCTGCGAGCCTTACGGCTATTTGGTGAAGCCATGGAAAGATGAAGAGCTTAACGCGATTATTCAGACGGCGATCAATAAACACAACTACTTTTTTCCACATCAAAATACCTTGCAAAACGATGGTGTGATTGAATTTGAAAACAATGTCACGTATCACAAAGGAAAATCGATTCTTTACAAAGAAGGTGTTGCGCTCAATCTTACGGGCAATGAAACCAAACTTTTGGACATTTTAAGCGATTACCCCAAAGAGGCGGTTTCGTTTGAGCGTATCAGTAGTTACATCTGGAGGGAGAGTTTATATGATGTGGGGCGTCTGCGCACATTGGTCTATCGTTTGAAACAAAAAGTAGGGTTTACCATCGTTGAGAGCGTTTTTGAAACGGGCTATCGTTTGAAGGTGGGTTGATTGTCGTCGTATAAAACAATCCCCGTGAGCATGAAAATCGGGACGGCTTTTGTGTTAGTAGGACTTTTTTTGTTGTCCATAATCTTTATGCTTTACATCCCCAATCTTCAAAAGGAACAGTACCAAAAAGCACTTTCTCAAACCGATCAGATCGTGCGTTTAACGAAGCATCAGATTCTTTTGGTGGTTGATTATTTTAGAGAGTATCGGACGTTTGAAAAAGATAAATCCAAACGGGAAATCGAAAACGCGCTTGAGAAGATGAATATGCACGCAAACATCGATGAAGCGTACCATTTTGAGGCGTTGAAGAAGGATTTAGAGGCTTTACATGTAAGGTTTAATTGCAGTATTACTTTGCTACAAAACGGTGAAAATAAGCTTTTTTTACCGCATGAAAAGGTTAAAAAAACGTTTGATTTTGCACCCCTTGCTTTCAATACGTGGGAAACCGTTGACGATACCAAAGGCATGTGCCAAAACAGCAGCTACGCGCTTTATAAAACTACTATCAACGCGTATGAGGTTCAACTAAGCTGCAATACGGTGTTTGAAGAAGGGTATAAAGACATCGAAAAAGATGTCAAAAAAGTCGTTCAAGACGGCTTTTCATTAAGTGAACATTTGCACAAAGGCAAGGTGTATCTGATGTGGATTAATGCGCATCTGAGTGAAAAAGAGCGCAATGAACGCATGGATAGCCTTGAAAATGTGAACAATCAAAACTACTGTATCAGCAAAATTTCCAATGTTCGTCTGCCTCAAACGGGCGCTTTACATGTAAAGGATCTTTTGGACGTCAACGGTACGAGCATGCTTGCCCATACGCTGGACAATCAGCCGACACTCACATGGATCAGCAACATCTACACCAACGATAAAGAGGCGTTTGTTTTTATTTTAAGTGCCTACGAGAAGGACTTTCAAGAGGAGGTGCAAACGCCGGTGATGAAACTGGTGCTCATCTCCATCGCCGCTCTTTTGGTCTCCATTTTATTGGGATTTTTGCTGTTTCGCAAGTGGATTCATAAGATCGAAATTTTATCGTATACGGCGCGTAACGTCTGCCTTGGGCGGTTTAACCTTCGCAGTCATATTAAAGGCAACGACGACATCGGCATTTTGGGTGAGGCGTTTGATTCGATGTTGGATAGCATCGAGGACAACCTTAAGCACCTTGATCACAAGGTACAAGAGCGAACACATGAATTGCAAGCGTCTTTAAACATCAAAGAGACCCTTTTAAAAGAGATTCACCATCGGGTGAAAAATAACCTTGCTTTGACGATTAATTTCATCAAACTGCAACGCTTCAAGATCGACAATGCACAGATTCAAGCCGTACTTGGTGACATTGAAAACAGGATTTACACGATGGCACTGCTGCATACGAAGCTGTACGAATCGGAAAATTTAGACTCCATTGATCTTCAAAAATACATCGAAGAGTTGGTCGCCGACATTGCGAAGAGCTATCAAATCTCGGAGAAAATCCGTTTACATGTAAACGTTGAACCGATACGTTTAAATATCGATTATGCCCTTCCATGCGGACTTTTGATCAATGAATGCGTGACCAATGCGATCAAACACGCCTTTGATGCAAACGGTGGGGAGATTCAAATCAACTTTACATGTAACGATCACCATGCCATCTTGTCTATCTGCGATAACGGTAAAGGATTACCGGCATCGATGCCTCCATTGGCGACGCTCAAGACGTTAGGATTGCAGTTGATTCATACGATTGTCACCAAACAGCTTGGGGGGAGTTTACGTCGCGTGAACGAAAACGGGTTGAAATGGTTTTTTCATTTTACGTTGCCTATAATACGTTGATAGTAAATATCAAAACAATTTTATTTTAAGTGAAATTTTTCTATGATCTTCAGATTCTGCCGTCAAGGAAAGTTAGGATGTATTTAAGCGAAGTCAAAAAAGGACAAACGTGTAAGTTGCTCGGGATTCACTCTACGGGTAAGCTCAAACAAAAATTATTGGATATGGGATTTATTGTCGGAGCGGATATTGAAGTGGTTCGAGAGGCTCCGCTTTACGATCCGATGGAGCTTCGTATTCATACGTATTTGATTAGCCTAAGGCGTAGCGAAGCGGCTTTGGTAGAGGTGGAAGTCGTATGATTAAAGTTGCTTTAGCGGGACAACCCAACTGCGGGAAGTCTACGATTTTTAATCTTATCAGCGGTATTCATCAACATATTGCCAATTATCCGGGCGTTACGGTCGACAAAAAAGTGGGGCGTTTTAACTACCAAAATGAGAAAATCGAGATGGTCGATTTGCCCGGTACGTATTCGTTTAGTTCTTACTCTTTGGAAGAGCGCGTTGCGAAAGATTTTCTTTACGATGAAACGCCCGACGTGATTTTAAATATCCTCGACGCTTCCAATCTCAAACGCAATCTTTATCTGAGTTTTCAACTGCTCGAAATCGGTATTCCCGTCGTTATCGTTTTAAATATGACGGACGTCGCGGCGCGTCGAGGAATTTCTATCGATACGAAAAAAATGGAAGAATTGCTAGGGTGTCGGGTCGTGAATGCCAGCGGTGCTAAAGGCGAAGGCGCGGAAGCGATCATGGAAGCCGTCTTCTCGGTTTACCGTCAAAAAGAGCGGTATGAAAATTTTCAAATCCATTATGAAACGCTAGAGCCGTTTATTCGGGAGATCGAAACGGCGATTGCAGGTGCCGATCTTCCTTTAAATAAGCGTTGGACGGCGATTAAAATTTTAGAAGAAGATCAAGTGCTTATCGAAAAATTAGATGACGCGCAAAATCGTTTGACGGAAAAAGCCCAAGCATGCGCGAAGCGTTTTGATGACATGTACGGCAAAGACGTCGCTGCTTTTTTAGCGGCAGTCCGTTACGATTCCGCCGAGATCGTTTTTCATCGCTGCGTTTCGCTCAAACACGGGAACAAAGAGACGCTAAGCGATAAAGTCGATCAAATTGTTTTAAACCGTTGGCTTGCTTTTCCGATTTTGCTTTTAATCATGATCGCGGTTTACGAGCTTTCTATCGTAGGCGGATACAAATTGACCGATTATACGTGGCCGATTTTAGCGGGCTTTAAAAGCTTTGTGATCGATCGGTTGCCCGAGCCCGATTTCATTAACGTACCGATGATCACGGATTTATCCGTTTGGATGGTCAACAGTGCCAATGCCCTGCTCAATTATATCCCCGTCTTTTTTATCTTATTTGCGATGATCGCTATTATGGAAGACGTAGGCTATATGCCTCGTTTAGCGTTTATTTTAGATCGCGTGTTTAAAAAATACGGTTTGCACGGTCAGTCCACGCTTCCTTTGGTTCTCGGCGGTGCGATGGTCGGAGGATGTGCGGTTCCGGGCGTTATGTCGACAAAAGGTATTGCGGATGAGCGCGCGCGTATGGCGACGATTTTAGCGGTTCCTTATATGAACTGTTTAGCAAAAGTGCCGTTTTATACGTTGATATTAGGCGCGTTTTTCAAAGATGCCATGGGCATTATGATGTTTTACATCTCAACCGTAACGCTTTTTATCGCCTTGATCGTCTCTAAATTGCTGACAAGTACCGTTTTGCGTACTCGCGAAACGGCACCGTTTGTCATGGAGCTTCCGCCTTATCATCTCCCGACGTTTAAAGGTGTGGTGCTTCGTGCGGCACAGAGGGTTTGGGTGTACGTTAAAAAAGTCGTAAGCATCGTGCTCGTTGTGGCGATGGTTCTGTTTGCCTTATTACAATTTCCGGGACTTGAAGCCGACTCAAAACGTATTTTCGACGAAAAAGTCGAAAAAGCAGTGAACACGTTTGATCGCAAGGTTCAATCAAATCCTTACTATACCCTGATCGATACGAGAGAAAAAGTCTCTACCCTTTTAAATGCCTACGACCATTATAAATCGAAACGTATGATCGCCTCCGGAAGCGAAGAGGCTCAAAAAATCGATGAAGCGTTTTTAAAGAAATATCCGAGTCTTTTTATTTTATTGAAACCTCACGAAGATCAAGCGGCAAAAACCGTTAATAATGCAGTCCGCCAACTTTCAAACGTACGTAAAGATCTTTTACGACAAATCAAAAACGAAAAGATCGAAAAGAGCTTTCTGGGAATCGTAGGGCATGCTATCGAGCCTTTGACGCACTATGCCGGATTTGATTGGAAAATCAACGTCGCTTTCTTAAGTTCTTTCGCGGCCCGCGAAAGTGCCGTAGCGACGTTGGGGTCTTTATACGAGAATGCCAAAGCGGATGCTACGCGTGCCGAAGAGGCTATGGCGGATAACGGAGGGTATTCGCCGCTCAGTGCCGTTGCTATTTTAATCTTTATGATTTTGACTCCGCCGTGTATCGCAACGATGATCGTCGTAAAAATGCAGTCGAACAGTTATCGATGGATGCTCTTTGCGACGTTTTTTCCGATAACGCTCGGTCTGGTATCGGCATCGTTAGTTTTCGGCTTCGGTAACGCTTTGAATTGGAGCGGTTTGGAAGCGATGGGCTATTTTTACGCAAGCGTCGTCGGTATCGCATTGGTTTTAGGCGCAATGCCGAGTCGGTTAAGAGCTTGGACGGGAGCGAATATTAAAAATTAAATTATCAATTAATAATTATTATTGTTTAATAGATAATTGCTATAATTTCTAAAATTTAAATTCGATAAGGAGTATCCGATGTCCAACGTTATTCAACACTTACAAGAGATTCAAGCCGACAGTCACGTGCTTTACGTCACGATTCACAATTATCACTGGAACGTTAAAGGATTACAATTCTTTGCGGTTCACGAAGCGACCGAAAAATTGTACGACACGATGTCCGAAATCTTCGACGAGACGGCTGAACGCATTTTGCAATTAGGCGGTACGCCGCTGGTCAGTCTTTCCGAAATTATGGCAAAAACGACGCTCAAAGAAGAGTCGAAAAAATCTTTCGAGGTCAAAGAAGTGATCGAAAACATTGCTATCATACTCGAAGCAATGCTTGCACAATGGAAAAAGCTCTCCGTGCTAGCCGAAGAAGTGCGTGATACGACGACGATGAATATGGCAGACGACAAAGTCGCCGGTCTTGAAAAACAGTTGTGGATGTATCGCGCAACCTTAGCCTAAGTTTTTAACAAAAGAGCGCACATGCAAAAGCGTGTGCGCTTGATATTAAAATTCGTATTTAAAGCTCAGCCTTAGATCTCTTCCTGGTTCTTCTCGATAAAGACTCGCATCGGTTTTGACGGCAATCGTGGAGTGTTTGGCATAGTTTTTATCGGTGAGGTTATTGAGTGCTAAAAAATAGGTCCACGGCGATGTGACGCCGGGTTTCCATCGCATACTCACGTCATGCGTCGTGTATCCTCCACGCACGATAGGATCGTTAATCCCTCCGACGGCGCAGAGCGTGTAATCGGCAGAGAGTGTTTTGGAAAATTCTACTTTTGAGTTCCAGACCGCTTTTTTCATATCATAGGTTCCGACTCTTCGAAGCAAAATTCCCTCATCCACCGTCGGCAATGCGTTGCTATCGTCGTTAACGCTATTGGCATCGATTTGGATGTAAGCGAGGCTTGTCGTATAGATGCCGTAATGCCACGTTGATTTGATTTCAAAGCCTTTGGACTCAAAATCGTTCGGATTGTTGTAAATATCTTTGAGCGCAACACCTCCTTCACCGCCTTCACTGACGATGAGGTCTTCAAGGCGTGTTTTGAAAACATTGAAAGTCAGATGGATCGTGTCGCTTTCCAAAAAGGCGTTATTGAAACGTTGGGTGTACCCGATCTCATATCGCGTAGAAGTTTCGGGTTTGAGATCGGTTTTATAGGTTGCATTCGCGGTGACATTGGTCATCCATGTGAGCGGAATCGTACCAGTCATACGAGAGCTTTTAACGTAATTGGCATACAGATCTGAACTATCCGTCA
>Ga0114938_1001767_pt1 | contig 14344 bp, 8 predicted proteins | sample AshMeaBigSpring_FD_88675 | JGI IMG/M metagenome (GOLD analysis project Ga0114938, IMG submission 88675) | Groundwater microbial communities from Big Spring, Nevada to study Microbial Dark Matter (Phase II) - Ash Meadows Big Spring | ecosystem: Environmental > Aquatic > Deep subsurface >...
ACCGCCGAGTTGATGACCATTTTCTACTGCGCCCTGCTCACCGGGATGCACCCGGCGGCGGCGCTGCGCCACGCTCAGCGCACCTTGCTCGCCATGCACCCACACCCCTTCTTCTGGGCGCCCTTCACACTGATCGGGCGGTGGTAGGGCGTCACTCGTCACTCGTCACTCGTCATTCGTCATTCGTCATTCGGCACGGAGCGCTGATCCCTACACGGTCGATCAAAGATGACGCCTGACGAGTGACGCCTGACGCCTGACGCATCACGCACCACGTATCAAACCGCCTCTTCGCTGCTCTGTGTAGACACGCCAACGCTTGCTTTGGTGGCAACTGCACAGACAACGGTGGGAAATCCAGGTATACCCTGGGATGCGAAAAGGGGGATGTGTGATGCGAAACGGTTTGGAATTTCAGATCGTGCGGATGCTGGCGCTGGTGACGGCGCTGCTGCTGGGTTTCGATGAGCGCGCGGCAAAGGCGCAGGCGCCCGATGCATTTGAACCAGGGGAGGTCGTCGTCAAGCTGCTCCAGCCCGACGACTTGCCCGGCGTGGCCGCCGATTTTGGCCTCGACCCGGCGCCGCTCGATCAATTCGGCACACGTCCGATCTACCGGTTGCGCATCCTCGACGAGACGCCGCCGCCCGACAAGGCCGCAGTGCTGCTGGGCGACAGTCGCGTGTTCTACGCCGAACCCAACTATATCCAGCAGACGCCGGAAGGACAGCAGCGCGTCTCTTGGGCGCGCGGTGGCGATGAGGGCGGCTATGCCGACCAATGGGCGGGCGCTTTCATCGGGCTGCCGGCTGCGCATACAGTGACGCGCGGCGCCGGCGTGATCGTCGCGGTGCTCGACACCGGCATCGACCGCAGCCATCCCGCGCTAGCCGGGCGCGTGCTTCCCGGCTACGATTTTGTGGACATGGATGACGACCCCAACGAGGTCGGCGACCATGACGTGGACATCACCTACGGCCACGGCACACACGTCGCCGGGCTGGTGACGCTGGCCGCACCCGAAGCACAGATTCTGCCAGTGCGCGTGCTCGACCGCGACGGCGCCGGCAATCTCTGGGTGCTGGCCGAGGCGTTGGCCTACGCCGTCAACCCCGATGGCGACATCGACACACCTGACGGCGCAACTGTCATCAACCTCAGCCTGAGCACGCGCCGGCAGACCAACCTGCTGGCCGAGATCGTGCGAGATGTCATCTGCGAGGATGACGACGACGATGATGACGGGCGCCGCGCCGCGCAGGATAACGACGATTGTCTGGCAACGCCCGGACGCGGCGCAGTCGTGATCGCTGCCGCCGGCAACCGCGCCGCCGATGTACCGGAGTATCCCGCCGCCGAGACGCAGCCCGGCTTGCTGGCCGTCACCGCCAACACGGAGACTGACCTGCTGGCGGACTTCGCCAACTTCGGCGCGTGGGTGCAAGTGGCTGCGCCGGGCGACCGCATCCTCAGCAGCGTGCCGGGCGGCGCGTACGGCGCCTGGAGCGGCACCTCGATGGCGGCGCCGCTGGCGGCAGGTCAGGCCGCCCTCGTGCGTGCGGCGGCGCCGCTGTTGACCGCCGCCCAGGTCAGCGACCGCATCCGCAACACGGCGCACGGGCCGGCGGGGACGCCGCCGCGCATCGACGCCGCCGCCGCGTTAGGTCTCGCCCGAACGACGCGCCCGCTGCCCGATGACAACGAGCCGGGCGGCGGGGATGAAACTCCCCCATCTCCAGCGACGCACAGCCTGTACCTGCCCGTTGTGACGCGTGAGTAGGTGCGGCTCACAGCCCATAGACATCAAGAAAACCACCGATTGAAATCGGCGTCTGATAGGCGAGACCGGCTCAAAGCCGGTTGGATGGACGCCGCAAGCACCTGATCAGTGCGTTTCAACGCAGCTTCGCCTATCAGCCGCTGCGTTTCAACCAGCGGGTGTCGCCCTACCGAAGCCTTAGCTTGATGAGCATGGGCTGTGAGCCGCACTCCCCATGCTTGTTTTGCACGTCCGCCGCAGAGTGTCCCGTGGCGGACGTGTTTCCTCTAAACGAATGACGCTTCCACGCCAGCCAATCCGCGACAGTCATAAAATTCGTGCCCGCGCGTTGTATTTTTGCCTCGCCTCCCGGCTCTGTTCAGGCATCAGACCGATAGGCATGGTCTAGCCGCAGAGAACAGAGATTTGGAGAAGTGAGGTTCCCTATGCAACAGCAACTTACCGTCGTGGTCGCCCCTTCCGGCTTCAAGGAGAGCATGAGCGCACAGGAGGCGGCGCGTTCAATTGCGGACGGTGTGCGCGCGGCGACGCCCCACGCCACCGTCATCGAGCTGCCGCTGGTCGATGGCGGCGAGGGCTTCACGGAAACGCTGGTCGAGGTGACCGGCGGACGCCTCTATCCGCTGACCGTCACTGGTCCGGTGGGGCTGCCGGTGCGCAGTCATTTTGGCATTCTCGGCGGGCGCGGGCCGAAGACCGCCGTGATCGAGATGGCAGCGGCGGCAGGGCTGCGTCTGGTGGCGCGCACACAGCGCGATCCGCTAGCGACGACGACTTACGGCGTCGGCGAGTTGATCTGCGCCGCGCTCGACATGGGCGTCAAGCGCATCCTGCTTGGCTGCGGCGACTCCGGCACCAACGATGGCGGCGCGGGGATGGCGCAGGCGCTAGGCGTACGCCTGCTCGACGCCGACGATCTGCCGATTGGCTGGGGCGGCGCGGATCTGGCGCGGCTGGTTTCCATCGACCGCAGCCGCCGCGACCCACGCCTGGACAAGGTGCGCATCGATGTGGCCTGCAACATTCACAACCTGCTGTGCGGGCCGCGCGGGGTGGCGCGTGTCTTCGGCCCGCAAAAAGGCGCGTCGCCGGAAACGGTCGAAACGCTGGCGCGGGCGCTGGACAACTATGCCGGCGTGATCGAGCGCGACCTGGGCGTCGATGTGCGGCTGATGGCGGGCGGCGGTGCGTCGGGCGGGCTGGGCGCGGGGCTGCACGCCCTGATCGGCGCCCGGCTGCACCCGCGCTACGACATCGTGATGCAGTACTACGACATCGACCGCTATCTGCGTCAGGCCGACCTGGTCATCACGGCGGAGGGCGGGATCGACTTCCAGACGCCTTACGGCAAAATTCCCGCCGAGGTGGCGCGGCGCGCAAAGGAGTACAACGTGCCCGTGATCGCCCTCGCTGGCACGGTCGGCCAGGGGGCGCGCGACAACTACGCCCACGGTATCACTGCCTTCACCAGTGTCTTGCCACGCCCCTGCACGCTCGAAGAAGCCTTCACCCGCGCCGCCGAGTTCACCGCCGCCTGCGCCGAAAATGTGATGCAAATGGTGCTGGCCGGGATGCAGCTGAATCGGCGGCTGGTGGCGGCGGGGGATTGAGAGATTATGAGATTGGGAGATTGGAGATTGACGACGCTGACAGGCAGGATGCGGCCGATCCCCAATCTCCTAATCTCCAATCTTAATCTCCACTCTCCTAATCGCTAATTTACGGAGGCAATCATGTTTTTGACAACAATGCAGGCGACTTTTCCCAAGACGGCGCCGGGGGCGACTGGGTGGCGTGAAGTGGCGGCGGTGCTGCTGGCGATCACGGTGGTGGCGGCGGCGTTCTGGGCGCCAGGCGACTTGACGGTGAATGGGCGGATGGCGCTGGCGGCCTTCGGGCTGAGCGTGATCAGCTGGACGCTGACCAAACTCAACGACACCTTTGTGGCGCTGCTGGCGGCGATCGGGCTGGTGCTCACGCGCACCATCGACCCCGACGGCTTCTTTGCCAGCATCGGCAACTCGGTCGTCTGGCTAATGATCGGCGCGTTCATCGTGGCGCGGGCGCTCAACCAGTCCGGGCTGGCGGCGCGCTTCACCTTCGCCATGACGCGCGGCGCACACACCATCGGCCAGCTCTTTTACCTGCTCACCGCCGTGCTGCTGCTGACGGCGCTGGTGATTCCCTCCACCTCCGGGCGGGCGGCGCTGCTCGTGCCCGTCTACCAGGCAATTGCCGGCACACTGCAAAATGAGCGCATCAACCGGGCGCTGGCGCTGGCGCTGCCCGTCAACATTTTGCTGACGGCGGTCGGCTCGTTGGTCGGCGCGGGTGCGCACCTGGTCATCAACGACACGCTGGCGCAGATGGTTGGCAGCCGCTTCAGCTTCATCGAGTGGATGATCCTGGGGATGCCCTTCGCCGCCATCTCCGCCTTTGCCAGCACGTGGGTGATCCTGCGCCTCTTTCTGACCCGGCAGGAGCGCAGCCTGCGCCTCGACGCCTATCTGCGCAGCAAATTGCCGGCGCCGGGGCCGTGGACGCGGCAGGAACGCTACGTGGGGCTCGTGACGGCGGCGCTGGTGGCGCTCTGGGCGACCGAAGCCTGGCATGGCATCGACAATGCGCTCGTTGCCATCCTCGGCGCGCTGGCGGTGACGATTCCGTCCTTTGGCGCGCTCAAGTTCAAGGACGCCGCCAAAGGCGTGGAGTGGGAGATGATCCTCTTCGTGGCGGCGTCGCTGGCGCTCTCGGAGGCGCTAGTGCTCTCCGGCGCCGGGCGCTGGCTGGTGGATACGCTGATGGTGCGCAGCGGATTGAGCACGTTGGAGTCGCAGCTTGCGATTCTGAGCGGCGTCGTTGTGATTACGCTGACCGCGCATCTTTACATCACCTCGCGGTCGGCGCGCGGGGCGGTGATCGCGCCGCTGGTGATCCTGCTGGCGCTTGCGCTGGAGATCGACCCGCGCCTGTTGGCTTGGGTGACGGCGGCGGGCGTCGGTTATTGCATCACGCTCGTCGTCAGCGCCAAGCCACTTACGATGTTCCAGCAGATGGGCGGCGGTCAGCCCGCCTTTTCCGCCGGTGACCTGGCGCGCCTCAGTGGCGTGTTGGCGCCGCTGCACGTGGCGCTGATTCTGCTCTTTGCCTTCTTCTACTGGCCGCTGCTGCTGCCGCCCCTGCCTGCGGCGGCGGCAAACGCCGAGCAGTCTATGCACGCCGTCGCGCCGGTGATGCGCCAGACGCCGGGGCTGCTCGGCGACCGCTCACTGGCGCCCAACGCGCTGTTGGACGAAGCCGGGATCGCGCGCGTGGGCAACACCTTTGTGCTGGCGCCCGACGCGGCGGCGTGCTCCTGTGAAGTGAAAGAATCTACCGCCACGGACGCGCGGCCCGTGGTTGTTCCGGCGCCAGCCAGCAGCACACCGGCAAATCTTGCCAGCGACGTACAGCCCGCCGCCGCGCCCGCGCCGGACGCCGCCAACCGCATCCTCCCGCCAGTGGTGAGCGCGCCCATGCCAACCGCTGTGCCCACCCCGACGCCAACTGCAACTTTGCCACCGCCTACACCCGCGCCGGCGCTCAATCCGGGTGAGCTTGACGGCGAGCTGGCGACGTGGGAAGGGACAGACGATGTGGGTGACACGTGGGACGCTGGCACGGAAGATGACGCCGCCGCGCCATTGTCAGGTCGCTCCGATGACGATGACGCCGAAACACCCGCGACAGAGAATGCTCGCAACGACAGCGCGGATGATGACGCCGCGCCCGGCGCCGCAGATCACGAGGCCGCCAGAGACGACGATGACGCCGCCGCGGAGAGCGCATACACCAAGTTGCCAGCCGCGCCGCCGGCCACCGATGAAGACCCGGATGACGCTCCGTCCACAGAGGGGGCGCCCGCCCCGGATCAAGATGATGGCGATGCATCAGATGCCGCAGCGCCCGCCGCACCGGCACAGGACGATGGCGACGATGCACAAGACAATGGGGACGACGCGCAGGAAGCCGCGCCGGCGCCGCCGGTCGAGGAGGCACCCGCGCCGGCGCCGCCACCCCCTCCATCTGCCCCGGTCGATGACGGCGGCGATGATGACGGCGGCGATGATGACGGCGGCGATGATGACGGCGGCGATGACGACTGAAATCCGGTAACGCCCCTGGCGCGCCGCAATCGAGTACGCTGATCAGGTGTGCTGTGCGGTGTGCCGGGGACGTTGCCCGATCCACCCTGCGCTGATCGCTGGCGACCGTGCTGACTGCTTGGGTGTTCAAGGTGGCGGCTGGTACACTACCAATAAGCCATCCGTTGTTGTGAGGATGGCAAGAACAAACCGACCGCCACAAAGGATGCTTTATTCACCATGACCGCACAAACGCTCCCACTCCAGCGCACGCCGCTGCAGACGCTCTGGTATTGGCTCTTCCGCCTGCTGGGCTGGAACGGCGAGTATCACCATCCGAACACGGAGAAGTTCATCATCATCGTGGCGCCGCACACTTCAAACTTCGATTTTTTTATCGGCTTCATCTACAGCCGTGCCTTTGCCATGCCCTTCCCTAATTTCCTGGCAAAGGACTCAGCGCTTCGGGGCTGGATCGGCAAACTGGGGCGGAAGGTCGGCGGCATTCCGGTCAACCGCAGCGAACGCACCAACTTCGTCGATCAGGTGGCCGCCGAGTTCAAAAAGCGCGACCGCATGATCCTGGCGATCACGCCAGAGGGCACGCGCAGCCGCACAGATTACTGGAAGTCCGGGTTTTACCACATGGCGCAAAAGGCCAACGTGCCTGTGATCATGGCCTACATCGACTATGCGCGGAAATTTATTTCGTGTGGGGATGTAGCCGAAATCACCGGCGACATGGATGCCGACATCGCCAAGATTCGCGACTATTTCGCTGGCGTCACGCCGCGCCACCCTGAGCGGCACGGCGAAATCCGCTTCCGCCCCAGCTCCGATGAGAAGTCGGAAGATCGCAGTTGAGTCGCGGTCAATCCGGCGTGATCTGGTAAAGTGCGCCGGTAGCGTAATCGCTCACCAGCAGGCCGCCGTCGCGCCACGCCAGCAGATGCTGCGGATTGCGCAGCCCGCTGATAAATGGGGATATCTCCCCCACGGCGTTGTCGCCGTCGGGCGTCACCTTCACCTGCACCACCTCGCCGCGATTCCACAACGCCACCAGCAGCACGGTTTCATCCCACGGCGCAATGGCGACGCTCGTTGGGGTGGCGCTGGGCGGAAAGAGCACCACCGGCGCGCGCGTCTGGGCGCAGCGTTCGGCGTCGCCGCCGTAGCGCGTCACCGGCTCACGATTGCCGGCGCACTGCGGCCAGCCGAAATCGGCGCCAGGGAGCACCAGGTTCAATTCGTCGGGCGGGACGCCGTCGTCGATCGGGTCGTCGCCGATCTCGGTCGTCCAGATGCGACCTTGCGCGTCGACCGTGTGACCGTAGGCGCCCTTGAGACCTGTTGCCAGCGCACGCGGGTGGGTGGCATCTTGCGGCGTCAGCGCCCAGAGCGTCGCCGAACCGGGCGCGGCGGCGTTTCCCAGCCGGCTGCCGCTGGTGGCGTAGACGATCTCGCCGTGCGGCGTCACTGTTAGGGTGCCGTTCGAGCGGCCATTGAAGGGGAGTTCGGTCAGCACCGGGTCGGGCGGGCCGACTGAGGCGTCGGCGCCAATCGGTGCGGCCAGCAGGTCGCGCCCGGACGCGATCCAGAGCAGCCCGCTGTGTGTGGCAATGCCGGTCGGCTTGTAGAGTCCCTCTAGCTGCACTCGCCGCGCCCCCGTAATCGGGTTAATCGAGAGCACCTGCCCCACGCCAGCGTTCTCATCCCCGTTCAACTGCGCCACCCACAGCCGGCCATCCGGCCCGGCGATCATCTGCGTCGGGCCGTGCAGCCGCTCCGTGATGAGGCGCGCCGTGAAGCCGGCGGGCAAAACCAGATCGGCGCGCCGCAGGACACCCTGGGCTGGCGTTGGCGCTACAAAGGGATTGGTGCAACTTGCCAGCAGCAGCATCGCCAATACCACGAGGTAACGCTGCGACGAATGGCGCCGCCGCCTCGTCCCTTGCATCTCGTTCTGTGTCCCTGCTTGCGATTGGCTCATCATCCCTCCCAATGTTCGACAAAGCGCCGCAGCGTGCGCAGCATATTGTCGAAGACCGCCAGCCGCGTCACCTCGTAGCCGTGACTGTTCTCGCGCACCTGGCCGAAGCAGGCGATGCGCGCGGCGCCGCCCATCTCGAAGACCATGCTGGCGTCGCTGGCGCTCACGTCATAGGCGACCGGCTGGAGTTCCGTGCCTGCCGCCGTCGCCGCCGCACAGAGAGCGACGACGAGGCGTGGATCATAGGGCGCGCGGCGGTCGCGCGTCCAGATGCCGGGGCGACCATCCAGTTGCAGCGGCGCGCCCGGCGGGATCGGACAGCCGTCGATGGCGATGAATATCTCCGGGCGCTCGCGCTGCGCCAGCACCTTCGCCCCCATCCCGCCAACTTCTTCTTGCACTGTGAAGGCGACGATCGTCGGGCACGCGGGCTGAAGGTGCTCCATCGCCAGCGCCTCGAGCAGGCGCAGCAATGTCACTACGCCGATGCGGTCGTCGAAGGTCCACGCCGCCACCAGTGGATCGGCCGGGTCGCCAAAGCGCAGCGGGCCACAATGCGTCCGGCGCGGCACGCCGAGCGACCCCGGTCGCACACCCGCCTCGGCAAGCTGCGCCGGCGACAGCCCGGTGATCACGCGCACATCCGCCCACGTGATCGCCTGTTCGCCCGCACCGTGACCCGCACCCATCGCCAGTACGCCAGTGATCGTGGCGTGGTCGCCCAGGATTTCGACCGGCGCCTCGCCCAACTTCCACGGGAACAACCCGCCCGACCGGCTGACGCGCAGCCGTCCATCCGGCTCGATGGCATGCACCGCCAGTCCGATCTCGTCCATGTGTGCGGCATAGCAGACCAGCGGTGCAGCGGGATTGCGCGCCGGCAGCCGCACCCAGACGTTGCCGGCGCCATCTTGCTGCGGCGCGTAGCCCCAGCCTTGCAGCCGCTGAAGGATGTGTGCGGCCAGCCTGTGCTCCATGCTTGACGGCGACGGATAGGCCAGCAGTTCGGCAAACAGTTTCAGCGCCGGATGATCGATGTCGTTCATGGCAACTCTCCAATCTCCAGTTCAATTGCATCATCGGTCAGGCGCTCGCCGTTGCTGCCTGTTGCGGTCAGGCGTGCGCCGGTTGCCAGGTCGTACATCCCTACGCGCAGCCGGTAGTCGCCCGGCGGCAAGTCGGGCGGCAACGCCAGCCGGTGCTCATCGAGCACGACCTCGCCTTCGACCCACTGCTCCGTGCCGTAGCCGCCCGCAGGCAGCGCGTCGGACTGCGCGATCAGGTTGCCGTCCGGCCCGATCAAATGCATGAAGACCTTTTCGCTCGTCGCCAGCGGCGCCAGCGATTGCCAGACTAGCTGCGCCACCAGCCCGCCGCCCACGCGCGTCATATCGACGCCGTGCAGCCGGATCGCGTTGCCCAGTGTGGCCGTGAACGGCCGGCTCACCTCCGGCACGTCGAAGGTCCGCGTCGAGGGCTGCACGGTCACTGTGGCGAAGGGCTGGTCATAATCGGCGGTCGTTAATTGTAGCAGATAATCGCCGGGCGCAGTCGTGGCGGGAATGCGCACATGCAGCCGCCGGCAGATCACCTCGCCGGCGCGCCAGTTGGCTTCGGGCGCCACCGCGCCAGTGTAGAGCACCGCTGGCGGGTCGCTTGCCAGCGTCAGCGTCAGCGGGATCGAGCGATGGCGCTCGTCGCCCTGAACGAATAAATCGAGCGTCAGCGGCGCGCCCGACTCGGTGGTCGTGGTCGCAAGCGTGTGTCCAGTCAGCGTCATGTCGGACAACGTCAGCGGAAGCGAACTCACGGCGACAGGCTGGATTTGCGCCGCCGGCTGCGACGTGATCGGCGGCGTCCACGTCCCGGCGAAGGCGGTGTCGCCCGGCGCGTCAGTACGCGGGCGGCGCGTCCAATCGGCGTCGAGTTCGTACCAGCCAGTCAGCACGCGCAACGGCTCGCCCCCGCTGCACGCATCGGTAATCGCCGGTGTGTAGCGCTGCGCCACGCGCTCGCCCGCCCGCCAGATCGTCGTCGGGAAGGCGCCGTTGCCGGGCACTACGTCCGCTTGACCGACGCGCTGCCCACGCGTATCGAGCAGATGCATGAACGAGGTCAGATAGCGGCGCGTGCCCGTCTCTGCCTGCCAGTGCAGCAAGAGCGAGTGTCCATCAGCAGCGGCGCGCATCCCGATCAACGTCGGGGCGTCGTCGAAGCGCGCCGTCGTCGTCTGGTCGGGCGCAAAGCCGGCGGGCCAGGTCAACGCCTTGTCAGCCTCGACCTGGACGTAGAACATCAGCGGGCGGCCAAAGCGGTCGTCGAGCGTGCGCACCGGCTCCTGCCAGATAGCGGCCAGATCGTCGGCGAAATCGCGCTGCTCGGAGGGAAAGGCGTAGATCACGCCTTTGCCCGGCTCCGGCAGCACCAACGCCTGCGTCGCATCGAGCGAGCGGATGCGATGGTCGCGCAGAAAGGCGACGGTGGCGTGCGAAGACCACAACGGCGAGAGATAGACGGCGAAGCCCGCGTCGGCGCTGGCCTTCATCCAATCGACCGCATCGACCTTGTCGGCGTCGTAGACGTAGTAGACCTCGGGGAAAGCGGGAAAGCGCACGAAGTAATCCAGCACGGTGACGACGCCGCTCACAAAAATGAGCAGACCGATGGCGGTGTAACGCGCGATGGCATTCCGTGATGCGCGCGTCGCGATCCATGTCAGCCCCAACCCGGCGCCGAGCAGCACCGGCGGCACTGCGGCCAGTGTGCGCGAATAGTTAGGCGCGGCCTCGCTCAGCACCGAGGGCGCCAGCATCATCACCGCCCACGCCAGGAAGAGGAAAAGGGCGTCGCGATCCGGGTCGGGCTGCGGTCTGGCTTTGCCGAGCAGCCGCCACGCCCACCACGCCACGCCGAGATAGAACGGGATCGCCATGAACCAGTCGAAGACCGGACGGTCGGGGATGCCGTGCGCCCACTCCAGGTCGCCGTCGAAGCTGAACATGCCGAGGACGCGCAGGATATTGATCGCCAGCAGTTGCCAGGGCGACGCGTCGCCGGTGACGCGCGCGGCAAAGACCGAAACCTCGGAGGCGTGCCCGAAGAAAAACTCAGGGTGGCGCAGAAACTCCAGCCCCAGCGGCAGGAAGACGACAAAGGCGACAAGCCCAGTCACCGTCAAGCCTAGCAGCGGGTTGGTGTTACGCCACCGCCGCCGATCCGGATAGCGCCAGAGCAGCCAAAGCACATACGCCAGCAGCACGAACGGCACAAAGCGTCCTGTCGGGTTGTTCCACACCCCCAGCCCGGTCAGCATGCCGCTGGCGAGGAAGGCGAGGAGAGGAGCGATTGGGAGATTGGGAGATTGGGAGATTGGAGATTGGGAGATTGGAGATTGGAGATTGGAGATTGGAGAAGTCGTCTCCTCGTCTCCTTGTCTCCCCCTCTCCCTCTCTCCCCCTCTCCCTCTCTCCCCCTCTCTCCCTCTCTGCGCCAGCAATTCGCAGCCGAGCCAGAAGAAGCCGAAGACCCCGCTCAGGATCAACGGCATGAGGATGATGCGGATGCCGTAGTGGCTGAAATGGATGTGCCAGTAGTTGACCGCCAGCGCCAGCGCGGTGAGCACGGCCAGCATCTGGCTGCGGCGGCGGAAGAGCGCGCGCACCAGCACGTAAACGGCGGCGACGGTGAGCGTGCCCGCCAGCGCCGAAGCCAGCCGCAAGGTGTAGAGATCGAGCCGCCCCGTAAGCGCGCCGATGGCTGCCTGATAGTAGGTGTAGAGCACCTCGCGCCCACCGTTCGCTGGCAGGAACAAGGGGCGGTTGCCCGCCAGCACCTGGCTGGCGTCGATGGCGTTGTAGGCTTCGTCGAACTGCGGGCCGGGCGGGACGACGCCAAGCTGATAGAAGCGCAGCGCGCCCGCCAGCAGCGTAATCGCCAGTAGATAGAGCCAATCCCATCGCGTCATAGCAGAATTTCGTTCACACGTGGCGGCGGTCTGTGACCACCAGTGGTTGGATTTTGGCGCAACGTGCGATCGCAGACTGCACCTACCGGTGGAGCGCGCCGATCTCGACAAAGTCGCCCACCGGCGCGCCCGTGGCAGGATCGTACACGCCGACGCGCAGCCGGTAATCGCCGGGCGGCAGCTCGGCGGGCAGTGGCAGCGCCATATAGCCCGGCTTGGCATCGCCGGCGTGCCACGCCGTCGGTGGCAGCAGTGCGCCGATGGGAAACTCATCGCGCTGCGCCATGACCGCGCCGTCATTATCGTTCAGGCGCAGCGTGACGCGGTAATCACGCGTCGGCTTGCGTTCGGCCAGCCAGTCGAGTTGGACGAAGAGATAACCGGCGTCCAACGCAGCCTCCAGCGTCTGCATGATCGCGGCGCCGGTTAATCGCAGTTCGTCGCCAAAGATCACGTCCGGTGTGGCACGCTCGCGCTTGGCCAGAAAATGCGGGCTGACAAAGCGACACAAATCCACATCCAACCACGACCAGCAAGTCGTTTTGTAGGCGATGGCAGTCAGAAACTTCGGGACAAACTCGCCGCGATCCACCTCGTTCTCAGCGGTGACGACCAGCCACAGCGCCGGGTGCGCGGCCAGCAGATCGAGCAGCACGCCGTCCATTGCCTCCGGCACGACGGGTGGTGCATTCACCGGCCAGAATGCGGGCAGTTCGACTTCCGGCGCGGTCGCGAACCCCGTAACGCCAAGCAGATAATACTTTGCCAGCAGATGTTGGCGCGGCGCGTAGAGCATTACGGCTTCGTCGGGCTGACGGTTCGCCTCCAGAAACGCCGCCATTTCGCGGTACTCGCTCTTGGTGTAACTCGTGAAGTAGACACTCAGCCCCAGCCAGGCGACGACCAACGCCAGCATCGCCCCGGCCAAGCCCAACGCCAGGCTTTGCCGTCCCAACCAGACGATGCCCGCCGCCGCCAGCACATAGAGCGCCGGCAGCACGAAGAGAATGTAGCGCGCCGCCAGCGCCGGGGCAAAGATCACGCTGAGCGCCAGCGGCAGCAGCGCGGCCAGCGCGACGAGCCAACTCCACGGCGTGAAGCCTCGCTCATCCCGAAATCTTTGCGCCTCCGGGAGGGCGGTCACGGCCAGCCCGATCACGACAAGCGGCGCCAGCACCAGCCCGACGACGGCGACCTCCGGCTGCCAGCGGATCGCGCCAAAGGCCAGGTCACGCCAGAGTGCATCCAGAAAGGCCAGCGCCGACACCGTGTTTTCGCCCCCCACGTTGCCAGCAACGACGCGCAGCGTGTCGTGAAAGCCGGGCGCCAGCGCCATCCACAGCACAACTGGCGTGAGCGCAAGCACGACCGCCGCTAGCCAGCGCGTGCCATCACCCCAGGCGCGGCGGTGCAGACTAAGGAATCCCAGAAAGAGCGTCTCAACGCCGACAAGCAAAATCGAATAATAATGGAAACCGGTCATCAGCCAGTTGACGCTGGCGAAGACAAGGATCGTCGTCAGGCAGGGGCGGCTTGCCAATGCGTGCAGCGTGATCAGCGAGAGCAGCGCCAGCGCCACGACGAGCGTGTACATGCGCGCCTCCTGGCTGTAGAGCAGCAGCGCTGGCGAGAGCGCCACGAGCGCCGCTGCCCAGATGCGCCGCGTCCGTTCCGCCGGCCACAGCCGACGCACCCACCACCACGTCAGCGGGATCGCCAGCGCGCCAGCCAGCGCGGGCAGCAGGCGCAGCGCCGCCTCACTTTGGCTGAAGATCGCCGACCAGCCTGCCATCGTCAACTGCCAGAGCGGCGGGTGCTCGAACGCGGCGCGCCAGTGAAAGGCGACAATCTCAACGGGCGTGGCGCGCGCCATCAGTGCCGTGGCGGCCTCGTCGTAGGCCAGCCCTTTGTCGCCCAGCCCCCACAGTCGCAGCCCCAGCCCTGTCAGCGTCATCGCCGCCAACAGCCAAATCTCGCGGCGCCACCAGGGCGCTTTCGTCACATCGCTCATGGCGTCGATTTTACCTTGAGGTGTGGGGTTGAGATGAAATCAGGAGATCAAGCGCGGCTGACCAGCCCATAGCGCAGCGCCAGGATCGCGGCTTGCGTGCGGTCGGTCACGTCGAGCTTGGTGAAAATGGCGCTGACGTAGTTCTGCACCGTGCCTTTGGAGAGAAAGAGGCGCTCGGCGATCTCGGCATTGCTCAGCCCTTCGGCAATCAGCGCGAGAATTTCCCGTTCGCGCGGATTCAGGTCAACCTCAAGTGTGCTGTGCGGAGAAACCGCCGGCTGCGCGACAAACTGAAAGAGCTTACCCGCCACTTTCGGATCGACGTGCGTCCCACCCGCTGCGGTGCCGCGGATCGCCGCAATGATCTGCTCGCGCGGGGTGTCCTTGAGCAGGTAGCCGGCTGCGCCAGCGCGGATGGCGTCGAAGACCCATCCGTCGTCGTCGTAGGTCGTCAATACCAGCACGCGCGTCTCCG
>Ga0114938_1001770_pt1 | contig 14324 bp, 7 predicted proteins | sample AshMeaBigSpring_FD_88675 | JGI IMG/M metagenome (GOLD analysis project Ga0114938, IMG submission 88675) | Groundwater microbial communities from Big Spring, Nevada to study Microbial Dark Matter (Phase II) - Ash Meadows Big Spring | ecosystem: Environmental > Aquatic > Deep subsurface >...
AATCTCGGATGGAAAGCTCTCTCCACCCTTATTGACAGCTGTCACCTTAAAAGAATAGACAAGTCCCGGTTCGATTTTGATTGTATGGTTCGGTTTGCTGACTAGTGTACCGTTGTCGAATCCTCCGTAGCCAACGCGAGTATAGACCATATATTCTTGAGGATGAGCGCTGGGCTCCGAAGGATCCTCTACACCTTTCCACGATAGTTTAATGGTATTCTTTTTGGCAAACTCAATAGCAAAATGACTGACAGGGAGCGGTTGCACTACATACTCCTTGTCGTGCTGTTCGCCGATAAACCGTAAAAGTCCTTTGTAGATTGCCCGTCCGACAGTAAACTTAAAAAGAGGATCGTGTCCCATCTTCATATCAGCGAAGTTCTGATGCGAGAGTAGTTCGATGATGGTAGAGGGCGTTGCCGGCAAGCGAGTCTCGCTATAGTTACGGTTCCACATGCTGCGACGTGTCCACGAAGAGTTGTAGGTAGCCTTTACATCTTTCTCAATTTGCGTTAACAAGATATCTGTGAGATCTCTCGATGCATAACGATCGATTCCCGTATTCAATTTCCCATTGTTGTAATCGGTTGTATAGATACCCAACGAACCGATGATTCCATCCGTCTTGCTATATCCGGCATCACTGTGCAGAGCCATGGTGAGTTCCAAAGGAACACCTAAGCCTGCCTGTCCGGGGTTGTATACCGATCCTCCCGATAAGTAATTGATCACATTCGAACGCGTGTTGATGTCGTCGATATAATCGTTCTCCCCTTTGCGACCTCCATATACATCATATGGCATACCTGCCCATTGAGCAGAGTAGCGAGCTCCTTCGAGGTATCGGGGCAAACCGCTGACTTGTCCGCCACGCGAGATGTTGCCCATTCCGCCACCAAAACGTACTGCATCGGCACAAACAACACCTTTTTCTGTGCTTTCATTGCTGAGAGCCACCATGCCATAGTCGTTGTTGCCTTTGTCGAATTCAAAAGTACCTAAGTAGACCCACGTACCTCCACCTATCCTCTGATTCACTTTAAACTCAGTAACGCCTCCCTTATGGAAAATAAGGTATTTAGCATCCCGTACACTGTTGGGAAATGACTGGTAGGCAACATATACGGCATAGCTTCCGGTATTTGGAATGGTAGGTATCCATTCGGCAAACGGTTGGTCCTTCTCTTTCTTCTTTTTCCGTTCGGTAGTGATCGTTCTACAAGTACCTGCAATAAATGGGTTTTCGCCATCCTGATAGATTGTTTTTCTTTGAGCAAATCCGCTTTTGGAAGCTTTCTCCCACTCATTCTTCTTTCCATTTACTTCCAGATAGATCGAACCGTTCTTCATGTCACTGTCCACGATCACCTCGTTCTTCTGAGTATCTCGTTCGCGCGGGGTGTAGATTAATGCCCCCGCATTCTCCAACATCGGGATGACGTAAGGGATGATGAACGATTGAGTAAACAGATCTTCCGTTGTGCAGAACAGTCGTGGACGTTGCCAGCCCCATTCTCTCTGATCGTTCTTATAATAATTGCCATGACTTTGCCAAAGAGCTAGATGTCTGTTCTGTAAGCCTCGGGAGATGTTGTAAGGTCGAGATATGTTTGCCACCCAAGGTGCGTCTTTATAATCGATGTTTAGCGATAAGCGTTCTTTATCTTTCCTCTTCTTTCTATAGATATTCGGAACCAGCTCCTCGATCAACTTCCCGTCCGAATATATCTTTAGGTCGAAATAGCGCACCGGACCGGGAAGAAGGTCTTTCACCTGTTGATAGATATTTTCTACTGTCTCAGGAAGGAAAGGTTGGAAAGCAAAACTCTCATTGGCTTCAATCGTGATTGTTTTGGAGTCGTAGTTAATATCCAGATTTTTAAGTTTGGGAGTACTGATTTGAGCAGTTGTAGTGTACTGATTGAAAAAGCTGTTCAGCCGTTCCTTTACATTTCTTTCAATATCACTGTTTTGTGCAAGGAGGGCACTTGTGGCTGCCATGAATAGCAGTAGGGTTAGGTATATTTTTTTCATTCTGTTTGCAGTTAATGATAATCAGCTACAAAAATAAATAAAAAAAGAGTGAGAAGCCAATGCTTCCCACTCTTCTTATCGAGTTTTTTGTATAATTTATAGCGGAATGTATTCTACGAAAGCTTCCATTGCTTCGTAAGAAGCCAGACCTAACTGATCGTATAAAGACGCCGTTGCACGGTTCCGATCTTCACTACGTTGCCAGAACAGACGTTCGTCGTTGCCTAAGAAAGGAGCACTTTCCATCTGTGACTGGTGTTTCAAGATCGAGTTACGTTTAGCACGAAGTTCTTCCGGACTAATAGGAACAGCCATTTCAATGTTTTCAATTTCCCATTCAGCCCACGCACCACGATACATCCAGATACGGCAATCTTTCAACCATTTAGCACCTTCTTCTTTTTCCATGTCGATTGCAGCAAACACAGCGTCGGTACATACACGGTGAGTACCGTGAGGATCGGCCAAGTCGCCTGCTACAAAGATCTGGTGAGGTTTGATTTCACGAAGTAAGTTACGTACAATCTCAACATCAGCTTCGCTGATCGGGTTCTTTTGTATTTTACCTGTTTCGTAGAAAGGAAGGTCTAAGAAGTGACAGCGTTCCAAAGGAATGTTATTGTATGTACAGGCTGTACGAGCTTCTCCGCGGCGGATCAAACCTTTGATGGTCAGTACGTCACGGTTGTCCATGTCGCCATCTTTCTTATCTTTGAGGAAGTTGCGCATTTCAGCATATTTCTCATTGATAATCTGGTCCTGACTATTATTGAAGATTTGGTTGAAGCCATTGATAAAGTGAAGGAAGCGAACAACCTCCTCATCACCTACAGCAATATTACCAGAAGTTTCGTAAGCAACGTGTACTTCATGTTTTTGCTCAACCAAGCGACGAAGAGTGCCACCCATTGAGATCACATCATCATCGGGATGCGGTGAGAAGATGATCACTTTTTTCGGGAATGGTTTAGCACGTTCCGGACGATAAGTATCGTCAGCATTCGGTTTGCCACCCGGCCATCCAGTGATGGTGTGTTGCAGATCGTTGAAGATCTTGATATTCACATTGTAGGCAGAACCAAAGAGAGCCAGCAATTCACTCAAGCCGTTTTCGTTGTAGTCTTTGTTGGTCAACTTAAGGATGGGTTTGCCAGTCAATTGACACAACCAAACAATTGCGCTACGGATCAGTTTGTCGTTCCATTCGCAAGAAGTTACCAACCAAGGACGTTGAAGACGAGTGAGGTTCATTGCAGCCGACAGATCAACAGCTACATGAGCATTGTTGTGTGTCTGCAGATATGAAGCAGGGATTGTGTCGGAAGTAGCACCTTCCACACACTCTTTAATCATGCGTGCTTTTTCCTCACCCCATGCAAGAAGACAGATCTTCTTTGCAGAAAGGATGGTCGATACACCCATTGTGATAGAACTGATCGGAGTACTTTCAATGTTACCAAAAATCTTCGCAGCTTCATTACGAGAGTCGTTATCCAATAAGATCAGACGAGTCGTAGAGTTGAGGCGCGAACCCGGTTCGTTGAATGCAATATTACCCACACGGCCGATGCCAAGCAGAGCGATATCGATACCGCCGAAGCTTTCAATGCGTTGTTCGTACAAACGGCAGTATTCGAAGATTGTATCTTTAGCGATTGTACCGTCGGGTGTAAAGATGTTCTGTTTGTCGATATCGATATGGTCGAGGAGCATCGTTTTTAGCGCATTGAAATTGCTGTTGATGGCATCCGGAGCCAAAGGATAATATTCGTACATGTTGAACACGATCACATTGCGAAAGCTTAAGCCTTCTTCTTGATGCATGCGTATTAATGAAGAATAGACATGACTGGGAGAATTACCACCCGGAAGAGCTAATACGCAAAAGCGGCCTGCTTTTTGTTTTTCACGAATTGTCTGAGCAATCTCACATGCGATGTAGTTAGCTCCTTCTTCTACAGATTCATAGATTTCGGTTGGAATCTTTTCGAATCGGGTCAGAACCGATTTTTCAAACGCATTCTCAGGTCTGTAGTATCTGGGGGAGACCCTGTTGAGAGTGATTTGAGAACTAAGATTTGTTTTCATAAAGTTGTTTATTAAGTAATGTAAGATTAAAGTCTTTTTACGACAGTGTTTTATTTGGAACTACAAAGATACGAAAGAAGTTTAGATTGGAGAGTACCAATTTGTAGGGAATATGAAGGAAATAATCAGATTTTAACATTTGTTTGACTACTATGCCTCAATCCTAAAACTGTCCGCATCTTTCCATACGGGAAACTTATCTCTGAATTTTCTTAGTTCGGTAAGGTCGATTGTAGCGGTAGCAGTGTCGCTGAGTCCGTCGGCAACTGAGGCTAAGACTTCTCCTTTAGCCGAGTAAACGATGCTTCCGCCATTATAATTTAAGTTGTATCCATCTCTTCCCACTCTGTTGACTCCACACACAAAGCATTGATTTTCGAAAGCACGTGCTTTTAATAAAGTGTCCCATACCATCCGACGAGCATCGGGCCAGTTGGCAACATAGATCAATAAGTCGTATTCATTATTTATATTTCGGCTCCAGACGGGGAAGCGTAGATCGTAACAGATCAGTAGGCGGATATTCCAACCTAAATAGGGGATAGTGATCTGTTTGCTGCCGGATGAGAAATGTGCTCCTTCATCTCCCATGCGGAAAAGGTGTCGTTTATCGTAGTAGTACTCTTCTCCGTCGGGTGTCAGGAAGAATCCGCGATTAAAGTACTGTTGGTTGTCGATAGCAATAAAACTGCCTGTGATAGCCAGTTTATATTCAGCCGACCATTTCTTCAGAATAGAGATTGTTTCTTCGGAGGTTGTTTCTGCAAGAGACGCAACGTTCATGCTGAAACCAGTAGAGAACATCTCCGGTAAAACAACAATCTCCGTTGTCCCGGAAAGAGCTTTTAGTCTTTCATGGAGCATACGGAGATTCTCTTGTTTATTTTCCCAAACAATATTAATCTGTACGATAGAGATTCGTATAGAATTCATTGCATTAGAGTTTGTTTATAAATTACCTACAGTAAATCTTTCAGGATGTTTGCCTTTGAAGTCTTTAAAATATAGCTTTATTTCGCGCATATCTTTTTGTATATCTCCAGAAGGCATTAATGACATCGTTGAACTTATTGTCTTTGTGGTGTAATCAATACCTATTAATACAATAGGAACTTGTGCCTTGAGAGCGATGTAATAAAAACCTTTTTTCCAGTTAGGATTTGCTTTTCTAGTACCTTCGGGTGTGATAGCTAAATGAAACTTATCACGTTTAGCAAACAGACGTACCATTTGATCAACTAGAGATGTATTTCGCCCACGATCAACCGGAATACCTCCCACTGCTCTGAAGAAGACTCCTAATGGGAAAAAGAACCATTCTTTCTTCATCATAAAACTTGTTCTCTTGTTGATAACTCCGTAGTAGAGTTTGCCGATAAACAAGTCGAAATTCGTGGTATGAGGTGCAGCACAAACAATACATTTATCGTAGTCAGGCACTGTGACATTTGTTTTCCATCCCAACAAGCGGTAATAGATAAAGCTATATATGGCTTTTCTCATCTTTCTGATTAATTCAATTTTGCGATAGCGTCAATAACTTCGTTTACTTTCGCATTAAAATCTATATAAAACTTCTTGTAGAAACCTTTTACATTTCCCGGTTCTGTATGGCTGATGCGGCTTAAGAATTCATCTTGCATCTTAAGAATCTCTGTCATCAGCTCATCAGCTTTTACTTTATCTGTACCAGGAACAAAATTACTATTGATCAAACACTCTGTAAATAACTCGCCTGCGATATAGTTTACGTTCTTTTTGAGCTTTCTTCTACTTGCCATAATCTTTACATTTAAATGTGAATACTTATAAATATCGGGTAAAGATAGCTACTTTCTTTTGTTTCCACCAATAAATTGTTCTAAAACTTTGTTATAAGCGGTCGACGTTTTAGGTTGTTGACTAATTGGTTAATTTCTGTATATATATAACTGATCAATTTTTATTATTGATCCTCTAACTCATTTCTATTATTCATTTGAGTTTTGGCTTTTGGTTTTTTAGAAATAGTAGCCTAAATTTAAGAAAGTGCTTGCTTTTTTAGTCCGATTTGTATATCCGAGGGAAAACTCTAATGGTCCGAAAGCGCTATTCATTCCATATCCTATACTAGCCCCGAACAATTTTTCACCTTTTAAAATATCGAAAAAATGATTGTTAGTCATCCCGAAATTACCAATTAAACTCAGGTAATGTGTTCTACCCATTCTTTGACGGAATTTCAGCGAGGCAGTTACAATGGAATTCTTCATTAGTTCAATGTTTGTAATGCCGGCAAAAGGAAGTTCTTGATGTAAATAAAAACCGACAATCGGTCCGCCGATTGCATTTTGCAAAGAATATGGAAAATTGCGTCCGATCAAGATTCGCCCATGTATAGCGGGCAGGATTGAAAAACGCCGAGTGATTGGGATCACATTGCTCCACGAAGCACTTAATGCCGAAAATGGAACATGGCCTTTATATTGAACCAAGTTGTCGGTATATAGTGAGTAGTTTGCCCTGAAACTATTTCCTTTATTGGGAAAATGCTCTTTATCGAGCGAACTGTATTGAACTTGTGCGAAATAGCTAAAGAAATGCTCTGGCTCCACGTCGAACCTGGTGACTTCCGAATTTTTAAACAAGAAATCTTTGTATTTATAATATTCAATGCGCGCACCTACAGAAAAACGTAAATTTTGGTACCAGATATCCGAAAAGCTAAATTCTCCCATATGATATTTATAAGTAGTGTTATAAGCGCGATTACCTTTCTCGTAAATATTGATATCGTTGTACTGAAACATATACGAAAAAGAGACCCTACGTTGTTGTAGAGGTTCCAGTGTGTAGTCAACTTTTACGGCATATCGTTTACCCAGACGACCGGTGAAGGATAAATGTGAGGGGATGGTTGTCTTTAAGTCGGTTGTCCCGTTTACCAGTACCGATGCAATCTCCTCGGAATCGAATCGGATGCCTAGATTAATCTTTTTCTCATACTTTTCTTCAATCAAGAAGACGAGATGGTATCCTTCGGGAGTCTCTAGCAACTTATAACCGGCACTTGAGTAAGATTGTGTGCCACGCAATACATACATCGCCTGTTCTATTTGCTGAGTGGTTATCTCATCGTTTTCCTTGAGCCTACACTTCTTTATCAGCCATTTCTCGTCATTATCTTGTACACCTTCGAAAGATATCTTTTTTATAAAGATCGTTCGTGACCCGGATAGAGGGTAGTAAGGGCCGTGTGTGGCACGTTTGAAATCATCGGAAATGCCTATCTTTTTCTTTAAAGCAATCAATTCGTCCCATTTAGCTAAAGCTGCTTTCTCGCCTCTGTTCAATAGCGAATCGATGGAGTTTGTACTGAAACTACTCGAGGAATAACCGTCTACATTTACTGAAATATAAGTGTCGGTTAGTTGGAGATTCTTTTCGTAATTAGCCCGACAAGAGATGTTTATGATCTGTTTTAGAATTTCCGAGGCACTGTTTAACTTTTCCGGTCCTTTCAGTTTACTTTGAACATCTACTCCAATGATGATGTCGGCTCCCATAGCTTTGGCAATATCAACCGGATAATTGTTGACCATCCCTCCATCGATCAGTACCATGCTGTCTTGACGGATTGGTGTGAAAACTCCCGGTATGGCCATGCTTGCACGCATTGCAGTAGCTAGTACGCCATTGTGGAAGACAACTTGTTTGCCATCGACAACATTTTGCGCCACACAAGCAAACGGGATGGGTAATTTATTGAAGTGAATTGAATCGTGGTAACCCAGAGTCAGATCCGTAAACAGATTCGACAGGTTTTGTCCTTTGATAAAGCCACCCGCCAATGCATCTTTGGGGTTTTTAACGAAAGGAAAGGACACAATATACTTCTCCGAACGTTCGCGCTCGAGCAAAGACATTGATTTCCTTTCTATACGATCGCTGAGCAGAAAGTTCCAGTTTTGTTGGCGTACCATGCTGTCGAGCTGAGCGGGAGTGTAACCTATTGCATACAAACCACCGATAATGGCGCCCATACTAGTCCCCACAATATAATCAATAGGGATACCGGCTTCTTCAATAACCTTCAATGCTTTGATATGGGCAACCCCTTTAGCACCTCCACCACTCAAAACGACTCCTACTTTCTTTCTCTGCTCTTGTGCTTGCACTCCAAGACAGAAAAGAAAACAAAAGAACACAAAAATGAAAGCCTTAAAAATAGATGCTTTAAAAATAGATGCTTTAAATATAAAAGGTTTGAAAATTAAAGTTTGAGAAATGAAAGCCTTAAATATAGAAGTTGAATATATTTGTTTTTTCATTATCACGTGAATTTGATGGTTTCTTGGGTTTGAAACAAATATAGCTTTATTTTTGCTAATCTTCAGAAATTATGGGTTTAATTTTTACTCATATATGATAATAAATAATAGCTACGGTCCTATTTTTCCCGAGATACGGTGCCATTTCTTTCGAGATACGGTCCTTTTTCTTTCGAGATACGGTCGTATTTCTTTCGAGGTACGGTCCTAATTTTTTCAAGATACGGTCCTTTTTTAGGGCAGTATGATTTCATATGGCAATGTGATATTTGAGATGCTGCGAACAAAAAAACTGCGATGTGAAAACCTGAATGTTTGAATAACACTCTAGGATATTTCTCTAAAAGTGGTATTGTTGAAACGGGGTTTTCACATCGCAGCTCATCAACTTGCTCAATTTGTCAATTTGTCAGTTCGTCAACTTGTCAGTTCGTCAACTTGTCAATTCGTCGACTTGCTCAATCTTTATTTTTTACTCAATCACATACCAAGTATAACCTTTGGCCGGAATTTTAACTGTCAGTTGCACAGTATGATTCGGACTAATCGTATAATTGTCTGCTTTTCCTTCTTGCTCACGAATGTTTGCAGTCTTGGTCAATCCGGTATAATAAAGAGGAAGTTCGATATTGCGGGTCATTTCTTGGTCAGTAGGATTGTAGAAGACAGCCAATCCTTTTTCCTTTCCGGCAGGATCAACGTGCATTATTCCATCCCAGTCGCGTGCATCGGGTTTACGTAAATGAATAATGTCGTTGTTGAGGATCGTGCGGTATTTCTTATACCAACTAATTATCTCGATCACAATCTTTCGAGTTTCATCCGTATCGTAGAGACGCGGTCCCCGATAACAAGCTTGTACTCCTGTGCTATAGTTCTGGAACATGAGCGTTTTGTATTCGTACAAGTGGTCTTTGAGAGGCTCGAGTGTTGCTGCAGCTCCTCCTCCTTGGTATTCAACTAAAGGTACAAAGCTCCAAAGAGAGGAGGGAATGCGTTCCCAAGTACAGTCGTAGTTCAACTGACGAGTGTGGATGATCTGCCGTTCACGAGGTAACGACCAGTTTGCTTCCCGATAACCGATTCCCACTTTAGTTGAACCGTTAAGGAAGTAAAAGTCGGGTACATTGATATAAATACCATTCTCGCACATCCAGTGATAAAGTTCGGTAACCTTGTAAAACTGATTCCATTGCGAATCTTTCAATCCCTTATGGTGAGTATGGCTTGTGGAGGCACAAAAATCTCCAGGATAAGAGCCATCGTGCTCGAAGCAGCGCATTCCTGTTTTCTCGAAGAATGTTTTTATCTTATTGAAATAGTCGTAGCCCCAGTCGCTGCTCAGGCAAGGAGAACTTCCAAAGGTCATTCCACCTCTTTTGCCCGTTTTGGGATTAATCACATCAACTTCATCGCTGATCCAACGACTTGCAAGAAGTGAATAGCAGCCCATCTCGATGCCTTTGCTACGGGCATAATCGACAAACGCTTTGTATTTTGCAATGTTTGCATCGGATATATCTTCTGCATTTAACCCCGATCCGAAGCTGAGAATGATCATTTCGTATCCCGTCTCAGCACATTCGTCGATGGCACGGTAAACGATCTCCGGTTTGGTGGAGGTGAGGTGCATGAAGATTGGATTCTCGGTAGTCCAAGGTGCAATGGCACGATAAAACTTTCTAGTAAACAAACCTTTACGTTCGCGATCGTAGCTGTCCAACGGCATCTCGTATACACTGAAAGATTGGAATGTTTGATTGGCTTTCAATGTTTGGTCGGGTCCCATTTTGGGAGAAACCTCCAAGATGCAAGGTGTCTGTAACGAATAGTTTCGCTGTGAAGTGTAAGCGGGGTCAGTCACCCATTTCTCGGTAATATCCGTCTCTTTCTCTGTGAACGATCCGGCACACGCGTAGTCGCTCTCTATATGAATGTTGGGAAGCAGAAACTTTGCCGGATCTCCGCCACCGGGTGATTCGGGTTCGGTAAAGGCAAGGTACTCCAATTGAAAAGCATCAATATTAATAGGAAGAGTTGATTGATTGACCACCTCAAAGCGTTTGCGGATCACAGGTATCTTATCATAAACCGATATGTGAAGTTTGATGAAGATGTCCTTCAACTCTTTGTCGCCACGCAATGTAAATATGATTTCACGACCGGTAGCAGCTTCTTTATTCAGCGCCCAACGGTTACGTGCCCATTTAATATTCTCTTTGATAGGGACGATCTCGAAATCTTCTACCAAGAATGACTCGGGGATGGTGGTCATCGTTTCAATCCATTCGTCTTTGAGATAAGCCCGTTCCGGTTGACCGGTCAGTCCTCCTATTTGCCTCTTTTTACCATCGATCTGTATGCTTCCTTCGCTGCTTACAGCACGTAGCATACTTTCTCCGGTCATGCGGTTCACAAGGTCTGTTGTAGCGAGATTAGGGAAGATGCGGAAAGTACGCGATACCATCGGGTTGGCTACAATGATACTTTTGCGATCGGGTGATGCATAGATACCCGCTTGAGCTTTTTCAGGAGTGATCAACCAGTCGAAAGTGGTTTTTGTGGATAAGGGTTCAGATAAGATGGGGAGTTGACTGATCTTGTTTGCCAAATGCTTAGAGACTGTGGCTGTCATCTCGGGACCTTTACCCGCATAACCGATACTCACTGTCTGTGGTTGATTCGCTTTATATTCTATCGTCGGAGCAATCCATAATGCGTTGTCACCACTTGCTCCATCCTCAGTGGGGTCGGCTATCAATTCCAAAATCTGAATACCCTTCAGATCCAGGTCAATCGGTCGGGGAGTAGAGTTCGCTTTTATGATGCCGCTGTTGTACATCTCTTTTCCATCTCCGTTGATCACAAAGCGGACAGATCCTTTACCTATTTTGCCGTCTTTCCCAGCTAAGCCGACAAACTGTTTGTCAGTATCGTTTTTTCGAAAATATAGCTTTGTACCGTCGGTTAATGGTACCACTACTAAATCCTTGTCTGATGGTTTTGTATTCGACTCGGCTATCCCTATCTGTGATTGGAAACGCATTGCATCACCGTGAAGATCGATCTTTAATATACTTTTAGCATGGGTGCCAATCACCTCTTTGTAAGTCCTGCCCTGTACGATTGCTTGCTCTCCGGTGACCGATTTGTCGGTCTGTACGATACCATATTCTTGCCATAAGTTCGATAAGTCTAACTCCGATAATTTAATCTTTTGTTGCGCCTGACTACTTAGGCAAACAGAAAAAGCGATAATAGATAATAAGTTCCTTTGATTCATAACTGTATTGTGTATTCATAATTGTATTCAATTGCATTTAATATCCTTCAATTGCATTTAATAGCCTTCAATATCTTTCAATTGCATTTAATAGCATTTAATAGCATTTCTACCGCGAATGTTGCATTTTGTGGATGGATTATGTTTGAAATTTGTCCTTCATCCTATCATGCGATTTAGTATTGACCACAAATATAACTAAATCTATCGATTTTATTCAATCTTTGTAGAATGCTCTTTAGTATCTTCTACTTCTGAAAAAGACAACGTTCATTAAAAGAGGTGGAGAGGGGAGTGGCGAACGTTAATGAATCTTTAATATCCTCTTTGAAGGGGTTGGTAAAAGTGATTAAATCCGATCATCTCTTTCATAATTCGGAAAAAAATGCGAAATTTGCAACGCTTTTATTATATTATAGTAGAACTTTACTAACACCTTTAAATAAAATAAAGAAAATGACTAAAAGTGCATTGCAAATTGCTAGGGCTGCTTATCAGCCCAAACTTCCGAAAGCTTTAGCTTCTGGAGCTGTTAAAGCTGTGGAAGGTGCTGCTACACAATCTGTAGCTGATCAAGACGCTATTAAGGCTTTATTCCCTAATACATACGGAATGCCGTTGATTACTTTTGAATCGGGTGAAGCTGTTCAGTTACCTGTTATGAACGTTGGCGTTATTCTTTCTGGAGGTCAGGCACCTGGCGGACACAATGTGATCTCAGGTCTGTTTGATGGTATTAAGAAATTGAATCCTGAAAACAAATTGTTTGGTTTCATCTTGGGACCTGGCGGCTTGGTTGACCATAACTACATGGAACTAACTGCTGAGATCGTTGATGAATATCGTAATACAGGTGGTTTCGATATCATTGGCTCAGGACGTACTAAATTGGAAAAAGAAGAACAATTCGACAAAGGTTTCGAAATTGTTAAAGAACTTGGCATCAAGGCTCTTGTTATCATTGGTGGTGATGACTCAAATACCAATGCTTGCGTTTTGGCTGAATATTATGCAGCTAAGAATTATGGCGTTCAAGTAATCGGTTGTCCTAAAACAATTGATGGTGACTTGAAAAACGAAATGATTGAAACTTCTTTCGGTTTTGATACTGCTTGTAAAACGTATTCTGAAGTTATCGGTAACATCCAACGTGACTGTAACTCAGCTCGTAAATACTGGCACTTCATCAAGTTGATGGGTCGTTCGGCTTCACATATCGCATTGGAATGTGCTTTGCAAGTACAACCAAATGCTTGTATCATCTCTGAAGAGGTAGAAGCTAACGATATGTCATTGGATGATGTAGTAACTTCTATCGCTAAGGTTGTTGCTGATCGTGCTGCTCAAGGACACAACTTTGGTACTGTATTGATTCCTGAAGGTTTGGTTGAATTCATTCCTGCAATGAAACGCTTGATCGCTGAGTTGAACGACTTCTTGGCTGCCAACGCTCAAGAATTCTCTCACATTAAACGTTCTCACCAACGCGACTATATCATTAGCAAATTGTCTGCTGAGAATTCTGCTATCTATGCAAGTTTGCCTGAAAGCGTTGCACGCCAATTAACTTTGGACCGCGACCCTCATGGAAACGTTCAGGTATCTTTAATCGAAACAGAGAAATTGTTGTCGGAAATGGTTGCAACTAAATTGGCTGCTTGGAAAGAAGAAGGCAAATATGTTGGTAAGTTCGCTGCTCAACATCACTTCTTCGGTTACGAAGGACGTTGCGCTGCTCCTTCTAACTTCGATGCTGACTACTGCTACTCTTTAGGATACACAGCTTCAATGTTGATCGCTAACGGTAAGACTGGTTACATGTCGTCTGTACGTAATACTACTGCTCCTGCTGCTGAATGGATTGCAGGTGGTGTGCCTATTACTATGATGATGAACATGGAACGTCGTCATGGCGAAATGAAGCCTGTTATTCAGAAAGCTCTTGTTAAACTTGACGGTGCTCCTTTCAAAGCTTTTGCTGCAAAACGTGACCGTTGGGCTTCAGAAACTGATTATGTATATCCAGGTCCGATCCAATACTTTGGTCCTACTGAAGTTTGTGATCAGTCGACTAAAACTTTGCAGTTAGAACAAGCGAAGTAATCATACTTAGTTACGTTCACTTTTGCGAAACGTGACTGATTGAAATATATAGTACCCAAGATCCATTCTTGGGTACTGTTTATTAGACTTTTTTAGACACACATCTTCATAAGAATGCGATTCAACAGCAAACCTACTGCCAATAAAAAGAAAAAGGCATCTACGCATCGAAAGACGACTTCTCCTAAACGGTCGCGAACTTCTACTTCTAAAAAAGGTAGACATATCTATGTAATGCCCACGTGGGTTCGTAATATATTGGCTATCATTATTGTAGGTTGCTTTTCTGCTGCATTTTATTATTTCTTTATCCGCCGATATGAATATCGATGGAAAGCTTGCAATGGTAGAAAAGAATATAGTGTTTGCATTCCTTGTGGATATGATGTGCACGGAATAGATATTTCCCATTATCAAGGTCGTATTGACTGGGACCTGCTACTTCAAAATAAAGATACGGACTTCCCGCTGTATTTTATTTTTATGAAAGCTACCGAAGGAGGCGA
>Ga0114938_1001771_pt1 | contig 14322 bp, 8 predicted proteins | sample AshMeaBigSpring_FD_88675 | JGI IMG/M metagenome (GOLD analysis project Ga0114938, IMG submission 88675) | Groundwater microbial communities from Big Spring, Nevada to study Microbial Dark Matter (Phase II) - Ash Meadows Big Spring | ecosystem: Environmental > Aquatic > Deep subsurface >...
CCGTATTTTATCATTACCACATAGTAGCCTGCGCTTATTTGTTGCGTTTGTATGGGCAATGTGTAGTGCCCGGCTGCCAATACGCCTGCGGCATTGCTATACACTACTTTGCCCTGCAAGGTGCTTATTTGTGTGGTTACGGGGGCGGCTTCGGTTAGGTCAAAATCTACCGTTATACTGCTGCCAAAGGGGTTAGGGTAGGCCAATAAGGGCTTACTACTGAGTGAGCTGCCATCGGCATTTACCACACTTAGCATTTGGCTACTGCTAATGCTGCTGCTGCGTACTAGGGCTACATATTGCGGCTTGGCAGGCTCGTTGCGCCCGGGTAGGTATTGCTGTATGTTGCCCGCTACATACACGGCATCGGCGGTTTTGGTAAGTTGCAGCTGTGCTTTATCAAATACCGTTAGCTCGCCTTTTGGGCTGTAGTGGTTACTTTTGCGGTATTGCATTTTGCCAAATACCAATGCCTTAGGCGTTACCAATGCTTGCAAGGGTATTTGCAAGCTATCGCCCTCTTGCCAACTGCCTATTAAACTATCGTTGTGGTAGTTGAGGGTTACTTGGAGGGGCGTAGCTTCTATTACGTGCTGCCCACTCCAATCGTATTTTAATAAATACCCGGTATAAATGCCTGCTACATCGCTCACGGCTATTTGGTGGGGTATTTTTTGGTAGCTGTTGGCCTTTTGCTGTGGTGCTAAGGCTTGTGCGGCTTTTATGCGCTGTGCCATGCTGCCTGCCAAAGTGGCTTTTTCGGGTTCTTTGGAGGCCAATTCGTCGGCGGCCATGCGGTAGCCTTTTTCGGCGGCTTGCAGTAGCCAATAGCGGGCACTATCTTTATGGGCGGCTACCCCATAGCCGTTGCGTAGGCACAAGCCATAAAAATACATGCCGTTTTGCAGCCCTCGGTGGGCGGTTTGCGCAAATTGTGCTGCTGCTTGCAGGTAGTTTTGGTTGCAACCCAACCCTTTGTAGAGCATGTATGCTTGCGCATAAATACCCATTGTTTCGTTTGCGGATGCTGCTTTGGTAAAATACTGATAGGCTTGTGTAAACTGTTGTGAGTCTTTGGCCATTAAGCCCAAATTGTACCAAGCTTTTGCATAGCCTGTATTCGCTGCTTTTACAAACCATTGTTGTGCCATTGCGGTATTGGCCCCTACACCCATGCCTAACCGATATTGTACACCTAGGGCGTTCATGGCTTCGGCATTGCCTAACTCGGCACACTCGCTGAAGAGGGTGTGCGCTTTTGCAGCATTACTACTATTGGCCCGTTGCATATAACCCCATGCTTTTGCCATTTTTAAAGCCTGTGTTGTTTGTGCTGTTACCATGCTCGTTTGAGCAATCAAGGCAACGGTGAGTAAGCACCCAAGAAATATGTTTTTCATTGCTAGTTGTTATAATGATGATGAATGAATGTTGTTTTACCAAGCATATAAGCCCGACGATGGTTTGCCACTGCCGCCTTTGCGTAGGTTTTTGAGTATGAGTAAGGCTTCGGGCTGTTGGGTTGTTTCCAAACCTTTTAAAATGGCTGTTTTTGTTTCGGGTTCGTGCGCATATAGGTCGGCCGTTTGGCTGCGCAACAAATAGTATTTGGCTATTTGCTGAATAGTGGTATCCTTATTGTAGCCTTCGGTTATTTTGCGCTCCGTCATTTCTTGCCAATCTTTTTTAGCTTGCAACTGCGCATTGGGATTGTTTTTGATAAACAACAATTTGGCATACTGCACAGTGTCTAGTATGCGCGGTAGGTTAAAGCTTTCGAAAACCGGCACATTGATGGGCTTTAACGAATCGGGATACATGGCGGCTAATACCTTGCTGCGTTGTATGTGCTTGGCATTGGTAAGCAATGATTGTATTTGTTTGGGTTGCAACAACAAACTGTCTTTTAAGCGGATAGCCATAATGAATTTGTTGTTTACATCGGCACCATAAAAAGGGTTGCCCGTTAGCAATACGTGCAACGAGTCGGGCGTTTGGGTATTTAATTTCCGTACGGCGGTTTGCAATGCGGCACTATCGTTTTTGTGTTGCTTGCGCAATTGAAAAAGGCTTGTATAGTATTGGTTTAAATGCTTTACAGCGGTATCTTTTTTCCAATTGCCCGTAATTTTTTGTTTTTCGGCTGCTGCCCATTTTTGCTGTACAATCATTTGCGCTTGCTGTGCTAGTTGCATAGCAGCGTACTGTGCTAATTGTGCAGGGGTGAATACTTGTTGCAAAGCGGCATCTACAAATTGCTGACGGTTAAAACTGCTGTCGTTTTGCTTAACGGCTTTGGCCAATTGGCGGGCTTGGTGCAACAACTGTTTGTTTTGTGCTTGGGTAATATTCAGTTGCGGATATTGATTGCGTATCAAAGCACCTAATGTGCCGTACATATCGGCACCCCAATATGGGCTTAGGTTGTGCATAGCTATTACATCAACATTGGTTTTGCTTTGCAATAGTGCCAAAGCGGCTTTGGTGCTATCGCCCGGTGGCAGTAAGTCTATCAGCTTTTTTTGAGCCAAATAATAAGCTGTTAGTTGGGCAATTGCTGTGTCTTTGTTCCAAATAGCTTGTAGTTTGTTTTCTTCTATAAGCTTCCATTTGTACAAAGCTGCCGCTTGTGCTGCTTGTTGGTTTTTGATATTGAACAATTGTTCTAACTGTTTCGCATTTAACACATTGCGTACTTGTGCTATTTCTGCTGCTTTGGCTGTTGCTTGTGCAGTAGCACTTGTATCGGTTGTTTTGATCCGTTTGGCTTGTTTGGCAATGGTAATCAATTGCTTTTTTTGTGTGGCCTGTAATTGTAAAGCAGCTTCATTTTTAAGTGCAAAACCGGCAAGCGAATGCATATTGGCACCTGGATATGGCTGACCGGTTAACAGTACACGCAAGGTATCGTTAACGGTATTGCTTAGTTGCTTTAATTTATTGCTTAATTTAACGGTATCGTCTTTGTACAAATAACCTATTAGCAATTTTTGGGTAAAATAGTTTTCCAAGGCTGTTACACCTTGTGTTTTGTTGATACCCTCTGTCAGCTTTTTTTGTTCGGCTTGGTTCCAAAAACCTACAGCCGTTTGCTGCGCTTTTGGTTTAAACTGTATAGCCAATAATTGGTGGTATTGGCTATCGGTTAATATGTTTAATAACCGCTTGTGTTCAAATACATCTCGGTTAAAACGATTGGCGGTATCGGTTTTAGTGGTTAATTTGTTGTGTACTATGCGGGCAGCATCTACCAATTGCAGTATTTGGGTATTGCTCAACGCTAAAGTGCTTTTTTGTTGCAAGGTTTTACCTATTAAACCATACATGTGTGCACGCCAATATAGGTTTCCGGCATTGATGCACATGGCATTGGCAGGGCTATTATTTACCAATTTTTCGTTGGCATCGGCTAGCGAATCTTTGGCATACGCCCAAACATCGTTGAGGGCTTCTCGCTGTATATAGTATTTGATTAATTGCGCCGTAATTGTGTCTTTATTAAACAAGCCGGTAATTTGTTTGCCTTCTGCCGCTTGCCATTTAAGCATAGCTAACGATGTTGCGGTGGATTGGTATTTGATGGCAGCCAATTTATTTAATTGGCTTTTAGAGAGGATACTTTTAATACCAATACAGCTAAAACGAACGGGATTGAATGTAAAGAAGGTGTCTTTACGTTGTGCTATCAATTGCAAACTATCTTTTAATAATGTATTATGAGCAGTTAGTGCATTGGATTGTGCTTTGGTAAGTGTGAGTGCCTGAGCGTTACTGAGTGCCCATTCAAACTGTGTTTTTTCGGTTGTTGCCGATTGTTGTGCATATGCTGACCCCAACAGCATACATACAAGTATTGTGCATAAAAATTTATTGATATTCATATTTGTTTGATTGTTTTTATTTGTAAAATATTGCTACTGCCATTATGGGCAAACGGAGGAGGGCGAATGTTTGTCATTTTGTTTGTTTTTTACCACCAAATTCTTTCCCCTTTTTCGGTTATCATAAAGGGACGTTCTTTTCGTTGTGTGTATTCGGGCACCAACAACAGCAAGGCATTTTTAGGCACGTTGTTGAACGTGAGGGTGACCGATGTTTCACCGGCGGTTTGTGTATCTATCAACCGCCAACTATTGTTCCAATAGTACAATTGGTATTTTTTTAATGGCCGATATTTTAAATAGCGGTCTTGTTCTTTTAGTATTACTGTATGCGTATGTAGGGTATCGGGGGCTAAAACCTGTGTATGATTGTACCCGATTGCTATTGGATAACCGGCAGGTACCAATTGCTTGTTTTGGTAATAGGCAGGTAAATACACCGCCCCTTTACCCATTTTGGTAAAATACGCACTATCGTTTTGTTTGGTGCCGTGCCAAATAGCGCACCACCTTTGCTTATTAAACACACAAACAAAAGGTATTGCCGCTTTTAAACTGTCAACCGTTGTTTTAAACAAGGGTGTGGCTACATTTTGTACCGGCCAATATTTGTCGGTAACGTCTATATAATTGGTGGCTTTTAAAAATCCCGGTGGTATTAATTTTTTATCCACCTGATTGGCCAATGTATTGGCTTGTTCCGAAAAGGTATAGCGTACCACTTTGCCGGGTTCGCGTGGAATGGCAAACTTTGTTACATCTTCTTTGCTCAATGCCTCAAAGGGAATGGATACATTATTGGGCAAAATGGCTTCTGCAAAAAAATGACTATCGGATGAAGTAGCCCAATAGGGTATATGTGCCACGGTAGCCGGAATGCCTAGCGAGCGAGCAATAAACACCCCTAAACTGGTAAAATCTTCGCAAGCCCCTTTTTTCCGGTGCAATAAATTGAGTGCCCCTAATCTGCTGAACGGATCTGTTCGTTGTTCTTTGCCGTAGGTATTGTCGAACCAAGAGGTACAGTCGTTGGTAAACTGCGTTATTTTATCGTATGCATTTTTAAACTTTGTTGTATCTGACAAATAAGCAAATTTTTCTTTGTACACTTTGCGCCACTGTTGCAAGGGTTCTACACTAACGCGATAAGGCAGTAAGTACTCGCAAAAATCTGTAAATCTTAATGTGGGATAGTGGGTTTGCCAATCGGTGTAAGCCAAACTTACGTTTTCAATCAGCATATCTGCTGTACATGCTTCATTTTGCAAATCGTATTCCACATTTTGGACAGGATGTATTGGGTAATGACTTTGTTTTAGTTGTTCAAAAGCCCGGATGGAGGAATCGAAATCGGGATATTCCAATTCGTTAAATGCTACTTTTTTATAACTGCTATCGGCCCAAAAGTAGGTTTGTGACCATTTTCTTTTCATATGGCTGAGTAAAAAAACGAAGGCTTTCAGTTGCATACTATCCTGCTTTTGGGCAAAGTGGGCTGCCGCTTTTTCGAGTTCCGGCTTTATTTTGCCAACATAGTTGTTAAGGATTGTGCGTAATTCCGGCGGATAAGTAGTCTTCGCTTGCGCACTAGCCCGCTGAAATGTTGCCAATAATAACAATATTGTTAATAGGTAAAATAGGGTCTGTTTTTTCATGTAACGACGGTTGTAAGTGTATCAATTATTTTGTGTTGATGATTAACCTATTCCTTTTGGATGTTAGGTTGCGCACCTCTAAATGTAAATAAAGCAGATGGGGCATGTGCCATTACGCATGCCAACAACTCGGGCATCAGAGATGCCGTTTATCTGTACTTCGGGATGCCGTAAAACGAACATCCCGAAGTGCGGTATTAAAATTATAAAATTATTATTTTTTAATATAATTTACTGTCTTACGCTTTGCCCATGTGTCGGTAATAGAGAAAATTACACCTAATGAGTCATTTGAGAAACCCTCAAATTTATAACACCAAAAATAGGCATCATCAGTAATCTCTTTAATGAGCATAAACTTTCCAGTAACTGCTGCTATATCAATTTGGATTGCAGAAAATGGCAAGTTAGAATTGACTACAGTATCTGAAAAGTATATCATATACATTTTACGATTCCGGATTGAATCTTCATTATTATAATATTTTGTGTATACTCTGCCAGATATATTCACTTGATTCAATGTATCTTGTACACTAACCCACTTTCCTTGTAGAGCATCTAATGTATTTATCTGTATATTTTTTATTTTTGAAAGTTTTATTTCATTTTTTTTTGGAGTGCGCATACAGAAACTTTCCAATATTATTATTGTAATCAACGCAATATTTATTGTCAACTTTTTCATAAAATTTAATTTTTTTTTATTATTTTAAACATAGTATTCTTTTTGCTATTTCCAATTTTTTCTTTCTTATATCAAGACCATTATCTCCGCCATTTATTATAGAAGTTATTAAATTGAGATCGTCATTATCGGCTGCTAATAGAGCATTACGATTTGTCGGCAAAGAATTGCCATTTTTATCTTTTGATTTATCTACGCTAAATTCCCAAAGAGCAGCTAAAACAGAAAGATTGAAATCAACTTCTGTTTTACTAGTAGTAGCATTAGCTATTAAATCGGGATTGTTTACAAAATCTTTAGTATAATCGTTATATTTTTTTTGATAATAGTTTGTAAATCTATAATAACTGTCTTTATGGGTCATATGAAACAATCCTCTTCCTCTATATTTTGAACCATCTTTGCTTGCTTCATCTCCGTTATTATGACCTTTACCATCATCAGCGTACGCACGATCTAAAACACATATGCAATTTACATACTTATCAATAATTTCTAGAGGGAATAATGATCGTGACCACGTTTTAATTATAGCATCTCTTGAAAAATTCCACCTTTCTATGAAACTTCTAAAATTATCAGTTTCTTCGCTTGCGTTTGCTAAAAAATATGCAAGACGCTGTCTAGTATTTATTTCATAATTTTTCATATACTTATTGATATAATAAGCTGTCTGCTGAAAGATATTATCAATTTCTTCTTGTGAAAACGAATGTCCTGAGGGATCTATTTTATATCCACTCGGATTAATCTCTTTTAACATATCCGCTGTTACAGTAAAATTTGCATCTGTAGGGCAATTATCTATTTTAAAAGTATTACTTCCTGTGCATCCTTTGGCATCTGTAACATTTACAGTATGATTACCACTTGCTAACTCTGTAAATGAACCTCCTACTAAAGCTGTTTTACCATCTAAAGAAAATGCATAGGGGGCAGTACCGTTGAATGCTTTTAAGTTGGTTATCTCACCTTCGTTTTTACCAATCGGAGATTTAACCAATTTACCAGTAATTGTTAAGGTAGCACATGGCCTGTTTGGGTCGTCATCTGGGGGTAAAGTAATTAATGGAGGAATCGGTTCCTCAGGTGGAGTGGGTAATGGGTCGGTCGGAGGAATAGTTGGAAGATTGTCTATATTTTGGCGAATCTCATTCATCCAATCTGTAAAAGCTGTATTATCAAAGTAAGTATTTGAGGTATTTTCTTGTCCACCTATACCTTCGCCACTATCACTATTTACATCCCCATTTTTACTATTGTCAGATTCAAGATCCGGGGTAGGTAAGTGACATCTCATTTCTTGATCCTTCGTAGGCGAATTTTTCCATAAACGATATAAACCCAATTCATTCTGTTTAAAATAATATCCATCGCCTTTGCTCCATACTCCTTGCTTCGTTCCTGCAGCATACCCTAAAAAATTATCATTTACATCATATATGCCACCTTTATGATGATTGTTTTGTGCATACAGAGAACCTATAAAAAAACTTATCTTTCCTCCTTTGTCAAAACCAGGCATGATGCCAAGTGACATGATAAAAATCATAACAAAATATTTCATTTTCATATTTTTATTTTTACATTTTTTTGTTTATCAATTGTTTGTACTTATTAACCAATCCCTTGCCGCTTGCTTATACCCATCCACTTTTTTAGAAGGCACTTTTACAGGCATCTGTACTATGTATTGTGCCATAGCCAAACTGCTTGCCGTATCCTTATTGGCATTGTACAAATGCATCAATGCCATGCAAGGGGCAAATAAATGTGGCTGCATGTTTTTACTTACCTGCATCAGTTGTATTGCTTGTGGGTAATCCCCTTTTTGTGCATATAATTTGGCTTGTTTGGTATAGATATCAGGGTCGCTACTGAGTTGCCTTGCTTTGTTGTAGCAATCGATAGCCAAAGAAATATTGCCTCCCCGTTCTGCTATAGCTGCCCTACTACGCCAATAAAATACCGAGTGAAACATCCATTTTTCTAAGGGCAGTATTTGTTGGGCAGCTTCTATTGCATTGCTATTGGTTTTTAGGGCTTTGCATTGTGCATAGCTAGTAGCTGTTACAAACATGATGGCCGTAAAACCTATTGCCAATGCACTTGTTACGGTTTGTTTTACCCATAATCCTGCCACTTTCGCATGATCAAGTGCATCTTGCGGCATAGCTTGTTTACCTACAAAAACGCCTGCATAAGCGGTCGTTAGCAACATTACGGGTATGGCCTGAAAAGTAAAATTGACCAACGACATGATGATGAAACAAGGCATTGCCAAGCAAAAAACAGCTTCTTCTGTGCTATTAATGCGGTATTGCTGTTGATTAAACAATAATTTTCGGGGTAGCCACGCTATTAAAAACACCACCCACACCGCCCCGCCTAACAGGCCACCTTCTGCTATATTTTCCAACAACTCATTGTACGACATGTGTATGTACCCTGCCTGAAAAATTTCAGTGATGGGTCTTGCTGCTTCGGCAAAATAGTTGGCTTGTGCCAAATTGTAATCGTGTTCAAACAGGCCGTAGCCCCCGCCCCACCAAGTTTGTTGCCCTATGGAGCGCAGTACAATTTTCCATACCAACAATCGTCCTTCTGCCGATTGAACATTTAAAAAATAGAGTCCGGTTAATAAAATACCCCCTACCACTACTATCCATCCAACCAATAGGTATTTTTTTCGCGCACCCGAAATGGTTGATTGTAAACACAGCTGTATAACCGCCATGCAAAAAATGCCCAAAAAGGCGGTACGACATTTTAAACAACACAAAGCCAATACAATGAGTACGATTGCCGTTACATATTTTGTATGTTGAAGTGGCTTGATAGCACCCTTTAACGACACATACAATACCGGCAAACAAAGGGTTAAAAACATAGCCGTATTGTTGGGATTAACACAAGTGCCTGTAACTTGAAAAGCAGCATCGGCCGTAGGCAGGTAATTTAATTGCTGCAACAAACAAATCATGGCTTGCAAACAAGCAAGTATTTTTACCGGCCGCCATAGCCAATTGCTATTGGGTGTATACAACGCTGAACAAAGACATACAAAGAATAAAAGCCCTATAACGGAAATATAATAATGCCGTATGGTTATTTGCCCATGATACAAGGCATTTACCCAATAGTAGATGACCAACAAACTTACTGCACACACCCTTGAATTGCCTAAGACCCTTTTAGATGTTACCAATTGTGTAGCTGACTTAGAACAAATAAATACCAATGAGGCTGTTACACCTACCGCAATTGCAGGAATAAACAAAGCGCTCAATGTTACCGGCCCAAAAATGCCTTGGTTCAGCAAACTGCCGCACAGGATTACTGTCCATACAATAGCAAAATAATGCTGCACAAGTAGTACCTGTTTTTTCATACACAGTTGTTTATCAAGCCTTTGATGCAACAAATAAAACAAACAAACCATCAATACCAAACTGTGTTTTTCCGCAGGTACTGCACATTTGTATCGTAACAGTTTAATTTAGTTAACATTCTATATGCTAGTTCGTAACAAACAAAACCCACATACCGGCACTTAAAGCTGTCCAATTGCAACATGTCAAAGTAAAATGAAGCAGCTATTTTAACTACTTATGCTGTGTAATCAATTAATAGCCATGTTCTTGTGTTTGATAGTACACACGTTATACTATCCTACCATTTATCGGCATAATGTTTTCTGCTTAACGCATCTACCTACCTATTGGTGCACAGTACAGCTAATACAATGTGGGCAATATTGATAATGAATTCGATAACCAAATGACATGTAGTAAAAATAGTACATGATGGCATTAGAGGGGCTTATTTATCTGCTGTTCAGAATACCCTAATAGAACATTAAGAGGAGCGGAAGTTTACATTCATTTATCCCTTGGCTTTTTCACCATTTCCTCTAATAGATTACACAAATCTTTTTGATTATAACTTGATATTTTATATTCCTTAAGCCATTCGCCAGATTGATTGATGATCACAAATTGAAATTTTGATAAATTATCAAATTTTTTCATTAAATCAAATGCTTCCATATCAGAAATTGTGTAATGGTATCCAGGTGTCTGTTTCAATAAAGCTTTTATGGTTTCTTCATTTTTACCTGTTTTTATCAAATCCACAAATACTACGGGATCATTTTTAAATTGTTCCCTGATTCGTTTTTCTTGCATATCTTTTTCTTGAATTCCAACAAAAGATGACATGCTTACAACAAGTATTTTACCACGATGACGCTGTATAATTGCTTGCAATAAATCTTCGTTTGTAGAATTTTGTAAACTAGCAAATACCGAGCCTTCAATTGGCTTTTTCGTAGCATTCATTGCTACTTGTTCCAATAGCATTTTGGTAAAAGTCGCATCTTTAAACTGTTGAATTTCGTTTGCTAAATAAATTTTTGTAATGTTTTCTATATTGACTATTTTACTTAACATCGTTTGTAAAAGCAAATAATCGTGCCCCCAATCTGGTAATTGAAATTGCTCTTGCAGATATGCTACTTCGCTTTTCGCTGTTATAGCGTTATTAAATGCGTTCAATTCACCTTGATACTTCTTTTTAAACTCCTGTAACACCTTTTGTAATTCTAAATTGATATGCCCTTTTTGCTCATCTTCAACCAATTTTAGCCAATCGTATAAATTAGCTTCCTGTGTGGTTAATTGAATACCTTTATCACGCATCTGCTCAATAAATGATACAACCCCGGGCGTGGGCCTACTAAAGTTTTTGTTATTCAAGAAAAAATGGGTAAACAACACTTCGTTATTAACATTATAAAGAAACGCAGAATCTGCAAAAGCATCAATAAGGGCCTTTTTGTAACCGGTATCAGAATAAATGGATATTGATTTAACAATATTAGATTTTCGGGGATTGGAATTATGTTTATTAATTCCCCAATACCAATCACTATGCTGATTAAAACTCAATAAGGTAAATGCAAACCTTGCACTTATAGCACGTTTGAGTATTGTCAATTCACTCTTATTGATAATTTTCAAACTATCTAATTTCAAAACCTTTGCTACAAGATCATCGTGTATGTATTTTGCTTTTTTCCGATAAACAAATGGAGAACTAAGCGCCACACTATCGTTCAAAAAATACCTAGACATAAACCTATTAAAATCTGGCTCTAAACACGTCATCAAGTTATTAATATGGGCATTGGTTCCCATAAATACAGCATTAGGAAAATCCTCTTTTGATTTTATGTAGATGAGTTTTTTTCCTTTATAAGAAAAAGTAGAGGATTTATCTATGTACAAAATATTGCTACTTCCGGGCGTTACATAAAAAGAAGTAAGAAATGCTTTTGACAAATTATAGCCGTAAGACCGGCTCAGGGATACAGACAGAGGAAAATACATCGGAATATCAAATTGATAAAAACCGTCGGTATTTACCGCAGATTCAAATGAACCAAATGCAGTTTTTACTGTGAGTTTAGCTGGCTTGGCATTAACAATATCACTAACGTATATTTTAATAATGGCTCTTTTATTATCAGCAACCGCTGCAGCATCAGAACTCATCTGACTAGGCTGTAATGCATAAGCACTATAGGGTATCGTATTTAAACAATTAACCGATGGTACACCCTTTGTGCTAATTTTAATCATGCATTTTGGCAATAATTGCACATTTAGTTTAATCAACTCATTATCTTTTTCTAACAAAACAACCCACTCTTTATCGTTTTTTTTGCTTATTTTATTGTAATGCCATATTTGATTATTATAAATGGCTGCTTCTTTATGAAATCCAATTACCCACTGTAATTGATTATTGGCATTTAACCAATTGCCTGCAATTTCGGCTGGCAGTAAATGTGCTTTCTCTTGTAATTCTATCTCAAAAATTTTCCAATCCGATCTTTCATTTTCTATATAATCAATCTTATCTGCGTCTTTGGCAATAGGTGGATATATAAGTGCAAACCTTAAAGGCGTGGTATCATTTAAGTTCCATTTTTCGCCACAACGCACAGGAACCCCCTTTGTACCTTTTAAGTAAAGCCTAAACGAATCGTTATTGACTTGTATATAACTAGTTGGATTAATTTTTATCCAATTCGGATTCCAAGGCATGTAATAATAAAAATGGAGAATAGTTGCAGTATCACTTCGTTCAATTTTTTCTATTTGCAAATAGGGCGTTTTGGCAAACTTAAAATGTGGAAAATGTATAGTAGTTGTTTGAGAAAACAGGTTGATTTGTATCAACGTAAAAATAGATAGCAACAGTATGTAATAAGTTTTTTTCATGATTATGAATGCTATTATTTAGGTATTGGTATAAGATGACTGCTATTGTATTTTTTTAAAATTATAGTGGTAGCATTTACGTAAAAGCATAGTAATGTGCGAACTTTTCAAGTAAACAAGGCCCACTGTAATGTTGCAAAGGTTAAGAAAAATGGTATTAAACGAACCGTTTTTCGAGCTATTCGCTAGCGGCATCTCGAAGTAAAGATAAAGTAGATGTGCAATCTGCTATTACGCATACCAACTGCTAATCTCAACTATAGTCCAACTGCATTAATCATTGCCTACGGAATAAGTGAAAGATAGAAATGCCGCACCGTGTTGTATAGTGGCATCAGAGATGCCTTTTATCTACACTTCGGGATGCCGAAAACGAACATCCCTATACAGCGTAGGCACAGCCATACGCCGTGTGCAACATTTGTAAACCACGCTAAGTTGGTGGTAAAATTTAAACAAACTATGCCTAGTTGTGGAATTATTAAGGAAAACCAGAAGAACGAAAAATTGGATCTTCCGCATCGCTTGGAGGATAAAAGTAATTTATATCTTCAATTTTTCTTAAATGATAATTATCATCTTCATCGACTAAAACCAAAACAAAAATTTTATCATAAAAGACTGTATTAGAATGCCAGTATTCCCATTTATATCTATACAATGGCATTCTTTTTTTTAGTGTATCTCTTAAATCGTAAATCGATAATATTCTGTTTAAAATGCTACGCTTACTTAAGCTATCTTTAAATGAACTCATCGTATCTTTATTCAAATAAATATCCATTCCTAAGTATCCAATTGAGTCAAGTCTGTCAACTTTGACATTATTTCGCATAAAACCATAAACAGAATAACCACCTATTTTACCATTTCGCACATGAAAAGGCACTATAATATTATTCATGCTGCTATCCTTTTTAAACCCTACAAAGAGTGTGTCTCTTGAATTCAGAAAAGGTCTATACTTAATGAATTCACGTGAAAATATGGCATTAGTACAAATAGATAGAATTAAAAAAAAATAAATCAATGTTTTTTTCACAACTTATTATTTATTGAAAATTTATTACCGATTTTAAAATTGAAATCAATTTCCACAACTCGTAGTACCTCCGTAATCTAAATTAGATGCAATTGACCCAAGTGTTTTTCCTCCATTTGCTTGTAAAATTGCAGGAAGCGCTAATTCTCCAATATTTGATTTTGCTAAATCTTTATCAATATTATAGATATATGCCTTATATGCATCTAAAACATTTGGCACTTCTTTTTTTACAAATGTAGCTGTTGTTATATAATTGGTTTCTACAAATTCTTTAAGAACATCTGCCATATCATTTATATGATTAGCCATCCAATTATGCTGCGCTTGAGATACTGGATTTTTAATATTTTCTTTAATATTCGCATTGTAATACACTTTAAGCTCAAGTAAATCGGCATCAATTGGCTTAGCAGGCCAGACACTAATATCTAATGTATGATAAGTGTTTAGTGCTTTTTGGAGTAATTTTACATGAAATGCTTCGTGAATAATAGTTTCGGCAGTTGCAATGCTTGAATAATCTTCATTTGTATTATCATTATTTATTCTTATTATAAAATTACTTGTATTATTAAAACCACTCGCATACGAGGTAAAAGGAGCTTGTGTATTTCCTAGGGGTTTTAATTCCTTACTCGGCGTAGCTTAAAATCGAAGCTACTTGGCGTATGGCTGTGCCTACGCCTTCGCTTTTAAGTAGCATTTTCCACATAAATTGAATGTATGGAATTTTTGCATGTACTAATTTTTATACTTATTCAATAAA
>Ga0114938_1001773_pt1 | contig 14312 bp, 10 predicted proteins | sample AshMeaBigSpring_FD_88675 | JGI IMG/M metagenome (GOLD analysis project Ga0114938, IMG submission 88675) | Groundwater microbial communities from Big Spring, Nevada to study Microbial Dark Matter (Phase II) - Ash Meadows Big Spring | ecosystem: Environmental > Aquatic > Deep subsurface >...
CTTACGCCAATTATTTGTAAATGCGCTAATGTGCCTATGGCAAACATGCCGATGGCCATGCCTATTGAACCAATGATGAGGAGTGGTTTGCGGCCGAATTTATCGACTGTAAAGATGGCTACTAGGGTGAAAACGATGTTTACAAATCCCATGATTACGGTTTGCCACATGGCGGCGTCTTGTCCAAAGCCTAAACCTTTGAAAATGGTTGGGGCGTAGTATAGCACAACGTTGATACCTACTGCTTGTTGGAAAATAGAGAGTAGGATACCGATGATTAATACTTTCCAGCCGTAGGTGAGTACTTTCTCAACTTTTTCGTGTACGGTTTCTTTTATTTCGCTTAAGATGGCTTTTGCTTTTACGCTTCCGTTGATCTTACTTAAAATGCTAAGGGCTTTTTCGTCGTTATGATTCAGCGCTAAGTAGCGTGGTGTTTCGGGAACTAAAAACAATAAGATTCCAAATGTAGCTGCTACAAAAGACTCGGAAAGGAACATCAAACGCCAACCTTCGGTGTTGATCCATTCGGATGACTCGCCTTTGATAATGAAAAAGTTTACGAAATAAACGATTAGCATACCAAAAATGATGGCGAACTGATTCCACGAAACGAGTTTTCCGCGTATATCAGCTGGTGCCATTTCGGCAATGTACATGGGGCAGATGGCTGAGGCCAAACCTACTCCGATACCGCCTATGATGCGATATACATTGAATGAGGCTAACAGGGTGGAAATGTCGGTGCTGCTATTGAAAAAAATCATTTCGGGGTAACCTGAGCCTACAGCCGAAATGAAAAATAGAATAGAGGCGATGATCAATGATTTTTTGCGACCAAAACGGGTGGCAAAAATACCGGATATGATTCCACCTAGAATACATCCGATAAGGGCGCTGGATACGGTGGCGCCATGATAAAAGGTGGCTAAGTCGCCGTAGTGGGCTGCGTCGAGCTGAAAAAATACCTTGATGGGATCGACAGCACCTGAAATTACAGCCGTATCATAACCAAAAAGCAACCCACCCAAGGTTGCTACCAATGTTACGCCTATAATAAAGAATTTATTAATTTCCTGAGTTTTCATAATATTGAGCTGTAAGTGTTAAGCAGCAAGCAGCAAGAGTTTTTTACTGCTTACCGCTTACTGCTTGCCACTGATTATTAAATATACATGTTTACAATTGCTTCGTAAAGCTCTTGTTTACCACTGATTTGTTTTGGTTCGCCGTTTGCTTTTGCGTATGCATAAACATCTTCGAATGATAATTTGCCTTCTTCAAATTCTTTTCCTTTGCCAGCGTCGTATGATGCATAACGATCGGATACCATTTGTTTGTAAGGAGATTCTTCGAGGATAGCAGCTGCTGCAAGTAAAGCGCGAGCCATTACGTCCATAGCACCTACGTGAGCGATGAAAAGATCATCGTTGTCGGTAGAGTTACGACGGATTTTAGCGTCGAAGTTTGTTCCGCAACCTTGAATACCACCACCTTGAAGGATAACCAACATGGCTTGAGTTAATTCGAAGATGTCAACTGGGAATTGGTCGGTATCCCATCCGTTTTGAACATCACCGCGGTTAGCGTCGATAGCTCCTAACATGCCAGCATCAACAGCACATTGCAATTCGTGCTCGAAAGTGTGACCAGCCAATGTAGCGTGGTTTACTTCGATGTTTAATTTGAAATCGTTTTCTAAACCAAATTCTTTCAAGAAGCCAATTACTGTTTCAGCATCTACATCGTATTGATGTTTCATTGGTTCCATTGGTTTCGGTTCGATCAAGAACACGCCTTTGAAGCCTTTAGAACGCGCATAGTCGCGAGCCATTTGCAACATACGGCCCATGTGTTGTTTTTCGCGTTTCATGTTGGTGTTCAAAAGGCTCATATAACCTTCGCGACCACCCCAGAATACGTATCCGTCGCCACCCAATTCGATAGTAGCGTCGATAGCGTTTTTGATTTGCAACATAGCACGAGCAGCTGCGTTGAAATCAGGGTTGGTGCTTGCACCATTCATGTAACGAGCTGGAGAAAATACGTTAGCAGTACCCCACATTAGTTTAATACCAGTAGCAGCTTGTTTTTCTTTAGCGTAAGCAACAATTGCTTTTAGGTTTGCTTCGTACTCTTCGATTGATGCACCTTCGTCAACTAAATCGATATCGTGGAAACAGTAGTATTCGATACCCATTTTTTGCATGAATTCAAAACCAGCGTCCATTTTGTCTTTAGCTGCTTGTACTGCATCGGTAGCACCTACCCATGGGTGAACTTGTGTGCCTCCACCAAACGGATCGCCACCTTCAGCGCACAAAGTGTGCCACCAAGCCATGCTAAAACGGAACCAGTCCTTCATTTTTTTACCATACACTACTTGCTCAGCATTGTAATAACGAAATGCTAAAGGGTTTCTGCTTTCTTTACCCTCGAAATTGATTTTTTCCACTGATGGGAAATACACTTTTGCCATAATTTTTTTTAAATTAACCCCTAAGCCCTAAAGGGGGATCAGAGATGGTTGTTTTTATCTATTTTTTGTTTGTTATCTGTTTTTGAATACTTAGTCTTTGAAGCCCCTTTAGGCTTAGATTTATATTTTCTCCACCCACTTTTCATACGCCACCTTTGTTGCTTCTACGTCGGCATCAATAGGTGTAATTACTTGAATTTTTTTCAATGTTGAAAATGCTTCCTCGGCATTTTTATAAATTCCAGCTCCAATTCCAGCACCGCGTGCAGCACCTATCGAGCCATCGGTATTGTATAATTCGATGGTTGCGCCTGTGATGTTGGCCAATGTTTGACGGAAAATAGGAGAGAGGAATAAGTTGGCATGTCCGGCACGAATGGTTTTGGTTTCGATACCCATTTGGTTCATAATATCCATACCGTATTTAAACGAAAATGCGATTCCTTCGTGTGCCGCACGTATTAAATGCGCTTTGCCAACTCGGTTGAAGTTTACACCGTGGATAGAACAGTTTGGCTCCTCGTTGCCCAATACGCGTTCGGCGCCGTTTCCAAATGGGATAATGCTTACGCCTTCGCTTCCAACAGGTATGCCAGCAGCCAATTCGTTCATTTCGGCATAGCTAATGCCTTCGGGAGCCACATTGTTTTTGATCCAAGTGTTGAGAATAGCTGTGCCATTGATACAAAGTAAAACACCTACACGAGTAGCATCAACACGATGGTTTACGTGAGCAAATGAGTTTACACGGCTTTGTGGGTCGTATTTTGAGTCGCTATTTACACCATAAACCACACCCGAAGTACCGCCAGTGGCTGCAATTTCGCCTGGGTTAAGAACGTTTAATGACAAAGCATTGTTAGGTTGATCACCAGCACGATACGTAACTGGAGTACCTTCGGCTAATCCAAGCTCGGCGGCAATGTCGGCTTTTAAATTTCCTTGTTGACCAAATGTAGGAACAATTTCAGGAATCAAGTTGGTGTCGAATCCAAAATAATCGAACAAGAATTGGGCTGGACGCTCGGCTTTAAAGTCCCAAGCTATCCCTTCGGATAAACCAGAAGCTGTAGTAGCAGCCACACCCGTCATGCGCATGGCTAAATAATCGCCAGGTAGCATGTAATATTTCGCTTTTGCAAAGTTTTCGGGTTCGTTTTCTTTTACCCACGCAAGTTTAGCTAAAGTAAAGTTACCTGGTGAGTTTAGCACATTTGATAAACACATTTCGCTACCAATTTCAGTCATTGCTTTCTGACCGTAAGGTACAGCGCGTGAGTCGCACCAAATAATAGAGTTACGTATTGCATTTTGATTTTCGTCTACCAATACCAAACCATGCATTTGGTACGAAATACCAATGGCTTTTACCTGATCGGCGTTTACACTTGCTTCTTCCATCACCACTTGAGTGGCAAGTTTCAAGTTTTCCCACCAAGTTTGAGGGTTTTGTTCGGCCCAACCAGATTTAACGGAAATGATTTCCATTTCTTTTTTAGGGAAAAAAGCCGAAGAAATACATTCGCCAGTAACGGCATTTACCAAACTCGCCTTTACCGACGAACTACCTAAATCATAACCTAATAGATACATCTTTTAAAATTTACCCCTAGCTCCTAAAGGGGAACAAGAGAAGTTTGTATTGTTTGTTTTAATTCTATATTCAAAAAAAAATCAGTGACGAAACAAATTTAGAGCTTAGGGGTGATTATTTCACCTCTTATACTTATAAAGCCTTGCTGCTCTGTGAGCCACACCTTCCTCCAGCTCGTCCAACGCCACCACGTAAGGCCATTGAGCCACTTTTTTCTGAAAGTTACGTACGTCGGAGCGTGTTTGATGCACTGTGTCGTAAAGCGAACGTAGTTGCGAAATGGTGAACTTGCGAGGTAATAACTCGAAAAGTAAATGGGGTTCAACATCCATTCTGTTGCGAATGTATTCGAGCCCTTTGTTGATTATTTCGGCATGGTCGAAAGCCAAATAGATGCTTGGAACCTTAGAAAGTTCGTACCAATTTGCTTTTGTATCATCTTTTTTAACTTGTATTTTTCGATCAATTTTGATCAAAGCTACATAGGCAACAGTAACGATACGCCCAATTTTAAGCTGTGTTGTGTTTTCGAGCCAAAGTATATCTCGCGGGTTTTCAGTACGTGTTGGGTTCCCAAAACTCCGAAACTGACTCAAATAGATATTTTTTAGCCCTGTTAACTCTGTTAAAACTCGGTTAGCCGCATCGTCTAAATCTTCGTTGTTTAGAATGATGCTGCCAGGTAGCTTTTTGTCGTTATATTGAGCATTTTGTTCATCAATATTTCGCTCAATGAGTAGCACTTTAAGTTTCTCACCATCGAAACCAAAAACTACACAGTCGACTGATACGTGTGGGTTATATGTAATTTGTTCTGTCATTTCGGTGCAAATGTACATGAATAATGCCAAATATAAAAACGGATAATCTATGTTATAAAACACAATATCAGTCTATTGAATAATGTATTTAGTACAATATAGTAATTTTGTTTATTGTATTTAGTACAGTAAGTATTTGTAGTGTGATACGTATAACGTGTAAGTTTTAAACAACTTGCATTAAGGGTGTGTGAAAACTGACTTGTTGTTTTGTTTACAATAAGACTTCGTGTAATTTTATGCAATTATCAAATGCATAAAAAGTTTAAAAAATTGATGAAATTTGATTTATTTACGATCGTGGTGTGTAATTGCAACTATGAGCTGCATTTTTCTCTTTCTTTTTCATTTCTTGTTTGATGCCACAACCAGAGCAATCGTCGCAAGCCGAAGTAGGTTTGGTACGTAGTTTTTTAACGATGGCATATATGGAGTATGCAATAACGGTTACGAGGATAATGTAGACGATGACTTCTTGCATCAGAATAAAAAAGATAAAATTATAATTATGGGTTGAACAGTTATGTAGGATAGAATGTTTAGCCAATGAATTTTAATTTAGTGTTTTTCCAAAAAAAGAAAGAGCATTCTAGTTTATGGTAAGTAAAAAAACGTTGTTGATAATTGCAGGCACGTTCTGGTTTATTGCAGGTGTAGTTTTGATGTTTCGTGGAATTCAAGCCATTTTTCAATCGGATTCAGTAACTGTTGTTAATGTATTATTAACTATTGTTGGGGCATTTTTATTTTATAGGTTTGTTTTTAAAAGAGTTAGTGCAAAATATATTACTCGAATTAATGAAATGCCCGACGTGAATTATCCATTTTATAAGTTTTTGAATATCAAAAGTTATATAATGATGTTTTTGATGATTGGGTTGGGAGTTGGTTTGCGTTTATCAGGTTTGGTTCCAATTTCTGTATTAATGTATTTTTTTCCAATAATGGGTTCATCTCTTCTTGTTTCGGCACTTCGTTTTTATCGTTGTTCTTTTCAAATCTAATGTGATTTCTTTTTTTTTTATCATAAATGGTGTTTTTCTAATAAAAATGTGTAAATTTGTGATTTAAAACAGTGTTGTCGAACATATTTTTTAGATTACCGATGGCAAGAAAAAGCAGTATTGAATTAAAACCACTTGACGAAGTATTAAATTTTTGGGATGTGTTAACACCCGATGAGCGTCAGTATTTACGTAACAATTTTACAGTTCAACAATTTCGCAAGGGTGAAATTATTACCTGCGAAGGTGATACACCCAAGCATATGATGGTGCTTGAATCGGGCAAAGTAAAAGTTTATAAAGAAGGAGTTGGTAGTCGAACACAAATTATTCGGATGCTAAAACCTGGCGAAAATTTTAGCTATCGAGCTATTATTGCGAACGATACTTATAATACAACAGTATCTGCTTTTGAGGCTTCAACAGTGTATTTGTTCAAAAGAGATATATTTATGTCAGTTCTTAGACATAATAATGCACTCTGTTTTAGGTTTTTAGAAGAGTTATCTACGGATTTAGGAGCATCGGATGCACGCACTGTTAATTTAACTCAGAAACATATTCGTGGTCGATTGGCTGAAGCGTTACTGCTTTTAAAAAAGAACTACGGTATGGAAGCCGATCAGGCTACGATAAACATTTATTTATCGCGCGAGGATTTGGCTAATTTGTCGAACATGACAACCTCAAATGCCATACGAACATTGGCACAATTTGTGAATGAGCACCTAATAGCTATGGATGGTCGTAAACTGAAAATTATTGATGAAGATAGACTTTTGAAAATAAGCAGGTTGGGCTAATTCGTTGCGTTTTAAAAATTCAGCCAATGAATCAGGGACAAATACACGAAACATTTAAAGCGGTACTTTCTTTGTTGAGCGATGGCAAGATAAATGCATCGTTGGCAAAATGCCGCAAATTAGTTGACGAACTGCAAGAAGGTGTTTTTACCGACCGACTTAATGATTTACAACAAAATTATCGATTTTTACTCGATTACTACATACGTGGTATCGATGATCCTCAACGTAAACTTGTATATAACCGCTTAGTAAGCCGTATTTTTGTGCTTACTTGTGAGTTGCGCGAAGAGTTGCTTGTGCGTATTTCGTCAAATTTTGAATACCAACAAAAGCGCTACTTCCCTCATGTACGTCGTTTAAATACTGTAGATAAATTAATCGATTCGTTGCAGTATTATCATACCAATGCTCAATTTGAACCAGTATCTATTCATTCACGCAAAAATTACGAAAACCTATTGGGTGATGTCTTTTCTTTGTTGTGGTTAAATACAGCTTATGGTAACGACGAATTGCGTTTATTTCAACTGGTAACATCTTCAACTTATGAAGGTCGTCTGGAACGTAATTTAGCTGTAACGGCTCTAACGCTTAATCTTTGGCGTATGTTCGACGAGGAGAAGCTGCAACTTCTACTCGATGGCTGTACGCATGCTGATGTCGAAGTTAAACAACGTAGCTTGGTGGGTCTGTGTTTTGTGTTGGCGCGTTACAATCGCTTTATCCCATATTTTCCTCAAATACGTAATAGGTTGGTACTCATTGCTGATGATACAGCTACATCGACTAATTTTAGAAACATTATAGTGCAAATTATTGGTACTGTAGAAACGGACAAAATAAGTAAAAAGCTGCGTGATGAAATTTTGCCTGAGATAATGAAAGTAAGTCCGCTCTTAAAAGATAAAATGGAGGCCGATAGTTTACTTACTTCCGAAGAGTGGGCAGAAGCAAATCCGGAGTGGCAAGAATTGCTCGAGAAAAGTGGCGTGCAAGATAAAATTCAAGAATTTACAGATTTGCAATTGGAAGGTGCTGATGTATATATGGGCACTTTTGCAATGTTAAAGAGCTTTCCTTTTTTCAGTGAGTTTTCAAACTGGTTTTTACCTTTCGATCCAGCTCATAGCGCTGTTAGTCCTTTGTTTAAAACTTCGGAAACGAGTTTATTAACGGCATTTGTAGCACATAATGCTCTTTGTAATTCAGATAAATATTCGTTTTGTCTGAGTGTAATGCAAATGCCTGAGGCACAGCAAACAATGCTTAAAAGTAACTTTAAACTTGAAACAGAGCAACTTGCTGAACTGGCTAAAGATCAAGCTATACTTACGCCTGAAATTCATGCCAAAAATATCTCGAAACAATATGTGCAAGATTTGTTTCGGTTTTTTAAACTGCATCCAAATTGTAAGGATTTTACGGATATGTTCGCTTCAGCCCTGTTTATGCATCGTTCATACTTGTTTGATATTTTAACTTCTGGTAGCGAACTCAAAAATCAAGTTGCCGAATTTTATTTTTCAAAAAGTCAGTATCGAGAAGCTATTGAGCTTTTCAAAGAGTTACATGCCGAAGGTGATACTACAGCAGCTTTGTTTCAAAAGCTGGGCTATTGCTATCAGCAAGTTTCGGATATTAATTTAGCTCTCGAGTCGTATTTGAAGGCTGATATTATTCAGCCAGATAATTTGTGGACTATCAAAAAAATTGCGCTATGTTATAAATTGCTTGGCGATTTTGGACAAGCACAGTCTTATTATAAGCATGCCGACTTTTTACGACCTGAACAGCGTAAAATTAAGTTGCAAATTGCTCACTGTTTTCGTGAACTAGGTGATTTTAAACAAGCGATCCAACATTATTTACAACTTGAGCAAACAAATGAATCCGATTTAAAGGTGTTACGAGCTATTGTTTGGTGTGCATTTGTATCGGGCAATAAAGCACAAGCGCGTTATTATGCCCAGCGGTTGGCTGAGTTTGAAACTAGCACTGCCGATGTTTTGATGGCTTTGTATATCGAATTGACCGACAATCAAGTTGGTGCTGCTGCGGCTTTGCTTGAGCAAGCTATATCACTCGAAAGTGGCGATATGCATCGTGTAGAATTTTTAATAGAAACTGATTTGCAAAAATTAAAAGAGCATGGAATTCTACTCAATGATATTAATTTGCTGTTAGATGGCGTGTCGTTGAATTCTTAGTTGAACATTTTTAATAGCAACAAACCCACTATTTCGATTTTCGAATTAGTGGGTTTGTTCTAATGTTTTGGGAGATTCTACTCTTCATCTCTGTATTCCAAAATATCGGCAGGTTGGCAGTCTAAGGTTTTGCATATTGCTTCTAAGGTGCTAAAACGTATTGCTTTTGCTTTTCCTGTTTTAAGTATCGATAAGTTGGCTGGCGTAATATCTACTCGTTCGGAAAGCTCGTTGAGCGAAATTTTCCGACGCGCCATCATCACATCCAAGTTTACTATAATTGGCATTTTGCTTCCGTTTTATTATTCTTAAATTGTTAAATCTTGCTCTTCCTTCATTTCAATTGCAATACGCATCACTTCGGACATTATTAAAATAACGATACCCATAATTAATGCATTAAAATCGATTACTTTAGCATATGTAAAACTATAATGTGTTAGCTCTATCATGTACTCAGCGCTCAATATGTTAATTAGTTGAATTATAGATCCTAATATGCCAATTCCCAGGAGTATTACTCCTATTCGATTAATGCGAACCAAGTTTATACGTTCAAATACAAGCGAATGTTGAAGAGAACGAATGATTTTTACAACTAAAAATGGGATCCAAATACCAAGAATTAAAACTATAATTGTTAATGCCATATAGGTGGCGTTCATAATCATCCACCACATTGGTTGCGCTGTAGTGTTGTTCATTATAACCGACAAATTATTGGCACGTACCATTAATTGTTGACCATTTTTTATGTTTATCTCGTTTTGATCTGCCAAACTTGAACTTTTAGGAATCACATCCATCATTATAAACTCCTGAGTGTTTACATTCGAATTTGATTCGTATTCGGCAATGGTTAAACCATATTTTATACCTTCAATAAATGGTAGCACAGCTCCTTGATACATGCTGGCAAAGAATATGATTAATAAAACGATACATAAAGTTTTTAAACGTTCCATCTCATTTATTTTTGTATTAGTTGTACTGGAATTTAGTTACAAAGTAAGCATTATTTTTTGGATAGCCAAAATTTCAGCTTTCTACTTTGTACCTGAATACATTATTTTATGCTTAATTCGTCAATCAATCGTTTTGCACCACCTACTTTATCCATAACAAATAAAATATAACGTACGTCAACATTAATAGTACGTTGCAAGTCGGGTTCAAAAACGATGTCGCCACTCATTGCTTCCCAGTTTCCATCAAATGCCAAGCCAATAAGTTCGCCTTTGGCATTGAAAATTGGGCTCCCTGAGTTTCCTCCGGTTATGTCGTTGTTACTTAAAAATGCAACATGCATTTTTCCTGTTTTGGCATCAAGGTAGTTGGCATAATCTTTTGCAATAATGGCTTTTTTAAGTTCTGCAGGCACATCAAAGTCATAATCGCCTGGTATTTCTTTTTCCAAAATACCTTCCACTGTTGTGTAGTAATTGTAATCCACTGCATCACTTGGTTTGTAGCCTCCAATTGTACCATAGGTGAGTCGCATGGTAAAGTTAGCATCGGGGTAACGTGCTGTGTTAGTAGCTAAAGCCATTTCTTTTAAGCCAGCTTCGTATAGGCGGCGAGCATCGGCAATTTGTTGGGTAGCTACCTTGTATGAACCTTTTTGAATACTTTCGACCATGCCCATTACTTCGCGCCAGTAAAGTAATGCAGGGTCGTTTAGTAGGTTAACTGATTTTTTATTCAATGCTTTTGCCAATTTGTCACTGTTGGTAAATACCGATTTTGAGTAAATTGATGCTGCATATTTTTTTGAATCGCCTTTAAATTTTTTATCAATAACACTATAGAATGCTGGTAAGTAATCAGGATCTACTGCCTTTTTGTATTCGTCAAGCATCACCGAAAAGGTTGCTTCGTCTACCTGAGCATAGTAATCGGTATAATACTTTTTAGCTTTTGTAAGTACTGAATCTTTATTGTATTTGTTTTCGGTAAGTGCCGATATTTTGTTGGCAATGGATGGCATCTCGATACCACTAACAAGCGATTCGATAAGAAAATTTAAGGCGTGAGTTTGAATGTTGGCTTTTTCGTATCCGCTTTTTAAATCCGCAAGCACGGTACCATATTTTGTTTTGCGTGATTCGTCAGCATTTACCCACGCCTCGAAGGCTGCTTCTTCGGCTTTTTTGCGATTTACAATTTGTAATTTTGTAAGAGCCTTATTCATGCCAATGCTATTTTTCCAATAATTTGAGCTACGTGCATATTTACTTGCATATGCAATATTGATAGCCTCATCAGAGCGCATAAAGCTAGTCCATACAGCTTGTTTAGCACCGCGTATATCAATTCGAGCAGCGTTAATATTTTTCATGCGGTTTTCTATTCCCCACGACGATAAGTAGCGCGTAGTAGTTCCTGGATTTCCCATAATCATACTGTAGTCGCCAGGTTGATAGCCTTTGTTGGATACGGTAGCAAAACGTTTTGGATTGTAAGGGATGTTGTCTTTTGAGTATTCGGCTGGTTTTCCGTCTTTATTGCTATACACACGAAAAACTGAAAAGTCGCCTGTATGGCGTGGCCACATCCAATTGTCGGTATCGCCTCCAAATTTACCTATCGATGATGGTGGGGCATATGCAAAACGAACGTCTGTAAATTCTTCGTGCACAAACACGTAAAATTCATTGTTTGAATAAAACGATTTGGTGCTTACAACATACTTGTTGTCTTTTGAGAACTCTGTTTTTATTGTATTTAAAATTGAGTCTTGTTTTTTGATTCGGTTGTCGCCTGTTAGCGATAAAGGAAGTTGCGACATGACACGCTCGGTAACGTCGGTAATACTTACAAGAAATTTAACGGTTAATCCGGGCGAAGGAATTTCATCTTCAAGCTTTTGGGCCGTAAAGCCGTTTTTTAAATAGTTGTGTTCTACTGTACTGTGTTGTTGAATTGCACCGTATCCACAGTGGTGGTTGGTGAAAATTAAACCTTGATTTGAAACAACTACACCTGTACATCCATTACCAAAAACTATTACGGCATCTTTAAGGCTGATGTTTTTATCGCTATAAATTTCATCGGCAGTAAGCGTACAACCTAAGCCGCTAATTTTTTGCATGTTCAGTTTCTCTATTAGAGGTAGCATCCACATTCCCTCGTCGGCTTTAACGATAAAGAGGCTAATAGTGGTAAGTAGGATGAGGGAAATTTTTCTCATTTCTTTAAAATTTATGAATGAATTATTCTTGTTATTTATGAAATTAATATCGATATACGATATGCAAAGGTAATAAAATGATTTTGTTTCTGCGATATTATACCCCAATATTAGCGCACTTTTACATTCGACTTCCAAGCTCTAAGTGTTTGAATGGGTTTTTTGACATTTCTTTTTAAATCGATATTTTTTTATAATAAATTAAATTGGTTTAGCCATTCCTATCGTGTAAATAGCATGTCTTAGCTATTTCAAATGTGTGCTTTTTTATCTATATTTGCAGCATAGAATTAAACTGCACTACATATATCCATGCTGTTTTCAAAAATTATAGGTCAACAAGATATTAAAAATAGGTTTATACGATCGGTTCAAGAAAATCGTATACCACATGCTCAGTTGCTAAGAGGTCCCGAGGGTGTGGGCAAATTAGCGTTGGCTATTGCTTATGCTCAATATATTTGTTGCGAAAACCGTAGTCAAACGGATTCGTGTGGTCTTTGTCCATCTTGTGTAAAATACAGAAAGTTAGCTCATCCCGACTTGCATTTTGTTTTTCCAATAATAAAACCAGCAGGAAAAACGAGTACAGTTTGCGACGATTTTATTGTCGCTTTTCGTGAACGTATAATTCGCTCTCCCTACTTTAGTGTTAACGATTGGTATGCTGAAATTGGTGAGGAAACCAAACAAGGAATTATCTACTCAAACGAAAGTCAAGAGATTATTCGGAAATTAAATCTGAAAACATACGAGTCGGAATATAAGGTGATGATAATTTGGCTACCCGAAAAAATGAATACGGAGTGTGCTAACAAACTTCTCAAAATTTTGGAAGAACCACCTGAGAAAACAGTGTTTTTGATGGTGTCGAACTTGCCCGACGAAATGTTAACCACTATTTTGTCGCGTACTCAGCAAATTCTAATTCCGAAGCTAAGTAGTGATGAAATAGCCAAAGCTTTGCTTGAAAATGATGAAAAGGAGCTCACTGAGCATGATGCAACAAATATTGCTCGTATTGCAAATGGTAGTTATTTGGCTGCACTTGCAGTACTGAATGAGGATGACGAAAACAAACTCAATTTTGAACGATTTGTAATGATTATGCGTTTAGCGTGGCAAGTTGGCAATAAAAAAGATCATGCTTCGCTCAAAACTTTACGTAAATGGGCCGACGATATGGCTGCAGCTGCAATTGGGCGCGAACGTCAGAAAAAGTTTTTATCATACGCACAGCATATGACTCGCGAAAACTTTATTCTGAATCTTCGAAACAAAGATTTAAATTACTTTGCTAGTTACGAATCGGATTTTTCACAAAAATTTTCGCCGTTTATTAATGAGCGAAATGTGGAAGATATTATGAAAGAGTTTGAACGAGCCGAACGACATATTGAACGAAATGTGAATGCTAAAATGGTTTTCTTCGATTTGGTGTTGAAAGTAATTATGCTTTTAAAACGATAAGATTAAGTCGTTTTATATTTAATAAATTGACTAACAGATCCCTATGGGTGAACAATATATATATAAATAAAAAATCAATAAAATGGACGATATAACACTAAATAGCGGTGGAGGCTGCATGTCAAAAGGAGGATGCGCCTGCCGATCAAATAAAAAACTGGCAGTTTTTGATTGGCTAAGCGACTTGCCTGAGACTTATAATGATACTGATTTCATTGAAGTTCAATTTAAAAATACACGCAAAGGTTACTATGCAAATAGCTCTAAGCTTCCGCTCGAAAAAGGTGATGTTGTTGCTGTAGAGGCTTCTCCTGGACACGACATTGGTGAAATTACGCTTATGGGGCGCTTGGTTTTACTTCAAATGAATAAGAATAATATCAATCCTGAACGTTACGAAATACGCAAAGTGTACCGTAAGGCAAAAGAAGGTGATATTGAGAAATTTAATGAATCGAAAGCCAAAGAGCAGGAAACAATGATTAAGGCGCGTCAGATTGCTGATAATCTGAAGCTAAATATGAAAATTGGTGATGTGGAATTTCAAGGTGATGGAAACAAGGCAATTTTCTATTATATTGCCGACGAACGTGTGGATTTTCGTCAACTCATTAAAGTTTTTGCCGAAACATTCCGTATTCGTATTGAAATGAAGCAAATTGGTGCTCGTCAGGAAGCTGGTAGAATAGGAGGGATTGGCCCGTGTGGCCGCGAACTTTGTTGTTCTGGTTGGATGACAAA
>Ga0114938_1001774_pt1 | contig 14299 bp, 9 predicted proteins | sample AshMeaBigSpring_FD_88675 | JGI IMG/M metagenome (GOLD analysis project Ga0114938, IMG submission 88675) | Groundwater microbial communities from Big Spring, Nevada to study Microbial Dark Matter (Phase II) - Ash Meadows Big Spring | ecosystem: Environmental > Aquatic > Deep subsurface >...
CTACCGGTTTTGTGGATCAGCCGCGGGGCGCTAGCCCGCGGTCTTTCGCGGATGAACCGCGGGCTAGCGCCCGGCGGCTGATGAGTGATTTCGGTAACTTATTGTTGAACAGCGCCTTAGCCCAGCGGCAGGGCGCAAGCCCTCCGATGCATGGCACCGGACGGCTCGCGCCGTTCCGCTAATCCGGTAACTTATTTTCGGACGATTCCTTGGATGATTTAGAAATCGGTAAGCGATTTCGGGTGGACGGCGACGCGCAGGGCGTTGGCCACGGCCAGCACGTCGATCACCTCCTGCACGAGCGCGCCGGCCACGGGGGGCAGGTACCCCAGGGCGGCGACGATCATCCCCGCGATGCTCAGGGCCATGCCGGCCACGGCGCTCTGCAGGGCGATCCGCCGCATCCGGCGGCTGATATGCAGCAGTTCGTCGACCTTCCGCAGCGAGCTGTCCATGATCACGGCCCCCGCGGCTTCGGTGGTCACGTCACTGTTCTGCCCGAAGGCGACGCCCACGGTGGCGGCCAGCAGGGCGGGCGCGTCGTTGACGCCATCGCCGACGAACACGGTCGGCTGTCTCGCCGTCTCGGCCCGGACGATCTGGAGTTTTTCCTCGGGACTCTTGCCCGCGTGGACCTCGGTGATGCCCACCTGGTCGGCCAGGTACTGCACCTCCGACGCGCGGTCGCCGGAGAGCAGCATCACGCGCTGGATGCGATGCCGTGGCCGGAGATGATTGACGAAACCGGCGCCCTCCTTTCGCGGCGTGTCGCGGAACCGGTAGGTGGCGGCGTAGCGGCCATCGACGAGAATGACGCACTCCATCCCGGCCTCCTGGGGCGGCAGGAGCGGCACCGCGTCCGGGCAGGTCGCCGCCAGTTTGTCACGGCTGGTGATCTCCACGTTGCGGCCGCCGATGGTACCCCGCAGTCCCGTACCTGGCCGTTCCTGGATGCGGTGCACCTCGTGCTGCAGGACGCCGGCGGCATCTCCCGCCGCGACGACGGCTCCGGCCAGGGGATGCTTGGAGTACCGCTCCAGGCTGGCGGCCAGGGCGAGTACCTCCGCCGGGTCGACCCCGGGCGCGCACAACTGCTGCGTCAGCCGGGGCCGGCCGTAGGTCAGCGTGCCGGTCTTATCGAGGATCACGGTGCGGCAGGTGTCGACGCGTTCCAGCACGACGGGATCGCGAATGACGATGGCCCGTTTGGCGGCCAGCGAGATCGAGCCGATAATGGCCACGGGGATCGCGATCAGCAGCGGGCAGGGCGTGGCGACCACCATCACGGCCAGGAACCGCACGGCCTCGCCGCTGGCCACCCAGGCCAGCACCCCCAGGGCCACGGCGACCGGCGTGTAGTAGGCCCCCAGCTGGTCGCCCAGCCGTCGCAGCCGCGGCCGCTGTTGTTGCGAGGCCCGCATGACCTGCATGATCTTCGCGTAGCGCGAGTCGACCGCCAGCTTGTCCGCGCGGATCGTCAGCGCCGACTGGCCGTTGATCGCCCCCGACAACACGCCGGCTCCGGGCGTCTTCGAAATCCGGTACGGCTCGCCCGTCAGGTACGATTCGTCCATCACGCCGCGACCCTCCAGCACGGTGCCGTCGATCGGACAGATCTCGTGGGGCAGCACCAGCAGCGTGTCGCCCACCGCGACCTGGTCCAGCGGCACGTCCCGGACCACGGAATCGACCTTGCGGTGGGCGACCGACGGCATGCGCCGGGCCAGGGCCTCCAGCACCGAGGACGCACTGCGCACCGCGTAGGCCTCGAGGGCCTCGCCGCCGGACAACATCAGCACGACCAGCGTGCCGGCCAGGTACTCCTCCAGGATCACGGAGGTGACGATCGAGATGCCGGCCAGGATGTCCGAGCCGAACTGGCGCCGCGTGAGCTTGACCAGCAGACCCGCGACCAGCGGGATGCCGCCCAGCGCCAGGGCGACCAACAGCGGCACGCGGGCCACGGTCTCCGGCAGACCGAAGGCGAACCTCAGCAGGAGGTGGGCCCCGATCGAGAGCGTCGCCAACACGGCGATCACTCCCTGCTGGCGACTGACGGACGGTGTTTCGGGGGCGGCTGCGGTCATGCCTCTTGCCAGGTTGCCAGCGACACCGTTCTCGCCCGCGGCGGACGCTGGTCGGAATCCGGGGTGAACGGTATTCGTGATTCCCAGGTGTCAGGTCGATGTTCTCGGCCAGCCCGTTCGGGCGTGGTGGAGATGGCCGGCGGAACGGGAGATGGCCGGCGGAAATAGGGACCAGACCCTCCCGCGGCGATCAGGGCCAGATGCCGCGTTTGAGCGCGACGTCGGCCACGCGCTCGATGGCGACGGCCAGGGCGGCCGTCCGCAGGTCGGGCTTCGGATCGACCTCGGCCGCGCCCGTGGGACGGGCGGTCTGTTCCCAGCGGTCGACCACCGCGTCCACGGCGCGGCGCATCTTGGCGCGGAGCTTGGCGTTGACCTCCTCCAGCTCCCACTGTTCATTCTCGATGTTCTGCACCCACTCGAAATAGCTGACCGTCACGCCGCCCGCATTGGCCAGGATGTCGGGCAGGACCACGATGCCCCGTCGGCCGAGCAGCAGGTCGGCGGCGGGGGTGGTGGGTCCGTTCGCGCCCTCACAGACCAGGCGGGCGCGGATCCGGTCGGCGTTGCCGGCGTGAATCTGGTGACCCAGGGCTGCGGGGATCAGGATATCGCAGTCCAGCTCCAGCAGCTGCGCATTGGTCAGCGTCTGCGTGCCCGGCAGGCCGACGAGCGTGCCGTGCTGCCGCTTGAAGCCCCGCACCGCCTTCAGATCCAGTCCCGCCGGGCGGAAGATGCCCCCTTGCGAGTCGCTGACGGCCACGACGACGGCGCCGGCCTCCTGGAACAGCTCCGCGGCGACGCTCCCCACGTCGCCAAAACCCTGCACCACCAGGCGTGCTCCGCCGACGCGATCCAGGCCCGGCACGAGACCCCGCTGCAGCAGCCGCTCGGTGGCGAACAGGCAGCCGCGGCCCGTCGCCTCGTGGCGGCCCGCCGACCCGCCCAGGCTGATCGGTTTGCCCGTCACCACGGGCAGGTTGTTCTCGCCCGGATGCATGATGTGATACGTGTCATAGATCCAGGCCATCGTCTGCTCGTCGGTATACAAATCGGGGGCCGGGATGTCGGTGTGCGGACCGATGTTGTCCCCCAGATCCGAGATGTAGCGGCGGGTGATCTTCCGCAGTTCGCGCGCCCGCAGCTGCTTGGGGTTACAGACCACGCCGCCCTTCGCGCCCCCAAAGGGGACGTCAACCAGGGCGCATTTCCAGGTCATCCACTCGGCCATCGCCTGCACCTCGTCGACCGTCACGTCCGGGTGGTAGCGGATGCCGCCCTTACCGGGGCCTCGCACGTGGCTGTGCAGGACGCGATACCCGGTAAACATCGTGACCGAGCCGTCGTCCAGCTCGATGGGGAAACAGACCGTGATCGTCCGCGCCGGCGACTTGAGGAACTGGACCAGCCCCCGCCGAGCCGCCGTGAGGAACGGAACCGTCCGCTCGAACTGCTGGCGGGCAATATGCAGGGGGTTCAGGTCCTCGGACTCGGCGGCGGACGCGGCCGGCGCGGTTTCGTCCATGGTGTTGGCTCCGACAAGGGTCGGCCAGGGCGCGCGGGTGTCGCTTGCGCGGCGAGCCTGGCCCGTGCGTACCGCCGCCATTGTTGGCGGTTGGCGTGTGCTCGGCCAGCCCCCGGGGGCGCGGGCCCCAGGGCACACATGTTGCGGCCGTGCATGGTGAGCCGCAAGGCGCTGGCCGCGGGCTTCTCGGGGAAGACACGGCCATGCTTCACCGGCCGGGAAATGGGGTTTCGTGATTCCGGGAGGGCGAGGCTCCCGCCGAGCCGAAACCGCGCTCAACGCAGCGGCTCGGCGGGAGCCTCGCCCTCCCCCAAACGGCCGGCGTTGTTTGCAGGCTCGGTACGCCCCGCCAAATGTGCTCGCCCGACAAGATCCCAACGCGGTGCAAGCGGCAATCGACGCCGCCAGGCCTCAGCGAACGGCCGACGAGCACGGGCAAGCCCGTGGCACCCGCCGACGGCACCCTCCGCGCGCCTCAAGAAGGCTGCGCAATTCCGGGAGGGCGAGGCTCCCGCCGAGCCGAGAATCCGCTCAACGCAGCGGCTCGGCGGGAGCCTCGCCCTGCCAATAAGTGGCATGGGGCGATCGCCCCGTGAACGGTCTCGCCGTTCAGGGCGCGTGCAGGTGGCAGCTGCCGTCGTCACAGCGATCCGTCCGGCCGAACCAGTAGCGGCGGCGGGCGACGAAGCGATAGAGCCATTGCCACAGCGGCAGGCTGCCCGGCAGGTGCAGCCAGGGGCAGATGACCCACAAGGGGGCGAGCCGCCGGCTGAGGTAGCGGATCGCCGCCGCGCCGGCGTGACGGACCTGCTGGTGGTCGACCACAACCATCGCCTCCAGCAGCTGTTCCCGGCTGAGATCGGGCCACCGTCGATAGACCTCCGGATCGTGGAGCGAAAGGAATGCCAGCCGCTTGCCCCAGTCCAGCCGCTCCAGCCACCGCATCTGCCGCTGGCAGAATCGGCACGCCCCGTCGTAGATCACCAGATCGGCCTGCGGGCGCTGGGCCGGCGCGGGCAGCGGAGCCGGGTCGGCGGCTGGGGGCCGAGGTGCCTGCACGTGCATGGTCTCCGCGGTGGGGTGGGGTGCGGGTCGAGCGGACCGGGTCGAGGGTTGCACCGCCGACGCACCCCCAGCTCCAACCGCCGTACCGCCGGTCTGCGCAACGGCCAGCGGTCCAGTTCAACGGTCGGCCAGGTGCCTCGCCTGGCCCGCGATGTCGACCTGCACCAGGGCACTCCAGGACTGCAGCAGCCGGGTGAACAGCGGTCCGGGGCGGCCGGCGCCGATCGGCCGGCCGTCCAGCCGCACGACGGGCAGCAGGCAAGGCGAGGTGCTCGAGAGGAACAGCTCATCGGCCGACTCCAGATCCTGCCGGGTCAGATCGCGAAAGCGGAAGGGGATCGCCAGTTGCTCGGCCAACTGCTGGAGCACGCCGATGCTGATCCCCGGCAGGATCTTATCCCGCGGCGGAGACACGAGCCCCTGGCCGGTGAAATACGCGATCACATTGGCGGTGGAGGCTTCGGACACCAGCCCCTGGTGGTCGAGGATCAGGGCCCGCGCGCCGGGTTCCATCTGCTCCGACTCGCGATCGGCCAGGTAGTAATGCATCCGGCTGCGGCACTTCAACTCGGCCGGCCAGCAGTCCGGCGGCACCTGGCGAAAGCGGGACACAACCATCGACTGGCCCTGGGCGTACTTGTGAGCCCACAGACTGAACGGCAGCGGATACGTGTGCATGGCGACCGTCGGGCGGCGCTCGCCCCGCGGCACGAAGGTCGCATAGGGGCCGGGCGTGACGAAGACCGACAGCCCCAAGTCATCCTCGGGTGAGAGGTGCGCGTGATGCTCCTGCGCCAGCCGCGTGGCGGCAGCGGCGAACTCGTCGCGCGTGATCCCGGGATCGACTCCCACGATCTCCAGCGAGCGGGCCAGCCGCTCCAGGTGCTGTTCCAGGCAAAACAGCTGGCCCCGAAACGTCCGCAACTGTTCGGCCACCGTCACGCCCTGGACGAAGCCGGAGTCATGCACCGGGATGCACAACTGCGAGGCCGGCAGGAAGCGGCCGTTCAGGAAGGCGGGGGGATCGTACATGCGCAGGCCAGGGTAAGCATCACACGGCGGGGTCTGGCCGTCTTTCCGGCGGACAGACTTCGCCGCGCCGCAACGCGCGGGCCGAAAAACCGGAACCCGACCTGTGGGCATCACGCCACGGGACGGATCGGGCCAAACGGCCGAGTATGTCACGCCCCGCACCCGTTCACAATCCGGCCGGTGGGGCGGGCGGGTCGAGCACCACCCGCGACACGTCGGCCATGGCCGCCCGCGAGCCGACCGTGGCGTTCCAGTCATGAACCCGGCCGATCAGCGGAGCCAGATCGCGCTGCCGGAAGTTCGTGGGCGGACCACCCAGCCGCCCGAGCGGCGGCAGGCCGGTAAAGCCGAGCGCGGTGGAGCGGCGGTCGCCGGTCAGGAAACGGTAGCGCCGCAGGAGCGGGTCGCAGGAATTATAGAGCAGGAGCAGCGATTCCATCTGCGCGACCGCCTGGCCGTGGCAATGCCCGGGCTGCAGCCAGCCGGTTTCCAACGCCGCGGCCAGCAGCACGGTGCGGGGCCGCACGCGATCCTCCGCTCCCGCCCGTGGCAGCGCGCGGCCAGCCAACACGCCGCCGCCCAGCAGGTGCGAGGCGCCGGTGATCACGCGGCTCCCGAAGCTGAAGCCGATCAGGCTCACGGGCGGGCCCGGCGGCATCTCGGCGAGCACGGAGGCCAGGTAGAACCCATCGACGTCCGTCCGCGCCGCCTTGATCCGCGCGTCCCGCAACGGCCCGCTCGCCCGGTCGCTGGGCCACGACCAGATGACGTATCGCAGCGGCGGCGCTTCGGCGCGGCCCCCCAGGATCGCCAGGTACACGCGCCAGCCGCGCGCGGGCGCTCGGCCCGCCTGGATCTGGTTGCCGTGCACGTAGAAGCAGGTGATCCGCGGCGAAGCGCCCGCGGCGTGGAACTCCGCCGCGCCGGCGGGCTGCCAGCCCCGCCGCGGGTCCCACCGCTGGAACCTCGGTGTCCCCGACAGACAGCAACCGGCCCGCGGCAGGCCCAAGCCACGCGTGCTGATCAGCCAGACCTCGTCCTGGGGACGCCACGTGCTCAGCGCGCACGGGGCCGCGATCGTCGCGCAGGGACCGCCGGCCATCACGGGGGCCGGCCCCGCCAGCGCCAGCAGCAGCTGACCAGCGACCGCGAGCAGGACGAGCAAGCAGTGGCGGCGCCGGCGTGTCACGGATGCGAGACAAGGGCCCACGAGGGTGGCGTTGGCGGTGCGTATCATGCGCGGGGAACTCCCCGGGGATACAGGGTCAAGAATGGACTTGTTGGGCGGAAGACAACAGAAAAATCGTAACCGTTCACGGGCCGGGGTCTGGCTCATTTTTCGGCGGGAAACTCGTTCGGCGTCGTGCAGCGGTCCCGCCGAAAAATGTGCCTGACCCCTTGGGGTGCAGCAGATCTCGTCCACCCCGTGAACGGTTACGGAAAATCTAACTCGCGATTTCAGCAGCCACGTCGTGCGCAGGGTCGCAGGATCGGCCACGCGACTTGCAAATCATCTGCCATGGTGTAGAGTTTCCTGGCCCACAGCCTCTCCATCGTACGTCTCGCTCGCCCTCCCGGAGACACGCGTCATGAAGAGGCTTACCCTCCTGACACTTTTGCTGGTTGTGACGGTTGCCGCGACAGGCTGTCGCAATTGCCGTCTGTTCAACCGACGCGGCGCGCTGTGTGGTCCGCCCACACCGCCCTCGACGTTGAGCTTCATCCCGACGTGGCGAGCGCGGACGGACTGTCCGCCGGCCGACCCGTGTGGGGTCGAACCAGCGTGCCCGGTCTGCCCGGAAGGGGCGACTCCGACGACGGTCGGCAGCCCCACGATCGTCGGCGCGCCGCCCGTGTTGAGCCCGGGCACGATTATCGAGTCCGAACCAGGTGCCGTCTACGTAACGCCGCCCGTCTACCGCGACGGGCCGGTGATGACGGCGCCCCCCCAGTCGATTCCCACGCCAGAGCCGATCCCGGCGCGGTAACCGTTCACAGCCCGGTAGAGGATCTTGCCTGATTCCAGGGGGTCAGGTCCATGTTTTCGGCCAGCGCGTAGCTGCGAGGTCGAGTTTGTCGGCCGAAAAATGGACCAGACCCCGACCCGTGAACGGTTATCCGGCGGGCTGACCGCCCCTACCCGCTCGGCCGGCCCGGCTTGCGAAAAACGGAAGCCCTTCGAACCAGCGGCCTCCGTCCGGCCCACGCGCCATCCTGAACGCGTGCGGTCGGCGGAGGCTTTTTTTGTTGCGCTGCGCCCGATCCAGGTGGCAAGATCCTGAAGGATGCGGGACGAGCTGACCAGAGTTGCACGATACGGGGAGGGCGAGGCTCCTGCCGAGCCGGCGCGGTCCGCGGGTTCTCGGCTCGGCAGGAGCCTCGCCCACCCGAAGTCCGTCAACCCTGCTTAGCGCTGCCGCCCGGGGCACGGCGCCGAGCCGGCCGCGTTGGCCGTCCACGGCCGGGCGTGACAGTCTTGCGCGCACGGAGTATAACCGCTGAAAGGCGCGCCCGACTTTTCCGTCGAGCCGGGACGTGCCGCCCTCAGGTGGCTCGCGGCACTCGTCGTTTCCACGGCCCCCCGTGCGGAATCAGTCTCTGGTGAAAGACCGTGTCGGCGGGCGGATGTGCGCTCCGCCAGTTCCGCCGGCGATGCAGCGAGCGTTCGGTGTAACCGTTCACGGGTCGGGGTCTGGTCCATTTTTCGGCCGACAAGCTCGACCTCGCAGGTGCACGCTGGCCGAAAACATGGACCTGACCCCCTGGAATCAGGCAGAATTCTCCACCGGGCTGTGAACGGTTACCGTTCGGTCGGCGGCCCGCACACGCCAGGAACTCCGGGTGGCTCAATGGCAAGTCCGCCGACGTCAACCCCTGCCGCGCCGCGCCGCATTCGCGTGATCGATTCGCATACCGGCGGCGAGCCGACGCGGGTGGTCCTCGAGGGCGGTCCCGAGTTGGGCGCGGGGCCGATCCACCAGCGGCGCGACCGGCTGCGCGAGCACCACGACACCTTCCGCTCGGCCGTGGTCAACGAGCCGCGCGGCTCGGATGTGCTGGTCGGCGCCCTGCTCTGCCCGCCGAGTGACCCGACCTGCCGCGCCGGCGTGATCTTCTTCAACAATGTCGGCTATCTCGGGATGTGCGGCCACGGGACGATCGGCGTCGTGGCGACGCTGGCCTATGTGGGCCAGGCCGCGCCGGGCCCGCTGCGGCTGGAGACGCCGGTCGGCATCGTCACGGCGCGGCTTCAAGCAGACGGCCGCGTGGCGGTCGAGAACGTGCCCAGCTACCGCCTGCACAAGGATGTGCGGGTGCAGGCCGAGGGACACGGTCCGGTCACCGGCGACGTGGCCTGGGGCGGGAACTGGTTTTTCCTGGTCCACGACACGCCGGCGGAGCTGCTGTTCAGCAACGTGGAGCGGTTGCGCGGCATCGCGCGGAGCATTCGGCGGGCCCTGGAGCAGCAGGGCATCTGCGGGGCCGACGGTGCGGTGATCGACCACATCGAGCTGTGCGGGCCGCCCCGCTCCGCGAACTCCGACGGCCGCAACTTCGTGCTCTGTCCCGGCGGGGCCTACGATCGCTCCGCCTGCGGCACGGGGACGAGTGCCAGGCTGGCCTGCCTGGCGGCTGACGGACGGCTGGCCCCCGGCCAGGTGTGGCGGCAGGAGAGCATCGTAGGCAGCGTGCTGGAGGGCTCGTTCCAGTGGGCCGGAGACCGCGTGATCCCGACGATCACCGGCCGAGCGCATGTCACGGCCGAGGCGACGCTGGTCCTCCTGGCCGAAGACCCGTTCTGCATGGGCATCCGGGCATGAGCGGCCGCGACGGGCCCATCGTCGTCATCGGCGGAGGCGTGATCGGCGCGCTGTGCGCCTGGCACCTCGCGCAGGCCGGCCGGGCGGTGGTCGTGGTCGACCAGGGCCGGTTCGGGGCCGGTTGTTCGCACGGCAACTGCGGATTCGTCTGTCCCAGCCACGTGCTGCCGCTGACGATGCCGGGGGCGGTCCGGCGGGGGATCGCGGCCCTGCTGCACCCGGGCGGGGCCCTGTCGATCAAGCCGCGACTTTCGCCCGCCCTCTGGCACTGGCTGTGGAAGTTCGCGCGCCGCTGCAACCGGCGGGACATGCTGCGCGCGGCCCATGCCCGCCACGAGCTGCTCCAGTCCTCGCTGCGGCTGTACGGCGAGTTGATCACTCAGCAGCAGATCGACTGCCAGTGGGAGGCGCGGGGGCTGCTCTTCGTCTTCGCCTCGGGGCACGAGTTCGAGGCGTACGCCCAGACCGACCGGCTGTTGCGGGAGACCTTCGGCATCGCGGCGGCACCGTACGACGGGCGGCAGTTGGTCGAGCTGGAGCCGGCGCTCAAGCCGGGGCTGGGCGGCGGCTGGCACTACACCGGCGACTGCCACCTGCGTCCCGATCTGCTGATGGCCGAGCTGCGCCGCTGCCTGGCGGCGCGCGACGTCCAGATCGTCGAGCATTTCACGGTGCGCGACCTGCGTCGCGAGGCAGGCCGCGCCCGGGCCGTGCTGGGACCGCAAGGCGCGGTGGACGGGGCGCAGTTCGTCGTCGCCGCCGGGGCGCTCGCGCCGCTGTTGAGCGGCCCGCTCGGTTGTCGCCTGCCGATCCAGCCCGGAAAGGGCTATTCGATCACCATGCCGCGCCCCCGCCGGTGCCCGACCATCCCCCTGATCTTCGACGAGCACCGGGTGGCGGTGACCCCGCTCCGCTCGGGATACCGCATCGGATCGACGATGGAGCTGGCCGGATACGACGCGTCGATCAACCGCCCGCGGCTGGAGCTGCTGCGCCGTGGGGCCGCCTGCTACCTCCACGAACCGTACGGCGAACCGGTGCTGGAGGAATGGTTCGGCTGGCGCCCCATGACCTGGGACGACATGCCGATCATCGACCGCAGTCCGGCCCTGGAGAACGTCTGGATCGCGGCCGGCCACGGGATGCTCGGCCTGAGCATGGCCCCCGCCACCGGAAAGCTGCTGGCCGAGCTGCTCTGCGGCCACGCGCCGCATATCGACCCGGCCCCGTTTCGCCTGGCTCGTTGACGCGGCCACGCCATCCGGAGTTGCCATGACGTAGGCCTTGCCGATGTTCGTGTCGAAGGGCGATCGGCCGAGAACGTTGCCTGCGATTCCCCACCGGCTGGAAGCCGATGCCACGAAATCGCCTTGCGTGATCCTGGGAGATACGGGACGCGGCAATCCGAGCTGCAAAATCCTGGGAGGGCGAGGCTCCCGCCGAGCCGGCGCGCTGTGCCGGTTCTCGGCTCGGCGGGAGCCTCGCCCTCCCAGCGTCACGAAAACCTATTTTTAGGCGCTGCACGACAATTACCTACCGGTTTTGTGGATCAGCCGCGGGGCGCTAGCCCGCGGTTCATCCGCGAAAGACCGCGGGCTAGCGCCCGGCGGCTGATCCACAAATGGAGCACGAAAACCGCGGGCCAGCGCCCGGCGGCTGATCCACAAATGGAGCACGAAAACCGCGGGCCAGCGCCCGGCGGCTGATCCACAAATGGAGCACGAAAACCGCGGGCTAGCGCCGCGCGGCTGATCCGAAAATTCAACTTGGACGATGCACTACTCGTACGTGAAGGTTGCGGTGGCCGTCACGTCGCGATCGGCCAGGAGACGCACCCAGTAGGCCGCAAAGGCCTCCGGAAACGTGTGCGTCGCCCCCTGGCCGGCCGGCACCTCCAGGGCGCGGTACAGCTGCCACCGGCCGGTGCCCGCGACATCCACCTCGACGCGGACCGTCACCGCTTGCGGATCGTCGTGCGTGAGCGTCAGTTGCTTGCGGTCGTAGCCCGTCATCAAGTAGGGATCGCTGGGCTGGCCGGCCTGGACCGAGGTGCCATGCCACGGTCCGCCGCGGCCGCGCGGCTTGCCCAGCTGCCAGAGGTCGTCCACCACGCCGACCCACAGCCCGCAGCGACCGTCCTCCGAGCGGATGATGTGCGGGCCCGCGGCGTCGTCCCGGACGCCGCTCAGCACCAGCAGGCCGCGGTAGCTGGCGTAATCCTGGATCCGGTAATTGTGCGACGCGACAGGCCGCATCCGGGCGACGCCGCCCGCGTTCTCAGCCGGCAACTCGTAGAAGGTGCCGTGGGCGTGCAGCAGGTCGCGCTCCGTGCAGACCTCGCGACAGATGCGCTCCGCGCCCAGCGGTCCGGGGCGGTCCCAAGGGGCATCGCCCTTGGGCAGCCGCCAGCGGCGCCCGGCGTCGTCCAGGTACAGCACCGACGCGTCATCGACGATCAGCACGTCCGTCGGTATGGCCGCGGCCCGACTGGTGTCGGCCAATCCCTGCGGGTCGTCCGCCGGGCGCAGCTGGAGCTGGCCGTCCAGGTCATAGACGGCCGGCGTGCCGCCGGGCCGGCTGGCGATGCAGCGCAGGGTGCGGAAGTCCGCGCCGCGGGCATGCAGCAGGCCGCCGCTGACGGCCGTATCCCCGGTCTCCGCCAGTCCGGCGAAGATGTCCGCCGGGTCCGTCGCCCGCGAATCACGATTGCGGAAATGAAAAAAAGCCGTGGCCTGCTGGACGTCGCGATCGGACCGCAGGCGGATCCAGGCGCCCGTTTCCGCCGGCGTGAACTCGGTCCAGGCATAGCCTTGGGCGGGCACCTCGACGGAGCGCAACGGCCGCCAGTCGCCATCCCCGCGGGCGTCCACCTCCAGGGAAAAGACCACCGGCTCCTTTCCATCGTGGGCCAGGTGCAATGTCCGGTAATCGAACCCGGCAAACAGGAACGGGTCGGACGGCGTGTCGCGCGGCACCTGGTCGTCCAACCACACTGCGCCGCGGCCCAGCGGGGGTCCGAGCTGGTCGAGCCGCGCGGGGGCGACGAACCAGAGGTTCGACTGCGACTGGCCGGCGCCCGCCAGACTGCCCTTGGCCCGCCGCTTGTTGAGAAACTCGCTCCGCGCCGCGTCGTCGCAGCCGAAGACCAACTGGTCCCGCCAGCGACAGAAGTCCCCGATCACCTTCAAGTAACTGCTGCGCGGCGCGATGCCGCTCGAATCGGCGGCCGAGAACGTGGGCGGAAACCGCCAGAACGTTCCGTGCATCGTCATCAGCAGCGACGGCTCGCCGATCTCGCGGATCCGCGGCCATTCCGTGTTCCAGCCGTGTGCCCCGTCGTAGCAATGGCTGGCCTTGGGCAAGCGGAAGGCGTGCCACCGGCCGCCGTCCAGCAGCATCAGGATCAGCGAGCGGGCGTCCCAACCGATGCTCCAGACGCAATCGGTCTCCGGGTGCGGATTCCCCTCCAGCCCGCCAGGGCCCGTGACCTCGGTGAACTGATTGCGCCGCACCAGTTGCCAGTCGCCGCTGCCATGCCACTCGGCCAGCGCGCCGCTGGGAGTGGTCGGATCGGTCTGCGCCTGTCGGCCGTGCTCGCCGTTGTTGGCATAGATGACGCGGCCCTGGCCGGAGTAGAGTCCCTTGCCGTGATAGCCGGCCAGTTTCGATCCGACCAGCGCTGAGTCCGCGCCGTCCCGTTCCGGCGCGGGGACATTGCCGTCCTGGATCAGGCAACGGACCGCCAGGGACGGGAGGTCGACTTCGTACAGGCCTTCTTCCATCGTGGCGTAGTAGACCTTGCGCGCGGGATCCTGCAGGTGGCGGGCGTTGCCCGTCAGCCGCCCGGGCATCCGCGCGGGGGGAATCACCCGCACCCGCCCCGCCGCGTCGATCACGTACGGGCCGATGCACAGCTGCTGGGTCTCGCGGTGGATCATCCGGTTGGCCGGCGTGCCGCCCACGCTCTCCGGCCGGATGATCTGCTGCAATTCGGCCGTGATCTCGTACAGCTTGTCGGTGGAACCCAACGGCTTGTGCGGCGCGTAAGTGATGACCCACAGCCGGTCGGCCCAGGGTACGACCGCGCCCGTGCCGCACTCGCCTTCCTGGTTGAACATCGCCAGGTGCGGATAGATGCCCGATCTGCTGCGCGGTTCGGCGCTCGCCGCCCAGCGGGTCAGCAACTTTCCGGGCACCGGCTGCCACGGTGGCGGCTCGGCCAGGGCTCGCGCAGCCGGTCCGAACAGCACCAGGACCCAGGCGAGCCACAAGGTGGTTCGCAGCATGGACGTTCTCTCCGGCAGCTCGTGATCAGATGTACGTGATTCAGGAACGTCCGTCGTGGCGAGACATCCGGCAACCAAATCGGGTTCCGTGTTTCTGGGAGGGCGAGGCTCCCGCCGAGCCGGTGCGTGGGACGGGTTCTCGGCTCGGCGCGAGCCTCGCCTTCCCACAAACGCGCAACGTTGGTGATGGTCCCAGCGTGATCGGTCGTGATGCAACGAACCCGGATAATTCATCAACCTGACGAGTAAAGTTGCAAGGTGAAGCAGAGAAACAGGTTGTGGCTATCTTCCCAAAATCGCCGCGCAGATCAGCCGGCACGCGCTAGCGTCCGGTTCTCCCCAATTCCACCAAAAACGGACGTTAGGCGCTGTTCAACAATAAGTTACCGAAATCACTCATCAGCCGCCGGGCGCTAGCCCGCGGTTCATCCGCGAAAGACCGCGGGCTAGCGCCCCGCGGCTGATTCACAAAACCGGTAGGTA
>Ga0114938_1001775_pt1 | contig 14297 bp, 8 predicted proteins | sample AshMeaBigSpring_FD_88675 | JGI IMG/M metagenome (GOLD analysis project Ga0114938, IMG submission 88675) | Groundwater microbial communities from Big Spring, Nevada to study Microbial Dark Matter (Phase II) - Ash Meadows Big Spring | ecosystem: Environmental > Aquatic > Deep subsurface >...
CCAGCAGGCCTCGACAGACGTCTATCAATCGTATCCGATCGGCGTCTTGTCCTTTGCCGAATCCGGCAGGCACAAGGTAGCCGTCACGCTGGTCGAGGGCGATGGTAGTAAGGCTAGTGTCGAGGCGATTCGCTTTACCCCGGTGCGCTGAAATATTTGACTTTATGAAGATTGACGTAGGGATCTTGAGGCTTGCCGGTGGTGTTGGCCGCGATTCGGCCGCTATGGGGCGAGTTCCGGGAGTTTATCTTTACCGACGACTTAACTCGACGAGCTTCGATTCGACAATTCGGAGTGAAGCCCTGGAATATCCATGGAGTCGAGGGGTGAAGGGGGACAACGTCTTGCGGTCCTGCGTATCTGCGCGGCGTGAGCCCCGCTCCGCCCGAATGAAGCGGTTTTACGTTTCACGATTGACCGCCCTTCTGCCTTTGGTCGCATTGCTCGCAGGTTGCCCGGCAAGATCAGCAGATCTTTCCGGTGTAGGCGGCGTTGCCATCGATCCTGTGAAGAGGGGGTTAGGGTTCCAGACGGCAGAAACTCGGGTCGTAATGGAGCCCGTCCGGCTCCGACACGAGATTTCATCGGTCTGCTCGTTCTTAATCGAGGATGGTCCTGCGGTCGTTGACGTGGATTTCAAGGGGGGGGTGCTGGAGGCGGGCGGGTCTTGCGGGTTCACCAAAAGCGGTCCGGGAACCCTCCGTATTGCCGGGAACATAAGGATCTCGGGCTTCATCACGGTCTATGATGGTGTGCTCGATCTCTCCGCCGCGCGGGCGGTGGGTGGTCTGCGGATCAATCTGTTGGGCGACTCTCGGCTGCGGCCGCCGTCCACTCCCGAAGGAGCCTTTGAACTGCTGGTCAATGGAGTGAAGCTCGCACCCGGCGAGTGGGGTCCTGAGAGCTCCCCGGCGTTGTCGGGACCTATACGGGTGGCGGACACCGGACCGTCGCGCCGTGATCGGTGGCTGGACCTCAAGTATGGGATCTTCAGCCACTACGTATGGAACGGTTACGGGATGTCCGCTGGAATGCCGAATGCGGACGGCTCCTTCTCGAAGACGATCGATGAACTGGCGGAATCCTTTGACGTGGCGAACTACGTTGACCAATTGGTCGCGGCCAAGGCGCAGTATGTCGTTTTCACTGCGTGGCATTCCGGGACCTGCCCGCTGTTCCCGAGCTCGGCGATGGAGAAGTGGGCACCCGGCCGCCCGGACACACCGCGGCGCGATCTGTTGGGCGACTTGCTCGACGAGTGCCGCAAGCGCGGCGTGCGGCCCTTCTTCTACTGCCACCCGTACCAGCCGGTGGCGGAGCCCCACAACGACTGGATCAACGACCTCTTCGCCGAGTTGGTGGACCGGTACGGCGACCGGCTGGACGGACTGTGGATCGACGAGAATTTCCAGGATTGCTCGCAGGACAAGGTGGTCGATTACCGCCGCCTGATGCGGACGATCAAGGAGCGCAACCCCGAACTAGTGCTCACCCACAACAACGGCGGCTTCCAGACCTACGGCGTGGACGAGGGCGTGCAGGAGGTCCAGTGGGAATTCCACGAGGGCCGGATGGCATCGATCTATCAGATCTTCAACCAGACGGCGAAGTCGCCGGAAGACATGCTGCTGACCACCGTGATCCAAGCCGCGGCGAACACCATGGGCGGCGGCGTGCAGTGGAGCATCGACGCCCACGGTTCCGGCGGCGGCAAGCGCGGCGGGCTGGATGAGAAGGCGCGGCCGATCCTCGACCCCTTCGTGAAGCTCCTCGCGCCCATCGCCGATTCGGTCCTCAACACCCGCCCGAGCAGCTCTTATCCGCCGCCGTTCAGCGGGACGGTGGTGAAGCTTTCCTCTCTTACCTGGGGCGTGGCCACCCAGTCGGCCGACGAACGCCGTGAGTTCCTTCACGTGCTCAAGCCGCCAGCGGGCAAGGCCCTGACGCTGCCGCCGCCGGCCGATGGCAAGGTCTTCGCCAAGGCGCGGCTGCTCGATGGCGGGCAGGCGGTGAACCTGCACCAGAGCAACCGCGGGTTGGTCCTGACGCTGCCGGACGGGATCGAATGGAAGAAGCCGGACACCGTCATCGTGCTCGACGTCGTCGCTCCCGGAGGCATCGGCCTCGTCAACAACACCAGCCGCGCGCTCCAATACCGGGGCGCTTCGTGGAGCTACCAGCGCGACCTCGCCAGCGGCGGCTTCCGGGCCGATGCGCAGCGTGCCACCGCGGATGGCGATGCGTTCGTCTTCACCTTCGAGGGGACCGATGTCGAGTGGCTGGGTTCGCGCGGGCCCAAGCATGGGAAAGTCGAACTGGCGATCGACGGCGTGCCGCAGGGCGAGGTCGATCTTTCCCAAGGCAGCGGCCGCTTCGTCTCCCTCTTTTCGAAGAAGGGGCTGCCGCGGGGCAAGCACACGCTGAGCGGCACCAAGCGCGGCGGGGCCGTGATGAGCGTCGACGCCTTCCGGGTGAGCGACCTGATCAACGACTCCGACCCCGAGATCGTGTTCGACACGACCACCCGCCACGACGCGCGCGCCGCCGCCCTCGAAGGCCCGTGGGAGCCGCGCGGGTCGAGCTGGATCAACGGCCAGCGCTTCACCTTCACCTTCCACGGCACGGTGGTGGAGGTGCAGGGAGGCGCGGCCCACGGCAGCGGCGACCTCGTGCTGACGCTCGACGGCCAGCCGCACTCGACCGTCCACTGCCACGGCGGCCAGACGACCCGCACGCTCGCAACCATCAGCGGCCTATCCAACGGGCAGCATACCGTGGTCGGCCAATACACCAACCCGCATCCGGGCGGCTTCATCAGCGCGCTCGACGGCTTCGTCGTCACCCGTCCGGACTACTGGAGCCGCGAGGGCGGCCGCGGCCTCGGGGAACTCGGGAACGACGCGCACGTGAGCACGCTGAAGAACGCCGTCGGCCGTCTCAGCTTCCACGGTTCCGGCGTCGAAGTGATCGTCACCCGCGACTCCGAGTCGCGCACCGCGCACTACACGCTCGATGGCGGCGGCTCCTCGCTGTGGGTCGGCTTGAACCATTACTCGCCGGTGACGATTCCCGGCGCGGCGGTGTTCCGCTGCCCGAATCTGGTGCCGGGCCGCCACAAGGTCAGCGTCATCAACGGCGCCAACCCGAGCGGCGTGAACTTCTCCAGCGTGCGCCTGGCCGTCGATGCGATCCGCGTCCACAAGGGCGAGTCGTCCTCGGCCAGCCCCTTGTTCTGGGGCAGCGACGGCCGCGGGGAATCCGGCACATGGGACGCCGGAGCGAGCGCCAACTGGCACGACGGAGCCTCGGCTGTGACATGGCAGGACTTCGGGGCGGAGGACCACCTCGCGGTCTTCGCCGGCAAGGGCGGCATGATCGAACTCGCCGTACCGGTCCGAGTGAACCGGATGGTCTTCCGGGCAGATGGCTACACCTTCCGCGGACAAGCGATCGAATTGACCGGAACGAAACCCTCCATCCAACTCGCCGAGGCAGTGAGGGCGGTCTTCGCCGTGCCCGTCCGCATCGCGGACGCTGCGGAACTCACGCCCGGTTCTTACACTGCGGCCACGCATCCGGACTTGATCGTGGGCGGGGGAACCCTGGTGGTGGCTTCCCCGCGATGAACGACTTCGATCCAACGAGTCTGCTAGATTTGCCTTCTTCGATGGTGGTGGAAGCCCGCCCATTGTGTTTCCTAACGAACCGCGCTTCCGCTAGAACCCACACGCCCAATGAATCTGAAAACAAATGGTTCCGTGAAGGCAATCGCCCTTCTCACCCTAGCAAGTTTCTCCCTTGCCGCTGCGGAAACCCGGGCATGGCCACCACACCCTCCGGCAACTTCTGCGTGATCATGAACCGCCGTGTCGTTCCCGAAACAGTGACGGAGGATGCCGCGTGCAAATCACCGGTACCCACCGTTGCCGCCTGAGTGTCCCCAGGGCCGCCATGGAGCTGATGAACCTCCATGGCGGCCCTTGATTCTCTTAATGACTCATGACTCGTGCAACGTGCATCCCTGACATGCCGTCCGTCAATTAATTTCTGAACGCCATGACTTCCCTGCCGGGCAACCCGGTGCCTCAAGCACATCCCGAAGACCGTCTCGTTCCGCGCTTCCTCAGCACCGGAACCATCACCCGCCGCGTTGTTGCCGCCCAGACCTCCGAGACCTAAGCAGGGGCGGCGATCGGTGGGATTTCGGCGGCTTATTTTTACCTCGTTCCGATGAAGCTGAGATCGGCCAGCGCCGGCACCGGCGGGTTCTCCGGTTCCAGGTCCGCTTCCCGGCCGCTGCGCACCAGTTGTTCCCTGCGGCGCATTCATCCTCCGCCCAGTGGCGTACGTTGGCGAACTGGCGGTCCTGGTTGCGCTGCAGCGGGGCAAGCGCCCAGACTGGCCGACAGCGGGCCGGAAACCAGCAGGCTGCATCCGAGCTTCGTCTCGAAGCCGTCGCTGAAGACCACCGCCGAATCCGGACGCTGGAGGTTGGTGAGGGTCACGGCCATCACCGCGAGAACGTTGGCCCCGGCATCGACGTTGCCGTCACCGAGGGTTCGCAAGCAGCCACGCCCCGCCGCCACACTGGGCCTGCCGCGACACTGGCCACTGTCCTTGGGATGAGGTGCCACGCCTATGAGCGAGGAGATGACCTTGCTGTCGAGCCGGCCGAGCTCCGGAAAATAGGCGATAAGGGTTGCGGCGAGGACTGGTCCCACGCCGCAAAGCTCGCGCGGGCGTTTGGCTTTGCCGTCCAGATCCGGATGGGTGGAACGGAGGTGGCGATGTCGGTTTCGACCTGAATCATGGAGGATTTGAAGGTGGCGATCTGAACCTGAAGTCTTTTGCGCAGGTAACCGGAAGAGAGCTCGAGACGGTTTTCGGCGGCGACGATCTGCTCACTGAGCACGCGGCGATATTCGAGCATCTCGCGCAATCGGGTGGCGTGCGGATCGGCAGGAAGTTCGCAACGCGGCAGGATCTTTTCGCCAAAGCGGGTGAGCAAGCGGGCATCAATGCGGTCGGTTTTGGCGAGCCGTCCTTAGGCGAGGGCGAAGTGGAGGACACGTCCGGGTAGGGCGACGCAGACTTCGATGCCGGCTTCCAACAGGACTGCCACAACAGCTTTTTCATAACTTCCGGTGGCTTCGCAAATGACGCGCGGGCAGCGGAGCGTGCGGAGGTATTGGATGAGGGCGGCGTGGCCTTCAGGAGTGTTGGAGTCCTAATGCGGTTGGCACCCATACCCGAGGAATTGTTCAGGCGCACTTCTCCACGAGACGGCGGGCACGTGAGTCGCGGTGATGGCGGCGGGAAATTCTTTCACCGCTGAGTTCATGGAGCGAGGTCCGTCCGCCCTTGATCCGTGGAAGATGCCGAGGTCCACGCCTTCCTGACCGCACCGGAACAGCCAGGGGCGGACCGAAATCGGCCACCAGTGGCAGATTTGCCCACGGCAGCGGCGCACTCGGGCGAGGGCCCGGCGGTTCACTTCTTCCCGGCAAGCTGCTGCTGGCGGGCCCAGTGCCCCTGCTTCGGCAACTCGATGCCGGCCTTCACACAGTGCTTGCGCAGCGCCACATCCGAGACGCCGAGGTCCTTGGCGGCGTGGATCAGCGGCTTTTCCCAGACCAGCCTCGCCAGCGCCTTCTTGTCCGGCCAGGCGTTCCTCGGTTTGCCCGGGAGTTCGATTTCCGGCTTTTTCGCCATGAGCTTCTGCGGGGTCAGCGCCCAGAATTCGTCGATGGTCTTTTCGTCGTCGATATTGTCACGGTAGTGGCGGTTCATCATCTGGATGCTGGTGCCGCAATTGTAGGCGGTGAGTGCCTCGTTCTTGTCGCGCTCGGTCTGGAACGTGATCGAGGTGTGGCGGATGATGTCCTGCACCCACTTCTTCGCCTTGGTCGACTTCTTGAGCGCCTTCAATTTCGAGTCCCAGCCGGTCGGCAACCCTTTGAACGGATACTTCTTCAGCCAAGCGGCGAGCACTGGCGGGATCGGCACCGAACGTTTGAGTTGGCGGCGGAGCTTGCCGCCGGACACGCGGATCTTTTCTTTGAGAATGTCCTCCGCCTTCAAATCGCGGATTTCGCTCGGCCTCAGTCCGGCGAACAACCCGATGGCCACCGTCGCCGCCGCCGATCCGTCCTGCTGCAGCATGGACGCATACAGCAGGCGCTTGCACTCTTCCAGGGACAAGGCGGCGATCAGGCTCATGTCCTTGGGCAATTTGTCGAGGCGCTTGCATGGATTTTCGAGACAATAATGGTGACGAACGGCCCAGTTGAAGAACACACCGAAGGCAGCCCGATAGGCCCTACGGGAATTCACGTTCTTGTAACCGGCCAATATCTTTTCCAAGTCGGCCACCGTCACGGTGTGGAGGTGGCGGTTGGGATCCGGCTTCAGCAAACTCTTCAGGGCGGATTCGTAGAAACGTCTCGTGCGCTTCTCGGTGCCGGACCTGCTCTCAAGAAACTGTTCGCGGGCATTGAAGGTACTGATCGAAGCGATTTCCTCACGGAAGTGTTTCTCGGCGAATGAAACCGCTGCTTCTATGCTGATTCCACGCTGTTGGAGGCGCTCTTCGATGGCAATGTAACGGGTGACGAGGGTTGCCAGTTTTCGATTGCCTGCAGACCTGACTGCAGCTTCCGCATCAGTGAGCTGCTCGTCGCTTAGCAGGGTCCGTTTTAAGGGCGAACGGATCGGCAGCCCGGCCGCCGCCGCCTCAAGATCGGCTCGTTCCTGTTCCGCCTCCAACCGGGTGGCGAAATTCCGGCGAACACGGGCGCCGTTAGGCTTGACCCCCTCGACCCGATAGGACGCTGTCCCTGACGGATTCTGGTATTTCTTGACCTGAAATCGGCTGCTTTTTTTGGGCCTAGGCATACGCCGTTATTGGCAACTCAAAAGGCAACTGGCAAGGAACAAGAGAAAATCAAATCATAACAATCTAATGTTCAATGCTTTGTATATACCTAAAAAGTTATTTGTAATCAGCAGGTCAACGGTTCGAGTCCGTTAGCCGGCTCCATTTTAATGTCAATGGCTTACGAATTCGAATTGATCGGATTTTGTTAGGTTTTTGGAGCTTATTCCGGCAGTCTTGAACCTGACCGTATTGGCCAGAACCCGATTTCAGGCAATCAGGAATGACGGCGCTGTCACCAGCCACGAGCGGTTCCGGAAGCCACCCTGTCACCCGGAGCTCCCCACGCAGCCGACCGGATTTCACTGAAGGCGCCGCAGTCGGTGGTGTTGGCGAATCGTCGGGGAAACGTCATTCACCCTCTCAACGGCGTCAGAAACCCACAATGAAATACCCGGGCCGGCCTGAGCGTATCCAGCTCCCGCCCATGAAATCCACCACCTCCCTCCGCCTTCCCATTCCCGCCCATGCGAGGTGTCTCTCTGTCATCCTGCCCGTGCTGCTGACTGGGTCCGTTAACGCGGCCAACCTCCATGTCGCCCCTTCGGGAAACGACGGCAATCCCGGCACCCGGGCCGCTCCATTCCGGACCCTCGCCGCCGCACGCGACGCCGCGCGCAGGTTCGCGGGAAAGGAATCCGTCACCGTGCACGTCGCGGACGGCATCCACTATCTGCCGGAAACGCTGGTCTTCACTCCGGCTGACTCGGGAACGGAAGCCCATCCCGTCACCTATCAGGCGGTGAACGAAGGCAAGGCCGTCCTCAGCGGCGGACTGAAGCTCGACCTCGCCTGGAAAGCCGGGGCGAACGGCGTCTTCACGGCGACCACGCCTCCGGGACTCGCGATCGACCAACTCTTCATCGACGGCAGGCGCCAGCGCATGGCCCGCTATCCGGACTACGACCCCAACAAGCCCACCGCCGCCTATCAGGGGTACTCCGCGGACGCCTTCTCCCCTCAACGGGCGGCGAAATGGGCGGATCCCGCGGGCGGCTACATCCACGCCATGCATTCCGCACGCTGGGGCGGCTACCACTACCGCATCACGGGGAAAAAACCGGACGGCACCGTGGAATACGAGGGCGGCTGGCAGAACAACCGCCAGATGGGCATGCACAAGGAGTTCCGCATGGTGGAGAACATCTTCGAGGAACTCGACGCCCCGGGCGAGTGGTTCCACCACCCCAAGACCCGGACCCTCCACTTCATCCCCGAGGCCGGGATCGATCCCGCGAAGGCCACCGTCGAGGTCGTGCGGCTCCGCCATCTCGTGGAATTCAAAGGCTCCTCGAAATCCCCGGTGAAACAAATCACGCTCAAGGGCTTCACCTACCGCCACGCCGCCCGCACCTTCATGGACACCAGGGAACCCCTGCTGCGCTCGGACTGGGCGATCTACCGCGGCGGGGCGGTGGTCCTGACCGGAACGGAGAACGTCTCCATCCTCGACAGCGAGTTTGACCAGGTGGGCGGCAACGCCGTCTTCGTGAACCAATACAACCGCCGCGCCCTCATCAAGGGCTGCCACATCCGCGACGCCGGTGCCAGCGGCGTCTGCTTCGTCGGCGATCCCGCCGCGGTGCGGAGTCCGCTTTTCGAATACGGGCAGAGCCAGGACCTGTCCAAGATCGACCGCACTCCCGGGCCGAAGACCGACAACTATCCCGCCGAGTGCGCCGTCGAGGACAGCCTGATCCACGGCATCGGCCGCGTGGAACGCCAGCCGGCCGGCGTGCAGATTTCCATGGCCTACCGGATCACCGTGCGGGACACGTCCATTTATGACTGCGCCCGTTCCGGCATCAACATCAGCGAGGGGACCTGGGGCGGCCACTTGATCGAACGCTGCGATGTCTTCGACACCGTGTTGGAGACCCACGATCACGGCTCCTTCAATTCGTGGGGCCGCGACCGCTTCTGGACCAGCAACCACCGCGGCATCTCCGGACCCGAAATCAAGAAGGACCCCAAGCTCCCCTATCTGGACGTGATCAAGACCAACATCATCCGCGACTCACGCTGGCGCTGCGATCACGGTTGGGACATCGACCTCGACGATGGTTCGAGCAACTACGAGATCTACAACAACGTCATGCTCAACGGCGGCCTCAAGTTCCGTGAGGGATTCGGGCGGAAGGCTTACAACAACATCCTCGTGAACAGCGGCTTCCACCCCCACGTGTGGTTTGATGACTCGGACAGTGTCTTCCATCAGAACATCGTCATGAAGGCCCACGCCCCGGTGGGCCAGCCCGCGGATTGGGGAAGGGACGTGGACCGGAATTTCTTCACCTCGGAAAGCGACCGCGCGAGGCACCTCAAAGCCGGAGCGGACGCCAATTCCCTTGTGGGCGATCCAATGTTCATCGATCCCGCCGCAGGGGACTTCCGGGTAAAGGACGGATCGCCCGCGTTGAAGATCGGCTTCAGGAACTTCCCGATGGATCAGTTCGGCGTGAAGAAGCCCGCCCTCAAGGCCATCGCAAAAACCCCGGTCATTCCGAAATTGAACGCAGGCGGCGGGAACGAGCCGAAAGCGGCGGAGGTTTCCATCGCGCGGATCTGGCTCGGCGCGGAGATCCGCTCGCTGGAGGGCGAGGAGTTCTCCGCCTTCGGAGTGAGCAAGGAGGACGGTGGAGTGCATCTCCCGAACGTTCCGGCCGCATCCGCCGCCGCCAAGGCCGGATTGAAGAGCGGCGATCTCATCCAGGGCCTCAACAGCGCGGGCATCTCGAACACCGCGCAACTCCTTGCCGCCCTGAATGCGGCGGGCGAGACTCCCCTCAGGCTGCGCTTGATCCGCAATCAGCAGCGCACCGAGGTCACGCTTGCCCCCGCGTGGTTCATCGCCACCGAGACCGCCTCCGACGCCAGCGGCTTCGCCAAGCTCGCGCCGCCAAAGGCTCCGGCCGGCGCGGTCACCGTCAACCGAGAGCCTAACAACGCCCCGGTCGCCACGCTTTGCGACGGCTCCCTGACCCGGGACTACGGCCCCATCTTCGGCAACGGCGTCCGCAACGGCGCCTACAAGATCGATCTGGGAAGCCCGAAGCAGGTCACCGCCGCCACCGCGTGGTCGTTCAACATGAACGGCAAGCGCGGCCGCCAGATCGTCACAATCCACGGCAGCAACGCCGCCACCGATCCCGGATGGGACACCGCCGACGCGAAGACCTTCACCGCGCTCGGCACCATCGACACCGCCTCGCTGGCTGCCGCACCGTTCACCGCCGCCTCGCTGCGCGCCCGGTCCGGTGAATCGCTCGGGACTTTCCGCTGGATCGTCTGGCAGGTCGAGCCGGTCACCTCCATCGCGGAGAACACCAACTTCCAGGAACTCGGCGTGGAAACCGCGCCATGACCACCGTTTCCCCCGGTCCAGCCGTGGCGGCGCTCAGCGTCCGAACGCGTCCATGATCCTTCGCACCGCGGTGGCGGCGGGAAGCGCCTGGCCGGCGACCTGCTTTTCGATCTCGGGCAGGAGCCGCCGGACCTTCTCGTCGCGGAAAAAGCGGTGATGGAGCTCCTCCTCGATCATCGCGTGCATCCACTCGATGGACTGGCGTTTCCGGCGCTCGGCGAAGGCACCGGACGCGCGGGTGGCGGCGGCGAATTTCCCAACAATCTCCCACAGGGCGGCGAGCGTCTCCGGGATCAGCGCGGAACAGGTGGTGCAGCGTGTTTTCCAACCGGCGGTGGCGGGCTGGAGAAAACCCAGGACGCGGCTGTATTCGGTGCTGGCGAGTTTGGCGCGCTGCACGTTGTCACCATCCGCCTTGTTGACGGCGAGCAGGTCGGCGATCTCGATGACGCCCTTCTTCATGCCCTGGAGCTCGTCGCCCGCGCCTGCGATCATGATGAGCAGGAAAAAATCGACCATCGAGCGGACAGTCACCTCGTTTTGGCCGACGCCGACGGTTTCCACTAGGATGACGTCGAAACCGGCCGCCTCGCAGAGCAGCATCGTCTCGCGGCTCTTGCGGCCGACGCCGCCAAGCGATCCGCCCGAGGGCGAGGGACGGATGTAGGCGTTCGGCTCCTGGACGAGATTGCGCATGCGCGTCTTGTCGCCGAGGATGCTGCCGCCGGTGACGCTGCTGCTGGGGTCCACGGCAAGCACGGCGACGCGATGGCCCTTTTGGCAAAGCTGGCAGCCGAGCGACTCGATGAGCGTGCTTTTTCCCGCTCCGGGGACACCGGTGATGCCGACGCGGATGGAGTTTCCGGTCCTGGGGAGCACGCGGGTGAGCAGTTCCTGGGCAAGCGCCTCGTGGTCGGGATGGTTGCTCTCCACCAAGGTGATGGCACGCGAGAGGATGCCGATGTCCGAGGAGAAGATGCCGTGCTCGTAGTCATCGAGCGTGAGCTTGCGGCGTTTGACGGGCTTCCTGCGCAAGGTGGGGTCCGGAGAAACGCCCGCCATCACGCGGCAGGCGAAACGCGGATCGTCCTGCGAATCCTCCGGCACCCAATCCGGCAGAGAAGGGCAAGAATCGTTCTGGTTCGGGCGGGTCATGAAGCGGCGGAATCATTCCGCGTTTTCGCACCCACGACAAGCCCGCACGATGCGAGTGACGTGGGGCCCCCAGCCGACGAGAGAAATCTTGGCAAAGCGGCCCGGGCAACTACCCTGCCGGTGAATGAAGAATTCCGTTGAATCTCCGTCCCCCGCCACCGTCCGGCGTTCTCCGGAGCCGCCAGCCGGGCCGGGCCGAAATCATCCACTGCAATGAGTTTCAAAGCCAGACTGCTTCATGAAATCAGGGCCGTCGTCATGGTGACCCTGTTCTTCCTCGCATGGCTCGGAGTGCTCATGCTTCTCAAGGTGCTCATCCTCGAGGATTATCAAATCCGTTTTCGCGGTTTCTCCATGGTCCTCGTGGGCGCGCTGGTGCTCGGCAAGGTTGTCCTTGTCCTTGAACATGTCTCGCTCGGATCATGGCTCCGTGGGCATCCGGTTCTGGTCGAGGTGGTTTTCCGCACCCTGCTTTACGCATTCGGGGCGTTCATCGTGCTGCTCCTTGAGAAGGCTCTCGAATCGCGCCATGAACACGGCGGTTTCGTCAATGCGCTGGAAAACGTCTTCCAACACCGGGACATGCCCCATGTCTGGGCGAACACCATCTGCCTCGGCGGTGCCCTGCTCTTCTACAACATGCTCTCCACGATCCATCGTCAGCTCGGCGACGGCGGGCTCCCGCGGGTGTTGCTGTCACCCTCCCCCGAAATGGAAGCCCGGGGAGCGGACCACCGGTGACGGGATTTCTCCTCCGCGCGCAACAGCGGCATCCCGGCAGGCCGTCGTCCCGGTCCGGGCGCGGCACCTTGGATTCGGCTTGGACAAGCTCCCGCAGATTGGATAGATCCAAATTGCTGGTTCGGAGCCCGCAAATTCCGCCAAACCATCAGATCCCACCGCCATGACCGAGGAAGCCCGCCAATCGTTCGTCGAACTCATCCTGCTCGCCCCCTATCTCGACAGCCACCTGTCGTTGACCGAGGACGAGGTCCTTGAAAAGGCCTTGCAGGCCATCGGCTGGAGCGCCACCCGGCCCGGCGGCATCAACCTGGGCTCCGCGTTCGCCTCCGTCCGCGAGGCCACGGCTTGCGAACTGAAGACCGATGAATTCATGCAGTCCAGGGCGGCGGTTCTCAAGGCGGCCGGCGAATCCTCGCTGGCCTTCGAATGGCTCGGCCGCATCCTCGGCTCCGACGGTGTCACCGGCGGCGAGAACCGCTTCCTGAAACGCGCCAAGAGCCTGCTTTTCGATTGAGTCCCGGGCCCCCTGTTTCTTCCGATGCCGGAGTTTCTCTTCCATCTTCCGTTTCCCGCCGCCACGCTGCTCGTCATCGGCGCGCTCTGCTCCTATTCCCTGGCAGGCCTGGCTGTCACCCGCCGCTGGATTCTGCCCCGCTTCGATCCGGAGGCGGACGACTCCGATTTCATCGGCGCGATGGTCCAGGCGGTGATGGTTTTCTACGGTTTGGCCGTCGCGCTTGTCGCCGTGAGCGTGTGGGAAACCCACGCGGATATCTCGAATCTCATCAGCGAGGAGGCCAGCCGGATCGGTGGCCTCTACCACGATGTCGGCGGCTATCCCGAACCCGTGCGCACGGAAATGAGAGACGAGCTGCGCGGCTACACCGATTACCTGATCCACGAAGCCTGGCCGAACCAGAGTGATGGCCGACCGGCGAACCGGGGAGTGGAATGGATGCGACGGTTCCAATCCAACCTCTGCGGCTTCGAACCCGGCACCGAGGGCCAGAAGGCGCTGCATGGCGAGACTCTCGCCGCCTACAACCGGCTCATCGAAGCCAGGCGGCTCCGGCTGGATGCGATGGGCACGAAACTGCCTTCGGAGCTTTGGTTCATCATCAACTTCGGCGCCTGCATCAGCATGGCGGCCACCTTTTTCTTCAAGGTCCGGGAAGTCCGCCTTCACATCATCCAGGTCCTTCTTCTTGCGGTTTTCGTCGGGCTGGTCATCAGCATGATCCTCGCCTTCGACCGTCCTTTCCTCGGTGATCTGGGAATCGGATCGGAGCCCTATCAGGTCATTCGCGATCAACTGATGGCCGAATGACGACAAGTCGATCCCACGTCAGTCCCGGTTTCCCGCCTGATGCCGGTTCTATGGGAAATCCCACCGCTCATGACAATCCGGGGATGTCCCCGGAATTCCCCCGCCAGCCTGGCAAACCCTTTCCGGCCCGCCCAAGGGTGGTTTCAGGAAGCTCCCGCCAATAGAGAGTTCCCGGCGCTCAGTCAGTGGCCAGGATGACACAAGCCCCGCCGCCCGGAGCCAGCTTGAGGTGGAGGCGGTCCGCCGGGGTGACGGAACGGCTCTCGCTCCGCAGGGTCTCGCGGTTCGTGAGGTAGTGGGCCTGCTCGCCATCCTGGACGATGGTGGCTTGCCAGGTGCCGGGCGGGAGGAAATCGAGTTTCACATCAAGTTCGCGGCCCTGCTCGTTGGTGGCGGCTCCGACAAGCCAGACGCCCTTGGCGGATTGGCGGGCCATGACGATGTGCTCGCCGATCACGCCGGAGAGCGTGCGGCTTTCACGCCAGGGCATCTGCTGCGCGGCGAGGAAGGCCAGCAGGTCCGGATATTTCCGATAGAACTCGGGAATGTCGGGAATGATGGTCACGCCGGAAAAGGTGATGAGCGTGCGGGCGGTTTCGGCGACGAGGGTGGACGGGCATTCCTGCGGGTTGTCCACGCGGGTGGTGGGGCCTTGGCGGAGGTCGAAGAAGCCGTTGTTCATGTCGATCGGCCCGGCGAGCATGTTGATAAAGACCGAGGAAACGAAGGTTTTCGGTTTCAAAGACGCGCTTGGAATCGAGCTGGGCGAAGCA
>Ga0114938_1001778_pt1 | contig 14286 bp, 10 predicted proteins | sample AshMeaBigSpring_FD_88675 | JGI IMG/M metagenome (GOLD analysis project Ga0114938, IMG submission 88675) | Groundwater microbial communities from Big Spring, Nevada to study Microbial Dark Matter (Phase II) - Ash Meadows Big Spring | ecosystem: Environmental > Aquatic > Deep subsurface >...
CATTATGGAAGCAACTATTCTTAAATGGAATAAGAAAGTTGGCGAACATATTAAGCTAGACGAAACCGTTTTAGAAATTGCAACTGATAAAGTTGACAGTGAAATACCTTCTCCATTTGAAGGAGTATTAACTGAAATTCTTTATGCAGTAAACGATGTAGTTCCTATTGGTTCTGTAATTGCAAAAATTGAAACAGATGCTGCATCAGTTTCAGCTACAACAACTGCTGCTTCAATAAAAGAAGAAGTTATTGAACCTCCTTATATTCCACCACCAGTACAACCAGCACCTATTCCTCAGCCTGTTTACACGGTACCTGAGCCAATGCCATTTGTACCCCAACAACCTGTTTATTCTAAACCTAGTAACAATAAATTTTTCTCTCCACTCGTAATTAATATTGCAAATAGTGAAGGATTAAGTTTAAGTGAGTTAGAAAGAATACCAGGAACAGGTGCAGAAGGTAGAGTTTCAAAAAAAGACGTTTTACAATACATAGCTGATAAAAGAGCTGGAAAAATTGTAGCCCCTGTTGTGCAAGAACCACAAGTGGTGTATGTACCTCAGCCTGTACCTACTTATGTAGAAGTTCCAGTAGCTCAACCAATTGTTGTTAGCAATACAGAAATACCACAACCATTTTTAGGAGAACAATTGGTAATGCCTACTCCTACTAATGTTGAACCTGTTGCTCCAATTGTACCAACAAGTATAGTAGAGCCAATTCAAGAACCTGCTGTAACTGAACTGCCAGTAGCTGAAACCACTGAAGCAAAAATTGTTGAAGAACCAACAGTACAAGCCTTTGTAGCAATAAATACGAATCCAGTTGCAATTCCGTCAAATATAGAAGCATCTAAAGAAATAGTAAGAGAAGTAGAAATTGTAGACGAAACACCTACAAATATCCAACTTGTAGAAACGCAACCTGTTGCTGTTACACCAAGTATTGAAGAAATAAGTCCTGTTGTTTCTGTACAACAACCTATTGAAGTTAAAACAGAACCTGTTGTTGTAGAAAAAGTAGCAGCAGTTACTGTAGCTGAAACAAAAGCACCAATTGTAGAAAACAAAGCTACTCCTGTAGAAACTGTAAGTAATGTAAAAGCTACTTCCTTACCTCAAACTTTGATTCAGGCTGTTCAACAATCAGTATTTATACCTACACCAATTATTAGTGGAAATGTACCATTAGCTACTTTAGCTGAAGCAAATTCTGGAAAATATTCCAATCCTGTTTCTGTTGCTCCATCTGGAAATACAGAAATTATTGAGATGGACAGAATGCGTAAGCTGATTGCTAAACACATGGTGGATAGTAAGCATACGAGTCCACACGTTACAAGTTTTGTAGAAGCAGATGTTACCAATATGGTATTGTGGAGAGAAAGAGTAAAAGCAGATTTTGAAAAAAGAGAGGACACCAAAATTACATTTACACCCATGTTTATTGAATGTGTGGTGAATGTAATGAAACGCTTTCCGTTGATTAATTCCTCAATTGAAGGGGATAAAATAATTGTAAAAAAAGATTTGAATATTGGAATGGCAACTGCTTTACCAACTGGAAATTTAATTGTTCCTGTTATTAAAGGTGCCGATCAATTGAATATTGTTGGTTTAAGTAAGGCTGTTAATAATTTAGCAAATGCAGCAAGAAACAATCAACTTAAACCTGATGATACTGCTGGTGGTACTTTCACCATTACCAATGTTGGTACATTTGGTAGTTTAATGGGTACACCAATTATTAACCAACCACAAGTAGCTATACTTGCTGTTGGAGCTATCAAAAAGAAACCTGTTGTAATAGAATCTGAAGAAGGCGATACCATCGGAATTAGACACATGATGTACTTATCTTTAAGTTACGATCATAGAGTTGTTGATGGAAGTATTGGTGCTAGCTTCTTAACAGCAGTTGCTAAAGAATTTGAAAAATGGGATATCAATAGAACTTGGTATCAATACGTTTAAAAACAAAAGATTGTATATTATGAAAAGCCGGTGAAATTATTTTTACCGGCTTTTTATTAATCCAAAAAACAGAAAAAGACTTCGTTTTTTTGCAGCTTTATTATTTAAAAATAAAAAATCCTGCACAAAAACGCAATTTTAGATTAAAACGATTATCTTTCGACTTCAAAATTTTACCCACTTCATTCAAAGCTTCTATATGACTCCTTTATTGTTATTCAGTTTTGTAATTGCTTATTTTCTTATTCTTTTAGGCGTAGCTTGGTATACAGGAAAAAATAGCAACAATGAATCTTTTTTTATTGGTAATAAAAATAGCAATTGGATGTTGGTGGCTTTTGGAATGATTGGTACAAGCCTAAGTGGTGTTACGTTTGTAAGTGTTCCTGGTGCTGTGGTGAAAGAATCATTTGCTTATTTTCAAATTACATTGGGTTATTTGATTGGCTATGCAGTTATAGCTTATGTGTTACTACCGTTATATTATAAGTTAAATCTTACTTCTATTTACCATTTTTTAAGTACACGTTTGGGTTTTAAAGCGTATAAAACAGGAGCTTCTTTTTTTATTTTATCAAGAACTTTGGGTGCAACAGCTAGATTGTACTTGGTTGTAAAAATTTTGCAAGATGCCATTTTAGATAGTTTTCATGTTCCATTTTGGGCAACCACGTTAATTATTCTAGCCATGATTTTGTTATACACTTTTGAAGGCGGCGTAAAAACAATTGTGTATACAGATATGCTACAAACTACTTGTATGCTTGCTGGTTTAATTATTTGTGTGGTTTATATTCTAAGTGAAATGAATGTAGGACTGGGAGAAAGTTTGAGCCAAATGAATGAAAAGGGATACACTAAAATATTTTTTACTGATCCTAATAGTAAGTTATTTTTCTTAAAACAGATTGTTGCAGGTGCATTTATAACTATTACCATGACAGGAATGGATCAGGAAATGATGCAGAAAAACATTTCGGTAAAAAAACTAGGCGATTCTCAAAAAAACGTAATGACTTTAGCCGTAATTATGCTATTTGTAATTTTACTATTCTTGTTTTTGGGTGGACTATTGTATCTATTTGCTGAACAACAACACATTACTTCTATTGGCGATAAAATTTTTCCAGATATTGCTTTACAACATATGCCACCATTTGTTTCTGTAATATTCATCATTGCCTTAATTTCTGCTTTATTCCCAAGTGCAGATGGTGCAATTACTGCATTAACCTCCTCTTTTTGCATCGATATTTTGGCTATGCAAAGAAGAACAGATTGGACAGAAGAAAAAAAGAAAAAAACTAGACAAACGGTACATTTAACTTTTGCAGCTGTGTTCTTATTTTTTGTAATGGTGTATAAATGGGTAAACGAACCTAGTATGATTGGCGTAATTTTAAAAGTAGCAGCGTACACTTATGGTCCACTTTTGGGTTTATTTACATTTGGTATACTTACTAAAAGAATCGTAAACGACAATTGGGTGCCGTATATTTGCATTGCATCTCCTATCATTTGTTTCGTAATCGATAAGTTTCAAAAACAGTTATTCGGTTCATTTGAAGTGGGATTAGAACTATTGATTATTAATGGATTAATCACATTTTTAGGTTTATTAGCTATTTCATCGAAAAAAATAGCAACCGCATAAAATGTTTGAAATGTTTACATGAACGCAATACAATTGATTCATCCGCTTGCAGAAACTTATGCAGATCTAATAACTGAACAGGCAAATCCTTTGCTTCAGTTGATAGATTATACAACGTCTACAACGCATGCTCAGCCTCATATGTTAAGTGGTCATGTACAGGGTAGATTTTTAAGTTTTATTAGTCAACTTTTACGTCCAGCCAATATTTTAGAAATTGGAACATTTACAGGCTACAGTGCTCTTTGCCTTGCCGAAGGCTTAACAGAAAATGGAACCCTACATACCATTGAACTAAGAGAAAACGACGCAGAAATTGCTCAACAAAATTTTAGTGCCTCAAAACACAAGAACCAAATACATTTGCACATTGGAAATGCAATAGATATTATTCCAACACTTAACAAAAGTTGGGATTTAGTATTTATAGATGCTGATAAAACAGGATACATACATTATTACGATTTAATTGTACCGATGCTAAACAAAAACGGTTTAATTATTGCAGATAATGTGCTGTTTCATGGACAAGTTTTGGAAGAACCTTTAAAAGGCAAAAATGCAAAAGCGATAGACGCATTTAACAAACATGTAGCCAATGATAACCGAGTTGAACAAGTTTTACTAACTATCAGAGACGGTTTATTATTGATTAAAAAGAAATAAACAATGAAACTTTTAATCGCTTTATTTTTTAGTTGTCTAATGGGTGCAAGTGTGTTTGCCCAAAAAGACAAGGCAATAATTTATATACAAACATTTAAACATTTAGCTATTGCAGAAATGCACCGTTCTGGAGTTCCTGCTGCTATTACATTAGCTCAAGGATTATTTGAAAGTGGATATGGAGAAGGAGAATTGTGTAAAAAAAGTAATAACCATTTTGGAATAAAATGTAAAACAGAGTGGCAAGGCGAAAAAGTGTACCACAACGATGATGCAAAAGGGGAATGTTTTAGAAAATATGCATCAGCAGCAGAAAGTTTTAGAGATCATTCAGATTTTTTAGTCTCTAGACCACATTATAGTTTTTTATTTAAACTAGATCCTACAGATTATGAAGGTTGGGCAAAGGGTTTAAAAAAAGCAGGTTATGCTACAGATAAATCGTATCCTGAAAGACTCATTAAGGTAATTAACGATTATAATTTGCATGAATATACACTGATTGCTTTAAACAAAAAAAACAACGAACCTTCTTTTGCTAGCAATCAAGAATCAATTATAAAAGATACGGTTTTGGGTGAGTTGATTATTCCCGTTTCTTCGAAAAAAAATGTACAAAAATCAGTTGCTCAAACAGCAGAAAAGATAGAAGAAGATTCTGTGGTAATTATTAATCCTAATTTAAACAATAATATTAAGTCAACAAATACAGCCACGTCCTACCCTACAGGAATATTTACCATTAATCACTCAAAAGTAATTTTTGCAACTGAAGGAACTTCTTTGTTGTCGATTGCAAAGCAATATGATATTAGCTTAATGAAGTTGTTAGAATTTAATGACATGGAAGAAGTTGATATTTTACATGAAAATCAATTACTTTTTTTAGAAAAAAAACTAACCAAAGGTAGTTCTGATATTCATGTTGTTGAACAGCAAGAAACCTTGCACAAGATTGCACAAAAAGAAGGTATACGACTAGAAAAATTATTAGAATACAACAAACTACATCATAAAAGCATTGTAAAAGTTGGAGACAAATTGCAGCTAAGACCAAGTGTTGCAAACGTTTCAAAAAAGTAGATGTATCTTTTTATTTGAAGAAAGAGTACATCGTTTATATTTAACTATTAATAATCAAATTCATGCAAACAACTCCACTTTCAATAAAAGTAATAGATAAAACGTTTGTACCATTTATTGCTGAAACAACCATTCTACAAAAAATAAAAGAATTGGCTGCACAACTAAACGTAGATTATGAAGGCAAAAAACCTTTATTTATTTCGGTTTTAAATGGCTCATTTATGTTTGCAGCTGATTTGTTTAAAGAGCTAACGATTGAAGCGGAAATTTGCTTTATTAAACTAGCATCTTACAAAGGCACACAATCTACAGGTCATGTAATTACAGCCATTGGTTTAGATACAGATCTTACCAATAGGCATGTTGTGGTTTTAGAAGATATTATTGATACGGGTAAAACGTTAAGTGAGTTTTTGCCACAATTAAACAACCAACATCCTGCAAGCTTAAAAATTGCAGTTTTACTACACAAACCAGCAGCACAGATTTATGATGTAAAAATAGATTACTGTTGCTTTTCAATACCCAACAAATTTGTATTAGGTTATGGGTTAGATTATGATGGTTTGGGTAGAAATATCAGAGAAATTTACCAGTTGAGTGAGTAAATTTTAGCACATCCTTTTATTCAATTTGAATATACAATTCTGCTACTGCATTGAAATTATTGTACATTATATTCATTAAACTATATCCATTTATTGCACAAATTATAAGTGTAAAAAATGATAAAGCCAAGTTGTGGATAGATGGAAGAAAAAACATTTTTCAACGTTTAGAAAACACATTTTCGAATAACCAATCACCTGTAGTTTGGGTACATTGTGCCTCACTTGGTGAGTTTGAACAAGGTAGACCGATTATTGAATCTATAAAAAAAAACTACTCTTCTCATAAAATATTGCTTACTTTTTTTTCGCCATCAGGCTACGAAATTCGTAAAAACTATCCATTAGCAGATTGGGTATTTTACTTACCGATGGATGGAAAAAAAGCAGCTAAACGCTTCGTTCATATTGTTGACCCAAAACTTATCTTTTTTGTAAAATATGAATTCTGGTTTTTTTATTTGAAAGAAGCAAAAAGGCAATCTATACCTACATTGCTTATTTCTGCAAACTTTAGAGCCAATCAACCTTTTTTCAAATGGTATGGCAGTTTTTATAGAAGCATGTTGGCAAGTTTTACGCATGTATTTGTACAAAATGCCACATCTAAAAAGCTACTAGAAAGTATAGGATTTACAAACAATGTAGTTACCATACATGGAGATACTCGTTTTGATAGAGTAATTGAAAATGCAGCTCATTTTTCTGAAATCCCTTTGATTAATTCATTTTTAAACCATTCTAAACAAGTAATTGTAGCTGGAAGTACATGGCTACAAGATGATGTTTTATTAGCTGAATTTGCAGCAAAAAATAAAGAGATTTACTTTATAATTGCTCCTCATTCAGTAGAAAAATCACGGATAGAAAACTGCAAACTTCTTTACCAACAAGCGATTACATTTACAGAATTACAAGAACAGAAAACAACAACCACAAATGTTCTGATTATTGACAACGTTGGAATGTTGAGCAATCTATACAAGTATGCTACCATTTGTTATGTAGGTGGTGGATTTACAAAAGATGGAATACACAATGTACTAGAAGCAGCCGTTTATGGCAAACCTGTAATCATTGGACCTAATTATAAAAAATATACGGAAGCAGTAGAACTTGTTGCCGCTGATGGAGTTATATCCATAAAAAATGCTCTAGAATTAGAGCATCAAATACAAGAGCTATTAAACGATTTGAATAAGTATCAACAAGTTTGTAAACAAGCACAACAATATGTGCTACAAAAAGCTGGAGCTACAAAAATAGTTGATGAATATATTTATGAAAATCGTCTTCTTACCAAATGATAAAACTTTTCTACAGTTTCTGATTTCTCTGGCCATCCTATTTTTATTTTCAATTCTCTTTCCATCCAAAAAAATGCTTCTGGCAAAATACTAAAGCTGTTAATGGTTTTTAAACTGCGTTCAAACATTGCTTCATCGCCTCTAAAAAGCTCTTGAATAAAAACATATCTATCATTTACGCTAATCGCTTTTTTCAAATCTTTTATTGGTGCACTTTCTAAAACAGTAGCAACCTCTTTTCTTTCTTCTCTAAATTTTGTATGAATACTTATTGGTTCTTCTTCTACCAAAACATCATTTAAAACATACACTTCTTTTGGTTTTTGATGCATCATTGTAGGTAGATTTTCTGTGGAATAATCATACTTAAATGCTGATTCAAAAAAAGTATTTGGCTGCGTTTCTTCAATAATTGGTGCAACTTCTTCTACTTCAGTAGGTATTGATTCTTCAACCGTAGCAATGGTTTCATCAATTTGTGAGGTTGCCATAGGTAACGATTCTATTTGTAAATCAAATTCTACCACTATTGGTTGTTCTTCTTCTTTCAACAATTCTTCTTCATTTTCTATCAACACATATTCTTCTTTTGATAACGCTACTTCTTCTACAACAAAATTTGTAATATCAGTAGTTGATTCTGTTTCAGTTGTAGGATGAAATGCTGTAAAAGGCATAGTTACAGCAACTTTTTTATTAAAAGTGCTTGTATTATTTTCTAGTTTCAATTCATTCAACAACATTTGTGCAGTAATAGCAAGTTGATCGTTTGAAGTATTTGCAGAAAATTGTTCTTGCAATCTATTGATAAGAATACCTACTCTTTCCATGAGATGTGATATTTTTGGATGATAAAAGAAATAACAATTATTTATTAACGAATTTTATACCAATATATTTTACCGATGTTTATTGAACCGAATATTAGTGGCGAAAAAAGAGGATGGATTGAAGTTATTTGTGGAAGTATGTTTAGTGGAAAAACGGAAGAATTGATACGTAGATTAAAAAGAGTAAAAATTGCGAATTTAAAAGTTGAAATATTTAAACCAGCCATTGATATTAGATACGATGAAACCAAAGTGGTTAGTCATGATTCTAATGCCATTCAATCTACACCTATCGATAATTCACAAACCATACTTTTATTAACACAAGATGTTGATGTAGTTGGCATTGATGAAGCTCAATTTTTTGATGCAGAAATAGTAGACGTTTGTCAAACCCTTGCTGCTAAAGGAATTAGAGTAATTGTTGCAGGTTTAGACATGGATTATATGGGTAAACCATTTGGTCAAATGCCAAACCTACTTGCTGTAGCAGATTATATTACCAAGCTACACGCCATTTGTGTACAGTGTGGCAATATTGCCAACATTTCGTATAGAAAAACAGAACAAAGTGGACAAGTATTATTGGGTGAAAAAGATACGTACGAACCAAGATGCAGAAAATGTTATGCAGAAGGTACAGAAGCTCAAAAACACTAATTGAAACGTATGTTACAACATCCCATCATTACACTTGTAAAAAAAGACATACTGTTAGAAAGTAGGCAACAATACACCCTTTATGGCATTTTGCTGTATATAGCATCAACAAGTTTTGTGATTTATTTATCAATGGGGCAGCCAGAAGATACCGTTTGGAATGGTTTGTTTTGGATAACGCAATTGTTTATTTGCATCAATGCTGTGGCAAAAAGTTTTTTAGCAGAACACAAAGGGAGAATGTTGTATTTCTACTCAATAGCTGGTGCTAAAGATTTTATTGTTGCTAAACTCTTGTTTAATTTATTGTTGATGTTATTGATGAGCTTGGTTTCACTAGCATTATTTGCTGTTTTGTTGGGCAATCCTGTAAACAATATGCCTCAATTTATAGGCATTACGTTGTTAGGTGGGGCAAGCTTTAGTTTGGTGTTTACATTTTTAGCAGCCATTGCTGCGAAAGCTCAACAATCGGCTGCGTTGATGGCTATTTTAGGATTTCCAATTATCATTCCTCAAATATTGCTTTTGATGAAAATTTCTGTAACTGCATTTTCAACAGTTATACTTACAGGTTGGTGGCAATTAGTATTTTTATTATTTGGATTAAATGTGCTGATTATTGCTTTAGCAATTATTTTATTTCCTTTTTTGTGGAAAGATTAAGTACACATTTTAAAACTTAACAGTGGGGCATTTGATAAATTTATTACCTCCACCATAAATACCGCTTTTAATAATGGAAATTTCGTAGCCACCTTGTCTACCATTAAAACTTCCTAAAGCAGAAGAAGTAACATCGTAATTCGCTGTAATTCTTAGATTGTTCGTTTGCAAACCAATCATCGGAATCATTGCATCTTTTGATCGATAATAAAATCCAAGAATTAATTGCTGTTTTCCATCACCACTTAAATTTCTATTGGCATTCATTCCTACAACCATTTCTGATGCATCGGCCATTTTACTATAATAAATATTGGGGTTTAATATCCACACATCACCAATTTTGAAATTTCCGTTTACAAAAGTTGTATAACGCATGGGTATTTTTTGATCAATCCCACTTGTTTTTCCAAAAAAACTTTCACTTGGTCTGTTTAAATGATTCATACTTACGCCAACATTCAAGTAGGCTTTATCCGAAACAAACCAAGCGTAGTTTACACCAGCTTGAAAATCGATGTAGGTAACATTATTATATACAAAAGGCTCATTTGAGCCAATATTTGCATCGAAAAAACGACCATTCCATTGGTTATCGAAAGATAATTTAGAAAAATCTATTCTTTTATTTATTGCACCAACACCTAAACCAACACTTAATAACCCAGAGTAACCTAGCATTTGGTGATAAGCAGCAGTTGCATAACCCCTAGTGCTAGTTAAAGAACCAATACCAGCAGCATCTCTATATAAAGTTCCACCCACACCAACCCAACCATTTTCAAATTGGTTATTAAACAATTGTGCATCGCCCCAAAAACTCATTGTTTTATATGGATTGCTAGTAACATTGGCCCATTGATTTCTATAATTTCCTCCTACTCTGTAATCGTAATCAGGATTAAAACCAGTATTTGCAGGATTTACCAATAAAGGAGCATTGAAATATTGAGAGAAATGCAGGTCTTGAGCAACAAGCAATTTGAAGCTCAATAGTAAGCAAATAATAACGTACACATATTTTTTTCTATTTATCATCTCAATAAAGTTATATCTCCTGTTTTCGTATATCGTTGTCCATCACTATAAGTAACGTCTAATGAATAAGTGTACACTTCTTGTGGCTGCAATACACCTTTATGTTTTCCATCCCATCCAATTTTTTGATTATTGGTTTCGAACATTAAAACACCCCATCGATTATAAATTCGCCAACTTAATTTTTCAATACCAAATCCTCGTACATAAATTACATCATTTTTACCATCATTGTTTGGGGTAAACGCAGTTGGAACATCTAATAAAGGAAATACAATTGCTCTAATTTCTTGTGTTGATGTATCTCTACATCCAAACGCATTGGTAACAATTAAACTAGCATCGTACGATTTTGTAGCATTATAAATATGCGATACAAATGCATTGTAATTGGTAGTAACTAAAGAATCATCATCGCCAAATAACCATTTGTAAGAAATTCCAGCAGAAGATGTATTGGTAAATACAACAGGTGTATTTGCTTGAGGAGGCTGAGGAGCGTATGTAAAGCTAGATGAAGGTTTATCATTTACAGTGATAGTAAAACTTGTAACATCGGTTTTATTACAAGTGGCGGTATCATTAGCCACAAGTGTAATTGTATATGTTCCAATATTTGAATAAAGATGTGGCGGTGGATTTTCGCCAATAAATCTTGTACCGTCACCAAAATCCCAAATAAACTCTGTACCAGCAATGGATGTATTTTCAAAAACGGCATTATAGGGAGCACAACCCGCTGGACTGGTTTTAAAAGCAGCTTTTACCAATGGAGCAATACGCAATCGAATGGTAATTGAATCTGGTGTATTACAATAATTCGTATCAGTTAAAACCAACCTTGCATTATAAGTACCTGGTGTAGCATAGGTATGTACAACAGACTGAGGAGAACCAAGGTTAATAGATTGACCATCACCAAAAACCAAATTAAAACTATTACTATTAAAGGGTTTTCCTACTGGTGCTGTGGAGGAATTTGTAAATTGATAATTTAACTGATTACAATCACCAACTTTTATAGCAGATACATTTAAAAAAGCTTCGTCATTTCTTACTCTAATGGTTACAAAAGAAGTATCTGAAATATTACAAGTAGTAGAATCAATAGATATTAGCCGTACATTGTAGGTGCCAACTGCATTATACGTATGCTGTATACTTGGAGTTGTTGTTGTTCTTTCTGGAGAACCATCACCAAAATTCCAAATAAACTGTTTTCCTAGTGCTAAAGAATCTGTAAAATCTACCAATAAAGGCACACAACCTGAACGTCTATTTGCAACGCCCTTTATAGAAGATTTTACACCACTACCAACTCCAGCCAAATTAAAAGCAATTTTAACTGCTGCTAAATTACAACCTCCACTACCAGATCCTAAAGCAGCGTTTACACGAGAATAAGCCCCACCAGAAACAGGGAAAGTTCCACCACCACTACAATTTGCACACAGTGCTTGATAAATAACACCTTCACTATCAAATCTACTAGTACCACCATCTACATGTTCTCCAAAACCACCACTTTGTCCAAAAAAACTTCCATATAACTGTGAAGTAGCATTTCTTTCTAAAACAAAAAAATAAAAATCATTGCCATCAGTAGTTCTTTGATATGCATCTGTAGTAATTCTTAAACCATTCGTGCCGCTACTTGGGTATCCAGCATCTTCATTACCAGAGCCACCCCAACCTGAAACATATACATTTTCGCAACGATCTACTAAAAATGCAGTTGGAGAAATATTGGGATTGGTTGCATTTGTTCCAAAAGTGGTCAAATATTCATAGTCGCTTAAATCTTTTTTCAATTTAATGATAAATTGCTTACCGCCAGCTTGACTAAATCGAACATTCGAAGTCGGTATCCAATTTGTTGTACCAGAAGTTGTGCCTAAAATATAAGGAAAACCAAATCGATCGAATTGAATACCATAAATAACATCAGATCCATCAGTTCCAAAATAGCTAGATTTCACAATCGATGTAAGGGTATTGTTTAACTCCAATACGAACCCATCACAGTCTCCACCTTGGTAGGTAGAGAATTTTACACCTAATTTATTACCAGGCAAATCAGCACTTTGTGTTCCTCCTGCTACGAATAAATTACCATTTAATGGATTTAGTGCCAAAACAAATGCCGCATCATCTCTATTTCCACCAAGAAAACTACTCATTAAAACAGCATCAATATTGGGTGACGTTTTAATAACAACTCCGTCTTGAAAAATAGAAGCAGCGGCATTTTTCCCACCATTCACTGGTTGAAAAGCATTACTGGTAACAGGAAAATCAGTTGATTGAGTACAAGAAGCTAAATAAATATTTCCTATTGCATCTACAATTACTTCACTCCTTGAATCGTCTCCATAATTTCTTCTTGTAGAACCTGCACCATTAGCATTTACTCCAGAACCGCCTGTTGGATATTTGTTTCGAACGTTTACGCCATCATCGCCAGAACCACCAATTACTATTGAACCAATTAAAGCCGTACCAGCTGCATTTAACTTCGTTAAAATAATATCAAACATTCCTCCACCTACTCCAAAATTTGTTCTGTTTACAGGATAATTGGCTGATGTAGTTTTTCCTGCCATTATTAGATTATTGCTTCCATCAACCACTAAACTATGAGGATAATCGTTGCCTGCACCTCCTAAAAATGTTGCATAAATTCTGTTAGAACCAGTTGGATTAAATTTCATAATACCAACATCGAATCCACCTCCTTCACCTGTTACTCCATTTCCTCCACCATAACTTGTTTGAAAAGCACCAGTAGAAATTGGGAAATTAGCACCAAATACAATACCACCTGCATAAAAATTACCACCCCCATCATAAGTTGCAGTAAATCCCCAATTGCTTGAACGGCTACCTGAAAAAGTGGAAAAAATTAATTGAGGATCAATTACCAATGTTTGATTTTGTTGAACAGGTTCTTGAATTTGAAACTGAACAATGTTACCCTTTACAACATAATCACATTTTAATTCTACTTTACCTTTACCACTTATTTGGTACGTGTAAGGTATATTTTCTTTAACCTCATCTACAGAAGTTTTGATGATTAATTGACCATTTTTTTGTTGAATTCCATTTGCACCTTCTACATACATGGCAATTTTTTTATAATCACCACCTGGACGAATAATAAAATCGTACTTTAAATTTCCTTTATCGGTATAATAACGAATATCGATATTGGGATAAATATTGGTATAGGTAACAGCAGCATAAATTTTGCAACCGCTGCCCATTTAGATGCATCTTTTCCTAAGAAATAATTATTGTAACTGTCTTGAACCTTATCAGGAATTGCTGTAGGGTTTGGATTGGCATTCAAAAATTTCACTTCATACACATGGCCTCTAACTGGTACAAAAACATCTCCGTTTATAAGATTTTCTGTTTGTACTTTATTGTTTTCTATTTGGTTGTAAGTAACATTAGCCGTTTGATGTACATGATTATCGCCGCCGTTTTTATCTGTAGAATGTGGACGATGAATCATACCATTACGCTTGGCAATATCTTCTGGATTATACAAAAGCATTTTATATCCACCATCTGGTCTCAAAGCAAATGCACCTGTATTTAAATCGCCTTTAAATTGTATGGAAGAATGCCACTGTCCTTTATTTTCTACAAATTCCAAATATTGCTGTGCATAAACCTGAGATTCAGAAAATGCACAACAAATAAGAATAAACCAATAAAAAGAGTATCGTGGAATCATATTAAAAGGGGAATCTAAAATTTTCTTACCAATATTGAACCAAAAACA